>Ga0210403_10000581_pt1 | contig 37778 bp, 34 predicted proteins | sample IncBWC19MmetaG_FD_150863 | JGI IMG/M metagenome (GOLD analysis project Ga0210403, IMG submission 150863) | Forest soil microbial communities from Barre Woods Harvard Forest LTER site, Petersham, Massachusetts, United States - Inc-BW-C-19-M | ecosystem: Environmental > Terrestrial > Soil >...
TTGTCGAATACGCTAAGCAGCGCGCGCTCCACAGCCATGTCGCCTCCAATGCGTTAAAGGACCCACCAGTTTACGCGGAGCCGCAAAAAACCGGAAACGCAGACCTGTGGGAAATTTTGGAGAAGGATGCCACCCGAATGGGGAGTCCACCACCTTGTCGCAGGCTAGGAACCAACTTTGCCGTAACTATTCCAGCGCTCAAACAAGAGAACAAACCGGGAATCACTGGTGGTGATTGGCACATAAAAATAAAACCGATCATCCCGTATCGTATACTCCCGCAAAATATCCACATTTTCGCCGGCGAAAAACTTATTCAGGTAATTGCAATCGATCTTCGGGGCGCACGTGTAGTAGATTTTTGGATTGTCTTGGACTTTGGGACTGTAGTAGTAGGGTTGCGTCTTGAAAAAAACCACTTTGTCCCCGAGCTTCCCCGAATAGATGATGGTTAATTGAGACAAATCCGGTCGGCGGGTCGCGAGATAGGTGTGAATTTCACCAATACGCTTGAAATCTTCGGGTTTGCCGGCGGCAAGCAAATGCCCAAGCTCCTCAAACGAAGGCCGGCTGTCCTTCACAACTTCAGCTACCTGTTGCCCCACCACTTGCAAATAGCGTTCCTTCGAAAGATACGTTCCAAGGAACACAAAGCCGACGAGTACGGTCGCGGTACACGCAAAGATTACGACCCATTTCCTCAATATTCCCGGTTGCGGTTCTATTTTCAATTCTGCAATCCTGGCATCCGCGATCAGGCTGATATTGGTGGCAACATTAACCAAAACCAGAATTGCGGCGACGCCGATCAGGCCGGTGAACAAGGCGAGGAGAAATGATGTCGTGGTTTCCCGGAACGGATTGATTTGAAGGCCGGCGCAGACCACCAGGACCACCAGGCCAAGCAAGAAAAGTACGGCTACAAGGACGAGCAGCGACAAGCTAGTCCTTGCGATTTGCACCTTGGTTTCTAGTTTCACGGATTGAGCTCCCGGGATTCAGTCATCGCTGCGTGCTCTTCTAGGATTTGACGAGGGCTTTGAGTTTCACCTGGCCGTCCACGGTTTCGACGACGTATTCAACTTCGTGGCAGTTTTTCTGGGTCTGAAGGTCCTTGGTCTTCTTGCGGACGAATTCGTTGAACCCGGCGCGGGTCATCTTGCCCATCTCTTCCCCGGCTTGCTGCTTGGCGCGCACAAACGCCTCATATAGCTGCTCGACCTTGTCAGCTTCTTTTTCCGGAGCAGTGCAGACCACGCGGAACACTTTCGCCGCTTCCGCGGCTGCAGTGGCGTCCGTTGCGGCTTGTGCTCTGGCTCGCTCGGCTTCAATGGCTTTGGCTGCGGCGCCGAAGTGGCGCTGGACTTTTCCTTCTTCGCGCTGCGCCAGCCGCTTGCGGAAGATGTCCTTATACTTCGCATAAGTTTGGGCGAGGTTGCCATAGCGGAAGCGCTGGCCGTATTTCATGTCGCCGCCGCGCTCGCCGTAACGCTTGACGACCAGCTCAATGCGCCACTCGATTTCGGTGGGAGGGCGCTTGCGGCCGCCACCGAAATACATATCGTACTCGATCTTGAGCTGGCGAATGTCGCGCTCGAGTTGCGAGAGATCCTCGTCAATGGTGGCCATGAGATGGAAATCCCCGAGAGTTCATCGTAGGAGCGTGCCCGCCGGACGTCAACGGCGGAGCGCCAGGTCGATGCGCATGAAACAACGTCCGGGAGAGCATGCGGTTGGCCGTTCGAACAGTTGGCAATTGCGGGGCGATTCCCTGCTGTGCTCCAATGGCGGCATGGCGGAAAAAGCAAAACCGGCGGCCAGCGCTGACCAGGCCATGCTGCTGCGGCGGCTACCCTCGGTGGATGAATTGTTGCTCCGGCCAATGGTCGCGGAGTTGGGCCGGACACTGGAACGCGGTTTCCTGGTGGAGACGATTCGCGGCGAGCTGGCGCAACTGCGCCGAGAAATTGTTTCCGGAGCGCCGCAGGAAGAAGCCGGACTTGAGGCCGAAGCGGTTGAATTACGCGTGGTGCGGAGCGTCGAGCAAGCGCTGGCACCTTCTCTGCGCGGGGTGATCAACGCCTCGGGCGTGATCCTGCACACCAACCTCGGGCGCGCGCCATTGCCGTCCGCAGTCTTGGAGGAGTTTCGTCAAACCGCCACGCAATATTCGAATCTGGAGTATGACGTTGCGGCGGGCGCGCGCGGGAAGCGCGACGTGCACACCTCGCGGCTGATCGAGCGCCTGACCGGCGCGGAAGCGGCCATCGTCGTGAACAACTGCGCGGCGGCTGTACTGGTGACGCTCGCGGCGCTGGCACGCGGCGGCGAAGTAATCGTCTCGCGCGGCGAGTTGATCGAAATCGGCGACGGCTTCCGCATTCCCGAAATCATGGAGCAGAGCGGCGCGGTGTTACGCGAGGTGGGCACCACAAACCGCACTCGGATCGCCGACTACGAAAACGCGATCAATGAAAAGACCTGCGTAATCTTGCGGGTGCACCCCTCGAACTTCACGGTGTCGGGTTTTACAGAAAAGCCGGAAGTGGCGGAACTGATTGCGCTCGGGCAACGCACCCGCTTGCCGGTAGTAGAGGATCTGGGCTCCGGTTGCCTGGTGGATCTTTCGCCCATCGGGATCAGCGAGCCGACAGCGAGGGAAAGCGTCGCAGCCGGTTTTTCGCTGGTGCTTTTCAGCGGAGACAAAATGCTCGGCGGGCCGCAGGCAGGCATCATCGCCGGAAGAAAAGACTTGGTGCACAAAGTGCGCCGACACCCGCTGTTCCGCGCCCTGCGCGTGGACAAGCTGACGATTTCCGCCATGGAAGCGACTCTGCGAGCATATCTCCGAGGTGCATGGAGCGAAATTCCCGCTCTGCGAATGATGCAGACCGGCATCGAAGAGATTTCCGCGCGCACGGAGGCCTTTTGCAAAACGCTTTCCGCGAAACTTGCCGGGGCCGATGTGAAGCTCGAAATTACCGACGGGCGATCGCTCGTCGGCGGGGGTTCAACACCCGCGCAATCGCTGCCAACGAAGGTCTTGCGCATCGCCAGTGTCCGGCATTCCGCAAGCGATTTGGAAATCCGGCTGCGAACAGCCGCAGGCTTGATGCCCGTGGTTGCGCGAATTGAAGACGGCCGGCTGCTGATTGATCTGCGCACGGTTTTCCCGGAGCAGGAAATTGCCCTCGCGGAAGCGCTGGCCAAGGCGCTAGGCTTAGAGTTAAGTCGATAACGCATCTTTTGGTGGAGCAAACCCATCCTGACCTTCCGAAAAAATCCAAAACACAGAATGAAGATGCTCAGCTTTGTGGTGCGAAGGAAAAAGCTGGCTGAAGTAAGGAAGCCCATGCCCAGGCTGCGCCCAGGGTGGGCGCTGGTTCGCGTGCGTCTGGCTGGGATTTGCAATACCGACATGGAAATATTGCGCGGCTACCACGCATTTCGCGGCACACCGGGGCATGAATTTGTCGGCGAGGTTGTCGACGTCGCGGGAGTTTCCCGTGCAGCAAGAAAACGCTGGGTTGGCAAGCGCGTAGCGGGAGAAATAAATGTCAGCTGCGTGGCTTACGGATTTCGGCCGCTGTGCGATTTCTGCAAGCGCGGGTTGAAGACGCATTGCGCGCGACGGACAGTGTTGGGAATCGTGGCGCACGACGGAGCTTTCGCGGAATATCTGGCGCTGCCAATCGAAAATTTGCACTTTGTGCCGTCGAGCGTGAGCGACGAGAAGGCCGTGTTTATCGAGCCGCTCGCGGCAGCGTGTCAGATTCTCGATCAACTCGACATCCGAGAATTTCTCACGGCGGCGGTGCTCGGCGACGGCAAGCTGGCCCAACTGATCGTCATGGTTTTGCGTGCGGCGGGCACGCGAGTCGTGTTATATGGAAAACATCGCGGCAAGCTCGCAATGGCGCGGCGGGCAGGCGTCGCCACTAAACGAGTACATGGCGATGCGAGCGATCTATCCCGCGTCAAAGAAAACTACCGGCTGGTGGTCGAGGCAACTGGTTCCCCGTCTGGCCTGGCGCTTGCGCAAAGAATGACCGAGCCGCGCGGCACCCTGCTGCTGAAATCCACATTCCACGGCGCGGCGCCAGTCGAAACCTGGCCCATCGTGGTGAAGGAGATCACCGTCATCGGCTCGCGTTGTGGACCGTTTGCCAAGGCAATTTCGCTTCTCCGCTCCGGCAAAGTCGACCCCACCCCGTTAATCTCTCTCACGTTCAGGTTGAAAGACGCGCCTGCCGCTATCGCTCACGCCCAAAAACGCGGCGTGATGAAAGTCCTTCTGAGAAACGATTAATTACAGCCGATTGATGCACGACGCAACGCACGCCGCACCAAAGCCGTTGTCAATATTCACGACGGTAACGTTGGAAGCGCAGGAATTCAACATGCCGAGCAGTGCGGCCACACCGCCGAAGCTTGCGCCATAACCGGTGCTGGTGGGCACGGCGATGACCGGAACCCCAACGAGGCCGCCGACCACACTTGGCAGCGCGCCTTCCATTCCAGCGACGCAAATAATGACGCGGGCTTCCGTCAACGCGCTTCGATGATCCAGCAAACGATGAATACCGGCGACACCGACGTCGAAAAGCTCCTCGACGCGATTGCCCATCATGCGCGCGGTAAGCACAGCTTCTTCCGCGACGGGAATGTCGCTGGTGCCGGCGGAAACAACAAGAATCGTTCCCTTTCCCGAGATCTCCTTGCTTCGTTCAATACTGATCACTCCCGAAAGCCGATGAAATTTCGCGCCCCGGCTGACGCGCTTCACGGCGGCGAACATTTTTGCGTCGGCGCGGGTGACCAGCACATTGTGGCTCGATGCTTTCTTGGAAACCATGGCGCGCACAATCTCCGCCACCTGCCCGGGCGTTTTGCCCTTGCCGAAAATCACTTCCGCGTAGCCCTGGCGCAGCGCCCGGTGATGATCCACTTTGGCAAATCCGATGTCCTCGAACGGCAGATGCTTCACGCGCTCCGCGGCTTTTTCCGGAGAAAGCGCGCCGGCGCGGATGTCCTCGAGAATTTTCAGCAGTTCAGACTGGTTCATGATTTGTAGCCGGAAGATAGTCTAGCACCACAGCGGCGCGTGCCTGGGAGCGATGGGCGCGCCAAGTAACAATGCGGAACAGCACACCGGACAATTCAGGAACGAGCTTCGACGGAAGGAATAACCGGTGAAGCGCCCGAAACGTTCACGCTGCAGCGCTCCGGCCCGGAAGGACTGACTGCTTCGGCGATCAGCTCAGCGACCCCGCCGATCATGGGAAGCCGCAGCATCCATCCACAAAAGGCCCACGCGAGGTTAAGGTGATCAAACGCCCGCGCGATTGCGTGCATGCCTTGGACTTCGCGCTGGCCACCGGCGGCGCGATAGGTGATACGAGCGAGGGGTCTAGGGAAATGCACCGTAAGAGGCAAAACGCGCAGTTGCGTCGGGCACTGCCCGGCGAACCATCGCGCGAAGTGGCCACACGGGCCGCAATCCAGATCGAGGTACAGCGCCGCTGAGTCGGCTGCGCCAGCAGCGGCAACCCACGGACGCCAGCGTGGGCTCCAACGGCGAACGTTGCGGCGATAGAGTCTCCACTCGGCGCCGAAACGCGCGGCCATGTCGCGGTCCTCGTTCCAACGGGCGATCGTCAGGCTGTACAGCAATCCAAGAAAAGCCGCCGCCACAATCCACGCATTTTTCCAGAAGAGTCCCCAGATAAATAGAACCCCGAATTTTCCAATCTGCATCGGATTGGCGACGTAAGAATAGATTCCGGTGGTCACCAGCCGCGGCGGGGCGTCGTGGGGCATCGGTGTACCGCGGCCAGAGCCATGAAATTCCTGCATGGCCGAGATGAGAGCGACGCAAGGAATGATCAGAAACTGCAAATAAAATTTGTTGGTCTCGGATGAACGCTCCGCCCAGGCGTGCCAATTGCCTCCCAGGAACTGTGTAATCAGAAGCGGCCAGATTCCCAGCAGCAACGCGCTGTGAAAACACAGGTGCATCATGTTTCGAGCGGTGAGATGACTACGCTCGCTTGTCCAACGGGCGAAGAGCTGCGCCGGCAGCAGGCAAACGCCGACGGCAAGAGCCTCCGCAAACAGAAATTGCGGGCTGGGCTGGTATGACACCCGGCCCAATGGAAGCATCAAGTCGAGCAGAACGCCCAGGAACGCCAGGCGAACCAGCGAAACCCGGTCCGCAAAAAACGCAAACGCCCAACCCCACACCAGCACGCGGTCCAGGAGAACGACTGCCGGAGAACCGAGAACGAGCAGCGTGCTGGAAGGAACGACCCAGGCATCGAGTTGCATGGTCAGAAAACCCGCGAGAGCGGCGGAAGGAAGAGCCCACGCGGCCGCCAGCAGCGCGTCGGCGTTTTTCCGCCGGAATTCGGACTCAGCAAGCGATTTGGCCACGGGGCGCATCAGGTTCAGTGTGCAACGGATTCGTGCGCCGGCGTGGCCAGGTTGTCGATCAAGTACCGCGCGGCCAGCCGCGCACCATATCGCTCCGACGGCCGGAAATACCAAGCGGGATCCAGACCGCGGCGGAACCGTAGAGTCCACGCCACACGAGTGTGAGTAGCATCCACGGCCGACCATTCGACGACCGACTCTTTCCATTTGAGCCAATGCGCGATGTGGCTGGTGTCCGTTTCCGGTTGAAAGGTGACGGAAGAATTGCTGCGCGCCGCGACGTGAAACACTTCGTCGCCCGGGTGGCCTTCTCCGCCGGCGAAGTGAATGACGCGTTGATCGCCCACATTCAGGCCGCTCCCGCGCGCTTCAACGGGTTTCGGAAACCCCAGCCGGAAATAAAGCGGAAGCTTCGTTCGAAAAGCCGGCGTCGCGGCCAGCGCGCTTTCAACTTGCGCAGGGGTTGCGGCAACCGTTCGTTCGACCCGAACCTCTTCGTCGCGCGAAAGAGAAAGTCTGGTCGAGGTACCTTCAAAGCTCATCACTGCGGCAACGATCCAGATGAAACATTGTGCGCCCGGATGCTGCGCTTTTCTCGAGGCGTCCGTCAGGCCGCCGACCAGCGCCGCGATGAAGTAGGCGATCGGCGCCGCCATCAGCACACAGATTATGCCTTCACCAAAAAGCACGGCGGAGATAAGCAATCCAATGGTGGTGCCCTTCATTGCGGCGGCGATGGCACTTTTGCTGCGCGGCAGAAGACTCATGAAGATGGCAAGCCCGGCGGGCAGGCCGATGAACATCACGGCGGTGGTCTCCAACTTATGGGCATAGACAACACGCAGTGAAATGCTGCAAAGAAACAGGAACAGGACAAAGCCCGCAAGTCCCCACTGACCGTCGGAAATGGGCGGTTTCGGCGGTGTTTCCGGCGGCTTGGGCTGCCAATTTGCGGGCAACGGATTATTGGGCTGGGTGCTCATCGGTGGCTCCTCCAAAGACGGTGTCAAGCGTTTCGGACAGTTTCAGCAAGGCGTCGGAAAAAAATGGCAGGCGATAACTCATAGGGAGATACGACAGCGCGGTTTCCATCCACGCAAGCAATACGCGGGTCGCCCGGCCCTCGGGCGTGCGGTCATTCACGCGGAAATACAAAAGCGCGAGATGGACGATGTAAAGGAGCTTTGCAATTGCGGCGCCTGTTGCGGCGTCGGGCGTGTCATCAGATTCGCTGACTAATCTCGAAAAAGCCGCTTGCATGCGCAGGCGGATGCCCGCCGAAGCCTGCCCCAGCACAGCGACGCGAGAATTGGGATTAAGCGCCGAGGAAAGAAGGACACCGATCAGCTCGTTGTGAGGCTCAACCAGCGAAAGCTTAAGACGGAACGCGGCGGTAAAGCGTTGAGCAATCTTGCCTTGCGGGAGATTGGGGATTTGCTGAATAAATTCCGTTGCAAGCGATTCATAAAACGCCAGGACGAACTCTTCCTTGCAACGGAAATAGCGGTATGCCAGGCCGAGCGAAGAACCGGATTCCGCGGCAATTTGCCGAAGGGTGGTGTTCTCATAACCATTTGTACGGAAAAGTGTTAGTGCAGCCTGAAGGATACGCTCGCGGGTAAGCTCAGCCTTGGAAGGGGGTGTAGGAGCCGAGCCTTCGACATAAGTGAACATGTTCATTTTTATCAACTCACCCCCCGTTTGTCAAGCCCTTTTTTTCACCTCAGCTTGTCGATCCCGCCTTCTTGACTTACCTTCTTGGCGCTGCGAGACTGATTGAACCGCACACATTTCCATGCCTGTTAACAAGGGACAAACCATAACCGTCGGTGTCACCGGAGCCAGCGGCGCCGTCTTCGCGCAGAAAACTCTGGCGATGCTGGAGGATGATCCCCGCGTCGGGCGCATTCACCTCGTCGTGACGGAAACCGGGCAGCGCTTATTCTCCGAGGAGTTGCGAATCACCTCGGGTGACCTGAAAAAACTTCCGGGCCGCGTACTTGGATGCACACCAAAAAAGATTGAAGTCATCTCGAACAAGGATGTTGGCGCGTCGATCGCTTCCGGCAGCTACAGCGTGGACGCGATGATCGTGATTCCCTGCACCGTCGGCGCGCTGGCGTCGATTGCCTGTGGCACGTGTGACGATCTGATGTCACGCTCTTCGGACGTCATGTTGAAAGAGGGCCGCAAACTGATTCTTTGCGTCCGCGATACCCCGCTGAACCGCATTCATCTCGAAAACATGTTGCGCGCCCAAGCCGCCGGCGCGGTGATCATGCCGGTGATGCCGTCGTTCTATCATTTGCCCAAAACGATTGATGACTTGGTGACGCAATACGTCTGCCGCGTGCTGGCGCAGGCTGGATTGCCGCAGGAAAAAATGTTTCGCTGGACGGGCAGTGCCGCGGCGAAGAAAGCGGAAAATTAAACCGATGGCCGGGCGGATTCGCACCGTTTTGGAAATGATCAAGTTTGAGCACTCCGTCTTCGCGCTGCCGTTTGCCCTGACGGGTGCGCTGCTGGCGGCGCGGGCGACGCTGCACAGCTGGCCGACGCTGCGGCAGGTTTTGTGGATTGTGGTGGCGATGGTGGCGGCGCGTTCCGCGGCAATGACCCTGAACCGCATCGCGGATTTGCGCTATGACAAAGAGAATCCGCGCACCAAAATGCGGGCGCTGTCCACGGGCGCGCTCTCCGTTTCTTTTGCATGGACATTCACTATGCTCGCGGTCGCCGTATTTTTCATCGCAGCATGGCAACTGAATCCGCTGGCCTTGAAACTGGCACCGCTGGCGATCGCGATTCTGTTTTTCTATTCCTACACCAAGCGGTTCACCAGCTGGTCGCATCTTTTCCTCGGCTTTGCGCTGGGCATTTCTCCTGCGGCAGCTTGGATTGCAATCACCGGCGGCTTGGATTGGCGGATGCTGATTCTCTGCGGCGCGGTAACGCTGTGGGTTGGCGGCTTCGACGTGCTCTACGCCTGCCAGGACGTGGACTTCGACCAGAACGCTGGGCTGTATTCGATCCCGAAGCGGTTCGGAATTGCCGGGGCGCTGCAAATTGCCCGGGTGATGCATGTCGGCGTAGTGGCGCTGCTGAGCTGGCTGGCCTACGGATTTGGCCTGCCGTGGCCGGCATGGGCAGGCGTCGCAGTCGTGGCGGCGCTGCTGGCCTACGAGCACTCTTTGGTAAAAGCCAACGACCTCAGCAAGCTGAACGCTGCGTTTTTCACCGTGAACGGCTATATTAGTATGTTGTTCCTGTTGTTCTGGGGCGCCGCTGCGGCTTTATGGCGCGTTTGAACGGTTCGATAATTTCGAAAAGCGAATTTAAGTAGCGGCGAAGCGAAAAACGCCCTCTAATAAATTGGGAAGAACGTGGCTGAACTGACGATCAACGACGCAACATTAAAACCCATCGCCGACAAGGTGCTTGCCGGAGAACGCCTCACGTTTGACGACGGAGTCGCACTATTCCGGACGCCGGACCTGCTTGCCGTGGGCTGGCTGGCGAATCACGTGCGCGAAAGGCGCCACGGAAACACAACCTATTACAACGTGAACCGCCACATCAATCCGACCAACGTCTGCGTGGCGCACTGCAAGCTCTGCGCGTTCGGCCGCGATCCCAACGCCCCGGGCGCTTATACCTATGCTCTCGAAGAGGTTTACCAGCGCGCGGCGCAGGGCGTGCGCGAAGGAGCCACGGAATTTCACATTGTCGGCGGACTGCACCCGGATCTTTCGTTCGACCATTTTCTGGAAATGATCAGCGGGCTGAAGCAGCGGCATCCTCATGTACATCTGAAGGCGTTCACGATGGTGGAAGTGCACTATTTCGCGCGCATCGCGAAACTGACCATCGAGGAAACCCTGAAGAAAATGAAAGAAGCCGGCGTGGATTCCTGCCCCGGCGGAGGCGCCGAGATCTTTCATCCCCGCGTGCGCAAGATCATCTGCGACCACAAGGTCAGCGGCCGCATGTGGCTGAGCATCGCGAAGAAGGCCCATCGCATCGGCCTGCGTTCAAACGCCACGATGCTGTACGGCCATGTGGAGACCGTCGAAGAACGCGTCGATCACCTGGTTCTCTTGCGTGATGCGCAGGATGAGACCCACGGCTTCGTCGCCTTCATCCCTCTGGCGTTTCACCCAGACAACACCGCGCTGTCACACATTCCGAAAACGACGGGCTACGACGACCTGCGCTGCATCGCGGTGTCGCGACTGATGCTGGATAATTTCGATCACATCAAGGCGTACTGGATCATGCTGACGCCCAGCATCGCGCAGATCGCACTGCGGTTCGGCGCCAACGACCTCGACGGCACAGTGGTCGAGGAAAAGATTTATCACGACGCAGGCGCAAAGACCTCGGAGTTCACTCCTCTCGGCGAACTCCAACGCTTGATTCGCGCCGCCGGCCGCGTGCCCGTAGAACGCGACACCCTCTACAATCCCGTCGACCGCTCCAAGCTTCCACCCATAGTTCCGGCCACGCCGCCGGGACTCGTCTCCCTCAGCCTCAGCACCTAAAAGACTAATTCTAAGTTTCGTTGGTGCGGAACTTGGGTAAGATAACGCACGTCCAATCTCTAGATTGTTAGAGATAAGGAGCCACGCAGGCGCATGCGCACAATTCTTCTTCTGACTATTTCGAATGTATTCATGACGTTTGCTTGGTACGGCCACTTGAAATACCGCAACGTGGCGCTATGGAAGGTGATTGTCATCAGCTGGGGCATTGCCTTCTTCGAGTACTGCTTCCAGGTGCCGGCAAACCGCTTCGGCTCCTACGAATTCAACGCCGCGCAACTCAAGACCATCCAGGAAGTAATCACCCTCTCCGTATTCTCGATCTTCTCGATCACTTATCTGGGCGAGCCGATGAAGTGGAACTACCTCGTGGGCTTCGCCTTCATCACCCTCGCGGCGTTCTTCATCTTCCACAAGTGGTAGAATTCTGGCCTGGCTGCATAACCACCCCCTTCCCTGGTGAATCAAAGCTGTCTGACCCGCAGCCACAAGTCAGCAAGAGGAGATACCACTCATGCAACGCAAAGCATCCGCAGTCTGGCAAGGCGATTTGAAATCGGGCAAAGGAAGCCTCACAACCGATAGCGGCACATTGAAGGAAGCGCAGTATTCGTTTTCCACCCGTTTTGAGAATGGAGTGGGCACCAATCCCGAAGAACTGCTTGCCGCCGCGCACGCAGGCTGCTTCACCATGGCGCTTTCCAATCAACTCGGCGCCGCGGGCATGATTGCCTCGAAGTTAGAGACAACGTGCACAATATCCCTGGAAAAGGTAGGCGATGGCCTTTCCATCACCAAGAGCCATCTGGACCTGGTCGCCACGATTCCCAACGCCGACAAAACGAAGTTTGACGCCGCCGTGAAGGGCGCGGAGACCGGTTGCCCCGTTTCCAAACTCTTCAAGACGGAAATCACAGTGAACGCGCGGCTGGTTACCTCAGTCTCCGCTTGAGCACCCCGTCCGCAGCGATGAAGGAGGCAGGTTCCGCATGATTCTTGCTCCGGGTGTGTTCATCGCCGGCGTGGTGATTTTCCTGATTGTGATCTGGGACGCGTTCGAGGCCATCATCTTGCCCCGGCGCGTCACCCGCAAATTCCGCCTGACCCGCTTCTTTTTCCAGTTCACCTGGAGCACCTGGAAGATCTACGCCCGGCTGATTCCCTCAAAAAAGCGGCGCGACTCCTTTCTGGGGTTCTACGGGCCGATTTCCCTGCTCTTTCTGATCGGGGTTTGGGCCGCGGGGCTAATCCTGAGTTTCGCGATGATGCAGTACGGCGCGGGGTCGGCGGTAAATCTATCCGGCGGCCATCCCAGCTTCAACACGGACATGTATCTGAGTGGCACGACATTTTTCACGCTGGGGTTGGGCGACGTGGTGCCGCGCTCGGGCTTATCACGCTTTCTGGTGGTGGTGGAGTCCGGATTTGGATTCGGCTTTCTGGCCGCGGTGATCGGATATCTGCCCTTTATTTACGGCTCGTTTGCCGACCGCGAGACGGAAATTGTGCTTCTGGACGCCCGGGCGGGCGCACCGCCCACCGGCGGCGAACTTCTCTTGCGCCACACGTTCCAAGGAGGCCATGAAGAGTTGCGCAAGCTGTTTAAGGATTGGGAGCGATGGTCGGCGCAAGTTCTGGAAAGCCACCTTTCGTACCCGGTGCTGGCCTACTTTCGCTCGCAACACGACAATCAGTCGTGGATCAGCTCGCTGACCGCGATCCTGGATGCCTGCGCGCTGACGATTTCGGGCATGGAGGATGTTTGCGCGCGGCAGGCGCAGCTTACGTTTGCGATTGCGCGGCATGCGGTGGCCGACCTTTGCCAGGTTTTTTCGGTCGCGCCGCTTGCGCCTAACAAGGATCGCCTGCCGCCGGAAGTGTTGCAGCTCATCCGCGAGACGCTTGCGAAACATGGCACGCAACTCTCCACTACGCCGGAAGCCCTGCAAAAACTTACGGAGCTCCGCAATCTCTATGAGCCTTACCTGTTCGGCCTTGCGCAGCACTTTAACCAACTGATGCCGGGATTCGTCCCCGCCAAAAAATCAAAGGACAATTGGCAGACCACGGCATGGGCAAAGACCACGAACGGAACGGCGGCAGCCGCATTGGTCCACGACGACCATTTCTAAGCCGAAAACTTCTCTTTTTGAGCGCCGGGCGTTTTCCGGGTATCTTGCTGCTGACTGAACACTGATGAATTCACCCAACGATCTGCGAAATTCCATGCCGCGGGGAGATGTCTTATGAAGGCGATACAGGTGCACCAGTTCGGCGGGCCGGAAGTTCTGCAGTTGCAGGAAATCCCGACGCCCAAGCCGGCGGCCGGGCAAGTGCTGGTCCGCGTGCATGCCGCGGGCGTAAATCCCTACGACACGTACATGCGCAATGGAACGTATGCCATCAAGCCCCCGTTGCCATATACGCCGGGCTCGGATGCCGCGGGCGTCATCGAAGCTGTGGGGGAGGGCGTCACGAAATTCAAGTCCGGCGCTCGCGTTTACACCGCCAGGACGGTGAGCGGCGCGTACGCCGAATATGCATTGGCGCTCGAATCCCAGGTGCATGCATTGCCCGAAAAAATCTCCTTCCCGCAAGGAGCGGGAGTTTGGGTTCCGTATGGAACGGCCATTACCGCGCTGATTCATCATGCGCACGCGTGTCCGGGAGAAACGGTGTTGATCCACGGCGCGAGCGGGGGCGTCGGCACGGCAGCGGCGCAATTTGCGCGTGCAATCGGGCTGATCGTTTTCGGCACTGCCGGCACACAAAAGGGTATGGACCTGGCGAAGAAAGAAGGCGCGCACCAGACGTTCGATCACAGCAAGACGGGCTACTCTGACGAAATCATGCAGGCAACTGGCGGGCGCGGGGCGGATGTGATTCTGGAGATGCTGGCGAACGTGAATCTTTCGACCGACCTGAAATTGCTGGCAATGAATGGCCGCGTGATCATCATCGGCAACCGCGGAGAGATTACGATCAACCCGCGTGATCTGATGGCGCGGCGCGGCACGGCCAAAGGCTTCACGCTTTGGGGGGTGCCGGAACCTGAACTGGTGGAAATTCACGCGGCCATCGGCGCAGGGCTGGAAAGCGGTACTTTGCGGCCAATCGTGGGGAAGGAACTCCCGTTGAAAGATGCGGCGAAAGCGCATGTGGACGTCCTGGCGCCCGGTGCGCACGGCAAGATTGTTCTCGTTCCCTGATATTATTTTCAACTCCAACCTAAAAGACGCAGCGCAATTCCCGCCGCAGCCCCGCCCAGAACCAGCCAGGTGGAATTTATTTTGTAGCGGAAAACGAGAACGGTGCTGAGCACCGCAAGAATAACAGCCGGAATGTTGACCAATGCCGCTCGACCAAACTGCAATCCAACGTAGGCCATAAGCGCGACCGCTGCGGCGTTCACGCCATCCAGAAACGCGGCGGCGAGTGGCGATTTACGCAGCTTCGGCAGAAAGCTGGAAGTGGCCGCAACGTAGACAAATGCCGGTAGAAACATCCCCAGCGTAGCGAGTGCCGCGCCCTTCCATCCGGCCAGGATGTAGCCGATGAACGTGGCCACTGTGAAAAATGGCCCGGGCGTTGCTTGACTAACGGCGACGGCGTCCAGCAATTGCGAGTCGCTGAGCCAGTGTAGTTTTACTACCAGATCGGAGCGCAACACGGGCAAGAGCACGTAGCCGCTGCCGACAAGCACTGCTCCAATTTTCAAAAAGTAGAACAAAATTGGAAGTGCGCCAAACGCGCCACCCGCACTGCCGGTTCCCAGTCCGATCCAAGCGCCAAAGGCCGCGCGGTTGCCGGTGAGCCGTTTCCCTTTTCGAAGCGCCGTCCAGAAAAATCCGGCGCCAATCAGCAGCCACACCGCGGGAACTCCCGCGATCGCGAGCAAAACGACGGCGAGGGCAAGGGCCGTCAGAGGCACATTGCGCAAAGCCGTTTTTCCCAGGCTCCAGACGGCTTGGGCAATCAGTGCTACCACAACGGGCTTGATCCCGAAGAGCAGGCCGGTGACCTCTGGCACCGTGCCAAATTTCAAGTAAGCCCATGCCAGCGCCGCCACCAGAAAAGCAGCCGGCAGAATGAAACACGCTCCGGCGACGATCAGCCCTGCAAGGCCGGCGCGAATTTCGCCCAGATAGATGGCCAGTTCCGTCGAACTTGGGCCGGGAAGCAGGCTCACGGCTCCCAGAAGATCCAGAAATCTCTCGCGCGTAAGCCACCCGCGGCGGCGAACAAATTCCTCTTCCATCATGGCGACATGAGCCGCCGGCCCGCCATAGGCGATGAAGCCAAGCCGCAAAAATTGTTTCGCGACTTCGGCGAGACTCCCCTTCTCTCCCTGTTCAGTCACGCTTTTCATTCGCATCCATGAACTCGTGAATTGTTCTCAAGCTCCTTGCCGAATTCGTCGCACAAGGTACTGTCCAATCAGCAAGAGATAGAACGGGACGTAAACGAGCCATTGCATCAACGGATCGAATCTAAATTGGCCAAGGATCCCGTAGCCGATGAGGACCTTGTAGGACAGGAATTGCAGCACGGTCAGCAACAACCATGCAGGATTCGGAAAAAAACATAATAGCGGGATGATCCACGTGAAATACCACGGATAACCGTTGGGCCAGAACGCGAGGCTGGTGCCAATCAGCAGATACGCCGCACGTGCAGGTTCGGCGCATTTCCACGCAAGCCAGAACGCAAGCCCCCAAATCACAGCGGCGGCAACCAGCGCGGGAATCCGAGTCCCTCCGCCGGTCACCCAGTCAATCACTGTGTACAGGCTGGCGTGATTATTTTTCCAGTTCGCTTCGTAATGTGCCAGGTCCGCTCGAATTGCTCCCCGTCCATTCCAGTAGGGCACAATCAAAAGCAAAGATACGGCAACGACGAGCGCGACCGCCCACCATCCCGAGCGCTTTTCCGGCCAGCCCGCGCGGCGAATCCACGCGGGCAGCAGAAGGGCGGGGAAAACTTTAGCCATGGCCGCCAGTGCGATCAGCACGCTGGCGAGCGCCGGACGCTTCTTCACCAGGGCCAGGCCGGCGACGACTCCGAGCAGCGCCAGAACGTCGTTGTGGCCGCTGGCGGCAAACTCCACAATGACCAGCGGATTCCACGCATAGACGGCGACGCGGAAAGTGCGATCCTTTTCTTCGCGGAAAATCCACGTTAGAAGCAGCACTACCAGAACATCAGCCGCCGCAAATGGAACTTTGAACTCCGTCGGCCCAGGAAAGAACTTCCACGCAACGCGATAAAGCAACTCAGTTGCAGGCGGATAAATCGTCGGCGTTTCGCGCCCAGGCATGATTTCGTAATAATGGTCGCGTAACGAGGCGAGCCGCGGATCCTGCGGCGCGATCACATACGGATTCCATCCATTCGCCTGCACCTTTGCGTCCCACCGGTAACGCTGCAAATCGTCGGAAAGCGTGGGCTCCATCGGCCAGAGGGTGGCCCGGAATACAAGCGCGGCAAAAATGAGTAAAATGAAGGACGCGCGAGACGCCCGTGTGTGGTCGAACCCGTACAAGGCAATCAGGTAAACTATCCCGGCCCCCAGCGCCAGCACCATAAACGCAATCGCGTGGTTTTTCAGGTAATACAGGCTGTGCATCCGCAGGTAGAGCGCCTCTAGCAGCGCTCCCGCCGCCAGCAGCCCGGCAAGCTTCAGATTTTCAGTTTGAGTTTCGGAAGTCATTCGGAGAGACGCGCATCTTGTTGAAATTCGCTCCATTTCTGTTTGCGGCCGCAGCGCAGGGCGGCCTCAGCCATTACTGGCACAAAATCACGGACAAGACGTTCACCGGAGTCTATAACGCCAACGCGTTCGACCTGGCGATGATGATTCCCTACTTCATCGTGCTGTTCATGCTGGCACTGTACGGCCTGCACCGCTACATGCTGCTCTACGACTATTTTGTTTACCGGAAAAATGTTCCCCCCGCGCCGCCGACGGTGGAAAACTGGCCCAAGGTTACCATACAGCTTCCCATCTTCAACGAACGCTACGTGATCGAGCGGCTGGTGGACGCAGTCGCGCAGTTTGATTACCCGCGCGAATTGCTGGACATCCAGGTGCTCGACGATTCGACCGACGAGACGCGCGAAGTGGCCCGCGCCTGTGTGGAGCGCCACGCCATTCAAGGGCTGCCGATCAGCTATATCCACCGGACAAATCGCGAAGGTTTCAAGGCGGGCGCGCTGGAGAACGGACTGAAGACGGCGAAGGGTGAATTCGTCGCCATTTTTGACGCGGATTTCATCCCGCAGGCGGATTTTCTTTGCCGCACGGTGCCGTATTTCCTGGATCCCGCGACCGACGGCAAAATCGGCATGGTGCAGACGCGCTGGACGTATCTCAACAGCGACTATTCGCTGCTGACGCGTGTGGAGACGATTCTGCTCGACGGGCATTTCGTGATCGAACATGGCGGACGCTCGCGCCGAGGAACCTTTTTTAATTTCAACGGCACCGCCGGAGTCTGGCGCCGCGCCGCCATCGATGCCGCAGGCGGCTGGGAGCATGACACGCTGACGGAAGACACGGATCTCTCCTATCGCGCGCAACTGAAAGGCTGGAAGTTTCTTTATCTGCCGCAGATTGAGTGTGCTTCCGAACTACCAGTGGACATGAACGGCTTCAAGGCACAGCAAGCGCGCTGGGCCAAGGGCCTGATGCAGACGGCGAAGAAAATTCTGCCCAAAGTTTTCCGCTCGGACGCGCCGTTTTTCGTGAAGTCGGAGGCGTTTTTTCATCTCACCGCGAATATCTCTTACCCGTTGATGGTGCTGCTTTCGACGATGCTGCTCCCGGCAATGATCGTCCGCTTTTATCAGGGCTGGTTTCAGATGCTGGTGATCGACTTGCCGCTGTTCCTCGCCTCCACGTGCTCTATCTCCAGCTTTTATCTTGCCGCGCAAAGAGAACTGCGCCCGAAGACGTGGCTGACCACGTTTCTATACATGCCGTTCGTGATGGCCACGGGAATCGGAATCAGCGTGCGCAATGCGCAAGCAGTTATCGAAGCCATCATCGGCAAGAAATCAGATTTTGCGCGGACACCCAAATTCAAGATTGAAGGCAAGTCCGGCACGTTTGCCGCGAAAAAATACAAAAACAAGGCCGGCTGGATGCCTTATTTCGAAGTCGCGCTAGGCCTGTACTTCGCGCTCACAGTGGTCTACGCCATAATCAACGAAAATTACGCCACCGTCCCATTCTTGCTGCTCTTTGTCTGGGGCTACCTCTACACAGGCTTCATGTCACTCAGCCAGTCGTGGTTCGCACATCTACGCTTCGGCGTCAACGCTCCGGAAATGCGGCCGGCCTCCTCTGGCGCCCCGGGCTTCTAAGTAGATTTCTCAAACTGTCAACGTAGACGACACCGTTGCACTCTCGCACTTGTTTCTGTACGCGCGCATAGCCAAAAAGAGATAAATGTCTCATTCTACGACCCATGAATGATTTCAATTTCAGTTCTGATTCATCACTTCCGGCGGCGAAACCTGCTTCGCGGTGGAAGAAGGCGACGCTTGCGGGAATTCTCAGTTTGTTGATTCCCGGGATGGGGCAGTTGGTGAACCGGCAGCCACGGAAGGCTCTAGTGCTGGGTTTGATGATGTATGCATTTCGATTGTTGCAGGTACACACGCATTGGATGTTGGCGTTTGGGGCGATGGTGGTGATGATCGCGGCCGCGCTGGCGGCGCAGTTGGCGGTGGCAGCGGAGGCAGTCTACAGCGCAGGAAAAGGAAAGAAAGAGGAAACGGCAATCCCGCTGGCCAAGGTTTCGTACGCGGTGATCGCGATTTTGCTACTAGCGGGAGTGATTTTTCCGACGGCGGGTCAAGCGATTCGTGACTCCGGGTTTGGGGCGTTTCGAGTGGCCTCGGCTTCGATGTGTCCGACAGCCTGCGAGGGGGAACGCGTTGTTGCAAACCGGAAGGCGTACCAGTCGGCGGAACCCCAGCGCGGGGATGTGATTCTGGCAAGCCGAGAGCCAGGGAACGGACCTTCCCTGAAGCGCCTAATCGGGTTGCCTGGCGACGTGATCACTCAGGGGCCAGAGGGAGCAGTGCTTGTGAATGGAGCAGCGTTTCATCCACCTGAGCCTTGTGGAAAGCCGATATGGAAAGGGCCATCACCGCCAACTTGCCCGATGTGCGGAACGGTCACAGTAAAACCAGGGGAATATTTCGTGGTTGGGGACGATTTGGGAAACAGCTTTGACAGCCGCTACAAAGAATTCGGACCGGTGAGAAGGGACATGTTGGCAGGAAAAGTCTTGTTTATTTATTGGTTGGCGTCGCGATCGAGGATCGGCTGCAACGTGAAGTAAAGAGAACGGAGTTACCAAGCAGTAGCCAACTTAAGATTGGCCGTGCGTCAAGATTCCGCCTTTCCACCAAACAACGGTTTGGTAAAATATCCCCATGGCCATTCAACGCGAACAACTGGAAGCGGACGTCCTGATCGTCGGGGCGGGACCCGCAGGTCTTGCCTGCGCGCTGCATCTTGCGAATCTGATCAAGCAGCACAACGCCAGCGGTGCCAAGCCGGAACTTTCCGCGGAGAATATTTACGTTCTCGAAAAGGGCCGCGAGATCGGCGCGCACCAGCTTTCCGGCGCAATCATGAATCCGAAGGCGCTGGCGGAACTGGTTCCCGACTTTCAGAAATCCGCGCCGCTGGATACGCCGGTCACCGATTCCGCCGCGCTGGTGTTCACGGAAAAATCTTCCTATCGCCTGCCCATTACGCCGCCTCCGTTTAACAACTCGGGCAACTTTGTGATTTCGCTCAGCAAACTGGTGAAGTGGATGGGTGGGCTGGTGGAATCGGCGGGCGTGAACCTGTTCAAGGAATTCGGCGGTGCCGAGCTGATTTACGAAGGCGAGGGCATCGCCGGCGTCATCACCGAAGACAAAGGCCTCGACAAGAATGGCAAGCCCAAGGCCAACTTTACGCCGGGCTACGAACTTCGCGCCAAAGTGACGGTGCTCGCCGAAGGCACGCGCGGCTCGCTCACCAAGCAACTCGTCGCCAAAAAGAATCTCGACAATATCAACCCGCAGAGCTACGGCATCGGCATCAAGGAATTATGGGACATTCAGCCCGGGAAGCTGCAGCCTGGCTACGTGGCCCACACGCTGGGCTGGCCGATTTCCACCAAAATGTACGGCGGCGGCTGGATTTACGGCCTCAGCAACAACCGGGTTTCCATCGGCCTGGTCATCGCCCTCGAGTATGAGAATTCCCGCTTCGATCCCCACGCGGCCTTCCAGACGTGGAAGACGCATCCCCACGTGCGCAACATTCTGGAGGGAGGCAAGCTGGTCCGCTACGGCGCAAAGTCCCTTCCCTACGGCGGATGGTACGCCATGCCGCAAAATTATTTTGATGGCGGCTTGATCGTCGGCGACTCGGGCAGTTTTCTGGATTCGCAGCGGTTGAAAGGCGTGCACCTGGCGATGAAGAGCGGCATGCTGGCCGCCGAGACGACGTTCGAGGCTCTGAAGCAGAACGACTACTCCGCGAATACGCTGAAGCTTTACAAAGAAAAAATCGACAACAGTTACATCAAAGACGAGCTCTGGAAAGTTCGCAATTTCCACCAATCCTTCCGCAACGGCTTGCTCGACGGCTTTTTCTATTCCGGCTTGCAGGAACTTACCGGCGGCGCCGGGATTATCGACCCCATGCACGCGCACGCCGCCCACGAAGCGTACAAACCAATTTTTGGCCGGCCCGCGCCGGAGCGGTTCAAGGGAGACGGCAAACTCACCTTCGATCGCCTGACGGACGTCTATCATTCCGGCACGCGCCACGACGAAGACCAACCGTGCCACCTGAAAGTGCAGGATCTGAACATCTGTTCCACGCGCTGCGTGGAGGAATTTGGCAATCCCTGCCAGTATTTTTGCCCGGCGGCTGTCTATGAAATGGTGAAAGAAGGCAACGGCCAGAAACTAAAGATCAACGCCGCCAACTGCGTACACTGCAAAACATGCGACATCGCCGATCCCTATCAGATCATCGACTGGGTCGTGCCCGAGGGCGGCGGCGGCCCCAACTACGAAGGCATGTGATCGCCGTCCGGCGCCTCTGATTTAATTCGGCAACAAACCGTACACGGAAAGCTCGCCTCGGGTTCCCACATAAACTTTGCCGTTGGCAACCGTGGGAACCGTAAACTTCACCGCGTTTCCCGCAGCATTCCCCGTTCCTAGCGTGCTGTTCCACAATTCCGTCCCCACGTTTGCCGCGTCGTAGGCGTGCAGAACGGCCGGCCCATTGGAGCAGCAGGGGGTTCCGTAAGCGCTGCTGTCGAGGGCCCAGACGATTCCGTTGGCAGAAGCGCTCGATGCCGAGACCGAAGGTGTCGCGCCTTTGCCACCGAACGAGTTTGACGAAGAATGCGAAGCGCTGCCGAACTGCCCGGTGGTCAAATTAAAGGGAAACTGTTGCATCGGAGTACTGGCCGCAGCGATGTAGAGGGAGTTATTCCAGATCGCAGCCGTGGCCAAAATCTCGTTGTTGCTGACAACGAGCGATTGCACAACGTTGTTGGAGGAAGAATTAAATCCACCCATACTGTCGCGGTTGAGCAAATACAATACGCCAGACTTGCCCCCGCCAATCAGCAAATGGGCCACAGGACCCGCAGATGGATCCATCAGGATTGCGGCGCCTCCCGAGCCGTGATCCCTGTCGGCGGAGCTAAGGTTTGCCTGGTCCATGGGAGTAAAATAATCTGCGACTGCGAGTCCGCCGGAAGTGCTGAGCTTGACGGTGCTATCGCCGTAATCCGAGCCACCGGTATTCGCGTCAAACGTTCCATTCCCCGTAAGGAAATAAAGGTTCCCCGAGGGGTCCGCCGCGGGCGCGCCGCCACCCATCCAGATGCCTGCATCGCTGCCATTAGGATTGGCATTAAACGTGGCCACACGCGAGAGACTTGTTTTGTCGAACCCGATCACCCAGCCGTGATACGGCGTGTTATCTCCGTGCGAGGCCCAGGCCACGTACACAACGCCGTTCAATAGCACCAGGCCGGGCCGCTGATTTTCGCGAAGGGTGCTGAATGGCACATTTCCTCCGGAAGAGCCGTCGCCCGTTCCCGGAACGCTGATCGCTGAGGTGATATTTGCCGGGCTGACTTTTTCGCTTCCATCGACGAAACTCAGCGCGTGCAACCGCTGAAAGCAGGAAGCATCCGGCGTACAAGACGTGCCGTTCGTTTTACTTTTGCTGACCACGTAGAGCGTGTTGGTCGCGGCGTCGATCACCGGTGTTCCTACGATCCCGATATCGGAAAAGATATCGTCACTGCTCACATCGCCACTGTTCAGATAGGTTTCTCCAGTGTTCATCAGCGAGACGCTCCAATACTTCACGCAAGGATTGGCGTCCCCATCGAATGCGTAAACCGTGTTGCGTGAAGTCGCCACGAACACCACGTTGTGTTTGCCGCCACCGATATTTAGGTTTGGAACCCACAGAGGCTGCGCATAAGCAGGCGAATCAATGGTGCACGCGAAAAGTTTCCCAAACGTAGCTGTCTTAACGTTCGCGGTGGTGAGCGCGTGTTCCTGGATGTTCACGCCATCCCGCGCCAAATCGTTGTGATACGTGAGCACGCCCGCAAGATCGGTGACTCCGAAAGTTGCGGAGGCGCTTGTGGTGCCATCCGTCGCACTCGTAGCTGTGACAGTAACCGTTCCGGCGGAGGACGGCGCAAGATAGGTCGCCGTTGTCGCGGCTTGGGCGCTGAAACTGCCGGCGGTGGCGGACCACGTCACGCCAAGCGGATCATTAGTTGTGGCCGTGAGAGGGATTGACTGGGTGATGGCCAAGCCGCCGCGCTTTGGAGAAAGCGAGACCGTGACGCTGCCGGCCGAGATAATTGTAAGCGACAAGTTGACCGACTTCGATTGCTGCGGGCTGCCTGCATCTTTCACTTGAAACGTCAGCGGACTGCTGGTGATGGAAACGGTTGGCGTGCCGGTGATGGCTCCGGTCGCGGCGTTCAATTGCAAATTTGCCGGCAAGGTACCGCTGGACAACGTCCAGCTGTATGGAGTGGTTCCCCCCGACGCAACAAGCGTCGTGCTATACGCTACGCCAACCTGCCCGCTGGGTATGGAGCTCGTCGAAATTGCCAAGGTCGCAGGTGTAATCGTAAGCGTCAGATTGACGGTCTTCGATTGCTGCGGGCTACCCGTATCTTTCACCTGAAACGTCAGTGGGGTGCTTGTGACGGAGACGGTTGGTGTACCGGTGATAGCTCCGGTCGCGGCGTTCAGCTTCAAATTTGCCGGTAATGCGCCACTAGTAAGGGTCCAGGTGTAGGGAGTGGTTCCCCCACTTGCAACCAGCGTCGTGCTATACGCTACGCCAACCTGCCCGTTGGGCATGGAACTCGTCGAAATTGCCAAGGTCGCAGGTGCAATCGTAAGCGTCAGATTGACGGTCTTCGATTGCTGCGGGCTACCCGCATCTTTCACTTGAAAGGCCAGCGGAGTGTTTGTGACTGAAACGGTTGGTGTGCCGGTGATGGCTCCGGTCGCGGCGTTCAGCTTCAAATTTGCCGGCAATGCGCCACTAGTAAGGGTCCAGGTGTAGGGAGTGGTTCCCCCACTTGCAACCAGTGTCGTGCTATACGCCACACCAACCTGACCGTTGGGCGCGGAGGTCGTCGAAATCGCGAGCGTTACAGGCGCAACCGCAAGCGCCAAGTTAACAGTCTTGGACTGGATGGGGCTGCTCGAATCCTTCACTTGAAACGTCAGCGGAGCGCTTGCTACCGAAACGGTTGGCGTCCCAGCGATGGCCCCCGTCGCGGCGTTCAATTGTAAATTTGCCGGCAAGGTACCGCTGGTCAACGTCCAGGTGTAGGGAGTGGTTCCCCCACTCGCAACAAGTGTCGTGCTGTATGCCACACCAACCTGACCGCTCGGCAAGGAGGTCGTCGAAATTGTCAGGGCCGCTGGTGCAATCGTAAGCGTCAGGTTGACACTTTTGGATTGCTGGGGACTGCCCGAATCCTGCACTTGAAACGTCAAAGCCAGATTGTTCGCGGTTGCCGTGGGCGTTCCCGTGATCGCGCCTGTCGAAGCGTTCAACTTAAGCCCGGCAGGCAATGTGCCACTGGTGGTAGTCCAATTCAAAGGAGGCGTCCCGCCGGTCGCAACAAGCGTCGCGCTGTACGCCGCACCAAGCTGCCCACTGGGCAAGGAACTGGTTGAAATGGCGAGCGGGCCGGGATTCGTGCTGCCAGAAGAGGACGAGTTGCAGCCATATAGGAGCAAGGAATTGATAAAAAGAAATAAGAAGAAGGCAAAATAATGCTGGATGAAGGACCGGTTCAATTTTTCCATTTCGCTCGAGCACACTCCAGAACTGGGACCTGCAAAATTATCCGTGAAAACCTGGGGAAATACACTAACGGAAGTACTGGAGCCCGGCACCAGATTCCAGCGACACAGTTCCCCGGGTGGCTCAATAGAGAATGAGTTACGTATTCAGGGATGTATAGCCTGCGCTTGCAAATATCTTCGTCAGGTTGAGGGCGACCACAGTTTGTGGAAATAAGTTTTCACCCGGGTCCAAGTGGAGGCCTCGACAGGTTTCTGCGGCTTCGGAAGCGAATTAAGAGGCGGCGCCGGGCCTGCAGCACGGGCCACAACCGGATCACCGTCAACCCGGCCTTGAAAGATCAGCGTGGGGCGCACACGAACGCGACGAACCAGGATAATGAGGTTCGGATCGAACTCGGCCTGCACCTTGGATTTGGCGTCGTAACGCAACGGCGGCATGAAGACCTGATACACCGGTTCCTCGGGCTGCCCCACCTGCAGGGCATTTTCCTGCGTGGGAGGCGCTTTGGGCTCCGCGGCCTTTTTCTTGATTTCTTCCGTCGTGGCAAGCTGGCTCACTTCGACTTGCGGAACCATCGGCTTGATGACGCTTTGCATCGTGCAAACACAGTGTCCCGCGGCAGAGCGCAAGCTTTCGATCTGCCCGTTGGTCAATGAGACGTCGCCGCTCTGTGGTACCAGCACACTTTGCCCGGTCAACTGCTGCTCGACGCGGACTGCTCCCTTGTTTGCCCGGATGCACATGGCGCCCGCGCTGTCGAGTCCGACGAGCACGTCTTCAGCACCATTGCCAATTGAAATCGGATGCGCCTGGATTTGAGGGGTGTAGATATTCAGTGAAACTTCAGCGCCGACAATCGCGTGAATCGTGCCGGTATCAAGCGCCAGGGTGATCGCGCCGCCAGCCTTCAGCACGGAAAAATGCGCCGGGCCGCAGATCATAATCTGCCCACCATCGACGAGATCAATACGCGCCTGCCCGGCCTTCACATGGACATCGCTGCCGCTGCGCAAGACCGTCTTAACCTGCCCACGCACCACTTCCACCGTCATCGGGCCATCCACGGAAATCGCTTCCCCCTCGATGACGCCAATGGCATCGCCCGGACGATTGTCAGCGCACGCTCCAGATGCCGCAAAGAAGGCGGCGAACAGGATAGCGCAGGCCAGAGGGATAGCTCTGCCACGCGAGGTTCCGTTATGGGCCGTGCTGGTCAACTGTTTCGCTCTCCATCGGGGCGGTGGAACGGGGGCACTCTATATACTATAGGAAGATGGAAAACCGCGACATACAAGAGCAGGAGCCCGAGGCGACGGTCAGCGCGCATTACGACACGCGCCTGCCGGATTTGCCGTGGAGCCGGCGTATCCAGATTCCGCTGATTGCGGGGCTGGTGTACAGCGTAATTCGCCTGCTGGGCCCGACGCTGCGCTTTGAAAAAGATGGGCGCGCGATCGTGGATGAATACCTGGCAAAACAGGAACCGTGTATCTGGGCGTTCTGGCACCGCGTGATCGTGCCGATCGTTTGGTACGCACGCGACCGGGAGATCGTGGTGATGAATACCACGGCGTTCGACGGCCAGTGGACGCGGAAAGTGATCGAGTGGCTGGGATTCGGGACGGCGCAGGGAAGTTCATCGCGCGGCGGATTGCGCGGATTGCAGGTAATGGCCCAGCGCATCGCCGAGGGGTACGACTGCGCGTTTACGATCGATGGCCCGCGCGGGCCGCGCTTTGTCGCGAAGGTTGGCCCCGTGCTGCTGGCGCGGATGACGGGAGCACCGATCATGGTGTTCCACATTGGCGTGGATCGCGGAAAGACAATCGAAAAAACTTGGGACCATTTCCTGCTGCCAGGACTCTTCGCGCGCGCAGTCTTGATTGGGGGAAGGCCGATTCATGTGCCGCAAGATGCGGACACCGCAATGATTGAAACGAAACACCAGGAGATGCAGAAAGAACTGGAGCGGGTGCGAGATATTGCCGAGGGCTGGTTTTCGTTTTCGGAAGCGCAGAGAGAAAAGTATCGCGCAGAGTTCAAAAGCTGACGCAATTCCCCGTTTCGAGACTCACCCCAAGAATTCGCAAAACCTGTCTAATTGCCGTCGCGTTCGCCCAGTTTGACTGGGACGTCGACCTTCTTCGCACCGCGATAGACCGTGACGGTAACCGAGTCGCCCGGCCGCTTGCGGTTCAGCAGAACATTCATATCGAACTGGTTGGCGACTTTCTGGCCGTCGATGCCCACAATCACGTCGCCGCCGATCGTCAGGCGGCGCATGCCGGATTGCACCGTGCGGTCTCCGCCGTGAATCCCCGCGGCAGCAGCCGGGCCGCCCTTCGTGGCCTGTTCCACAAGCAATCCTTCCTGCACGGGCAAATCCAGCGCTTCGGCCAGCCACGCCGTCAATTCCAATGTGCTCACGCCGAGATACGCGCGTCGGACTTTTCCTTCGGTGATGAGGTCATTGGCAATGAGCTTTGCCGTGTTGATGGGAATCGCGAAACCGATTCCAGCCGCCGTGCCGGAAGGCGTGTAGATTGCGGAGTTGATCCCGATTACATCGCCGTGAGTGTTGATCAGCGGGCCGCCGGAATTCCCGCGGTTGATGGAAGCGTCGGTCTGAATCGCGTCGTCAATGAACGTGCTCTGGCTGGTCTGCACGGTGCGGCCCAGCGCGCTGACGACGCCGGTAGTGAGTGTGGACTGAAAACCAAATGGATTGCCGATGGCCAAAACTTTCTGCCCGACCTGCAGCGCGGAGGAATCGCCGAGCGCCAAAGAAGCCAGATGCTTCCCTTTGGGGTCAATCTTTACCAGGGCGACGTCGTTGCGCTGGTCGGCGCCCACGAATTTCGCGGGGTAGCGGCTCTTGTCTCCAAGAATTACTTCGATACTTTGCGCCCCGGCCACAACGTGATAATTGGTGAGAATGTAGCCGCGGGGATCGATCAGGAAGCCGGAGCCCGCCCCTTCCACCGGGACCGGGTCCATGAAGAAGTCGTACTCGGTCGCTTTGGTGAGGACATTGGCAACCGCCGGAGAAGCCTGGCGGTAAATGCGGACGTTGATGGATTCGTCTTCGGTGAGCGATTCCGGGCGCTCGGAGGCGTTTTTCAGATTGAGCCCGGGCTGGGTGTCGCCAGAGCGGCGAGCTTCTACTTCCCTCGCCTGGCGGGGACCGTAGCGCGCCCCAACCCAATACGCGCCGAGAAGAAGGATCAGAGCGATCAGAATCGGCCGGACGCGGCCTGCACCAGTTTCGGTATCGTTTTTCATCATGAGCTGCTCCCCGTGTTGTCTATGCCAGTATAAAGCAATCGACGGCAACGGAGTGTGAGGGAGGGCGGCTGGCTAGGAGAAGCCGGCGCAAACAAACCCTAGTGCCGCAAAGGGCAAGTAGGCGAGCAATTGAGGGAAAAGCGCGAGAAGATAGAGACTAACAGCAATCGATCAGGACGGGATCAGGCCAGGAAGCTTGGGAGGAATGATGGAACGCGAACGCCGCCGCACGCCACGCTACATGTTCTTTGCTAGCGCGGAATTGCTGGAAGAGAGATCCGACGTGCGAATCGCGACCCGCGTCAGCGAATTAAGCCGCAACGGCTGCTACCTGGACATGATGAACCCCTTTCCCATGCATACAGTGGTTCGCGTGAAGATCTGGACGGAAGAAACCGTAATGATTGAAACCAAGGCCTGCGTGGTCTATTCGCAAATGAATCGCGGCGCGGGACTTGCGTTCGTGGACATGGACCCGAAGCATCTACCCTTGCTGGATAAATGGCTGGCGAAGGCGGAGAAGGATTCGTAGCTCGCGCGTCTGCAGAAAATCGGCCCGGCCCCGTTGGCGACTTCTGCAATGGCGCTCAACCTGTTTTTACTTCAGTTCAATTTCAACGATCTGGCCTTCGCTGGTTCCGCCGTTTGCCAGCGTGTGCGTGACCTTCGTTGGTACCCAGTGAAAATCGCCAGCCTTGATTTCGTGTGTGGTGGATTGCCCGTCGGGCGCGGTCATTTTCAAATCGAATCCTGTAGCGGCGATAATCAGGTAAGGCCGGTCGTGCGTGTGCATCGGAGTGACCCCTCCCGGCACGATTTTCCATTTGTAGACGCGGGCGCTGGGATTTTCGCCCGCCACCGGCCCGGCGGCTCCTGTCGAAGGATGCTCCGGCCGCTGGAGAAGTTCCACATCCAACACGTCGAAGAGACCTGGCCCCAAGTTGTGTACCCGGTGCGTGAGCGGTGTTTCGCGCAGGGTACGCAGCGAGATGTTGCCGGGTATCTGCTCGACCGGAGCGCTCTCCGGCTGGTTCAGGAGCTGCTGAGAAGCGCTGCAGTGGCCAATCCAAACGGCAACGTCGTCCACGGAATGGATGTGGTACTGGCTCCATTCGCCAGGCTGGAGAGTGACTCGCAGAACCATCAAGCTTTCGTTTTTCAGAAGCAGATGGTGATGCGGCTCCTGTTCAACAGGAACAGGCGCGGCGCTTTCCTGGGCTGAGAAAAGAGCAAAAAACAAAGTTGCGGGTGCGATGCCGAACCAGAGTTTCATCGGAGGCGACCTTTCGCGCGAGATGGAGGCGGGTCGATTCTAATCGTGAAGAAAAAAAGCGCCAACGGATTTCTGTTGGTATTAGCGAAAAGCGGCCCGCCTCGGAAGGCGGGCCCTACATCGGTCAGTCCACAATGGGCGAGACTAAAATTTGCATTCGAGATTTAACTGGAAGCGACGGCCCGGGTAGGCCGCGCTGGGGAAACCGAGGTTCGGGCCGGCGACGCCAATGAACGTGACATAGTTCGGGTGATTGAGGACGTTGAAAATATTCAGCGCGGCGGTAAGAACGGGCCCGTCTTTCTTTTCTTTCTTGAAGTGAAAATCGTGCGCAACGTTTACGTCGAGATTCACAAGTCCCGGGCCGTGCAGCGAATTGCGCGGCGCCAGGCCCCCATCTGGCCGGTCGTTGAAAACGCCGTCGCCATTCAAATCTTGTCCGGTGGTTACGTTGACGGGTTTACCGGAGTACGCCTGGAGAGCGACACCCAGACTAAAAAGACTTGAAGGCTCGAACGTCCCAAGCAAATCAAACTTATTGCGGCGGTCATTGTCGGAGCGGGCCCAGTCAAGATTCGGGAAATTGCTGTTGCCGGGGAAATAGGTGATGCCGCCGGTGTTGTTATAGGACTTGCCAAGAATGTATTGCGCCTGGCCGGCAAAATATTTGGAGGGCTTGCCGCGGAACGTAACCTCGAGTGAATTGCCCTTCTGGTAGCCCTCCGACTCGATCTGCCGTATTTGGCCGAACGCCAGATTGGGCCGCGCAAGGTAATCCGGCGCGAGCGGCGCGTTGACGTCGCGCGACACGAACAAATCAATACCGCGGGTGCCGACGTAGGTGGCGCTGAGCGTGCTCTTCGCGGTGATCTGCCGTTCAATACCAAAGCTGAACTGAACAATTTGCGGGATTCTGACACGCGGATCAAGCTGCACCAGGCTGGTGGGAACGCCGGCAAGGTCCGCCGGGGTGACCGGGAAAGGAAGAAATTCACCCTGCGGTGGCGTAAGAATCTGGCGGAGAAGCGTTTTCCCGTCGTAGTGCAGCAAATCGGCGATGGCGCGATTACCGGAACGGTCATAGAAAACTCCGGCGCCGCCGCGGAAAACGATTTTGCCCTTGGGCCTGGGCGCCCACGCAAACGCAAACCTGGGCGAGAAATTGTTGGGATCGTCGTTGAAATAATTTTGAAAATAGTAGCGCACCCCGAGGGTGACCGAAAAATTCGGCTTAAGGCGCACGCTGTCTTCGATGAATCCCGAAACGATGCGTTCCCAGAACACAATGTGCCCATTGCCGGTCTGAATGCGAAAGCCCGCGGGCTGTTTTGCATCGAACCCAGTGAGCGTGGCGAAGGTGTATGCGCCTTGTTGGTAGGTAAAATCGTCGCTGCCACGCCGGCTGAGGTCGGGAATATCCACCCCAAATACCAGCATGTGACGGCCGCTAGTGTAAGTAACAAAGTCGGTGCCATCGAAGTGGGCTTCCGTGCGGTGGAGATCGGCCTGCGCGCCACCGCCCGTGAAATAACCCTGCACGACAATTTGCGGAGCGGCCACGTTGCTGGTGGTGGGCTCATCGTTGTGGCCGACCAAAAAACGGAGCTGGTTCACCCACTGCGAAGAAAAAATGCGGCGGTAGCTGACATTAACTTCATGCTCGGTGAAGGCGGTAGTGTAACCGGCCTCCGGAAGCACAATGCCGCCGACACCTTGATTCCTGTTTTTCTCCTCTTCATAGGAATATCCCACCCAAACCTGATCGCCGTTTGCGAAATCGTGGAACGCGCGGAAAGAACCGAAGAAGTGGTGCTGCGGCGCGGCCACATTTTCATCGACTCCATTGGCTGTTGGGGGAATGGGCGAGCCGAAGGTGTGGACAACGGCCTGAAGATTGTCATTGTCTTGCTCGAGCGAGAGAAGAAATGTATTTCGCTTATCGCGGCCCAGCGGCCCCGTTAAAGACCCTTCTTCCATGTAGCGGCTCTCGGGCGGTTTGGTGGTGGCAAACACGTTGCTGGCGTCAAAAATGGAATTGCGTGTCAGGAAATTCACGGTGCCGTGATACGCGGGTGTGCCGGCCTTGGTGGTGATTTCCAAGCGGGCTCGGCCCGGCCGGGCGAACCGCGCGGAATAGGGATTCTGATTGATTTTCACTTCCTGCACGGCGGAAGTGGAGACGCCCGGGCCGTTGGCCTCAATGCCGTTGACGACGAGAGAAACACCGCTGGTCGCGATGGCGTCGTCGCTGAGAAATCTGGAAAGCAGCGTGATGTAATCGAGATCGAATACCGGGACGCGATCGAGGGCGTCGCGGGTGACATTGTTGGCGTTGAGATTTTCCGAGGGGTCGGACGATGTCTGCGGAATATTTTCATCTGCCGTAACGCTGACCACTTCGCTGACAGCGGAGATGCTCAACGTGATGCGCAAAGGGCTGAGCGGCTTTGCGCTGACAGTGACATCGACGAGCGTATCTTTGAACCCGGCAGCATGGATGCGCAGGCGATATTTCCCCTTGGGCAAATCATCGAAGAAAAAGGAACCGGAGCGGTCCGTGGTCGCAGAGGCCTGAAGGCTGCCGTTAGAGGTTAGGAGCGCGATATGGGCGTCCGCCACGGCAGCGGAAGAGGGATCCAGAACCGTGCCAGAGAGCGTATGGGAGGGAGGAGTGGATTGCGGCGCCTGAGCGAAGAGCGCGGTGGGCAGAATGCTAAAGATGAGCAGTAGAAGGAACGCGCGACTCGCAGAGCATGCTTGAGCTGCCGGGTTGGAAGCTGCACGGTTCATTTGGGCCCGTGGGCAAAACGCTCGCGTTGAAAGGCGCGAAGGGAACACGGAATGAAAGCAGAGACATGCCCTCTTCTAGGTTGACACAGTAATGAAGTAAACCTAAACGGGAGATAAAAGGGTGGAAGCGCTAGCCCTTGGCTTTTTGCAGTTCTTCGGTGAGCGCGGGCATGATTTCGAAAATGTCGGCGACGATGCCATAGTCGGCGATTTCGAAGATGGGCGCGTTCTGGTCCTTGTTGACAGCGACGATGGTGCGCGCGCCCTTCATGCCGACGACGTGCTGGATGGCGCCGCTGATGCCGAGCGCAAGATAAAGCTTGGGTGCAACGGTTTGCCCGGAGCTGCCGATCTGGCGCTCCATCGGGAGCCAGCCTTCGTCGCAGATGGGGCGCGAGGCAGCCAGTTCCGCGCCCATGGCTTTGGCAAGCGCTTCAGCCTGCGCGATATTTTCTGGGGCTTTGATGCCGCGGCCGATCGAAACAATCAGCGGAGCTTGGGTGAGGTCTACGGCGGATTTGGCTTCTTTGAATAGTTCGAGTGGCTTGGTGCGAATATCGGCCGCGTTCACATTCACGCTTACCGCGTTGACGAGGGCCTTGCCACCTGGATGAGCAGCGAGTTGATCAGCACGGAAGGCGCCCGACTGAAACGAAACGAACCACGGTGCGGCGCCGGTGAATGTAACGTCTGCGGCGGTCTTGCCCTGAAACATCTGGCGCACGAAAACCAGTTTGCCGCCCTCGCTGCGAAACCCGACGCAATCGCCGATCATTCCCTTACCGAGCATGGCTGCGAGTTTCGGAGCGAAGTCGCGGACCTGATAGGTGTGGGGAAAAAGAACGAGATCGGGCTTGGCGGATTCGACGACTTGTTTCAGCGCAATGCAGTAGCCGTCGGGAGTGTAGGCATCGAGCAGGTCGTGCTCGACGAGGAGAACTTCGGCGACGTTTTTTGTAGCAAGTTCACCGGCGAGCGAGGCTACACTTTTGCCAATTACTGCCGCGCTGACGGTGGCTGAAGAGGCCGCGGCGATCTGCTGGGCGGCTACAAGGGTTTCAAAACTGGCGTTGTTCCACTTCCCCTGGCGCTGTTCCGCAATGACGAGAATTTTCATGGTCAGATCACCCGCGCTTCAAACTTGAGTTTTTCGACCAGCTTGGCCGCGGCTTCTTTTGGAGTGCCGGTGAGGAATTCCGTTTTCTTGGTTTTGGTGGGGACGTAGATTTTTTCGATTTTCTGTGTGAGTTCGACCGTGACGCCAAGTGATTCCCGAGTGAGCGCGGCGATCTCTTTTTTCTTCGCAGCCATGATGCCTTTGAGCGTGGCGTAGCGGACCTTGTTGATGCCCGACTGAATGGTCAGCACGGCCGGAAGCGGACACTCGATATGTTGGAACCAGCCGGCTTCGAGTTCGCGCTTGAGCTTCAACTTGGCGTCTTGCACGTCAATCTGCATGATCAGCGTGGCGTGCGGCAGATTCAGCAGCGCCGCCAGCAGCACGCCCGTCTGGCCGAACCCGTGATCTTCACTCTGCAACCCGGTGAGGACGAGATCGATTTTTTCCTTGGCGATGGCCGCGGCAATCACCCTTGCGGTGCCGAGCGGATCGAGTTGCGCAAAATTATCGTCCGCGATGTGGATGCCGCGATCGGCGCCCTTGGCGAGCGCTTCTTTGATGGTCTGCTTCACGCGTTCGGGTCCGAGTGAAAGCGCGATGACCTCGCCTCCGTGCTTTTCTTTCAGGCGCAGCGCCTCTTCCAGCGCGTAGGAGTCCGGCTCGTTCATTTCGAAGCCGATGTCCGATTCCTTGATCCAGTTGCCGGCGATGGCCAGCGGCGCATCTTTCGCGGGAACCTGTTTGATGCAGACGAGGATGTTCATGCGTTCCTTCCGATCCTAAAACCGCCCGCCTGGGAAGGCGGCCGCTACAAAGGCTTATTGAGTCTGGCGCAGGGAGCGAAGGAGGGAAGGCTACTTCCCGGCCCAGCGCTTGAAAATCAGGGCGGCGTTGGTGCCGCCAAAACCGAAGGAATTAGAAAGCGCGTAATCCACAGTGGCTTTGCGCGCGGCGTTGGGAACGTAGTCGAGATCGCAGTGCGGATCCGGCTTTTCCTGGTTGATCGTCGGCGGCAGAATCTGATCGCGCAACGCCAAAACGCAGATGCCGCCTTCCAAACCGCCGGCGCCGCCAAGCAGATGCCCGGTCATGGACTTGGTCGAGCTGACCGGCAGTTTCTTGTTAATGGCGCGCTCGCCGAAGAGCCGCTTCATCGCCGTGGTCTCGATGGCGTCCCCAAGAGGCGTGGACGTGCCGTGCGCGTTCACGTAGCCGATATCGTCGGGCGAAAGCTTCGCATCTTTCAGCGCAGCGCGCATCACGCGGAAGGCGCCATCGCCATTTTCCGCAGGCTGCGTGATGTGATATGCGTCGCCGCTCATGCCGTAGCCGACAATTTCCGCAAGGATCGGAGCATTGCGCTTCTGCGCGTGCTCCAGCGATTCCAGGATCAGGATGCCGGCGCCCTCGCCGACAACGAAGCCGTCGCGGTCCGCGTCAAACGGGCGGCTGGCCTTTTCCGGTGCGTCATTGCGCGTGGAAAGCGCGCGCATGGAAGCAAAGCCGCCGATACCCATGGGAGTGATGGTGGCTTCCGTGCCACCGCAGATCATCACTTCAGCCGCGCCGCGCTCGATAATCTTAAACGAATCGCCGATGGCATGGGCCGAAGCGGAACACGCCGTGGCAGTAGCGGAGTTCGGTCCGCGCGCGCCATAGCGAATCGAAATGTGGCCCGAAGCCAGATTGACGATGGCCGATGGAATAAAGAAGGGAGATATTATCCCGGGCCCGCCCTGCATCAGCTTGATGTGCTCGCGCTCGATGATGTCGAACCCGCCGATGCCGGACGCGACGTACACGCCCACTTCATCAAGGTCGGAATCTTCCGGCTTCCAGTTGGCCATCTTCACGGCAAAATCCGCGCCGGCCAGAGCCACCTGGATGAACCGCCCCATTTTCTTCAGTTCTTTTTTCTCGATCCACTGGAAGGGATCGAAGTTTTTCACTTCGCCCGCGATCTTGCAGTCGAATCCCGTGGTATCAAAATGCGTGATCATGCCAACGCCGCTCTTGCCGGCAACGAGGTTTTTCCAGCTTTCCTCGGTGCCCACACCCAGCGCGCAGACCAATCCAACTCCCGTAACGACAACCCGGCGGGTCAACTCTCTTGCTCCTTCAATCGGGGTTTAATGTGCGACCTACTTGCCCTTCGAATGCTTATCGATGTATTCGATAGCGTCCTTGACCGTGGTCATCTTTTCGGCGTCTTCGTCGGGCACTTCGATGCCGAAGGCTTCTTCGAAAGCCATGACCAATTCGACCTGGTCGAGCGAGTCCGCGCCGAGATCGTCCACGAAGGACGCGGTGGGCGTGACTTCGGCTTCATCCACACCAAGCTGCTCGACGATAATCTGCTTTACGCGTTCTTCCACGCTGGCCATTCCCATTCCTCCGCGACCTGATGTCGCTCTGTCGTAATTCGTACTGCCCTGCACCGTTCTCCGGCCGTGAGGCCGTCTACCATGTCGTTTAGGCTGCCCTAGGTAACCTTGCCAGTCTACTTACCCTTCCCAACAAGGTCAACTTCGCGGCTATCGTTTCTTACCGCTGATTAGAAACCCCCGGACTTAACCCAGCTTAATGCAACGCAACTCTTTTACAGTCTTCTCCGTTGCTCCACTTGCCGGGTGAACCTGAATCCGATCTTGAATTACTCTCCAGAGGTAGGAAGCAATCTCTTCATCACTACTTCCATTCTTCAACAGGTTGTACACCCCTCCGATATATGAATCGTACTCGTCGCGCGCCCGTGGCTCGTTCTTAATGCCGACCGGGTCCCAAGAATTCAGTAAAATCTCTCGAATTTCTTCATAAATGCGCTCTGATTTGTCTCTGTCTGTCATGACCACTCACGCCAGATACATGCCGCCGTTGACATCGAGGACGTGGCCGGTGATGTAGGCGGCTTCGTCGCTGGCGAGGAAGACGATGGAGGCGGCGACGTCCTTGCCTGTGCCCATGCGGCCGAGCGGAATGCGCACTTTCAGTTCTTCCTTCACTTTGTCGGGAAGGACGGCGGTCATGGGCGACTCGATGAAACCTGGAGCCACGGCGTTAACAGTGATATTGCGCGATGCGATTTCGATGGCAATGGCTTTGGTGAGGCCGATGATTCCGGCCTTCGCGGCAACGTAGTTGGCTTGCCCTGCGTTGCCGCTTTGGGCGACGACGGAAGAGATGTTGATGATGCGGCCGGCTCGGGCTTTCATCATGGTCGACAAAACCTGCTGGATGCAGAAATGCGCGCCGGTGAGATTGGTGCGGATCACGGCGTCCCAATCGTCAGGCTTCATGCGAATGGCCAGACCGTCGCGAGTGATGGCGGCGTTGTTGACCAGGATGTCGATCTTGCCGAATTTTTCGAGAATGGATTTGAAGCCGGACTTGATTTGGTCGATATCGGCGACGTCCATTTTGACGGCGAAGGCTTCCCCACCCTTGGCGGTGATTTCCTGGACGAGCTCGGCGAGTTTTTCCTCGTTGCGCGCGGCGACGGCGACTTTTGCGCCGGCTTCAGCAAGCGCGTGAGCGGTATCGCGGCCTATTCCCTGCGAAGCACCGGTGACCACTGCTACTTTGTCTCGTAAGCTAAACATTCCCTCGCAACCTGTAGCTCACCCCTTCAGGGGTGAGGCTGTTCACAACACCTTTGACCTTGCCAATACATAGGAAAACCCTCAGGCCTGAAGGCCTGAGCTACAAACGCCTACGCCGCGTCGGATTTGGCCGCGGTGATGCGTTCCACCGTGGCTTGCAAACTTTTTTCGTCTTCGACATTCAGCGTGGTGACGGAGCGCTCGATCTGGCGCATGATGCCGGTGAGCACGCGGCCCGGGCCGACTTCGATGAAGGTGTTCACGCCTTCGTCGAGCAGCATGCGCATGGACTCTTCCCACCGCACCGGCATGGTGACCTGGCGAATCAACGCCTCACGCGCCTCGTCGCCCTTCTTTATCGTGTCGGCATCCACGTTGGTGACGACAGGAACTTGCGGATCCGCAAACGTCGTGGCGCGCAAATCTTTTTCCAGCCTTTCCTGCGCGGGCATCATCAGCGAAGAATGAAACGGCGCGGAAACGGGAAGCAGAACGGCGCGCTTCGCTCCCGACTGCGAAGCAATCTCGATGGCGCGCTTCACCGCGGCGGCATCACCTGAAATAACGGTCTGGTCGGGGGAATTCAGATTGGCGGCGGTGCAAACTCCGCCCTCCGCGGCGCGCTTGCAAGCATCGGCAACGACAGCGGGTGAAACTCCCATAATCGCGGCCATCGCGCCCTGCCCGGCGGGGACGGCTTCCTGCATATATTTGCCGCGCTTGTGAACCAACCGCACAGCATCGGCGAATTGCAGCGAGCCGGCGGCAACGAGAGCAGAATATTCGCCGAGGCTGTGGCCGGCGACGAAGTCCGCGCCGATGCGCTTTTCCGAAAGCACCCACATCGCGGCGACAGATACGGTAAGAATGGCGGGCTGGGTAAGCGCAGTGGACTTCAGCTCTTCTTCCGTGCCCTCAAAACAAATTTTGGAAATGGAAAAGCCCAGCGCTTTATCCGCTTCATCGAAAATGGCGCGGGCCGCGGGATATTTCTCGGCAAGTTCCTTGCCCATGCCGGAATATTGCGAAGCCTGGCCCGGGAATATGAATGCTACTTTACCCATAATTGCTCCTCTCTCCGGACGTCACGCCTGTGCGTGGGTCAGGGAGAGCTCTTGTTCAATCTTTTCGTTCACCCGCGCCCGGGCAAGTCCCGCGGCGACGCGGATGGCGTTCTTGACGGCGTTGGCGTTGGACCGGCCGTGGCCGATCACGCAAACGCCGCGGACCCCGAGGAGCGGCGCGCCGCCATACTCCGCGTAGTCCATGGTGCGCTTGATGCCCTTCAGCGCGCCTTTCGAAAACAGATAGCCCACCTGCGATGCGAAAGTGCTTTTGTACGTCT
>Ga0210403_10000583_pt1 | contig 37735 bp, 32 predicted proteins | sample IncBWC19MmetaG_FD_150863 | JGI IMG/M metagenome (GOLD analysis project Ga0210403, IMG submission 150863) | Forest soil microbial communities from Barre Woods Harvard Forest LTER site, Petersham, Massachusetts, United States - Inc-BW-C-19-M | ecosystem: Environmental > Terrestrial > Soil >...
GCCTGCGGCCACGTCCACGCTGACGGTCACCGGCACCAGCGGCGCCCTAACTCATTCCGCGACCACCAGCTTGACTGTTACCCCGGCACCGGTCGCCGACTTCTCCATCGGGGCCTCGCCTGCCACGCAGACCGTAACTGCGGGCAATTCCACGACATACACCGTAACCATCGGCGCGATAAATGGATTCACAGGAACTGTGACCCTGACTGCCAGCGGATTGCCTACGGGTGCCGCGGCGAGTTTCAATCCGACAACGGTCACCACCAGTGGAACCTCCACGATGACCGTGACCACCAGCACTACGACTCCTGCAGCTACGTCCACCCTGACCGTCACCGGCACCAGCGGCGCCCTCACTCATTCCGCGACCACCAGTCTGACCGTGCAATCCGGCACCTCCTCGACCCCGGTCAACTTTGCCACTGGCTTCTCCGCCGCGGGATTGCAGTTCAACGGAACCACGGTGCTCAACGGGACCCGCCTGCAGCTCACGACTTCGGCAGCCACCAAGGAAGCCGCCAGCGCCTTCTGGACCACCCCGGTCAACGTGCAATCTTTCACCAATAATTTCACGTTCCAACTCACGAACCCTGCCGCCGATGGTTTCACCTTCACCATCCAGAACGCAGGTCTAACAGCGCTCGGACCGCACGGTGGAGGGCTCGGCTACGGACCATCCACGCTCACGGGTGTCCCGGGCATCAAGACTAGCGTGGCGGTAAAGTTCGACCTCGCCAACAACAATGGCGAAGGCAACAACTCCACCGGCCTGTACACCAATGGCGCATCACCCACTACTCCAGCAACCACCTTCGGCGGCGGGGTCAATCTCCACAGCGGCGATATTTTCCAGGTGCAAATGACTTACGACGGCACCACGCTCACCATGACGATCACCGATACCAAGGTTCCTGCGGACACTTTTACCATCGCCTTTCCGATCAACATTCCGGCGACCGTAGGTGGCAATACGGCCTTGGTCGGCTTCACCGCCGGCACCGGCGCCCTGACCTCCACCCAGGAAATCCTGACTTGGACCTACAGCACTCCGTGAAATCGTTAGCAGAATCGCCAATCCAAGGAGCCAGGCCGCCCGTAGCGGCTTGCGACACCCGGTGAACGCAACTCTGGCGCTTCTCTAACGCAAAGCAGTTAAAATACGCGTATGGAATCGATAGGGCCGTCCGCATGCGCGATGGCCCTCTTTTTTGTCACCAACACTGGTGGCAACCGGGATTCCCGGCGATCACAGGCGAGGAGCAGGGTACATGGCCATCTCACGCAGAATTCTTCTTCGCAGATTTGGAGCGACCACTCTGGCCAGCGTAGTCGTGCCGTCGTTTGACGGTCTGTCACTCGCGAGATCCCTGCGCGCCCAGCCGGACGCCAGCCAGTCCCCCGAACCGCTCCTGCTGGACCACAACGAAAACGCCTATGGCCCCTCAGAGAAGGTACTCGCGGTACTCCGTGATACGGCATCACTAAGCAATCGGTATCCCCGCACAGAATGCGATGCCCTCATTGCCAAAATCGCGGCCGTTCACAACGTCAAGTCGGAACAGGTTGTCCTTGGATGCGGCTCTTCCGAACTCTTGCGACTGGCCGCAACGGCGTTTCTCCGCCCCGGCAAAGCGCTCGTTCAAGCCTCCCCAACGCATCCAGCGCTCGGCAAATTGGCCCGCAGCCTTGGAGCTGAGGTCATCGATGTTCCACTCAACAGAGTGCACGAGCACGACGTAGCTGCCATGCAGGCCCACATCCGCGATACCACCGGCCTCGTCTACGTCTGCAATCCCAACAACCCCACCGGCTCGCTGACTCCCCGGAAAGACCTTGAGGCGCTTATCCGCAAGCTTCCCGCGAAAACAATGTTGCTGATTGACGAGGCCTACCACCAATTCGTCGACCCACACCCCAACTACATATCGTTTCTGGACCAGCCCGTTGATGATCCCCGGGTGATGGTCACCCGCACCTTCTCCAAAATCTATGGGTTAGCGGGTATGCGCGTAGGCTACGCCGTCGCCGCCCCGGACGTCGCACGCCGTCTGTCGGCCGGCCAACTGCATTTCGGGGTTGGTTCGGTCGCAGCGAAAGCTGCCGCCGCCGCTCTGGACGACTCCCCGTACGTGCGCCTCAGCGCCAAGCGTAATGCCGACGACCGCCAGGAGTTTATGAATCGGGTCAACGGCGGAATGCTCCGGGCCATCGATTCGCACACCAATTTCGTCATGATGGATCCGTTGCGTCCCCCAGATGAGGTGATCGAGCATTTGAAGAAGAACAACATCCGCATCGGCCCGCCCATTCCGGCCATGGACAAGTACATCCGGGTTTCCCTTGGCACTCCCGCCGAAATGGACGAGTTCTGGCGCGTATGGGACCTGATGCCTGCCACCGGCAAAATGGCCATGTAGTTTGGATCTGCTGGATCCTGGCTTTTAGGATCCCCGTGGAAACACCCCGGGGAACGCCAATCTCCCGATTGGCGCTTCGTTTGCTGGCCTTCCGTCGGCATTGGAAATCTCAGCTGGCTCGCGTGTCGCGATAAGAAAAAAGAGCCGGCGAAATCCTCGCCCACTCTTCTACGGTTGGATCGTAAGGAGCGCCGCGCTGGTCGGTGCCAACGTCACAGAATATACGCCGCCCGCGGGCGTCACCGTCTCTTCCGAAAGGTTCCCCTGGATCGTGCCATCCACGCTGCCATCAAAAGTCTGTCCGCCCAGCGTTACGCCTCTCGTCGCCTGATAGTTCGCCGCGGTCAGTCGTGTCAGCGTCGCGCCGCCAAGTCCCGGCACCGAAATGGTCACGTCGCCCTGGGCTGCCTTGTCCTTGTTGATCAGAGTCACGCGCACTACGCCCCTGCTGTCCACCGTGGCCCACACCTTCAGGTTCGCATTGGTGCTCAGCGAAACCGGAAGCAGTCTCGCTCCGTTGGCCGTCGCCTGCTGGAACAGCAGCGCTCCGTAGTACACCGGCCGCACCGATTGCAGAGTGTACTTCCTGCTCGGATCGAAGGTAAATAACGAGTACGTGCTGCTCACGCCGTGGAAGTTCACACCATCCACGCCGACGCTGGCAAACTCGAACATAGTATCCGTGGCCCACAGCGCCGACGCGAAAATATCGCTGACCCCGGGTTGTCCGCCTCCGGCAATCGAATTCATCTCCCCGATGCGGAACGCCATTCCGGCTTGATGCGCCAGGGCCACGCTTCCGGCCATGGCCCGCGCCCCTTTGGAAGCCGGCGCGTCCTGCAACAAATAGTCCGGCGCGTTACCCGTGCCCGTGCCTCCGTAAAAGTGCTGGCTGATGATCGAGACGTCGCTTTCCTGGCCCAAGAAGGCCGATAGGTTCGGAAGCGACTGCGCCAGGCACCACGAAGGTCCCATCAATTTGACGCCCTGTGGCAAGATTGGCTGGATTTGCCCGCGCCACTTGCCGAAATCCGAGAAGTAGTTCGAGTACGTATAACCACTCGATCGCAGGCCATTCCTGGAGTACAGATCCGGTTCATTGCCGATTTCGATGGCAGCTAGCGCGCCCCCTGGCATGCCCGCCGTGTAGTTCTGCGCCTGATTCACCGCCAGTTGCACGTTGTCGGAACCCAGATTGACGTCCAGAATGAATTTCGCTCCGATGTCCGAAGCCACTTGCGCGATCGGAGGAATGGTCGTCGAGGTCGGTTGTCCGCTGGTGTCCGCGCTGTTCCCGCCCATCCGGATTACCACCGGTCCGGCTCCATAAGCCGTCAGATTTCTCAGCAACTGTCTGTAGATTTGATTGGTCTTACCGCTCTCACCCATCAACTCGGTTTGACCACCCCACTCGTGCGAGAAGCCCATGAAACTCGCTGGAATCTGGAGCCCTGGCTGGCTTGTGTTTACGGTCGCTGCTCCCAAAGACCCGGCGGGTGGCGGCGGGCCGGTTGGCGGTGTGCTCGCTTGCACCGTAACCACTACACTTTGGGACACGGAGCCGGTTCCGTTCGCAGCCGTCAAGCTGTACGTCGTAGTGCTCGCCGGTGACACCTGCACCGACGTGCCGGTCACCGTTCCAATTCCACTCACACTCAACGTCGTTGCTCCGGTAACGCTCCATTGCAGCCGGGACGACTGGCCTCCTTGAATCGTTGCGGGCGTAGCGCTCAAGCTGCTGATCACCGGCGCTGGTGCGGGCGTCGTGGTGGTAATCGTGACCGTGGCGGAAGCCGTTTTGGTGGCGTCCGCGTTACTGGTCGCCGTTACCGTAGCGGTGCCAGGTTTCGCGGGTGCGGTATAGACTCCCGCGGTCGTAATGCTCCCCGACGAAGTCTTCCACGTAACCGTCTTATCGGAAGTTGAGCCAGCAACTGTTGCCGTGAACGAAAGCTTGCCGTTGATAATGGACGAGGCCGAAGCCGGAGAAATCGTTACAGAACTCACCGCCGGGTCCGGCGGAGGAGGTGTAGACGCGGTAGTGACGGTGACCACGGCCGAGGCTGAAATGGTGGAATCGGCGGTGCTGGTCGCGGTGATCGTTGCAGTCCCGGCGGTTGCGGGCGCGACATATGCCCCTGAGGAAGTAATCGTCCCTGCGGATGCTGTCCAAGCAACGGATTGATTCGTGGTTGTTCCTTGCACGGAGGCCGTGAACTGCGCCTTGCCGCTGGGGCTCAAGGAGACAGAAGAGGGGGAAACCGTCACGGAACTTACTGTCGGTGCAGAGGATCCCGTCGACCCCTTAAGGGCCACCACGAACGGCTGGTGCAGCCCATCTGTCACCAAGGTCAGGCTTCCCGTGACGCTGCTGGGCTTGGTAGCTACAAACTTCACAATGAAATTCTGGCTCTGTCCCGGGGAAAGCGTAACTGGAAGCGTCAGGCCGCTGATGCTGAATCCAGCCCCGTTGACCGTGGCCTGGCTGACTGCTGTGCTGGTCGGGCTTACATTGGTAAGGGTTGCGACCTGGGTGCTACTGCTCCCAACCTTGGTGTTCATCGAAACGTTGTTGGGGGCCACCGAAATCTGAGGGAGTGGTTCGGCGAAGCCGGCGCACCCGGAAACGCAGCTGATGACTAGGACCAGGCAAAGAACTATAGGTACTAATACTTTGAATTGGTGGCGGGTCATTCCCGTTTGCCCTCTCTTAGGTCCTTAGTTTTCAGTCTGAAACGGGCGTCTCTGCGCCTTCCTGGTGGAGAGAGGGCGACCGGGACGAAACCTATGCTAGTTTCCAGAATGAGGGGCTACAACTGGTGGGTAGGCCAGATTAGGGCCACTGCCCAGGGTACATATTGAGGGCTAGTCGAAGTACTGGTACTTTTGCTATCTTCGGTCCAGTGGCTGCAACGTCACATTTACGAGGAAGGGGTCGCTGAACTCCGTCATGTCCCCGGCGTTCTTCCCAGCCACCGGCAGCAGTCGTGCCGAGAGCGGTTTATGCCATTTGAACGCCAGCGTCGCCATGTCTCCGATAATCAAATCCAGGCGTTCTTCGCTCACGTCTCCCGGGAGCGGCACGGTATCCAGTCCCGTTCCGCACACCGCACTGTAGCTCAGCAGCGCGTCCAGTGAAATATTTCCTTCGCTCCATCGTTGTGCCAGCCGGGAATCTTCCAGGATCGGCAGCATCAGCCCGGAATAGCCCGTCTGCTTCACCTTGATTTCTTTGATCGCGGCCGTGACGGTGGCCGCCGCCGTCAACGTGCCGCTCGAGCCCACCGGTTGCATTGTCAAATTTTCCAGCGCCACGCCGATGGAAACGTCTTTCAGCGGCGCTGGCGACATATCCATCCCCACGTAGGCCCAGCCGGTATCGCGATCGATGCGTTGCGCCTGGGCCTCGACCGCAAACGCCGCGCCGCCTAAAGCATCGCTCAGTCGCTGTCTGGCGGCGATCAAGTCCGGTGCGCCCTGGAAAGCAGCTGCCACTACGTTCGCCGATTGCAGCGCGATCGCGAACTGGTGTCCGAAACCCGTGTGATACGACCCTGGATAAAACGGCGTCAGGGGCGGCACCAACGCGATCGCGGAAAACCGGAAGTTGCCCTGGCTGTGTTCCGTGGTTTCAGAGAGTTTCTTCATCACTCTGGCAGCCGCGCCCACTGCGCCCCAGCGCACGCCTTCCTCTCCGGCCACCACCAGGCTGGCGTTCAATACCTTGGTGTTCTTCAGAATCTCTGCCACCAGATCTGCTTGCGTGTCGCTGTCCGTTACATTCAGCATCGCCGGCCCGATGGACGCGTCGAACTTTTCCTGGTCTGCCACGGCGTCGTAGTTTCGGAAAAATGCCAGCGCTTGCTCGGTCGTCAATCCCTTGGTGTACTCGGGAAACGGCTGCGTGGAAATACGGATAGTCTGGACTTCAAACCCGCGCGATTCGAACACCGTCCGCGCATATTTCAACATCTTCATCGCGTCGGCAATTTGCGGCTGGTACTGTGTGCGGTCCAGATTGACGAACGCGGTGATCGCGCGAATTTTCGGCTTTTCTGGTTGCGCCGCCGCTTTCTGTTGCGCATGGGCCATGCCGCAAACGGAACCCAGCAACAGGAGAACAGCGATGACGATGCGAGAATAATTTCGGAGGGGATTCAACGCCGGTGCGCTCATGGTCTCGGCTCCTGTAGGGGCACGATACATCGTGCCTTCTCAGCTTACAAGACAGAAGGCATGCGCGAAATCGAACGCTACGTCCGGAAGGCAGCGCTGCTCCCAGGGTACTTTCAGGGATTGGAAACCTGAAACGACAAGCTGTTTTCCCGCAGCTCCTCCCAGCGCTTCCTCCAGGCTTCATGCTTCGGGCTTTCGGCATAGTCAGCGGCGGCATCGGGGCTGGCGAATTCGATGGCGTAGACGCCGTCAAAGTCGCGGATCTGGTTCCGCTGGGTTTTCAGCCAGATGTTTTTCACACCGGGAATCTGCGCGGCCATGGTTTTGATGCCCTTGAGCGCCTGGTCCTTATCGTCCTGGGAGGCGGTGTTTTTCCATTTGTAGACCACAACATGAACCACACTCTTGGGCTGACCGAATCTATTTTGAGCGGCCACGCTGCTGGTGTGCCAGCTGCCGGCGGCAACTCCAGCCAGAAACAGGGTCGCGGCCGCGGCGATCTTGCTGAGGGGATGGTTCGCGAACTTCATGGTTTTCCTCCAGTTTGACCCGCGGCAACAGTCTAAGTAGACCCGACACGTGAAGCAACGTTTCGGCGTCGCCGCCGATCGCGCGGTAGCTGCGTGCGGCAAAGGGTTTGACGCGCGCGCCGCCACAACGTTACGCTCGAACCGTTCGACTTTACAGGGCGTGAGATGACCTTCCCGGAGACAGAATCGCCTGAACGGAGCGTTGAGACTGCCAAGTCACCACAGCTTCCACTGATCTGGATTGGCTATTTGCTGGGCTTGGCCACCATCGTCGCCGAATTCGTCGCGTTGAGCCTGCATCCGGAATTGGCCAAGGAGGGCGGGATCCCGCCGTTGTATCTGTTTCTCGCGAGTTTTGTTGGCATCGTGTACTGGCTCGTTTGCGTTCACCGGTATCACGTGGTGATGGCCCAAGTGCCCGGATGGAAGCATCCGATTTCGCCCGCCCGAGCTGTGGGTTTCCATCTCATCCCGTTTTACAACTTGTATTGGATATTCAAGTGGCCGCGGGAAATCGCCAAATTTGTCAACGGACGCCTGCACCAGCCAGTGATGAAGCCCGTCGCGGTTGGTTTTGCCGTTCTCGCCGCCCTGATCCTGCGAATTTTCGATCCCGGCTTCGGCCTGATCCTGTTGTTTTTCCCCATGTCCTATTTGTCAGAGTGCCTGCGCCGAGCTTTCGCCGCGCCGCAGAATCCGTCAAGCGCGTCGCTACAAGAATGAATCGAATTCAGGAGCCGAGAATGCACCGAGGAAGAAGGCTTAGTGTAGTCTTATTGGGGATCGTCCTCATATCTCCCTCGAAAGGACGGACGCAGGAACCAACCGCTACAAATCCGCTCGCGCGTGAAATCTTCAAGCAACTCATCGAGATCAACACCACGGATTCCGTAGGCAACGTCACCACCGCCGCCGACGCCATGGCCGCGCGTCTCAGGGACGCTGGCTTTTCCGGCAAAGACGTCGTTGTCGCCGGACCCAACGACCGCAAGAAAAACCTGGTCGCGCGTATCCACGGCACCGGCAAACGCAAGCCGCTGCTGTTCATAAGCCACCTGGACGTAGTCGAGGCGCGCCGCGAAGACTGGACCACCGACCCCTTTCAATTCGTCGAAAAAGACGGCTATTTCTACGGCCGCGGCACCGAAGACGTCAAAGAGGGCGATGCCATCCTGGTCGCCAATTTCATCCGCATGAAAAAGGAAGGTCTCACACCGGACCGCGACGTAATCCTCGCGCTGACTGCCGATGAAGAAGGCGGTGACTTCAACGGCGTGGACTGGCTATTGAAAACCCATCGCGACTGGATCGACGCCGAATACTGCATCAACCTCGACGGCGGCGAGTTTGAAAAGCAGCAGGGCAAGCACGTGCTCGCCGCGATTCAAGCCAGCGAAAAAGTCTATGCCGACTTTCAGCTCGAGTCCCTGAATCCCGGCGGCCACAGCTCGGTGCCTTCGAGTGACAACGCGATTTATCATCTCGCCGGCGCCCTTACGCGATTGCAAGGCTCCTTCCCAGCGCAAATCAACGAAATCACGCGCAACTACTTCGAGCGCACCGCGGACCTGACCTCCGGCCAGGTTGCCGCGGATTTGCGAGCCGCGGCAAAGCAGCCGCCCAATGCCACCGCGATCGAGCGTCTCTCCGCCGTGCCTTACTACAACGCGCTACTGCGCACCACCTGCGTGGCGACGATGCTGTCCGGCGGCCACGCCCCCAACGCTCTGCCCCAAACGGCGCGCGCCAACGTGAATTGCCGCATCTTCCCCGGCGAAGATCCCGAAAAAGTTCGCCAGACGCTCGAGCGCACCATCGCCGACTCCAAAGTCGCGGTCACTGCCGTGCCGCAGCACGCCGCCGACGGAACACTGGTCCCGCTCGTCGCCGTGCCACCCTCGCCGCTGCTCCCAGAACTAACCCAGGCGATGGATAAGACCGTCCATGCCATGTGGGGCAACGTGCCGGTGGTCGCCACGATGTCCACCGGCGCGACCGACGGCAAGATCACCCGCATCGCCGGCATACCCACCTACGGAGTCGCCTGCCTGTTTTTCAATCGCGAAGACAATCGAGCCCACGGCAAAGACGAGCGCATCGGCGTTCAGGATTTTTACGAAGGCATCGAATTCAACTACCGGCTCATCCGCGAACTGTCCGGCGGAAATCCTCAAAATTAGGAAACGTCGCGTCGCTCAACGTGCGGCACCCTAGTAAAAAAGAAAACGGCCCGGAGAACCGAGTTCTCCGGGCCGAAGTTTATTTGCAAGACGCGAGGTCCTCCGATCAGGGCTTGGCAGCCTCGTCCGGCGTCTTTGGATCGGTCACGTTATTGGCCGCCGCGTCCGGTGCAGCCTTCGGGTCCGCAGCGTTGGCATTGATGGACCTCGAGCCTCCACCGTCGAAGCGCGCCAGATAAGGCATGAACGGCGTCACCTCGAACGGCATCTTCTCGCGTTCGGCGACGGCTCCAGCCGGCTTGCTCTTCAGCAAATCCAGCCGGTCCAGCCAGGGATCCAACTTCACCCGGCCGCCGATCGGCAGCGCCGCAATGAGCTGCGGATTTTGCTTCTGGTCCACCGCGGCATTGGATTTCAGGTCAGCCACCACGGGAACGCGATTGCCCAGGTGCGGGCTGATCAGGTTCGGAATTTCCTTCTGCCGGGCCTCCAACGCGGTCAGGAACAGACCGGCGTTGCCCAGTTGGTTTTTGTACGGTGAATTGTTCAGCAATTGAAGGGCTTTCTCGCTCGCGGCCTTCTCTTCGTCGGGCGTGCGCGCGAAGCCAAAATGCCGGAACGAGTCCTTATCCTCAATCAGCAACTGGTCGAAGAAGGCGAAATTGGAATCCATCCGGTGGCCCAGAACCACGTGGCTAAGCTCATGCGCGATCACCGTGGCTAGGCTGGCCTCGTCTGGAAGCACGTCGATCAATCCGCGGCTCAACACGATGGTGTGGCCCAGAGTGTACGATTCCAGCGTGCTGGTCATCATCACGCGGCAGCGTACATCCGGCTCGATGTCCAAGTTGTTGGTGACTTCCAGGTTGTTGGCTACCGTTTCCAGAACCTTGTCGACTTCCCCCTTCGGAGACATCAACCCGATTCGCTGCAAACGGTCGGCGACGTTATCTTCGGCCTCGCGGTCCCAAGAGCGCTGCGCCAGCACCGGAGAAAGATCGTTGGAGGTCTTCGAGTCGTCCTGCACCGGCGTTTCCACCAGGATCTTGCTCAACTCCTGCTCCTGGGCGTTGTGGCCGATGTTGTAGCCCCACAGCCGTGTCTGCGCCTTGAAGTCCAGCTTCTTGCTCAAAGCGTAGTGCAACTCTTTCTCTTCGCTGTACACGAACGACGGCAGCCACATCCCAGGCTGCACGTTGGTGCGCCAGCTGTCGAAATGGAAGTAGTAGCTCGAACGTCCGCCCCCGCCGTAGCCGCCGTTGAAGCGCACCACGTGGTATTCCTGATCTTCCACCCAGATGCGTCCAAGGAACCGGCCCTTGCCCGACTTGGGCAGCGGCGTCACGTCAAATACCAGGCAGCGCACTTCGCCCAAAAATTCCCGCTTCACGTAGTCGAACTTGTAGTGCGCTTTGTCGAAACCATTCGTGTCGATGAAAATCATCTGCAAGAAGCCGTCCGGCAGATATTGCATCGCGAACGAGAAGAAATTCCCGATCCCGGTGAAGATCTTCTTGCCCTTGGGGTCGATATCCGTCAGCGACACCAAATTGACGCCCTTGGCGAAGTCCGCCTTCCCGAGGAAATACTTGTCCCCCGCCGGCGCCGACCCGAGGTCCTTGTCCGGCTTCAGGTTCTGTATATAGGTCTCCACCAGCGGAGAATACTTGCGGATCTCCTGGTTCAGTTCGTTCTCCCGCGCGGTGACCCGATCGATTACTTCTTCCATCGTGTGTGCCTGGTCGGGTGGCGTGGGGACCGCTGCGGCGGCCTTGGCTCCCAGCCCGCTCGACATCAGCACCAGAATGGTTGTTCCTAACACCTTACGCATTTTCGTACTCCCCTCAGTAGGCTAGGCGAAACTCAATCCGCACTCGGGCCGGAAAATCCACTGCCTCGCCGTCCCGTTTTGCAGGTTTAAATTTAATTTGTTGTGCTGCGCGAACCGCTGATTCATCCAGACCATGGCCCAATCCGCTCACCACGTGGTTGACCTGCACCGTGCCGTTGGCCAGAAACACCACATCGATCACCACGTCGCCTTCCAGTTTCAGGTTACGCCCTTCGGCTGTGTACTCCGGGCGCGGTTTGTCCAGGATGTCAACCGTCCCAGTCCCGGAATCTGCCGAAGCTGCTTTTTTCTTGGGTGCGTCGGCCACCACGCTCTGGTCGGCGAAACCCGTGCTCTGCACCGATCCCCGCTTGCCGCCAGTCGGCGGATTCGCGGTCCCATTTCCGAAGCCCGTGCTGGCCACCGTGCCGCGCACACCTTTATCTCCGCCGGTGCCGTTGCCGTATCCCGGCCCGCCGGGAAGCGCCGGAGATCCCAGCCGGTTAATATTCGTGGTCTTGTTGGTATCGCCTTTTCCCGCCAGTCCGTTGGGATCGCCAAATCCACCGGTCTGTACTTTGTTGACCGCAAGATTCACGGTCGGCGCCGCCGCGCTGCCGCTGTTCAGGTTGTTGATTTTTACTTCGTCCTTTGGGCGTTTCGGTTGATTCGTCTGCGCGTCGAACTTCGCTTCGACTACCGGCGTGACGTTCAGCTCCGGAGCTTTCACTTCAACGTGTTCGATCTTCGGCTTCAGAACTTTCTGCTGCACGAAGATGTGCGGCTGTTTGGGATTAAGCTTGGGCTCTTCCACAATCTCGGGCTTCGGAGGAGGAGGAGTCTTTGGCTTGATTACTTTGGGAGGCGCCGCCACCGGCACTTCGGTCAGCGGCATCGCTATCCCGATGGGCGTGAAGTTCATCACCGTCTTGATTCGTTCTGGAAAGAAAAGCGGCAGCGCCACGAAAAATATCAGCAACACCACCTGGACCCCGGCGCTTATCCCCAGGCGATCCCAGCGTGGCTCTCCCTCAGGCAGCATGCCCAGACGCGCGGGAACCTGTTTCGTGCCAATCGCACGTTTCCAGGCCTCCTTGTCTTTCGCGTGGCTTCGATCAGCGTCGAAGCCCACGCCCAAGCGCGTCTTGCTCGGTGGTTCTATAATTGTGGTCGTCATCCGCCTTGTGCCCTTGTGAGAGATTCCGTCCGGTGGACGGACACGGTCTTCAAAAAAACCTCCAGTGTCCATGACTCGCTTGCATTGGACGTGAGGCTCTGCCGTATCCAAACCAGAGTACTGGCGAGGCTGGGGGGACCCTAATAGGACTATGGTACTAGCGTCGCGAAGTCGCTAATGCCTTCGCGAGCGAAAGGCCAAGGCCACGCCTTGAAACTCAGGTGAGTATTTGTAGTTGCGGGTTGGGGTGCAACTGACTCTAGGATACTCCAATTGATCGTCCGGCGCCGCGTCTTTTTCGCGCCGCCGCACCCCGTCCGGGGTATGTTCTAGGATGCTGGGGGACCCCAATAGGGTGCCGTTGGGCATGAGCCAAGACCCAGAAACTGGACCAAGCAGTGGAAAAGACCAGCGCGGCGCCGGAAGCACGCCCCGGCTTCTGGCCCAACAACCCCGTCTGGTCGATCGCCTATATACGGAATCGGGAGCGGACTCCTGGGGTTTGACACCAAGCCAATTTGAGGCTGCTCTGGAATGTAGCGCCAGTAAACGCTTTAGCCTCCAATCCGTTCTTCCGCAGGCTCTCGAGGATTATCTTGGCGCCCTGCACTTGAAAGATCTCGCCCTCGCCAACGCGTGCGCGCACGGACATGTCCAAGCTTGGGAGCATTTCGTCGCCACCTATCGGGGTTACCTGCGGGCTGCCGCCGCGGCTATTTTGCGGTGCTCCGTTACCTCCTCGGCCGCATGCGACCTGGCGGATTCCCTTTTCGCGGATTTATATGGACTTAGCGAGGGGAAACGTGCCGAGCGTTCCCTGTTTCGTTATTTTCACGGGCGCAGTTCCCTGAGGACTTGGCTGCGCGCCGTCCTCGCTCAGCGCCATATCGACGCGATCCGCGCCGGCAAGCGCCTGACCGAGCTGGATGAAGAGGATCGCAACGTGCAGCGCGCCCGCCGCGAGTTGCCCGAGGGACCGCCGGCGCCATCCCCCGTCGATCCCCACCGCGAACGCTACATCGCGTTGTTCCAGCGAATTTTGACGGTTGCCCTCTGTCTTCTTGCCGAGGTCGACAGAGAGCGCCTGCGCCTGTACTACGCCGAAGAACTCACCCTCGCCGAAATCGGACGCCGCCTCGGCGAACACGAATCCAGCGTCTCCCGCAACCTCGAACGCATCCGCCGCGAGCTCCGGCAAAATGTGGAAGAGGCGCTGCGCAAGGATCGCGTCGGTGCCAACGGTTCCTCGCCCGAACCGGGCTTAAGCGAAGAACAAATTTCGCTGTGCTTCGAATATGCCTCGGAGGACGCACCCATCGATCTCGAAAAATTGTTTCCTCCGCAAAACCCGCCCAGCCCAAAAGCCGGGAGGCGCGAATCATGAGCGCGCACTGCAAGAAAGCCCCATCCCGGCGTTCTAAGAATGGAGGCCGCCATGGCGCGTGAAGACCGCGATCGCCATTTTGAAAAAGCGCTCGCGCGCAATCTTCGCTCCGATCGCCCGGACGATGCTGGTACGCCCGCCTGCCCGGATGCCGAGCTTCTCGCCGCCTACCACGATCGTTCCCTATCGCCAGACGAAATGATTTCGTGGAAGGAACATATCGCCGGCTGCCCCCGGTGCCAGCAAATCCTCGCGCAGCTCGAAGTCACCGATGAAATCTCCGTGGACGCGATTCAGGACGAATACCAAAGCCACCACGTTCTGGTGATGAAGGAGCCCGATCTTCCGGTTCTTGCGCCCGCCGGCGTCCAAGCATCGGCGCCCGCGGCGCTTCCGACGTTTGACCCAGCCAAATCGCAGGACCGACGCCTCAAACCGCGCCGCGCCGCCAACTGGCGCTGGCTCGCCCCCGCCGGTGCCATCGCAGCAGGCCTTCTCTTGTGGATAGGCTTCCATGAAAACAGTTCGCAAAAGTTTGAGATGGCGAAAAATCAACCCGCAACCGTCGCCGTTCCTTCGGCTCCTCCGTCATCTCCGGCATCGTCCGCCCATCCAAGCGAGACCCTAGCGCCGAACCCCGCTGAGCCGGAGCAAGAACCGAAACAACAGGAAAGGTCGCGCTCGACTCTGCCCGCGTTGTCCCAGCCTGGCTCGGCGCCAGCAGAAAAAAAGCCCGCGGGCGACGAGAATTTCCGGGCAGCTCTGAAACCAGAGGCTCCCGCCGCCCCCATCGACAAAAGGAAAGCGGATCGCGAACAATCGGCGGAGAAATCTTTCCCCCTGAACGGCCGCAACGTACAGGATCTTAAGGCGCTTTCCGCCGGCCGATTTGACGCCCAGAAAGACGCCGGAGAACTTGGCAAGCAGGGCGGCGCACTGGGCGGCGCACTTTCGCCAGCCTCCCCGCCGCCGACCTCCGGAGTTGCCGGTGCCGCCACGAATTCCCAGGCGCCCATCGCCCACGCGGCCGCCGCCCCCGTCGCCGCAAAAAAAGAACCTCCTCCTCTGCCTCCGGCAAGCGAGTCCGTTGAGGTCACCAATCAAAATCAAACCGTCGTCGTGCAATCGGAATCGCAGGGAGTAGCCCTCGACGGCGTGTCGCCGCCAGGCGCCAATGCGGACACGCTGCGCTTGGCCCGCAACCAGCTTCCCGTGACCATCACCACTCCCAACCAAAAGGTTCTATGGCGCATTGAAGCCGCCGGCATCGCCCAGCGTTCCACGGATGCCGGCTCCATCTGGACGCTGCAGAAAACCGGCGTCGTTGCCGACTTAACCGCGGGCTCCGCGCCCTCGGAAAAAATTTGCTGGATCGTCGGCCGCGCCGGCACCATCCTGCGCACTACCGACGGCGGCGCCCACTGGCTCCAAGTCCGTTCCCCAGTCACCGACGATCTCTCCACGGTCTTCGCTGTAGACGCCCGGCAAGCCACCGTCTCTACCGCCACCAACCACAAAAGCTACAAAACCTCAGACGGCGGCCGCACCTGGACTCCCCTGCCAAATCCGTAAGCCTCCATGCGCCACTTTATCTTTACCTCCAACTCAGCACCTGGCAACACGCGGTGTCCATGCACCTGTAGCGGCCGCCGACCGTGGCGGGCGCTTTTTGCGACACCACCCAAACGTAAGGCGGGCGCGCGCTTTTTGCGACGCCACCTATCCTCACCAACCTGCAAGAAATCCCTCGACCCTCGTTCTAACCCTGAGAACAAATTCCACATGAGGTCAAAACCATGAAAAATTCCCCAACCCCAACCAGCCTTCGCACCAGATTCTTCTGGCTAGTCCTGGCCACCATCGCCTTCCTCGCCATCGGCGTACTCTGCTGCTCCGTCTGGCACAATCATCGCGTCTACGCCGCCCAAGAAAAAGACGCCACGCGCTCCGCGAGCCCCGATCAATCCACCAGCCTCAACGATCAGACCGACCTCGCCGTCACCGTCTACAACTCCAATATCGCCCTGGTTCGCGACGTCCGCCAACTCACCCTTCCCGCCGGCGCCTTCCGCCTGAAATTCATGGACATCGCCGCGACGGTCAATCCCGCGACAGTCCATTTTCGTTCCCTCACCGAACCCGAAAAACTAGCCGTAATCGAACAAAACTACGAATACGACCTCCTCGAGCCCGCCAAGCTCCTGCACAAGTACGTGGGCAAGGAAGTCACCCTAGTCCGGGCCTATCAGGACAACGGCACCACCAAGCACGAAGAAATCAAAGCCACGCTTCTCGCCGACAACAACGGCCCAGTCTGGAAAATCGGCAACGACATCGTCACCGGTGTCTACGCCGAGAGCTACCGCTTCCCCGAAGTCCCCGCAAATCTCTTCGATCGCCCCACGCTCCTCATGTCCCTGGACAATTCCGGCGCCCGCAAGCACCAGATCGAAGCCTCCTATCTGGCCACCAATCTCTCCTGGAACGCCGACTACGTTCTCACCGTAGCCCGCGACGACAAAGCCGCCGACCTCGACGGCTGGGTCACACTGGCCAACAACAGCGGCACCGCCTTCCACAACGCGCGCTTGCAACTCGTCGCCGGCGACTTGAATCGCCTCCCTCAAGGCGGAGCATTCGGAGGAGTGGCAAAGGAAATGGTCATGAACAGAGCGGTGCCCGCTCCGCAATTCCAGCAGGAAAATTTCTCCGAGTATCACCTCTACACACTCGGCCGCCGCACCTCCGTCGAAGACAAAGAGACCAAGCAGATCAGCCTGCTGCAAGGCAGCGGCGTCCCTGTAGAAAAAGTTTTTGTCGTGAACGGCCAAAACTTCTACTACCACAACTACCAAAATCCCGGCTCCCCGCAAAAAGATCCGGTGATGGTCTTCTACAAATTCAAAAACGAAGAGAAGGCCAATCTAGGCATGCCTCTGCCCGCAGGCAGCGTCCGCGTCTACCAAAAAGATTCCAAGGGCGGCATCCTCTTCGTTGGCGAAGACAACATCGGCCACACCCCCAAAGACGAGACCGTCAACGTCCACATCGGCAACGCCTTCGACGTCGTCTCCGAACGCAAGCAAACCGACTACAAGAAAATCGACACCAAGGTTTGGGAAATGGAATTCGAGATCACCCTGCGCAACCACAAAGACTCGCCCATCACGGTAGAAGTCAACGAACCCATAGGCGGCGACTGGGAAATGCTCTCCTCCACCTACAAGTTCACCAAGACCGCCGCCTTCGCCGCTCAATTCAAAGTCCCAGTCGACAAGAACGGTACCTCCGTCCTGAAGTACCGCATCCGCGCCCACTGGTAGTCTTTGCTGTATTTCAACATCGCCACGCCAGGAAAGAGTGACGCGTCACTCTTTCCTTCGCACCTTCACGCAGCGGCAAGCATGCCGACCGCTACTCGGACACCACGGCGTCCGCCTCCACTTCGACCAGCATCTCCGGCGAAATCAGCTTGCTGACCTCCACCATGCTGGTCGCCGGACGAATCGCCCCAAAAAACTCCCCATGCGCCCGCCCAACCTTCTCCCACTCCCCGATGTTGGTCACGAAAATCCGCGTGCGCACCACGTCCTTCAACCCAGCCCCGGCCTTGGTCAGCGCCGCCTCGATATTCTTGATGGTCTGCACCGTCTGTGCGTACACGTCGCCCACGCCAATGATCTTCCCGTCCGCCCCGGTCGCCGTCGTTCCGGATACCGTCACGATGTTGCCGACCCGCACCGCCCGCGAGTACCCCACAATGGGCTCCCACGGCGCACCACTGGATATGTTCTGGCGTGACACACGTTGCTCCTTGCCCGCGCCTTCACTGCGCGAGCGCATGCTAGACTGTACAAATTATGGCACAGACCAAGCGCGGTGCTGCGCGCGCCGTCCGGCCCGGAAAAGCGAAATGAAATGTAACAACATTCTCGAAGCCGTGGGACGCACGCCGCTGGTGCGCCTGAACCGCATCAACCAGGGCCTGCAGCCGCAAATTTACGTCAAAGCCGACTACCTCAATCCCGGCGGCTCGGTGAAAGACCGCATCGGCATCACCATGATCGATGACGCCGAGAAAAAAGGCCTGCTGAAACCCGGCGGCACCATCATCGAAGGCACTTCCGGCAATACCGGCATGGGCCTCGCGCTAGTCGCCGCCGTTCGCGGCTACAAAATGATCTTCACCATCACCGACAAGCAGTCCAAGGAAAAAATCGACCTGCTCAAGGCCCTGGGCGCCGAGGTGATCGTCTGTCCGACCGCAGTCGCGCCGGAAGACCCGCGCAGCTACTATTCCGTGGCCCAAAAATTGGCCAAGGAAATGCCCAACTCCTATTACCCCAATCAATACGCCAACCCCATGAACCCCGAGGCCCATTACCGCACCACCGGCCCGGAAATCTGGGACGACACTCAAGGAAAGATCACGCACTTCGTCTGCGGCGCGGGCACCGGCGGCACCATCAGCGGCGTGGGCAAATATTTGAAGGAAAAGAATCCCAACGTCAAAGTGATCGGCGTCGACCCCATTGGCTCTCTGTACTACGAAAAAGTCAAACAGGGCACCGTGGGCAAGGCCGCCACGTACGTCGTCGAGGGAATCGGCGAAGACTTCTTTCCCACCACCATGAATCTGGCCATGATGGATGACGTGATGCAGGTCAACGACGAAGAATGCTTCGTGGTCGCTCGCCGCCTGGTAAAGATGGAAGGACTATTCACCGGAGGTTCCGGCGGCGGCTGCATCTCCGCAACGCTGCGCCTGGCAAAGGACCTCGGCCCCGAAGCCTTCATCGTCGCATTTCTGCCCGACACCGGCATGCGCTACCTCAGCAAGGTCTACAACGACGAATGGATGCGCGAGCGCGGCTACGTGGACGCCGCCGTGAAGATCACCGCCGCGGAAGTCGTCCACGCCAAGCACAAAGCCGGTAAGGTCCGCGAGTTGATCATCGCTCGCCCGTATCAGACCGTCTTCCATGCGCTGAAAACCATGCAGGAACAGGACATTTCGCAAATTCCCGTCTTTGAAGAAAGCCTGCCTATCGGCACCATCTACGAAGACCAAATCCTGAACCTGGCTCTGCAAGGCAAAGATCTGCGCAAGCTCATGGTCCGTGAAGTGATGAGCAAGCCGTTGCCGCAAGTACCAAGGACGGCGCCCGTCGAGCGCGTAACGCACATCTTGAGCCACGAAAATCCCGCGGTTTTCGTCCAGATGGGCGACACCCAATTCGAGATCCTCACCAAGTACGACCTGATGAGCACCGTCGCCAGCCTCATGGAACAAAAACGCTGAGCGCAATTCCCACGCCGTTATCTCAACAGATTGGACACAGGACCCTTGAAGATTCACGATTTTAACGAGCGCCTGAAACACTCGATTCTCATCGCCGACGGCGCCATGGGCTCCATGCTGCACGAGACTGTGGGCTCGCAGCGCTGCTTCGACGAACTCAACGCCACCGAGCCCGAAGCCGTCTTCCGCGTTCACCAGGCCTATATCGAAGCCGGCGCGCAGATCATCGAGACCAACACCTTCGGCGCGAACCGTTTCAAGCTCGAGCACCTAGGTCTCGGCGACGACGTGCAGCGCCTCAACAGCCGCGGCGTGAAACTCGCCCGCGAAGCTCGCGAATCCGCTTCCCGCGAAGTGCTCATTGCCGGATCCATCGGCCCGCTGGGAATCGGCGTGCAGGCGCGCCATCCTGAGCCCGACCAAATTCGCATCATCTTTCGCGAACAAGCCATGGCCCTCGAGGAACGCGGCGTCGATCTCTATATTCTCGAAACCTTCTCCTACGTGGATGAATTGCTGCTAGCCGTAGAAGCGATCCGTTCGTTCTCCGGCCTGCCGATCATCGCGCAGATGACCTATTCGGAGGAAGGCACCGCCTACGGCGATTTGCGCCCCGCCGATGTGGCCGCTCAGCTCAAGAATTCGAATGTCCAGGTGATAGGCGCGAACTGCACGCTCGGCCCGCAAGCGCTGCTTCCGATTCTGCAAGAGCTCGCAGGCGTGGAAGATGTGCGCGTCAGCGGAATGCCCAACGCGGGCTTGCCGACGCGCCAAGGCGACCGCATCGTTTATCCCAAATCTTCGCCGGAGTATTTCGCGCTTTTCGCGCGGGAAGCCGCGGCCATGGGCGTACGCATTCTCGGCGGCTGCTGCGGCACCACTCCGGCGCACATCCGCGCCATGGCCGACGCGGTGAAGTCCCTGCATCCGGCGAAAGCGGCCTCCGCGTCGCACTCCGCCGAAGTCGTCGCCAAGCCTGCGCCGCCGAAGGAGCGCGAGCCAGAGAGCAAATTCTGGAAAAAGCTGCAGGCCAAGGAATTCACAGTTTGCGTGGAAATCGATCCGCCCAAGGGCCTTTCGCTGGACAGAATTTTCGAGCAGGTCGACAAGGTCATGGCTTCCGGCAAAGTCGATGCCATCGACATCAACTCCGGCGCCATGGCCCGCGTGGGCATGGACGCGCTGATGACCGCCGGCGCCCTGGAAGCCCGCGGTGTGGAAACCGTCCCGCACCTCACCACTCGCGACCAGAACATCATCGGCCTGCAAGCTATGCTCCTCGGCGCCTGGACCGTCGGCGGCGTTCGCAATATCCTGGCCATCACGGGCGATCCCCCATCAGTCGGCGACTACCCGGAAGCCAGCGGCGTCTACGAGGTGGATTCCGTCGGCCTCGTAAAAATTCTCCACCGGTTGAACCAGGGCACGGACTGGGCCGGAAAAACGCTCGGCGGTGCCACAAATTTCAGCATCGGTGTCGCGCTCAATCCCGTCGCCGACGATCTCGACGTCGAGATCGAACGTTTCCACGCCAAAGTCGAAGCCGGCGCGCACTACGCTATGACCCAGCCGCTCTTCGACCCCGAACACTGGCACGCCTTCTTGAAGAAACTCGGTGGCCAGCCCGCGATCCCAGTGCTCATCGGCATCTGGCCGCTCAACAGCTACAAGCAGGCTTTGCGCCTGAACAACGAAGTCCCCGGCATCGTCATTCCGGAACCCGTCTTAAAGTCACTAGAATCCGCCGGCGCTGCGGCCCGCGAACGCGGCTTCGAAGTCGCCCGCGAAATGCTGACGTGGTCGCGCAAAGAAATGGCCGGCGCCTACTTGATTCCACCCTTCAAGCGCTACGAAGAAATCCTCGACATCCTGTGAGTAGTTCGTTCCCGCGGTCTAGAGCAGAGGAGCCAAGCCGTACCTGTCAGCAAAATCCAGCCGCAGCTTGTTCCGATACCATTCATCCAGATCTCTGGACGGAGACATTTGACTCATATCCTCGGAGGCTAGATGAAAGATAGCTCCATCAGATTTGCGGAAGACAGACGTGCCCACCCCGATGTGGAACACGAAGTATTCGGGAGCTAAGCCTTTCGTCCAAAACGTTTCGGAGACACATCCGATCAGGTCGTAGTCGGCGGCGCCAAAGGGCTGAAGGATCGACTCCGACTCGAATATGTCTACTCCGCCCTTGGTGCTCCACAAGTTTTTCAAGTCGCTTGGAACATGAATTGCTTGCTCATTCTCCCAGTCTTCGACAGCGGGCAGAGATAACTTGCCCCACCAAAAGAAAAGATCGGGCCGGAGTTCAGAATCTCTCAGTATGGAATCAATCATTCCGTCCGCTTGCTCTCACCGCGGTTCGAGCGCGTAGTGCGAGACGAGCCACTCCTCGCCGTTGCGGTAGCCCCACAATTCGGCGCAAGCCATGAAGAAGATGCGCCAACGCACCCACCACTTTTTGGCGGAGGCCGTGCCGTAGGTTGCGGCAAACAAGGGCAGAAGATGCGCTTCGTTCGCATCCATGTTCGCCAGCCACGCTTCGGCGGTCTTCTGGTAGTGAGTGCCATTAACGCGCCAAGACTCGGCTACTTTCAGGTTCCGGTCGAAATGCGCCAGCAGCTCTTCGCTAGGCATCATGCCACCGGTAAAGAAATGTTGTGCCATCCAGTCGCCCGCACCTCGCACTTCAAAGAGATACGCAAAGCGAGTGTGCGTGAAGACGTGGATGAAGAGCTTTCCTTCCGGCTTCAGCCAGCCCGCGATGCGCTCGAGCAAAACTTCCCAGTTGCGCATGTGCTCGAACATTTCGACGGACACCACCCGGTCGTGACGCCTTTCAGCGGCAAAGGAATTCATGTCCGAAGTAATTATGCGCACGTTGCCAAGTCCACACTGGGCGGCGCGCGCTTCGATGAACGCGCGCTGCGACGCCGAGTTCGACACCGCGACGATGTGGCTGTAGGGGAACTGCTCCGCCATCCACAGTGTGAGAGAGCCCCAGCCACATCCGAGTTCCAAGATGTCCTGGCCGTCCGCCAACTGGGCACGTTCGCACGTCAGACGCAGCATCGCTTCTTCCGCTTCTCTCAGCGAAGCGCAACCCTCCGGATAAAACGCCGAGCTGTACTTCAGGCGCGGTCCGAGCACGCTCTCAAAAAAAGCCGCAGGCACTTCATAGTGCTGCGCGTTGGCGGAATCCGTACGCAGCGCGATGGGACTCCGCTTCATTTCCTCAACGAACGCCAGCAACTTGGCGCGATTGCCTGGCTCGGTGCCGCGGTCTTCTTCGCGCAAGCGTTCTCGCAGCATGCGGCGAATCGCCGTGCGAATCACGAAATCAGGAACGAGTCCGCTCTCGACCAGCGCTTCATACCAGAAGCGCTTTTCGGGCTGCGCCTGAGCCGCGGGCAGCCAAGCAGCATGCGACGCTTCCCGCGCCGGCAGCGATGGAGCGCCTTCGCGCCTCGTCGCCGTCATGGCACCGGGTCCTTCTTCGGAAACCACGGCACAAACGCGCTGGTGGTTCGCTGGTACGCGCGATATTCGCTGCCCCGGCTGCGCAGCGCCTGCTCTTCCGTAGCGGGAATTCCCGTAACGCCCAGCAGGAAATAAAGGATCAGCGCCGGCGAAATCAGCCCCAGCCAGCCCCACGGCGAAGCGATCGCAAAAACCGCGTAGCCCACCCAGATCAGCCATTCAAAGAAATAATTCGGATGCCGCGAATATCTCCACAGGCCGGCGCGAAACGTCTTGCCTTTGCTGGCGGGATTTTTCTTGAACACATTAAGCTGCTGATCGGCAATAGCCTCTCCAAGGATGCCGAACAGCCAGATGCCCGCTCCAACTTTCTCCAGCACTCCCAGCGGCGCGCGGGTATCCAGGCACGCCAGCAAGAACGGCAAAGACAGCACGACATCCAGCAGCGCCTGAAACTCAAAAAAGAACAGAAAACGCAGCGGCAGGTTGGTCTTCCACTCCTTGCGAAGCTGGACGTAACGCCCTTCCTCCGGCTGCCCAATCACGCGGGTCAGCAAGAGATGCGCGGCCAGTCGCAGTCCCCAGAAACCCGCCATGGAAGCCATAGCCCACTTGCGAGCAGCGTATCCGGGCCCCACAACGGCGTAGAAGAGCCCGAGAATTCCCAGCCCTGCCGCCCAGCCCACATCGACGATGGCCGCGTTGCGGATCAGCAAATGAATGATCCACAGCATGAACATCATTCCGAGAACGATGGCCGCGCCCAGCAGCGCCAGATGCTCTACTTGCGCCAGCATCAGGCGGCCTCCGCAGCGGCCGGCGTTTGCTTGCGCAGCACGCGCCGCAGCGCGGGCGCGAGAACGCCGTACGCGATGCTCACGAACACCGGCGCAACGACGCACCACACGACGATGGCGTGCCACGTGGTGGTCCACAGCGAGCGAATGGCGCTCCACATATTGGCGTGAATCATCGCATAAATCTGCGAAACGGAAAGAGGAAGATGCGGGGCCCGAAAGAGCCTCTCGCCCAGGCGCAAAAAGGGAATCAGCAGCGCGATTTGCAGCGGGTACACGAAGTAATTCACGATCTGGATCGCGGGAAGATTCAGCCGCAAGACCAGCGCGGCCAACGCGCAGAGCGCGGTAGTCGATCCCAGCACGGGAAACACACCCAGCGCGACTCCCAGCGTGAGGCTAAGCGCAATCTTCTCCGGAGTTACTCCCTGCCGCAGCAGTTCGAGGACCGGCTGCAGCAGCCGCCGATGTAGGAAGCCTTCCTTCATGCCGCCTTTTGCCGGAACAACGCGGAAACGGATTCCTCAGGCTTCAACCCGAAGAGTTGCAGCAACACGTAAAACGACATGACAATGTTGCCGCCGGCCATAATCAGAACAAACCACAAAATCTTCACGCCGAGCGAACGCTCTCGCCACGCCAGCCAGCAGAAAAATGTCAGAAACCCGAAATACGCGTCGTACAGCGTAGCCATGGCCCACGGACTGGCCGCAAACGACGGCAGCGCGCTCCACAGGCTGACCTGCAAACTGGTGCGAACGGTCATCACCACCATGAACAGGAATATGAAACCGAACAGTAACTTCAGGAAGAGTTTCATCGTTTTGCCTTTTGATGAGTTGCGCCGCCAATTCGTCTCACGCCGTCGGAAATAACCGGGGTGCGGGACGTTCCCGGTAAGATGGGAGGGACGGGCTAAAGCGCGCCCCTACACGTCTAAAGGCTCTCCGCCAGCCCTATATATCACGCAAATTCTCATCTGGACGCCTGGGTTCTACGTACTACAATGCGGACCAATCTTGTGAGCCGGATCGCCGTCATTGGATCAGGAATCTCCGGGCTTGCCGCGGCGTACTACCTCAGCCGCAAGCATGAAGTGTTTCTGTTCGAGCGCGAAGCTCGCCTGGGCGGCCACACGCACACGGTCACGGTGGAGTCGAGCCGCGGCCCGCTCGCCGTGGACACCGGCTTCATCGTTCACAACGACCGCACGTACCCCAACCTGATCAAGCTGCTCGCCGAGCTGAGCGTGCCGCGCGTTGCTTCGGACATGTCCTTCGCCGTGAGTTGCCGCAAGTCCGGATACGAATACTCCAGCCGCGGCTTGCGCGGCTATTTTGCGCAGAAGCGCAACGTGCTGCGTGCCGCGCCGTATCATCTGTTCCGCGAGATGCGCCGGTTCAATTGCGAGGCGCCTCAGATTTTCGCGCGCCCCGATGCACAGCAGCTGAAGCTCGTCGACTTTCTCGACGAGCACGGCTACGGCGAACATTTCCGCCAGTTCTACTTATACCCGATGGCTTCCGCGGTGTGGTCCAGCGCGCCAAGCGCCACCAAAGAATTCCCCGCCGCCATGCTCATTCGCTTTTTTGACAATCACGGAATGCTCACGGTCAATGGCCATCCGCAGTGGAAGACCATCCCCGGCGGCTGCAGCCGGTACATCGCCCCGATTACCGCGCCGTTCCGGCAACGCATCATAACTAACGTCGAGATTCGCAGCGTCGCGCGCGACGAACTAGGCGTCACCCTCCACTTTATGGGCGAGCGGCCGCAGATGCGCTTCGATCACGCAGTCTTTGCCACCAACGGAGACCGCGTTCTTCCGCTCCTGGAAAATCCCAGCGACACAGAGCGCGACGTTCTGCGCCATTTCAGCACCACCCGCAACGACGTCGTCCTTCACACCGATGACGCCATGCTCCCCCGGCGTCCGGCAGCGCGCGCCTCGTGGAACTACTTGTTGCATCTCGACGAACGCAACGGCCACGGCCCAGCCACCATGACCTATCACATGAATCGCCTGCAATCGCTGAACGTTCCGGAAAATTATTGCGTCACGCTGAACGCCAACGGCCACATTCGTTCCGACAAAGTGCTCCAGCGCCTCGTTTATCACCATCCTCTCTATACGCTGGACGCCCTGCGCGCCCAGCAACGCTGGAAAGAAATCAGCGGCGTGAACCGCACGCACTTTTGCGGCGCGTACTGGCTCTACGGATTCCACGAAGATGGGGTAAACTCCGCGCTCAGAGTAGCCCGCGCTCTAGGGGTCCAGGTCTAGCACGATGGAATCCGCACTGTACGTAGGCCAGCTGCGGCACCGGCGCTTTTCGCCGCGCGCGCACGCGTTCTCCTACCCGGTGTACATGGCCTTCCTGGACATCGAGCGGCTGCCGGAACTCCTGCGCGTCTCCCCGTTGTCCAGCTACAACCGCTGGAACTGGACCTCCTACTGCGAACGCGATCACTTCGGCGATCCGCAGCGAGCCCTCCGCGAACGCCTTGCGCAGGATGCCGCGAGCCACGGCATCACGCTGCCCAATGGTCCGGTTTTTCTACTCACGCATCTGCGCTACCTCGGTTATGTGTTCAACCCCGTTTCGTTTTATTACTGCTACGACCGCGCGGGCCATCTCGAGCTGATGATGGCCGAGGTCAACAACACCTTCGGCGAAAAGTACAACTACTGGCTTTCCGCATCCAATCAGCGCCCGTGCGATGCGGCCAAGCGCTACACCACGGCAAAGCACATGCACGTGTCGCCCTTTATGGATATGCGCCTCAACTACGACTGGATCTTCACCCCGCCGGGCGACCGCTTAGTGGCGCACATGAACACTTTGTCCGAAGGAAAGCCGTTCTTTGACGCTACGCTGCAACTCGATCGCCGCCCCTGGAAGCGCCGCGAGCTGCACCGTGTTCTGGCCGCCTATCCTTTCATGACGCTGCGCGTGATCGCCCGCCATTCATTGGCAGGCTGTCCGGCTGTGGCTCAAGCAAGTTCCCGCATTCCCGCATCCGGCCAAGCTCGCAGGGACGCCCGTCACCACCACACCGAAAGGAAATCTCCTCGAATGAGCAACTGGCTGCAGCCTCGCGCCAAGAAATTGTTTTTTCGTTCCTTGAAGGATCTTCGCGGAGGTTTCCTGGAGATCGCTTGCCCGGAGCAGACCTACTCCTTCGGCGAGCCGGACGCCGCGCTCCGGGCCCTGGCCGTCATTCACGACCAACGTTTTTTCCTTCGCGCAATTACTGGCGCGGACGTGGGCATCGGCGAATCCTACATGGACGGCGACTGGACCACCCCCGATCTCGTCGCGCTGGTGCGGCTGTGCGTGCGCAACCTGCGCTTGTTTGACGCCCAGCACAAGCTGCTTTCCGGCGTGCGCGCGCTGGCCGCGCGTCTGCGGCATCGTTTCCGCGCCAATACCGTCCGCGGCAGCCGCCGCAATATTCGCGCGCACTACGACATCGGCGACGATTTCTACGGCCTGTTCCTCGACTCGCGGATGCTGTACTCCTGCGCCTATTTTCGCGGCAAAGAAGATTCGCTGGATGTCGCTCAAGCGGAGAAACTCGAACTCATCTGCCGCAAGCTGCGCATCGAGCCGGGCGACCGCATCCTGGAAATCGGTTGCGGCTGGGGCGCTTTCGCGATTTACGCCGCCCGCAATTACGGCGCGCATGTGACGGCGGTAACCATCAGCCGCGCGCAGTACCGATACGCCGCCAAGCGCCTGGCGGAAACAGATCTACTGCCCGGCAGCGTGCAACTGGTATTAGAGGACTACCGCAATCTGCAGGGGCAGTACGACAAGATCGTCAGCATCGAGATGTTTGAAGCCGTGGGCTTCGACCATTACGACGAATTCTTCGCCGCCTGCGACCGGCTGCTCGCGCCCGATGGTTCCATGCTGCTGCAAACCATCACGCTGCCGGAGCAGCAAGTCAGCGCGTATCGCCAGCGAGTCGATTGGATCCAGACCTACATTTTCCCTGGCAGCGAACTGGCCTCAGTCGCGGAAATCCAGCGTTCCCTCGCTCGCCGTACGGAGCTAGCGCTGACGGATGCGGAGAGCCTGGGCCTGCACTACGCCAGAACGCTGGCGATTTGGCGCGAGCGTTTCTTCCAGAAGCTCGAAGCTGTCCGCCGCCTGGGATTCGGCGAGCGTTTCCAGCGCATGTGGGATTTTTATCTGGGCTGGTGCGAAGGCGCCTTCCGCGAGCGCTACGTCAACGTCGCCCAATTGGTCCTCGCCAAAAACGGCGCGCAGCGCCCGCTCCTCGGCGACCCCACTTTTGCGACCACGTCGCTGCCCTCCGGCTCCGTCTCCGCCTAAACCGCGAAGCTACTTTGCTTCGCTGACGGCGCTGGTGTGATCGTGAATGATTTTCCAGCCTTCGGGGAAGCGCTGCCAGACCAGAGAGAATACTCCGCCAATGTCGCCCTTCGCGCGGGCCAGATGCCAGTGGCCGAGAACCAGCGCGGCATCCTTGCCGAGGAACCGGAACTCCAGTTCGGAAAACTCCAAATGGCCCATGGCGCCCTGATCCGGATAGTTCTTTTTGTAGCGCGCCAGAACCGCGTCCCAGCCGCGCGCAATTCCGCCGGTTCCGGAAAATGTCAGATCGGGCGAATGCCAGTAACCCTCGAGGAACTTATCCACGTCGGCGCGGTTCCACGCGTCCTGCTGGGCGTTCAGAACAGCGGTGATGGCAGCGCGGTCGCCGTCAGAATCAGCAGTTCCGGCGAGCAACGAATGATTCACTACCAGGAGAACAAGCGCGACCAACAAACCGCCCAGAATCAATCTCATAGAACGCATCTGCATGGCACGCCTCCCGCCGTCGAACCGCGGCACGGAGGATAGAAGAGCCGCTAGGATTGCGCAAGGGCCAACTCCGGGGAGCCGGGCCCTTCTCAAAAGACGCCAAAGGGTTAACCCACCGGGTTCTATTCCGCTGGTACTCACGAGCTATTGGTCCGAAAAGTCTTCCCGGGCAGAATGTGTGCAGCAAGGAAGTGCAAGGATGTTTCCAGCCATGCTATTCGCGATTTCGATTGTGGCGCTCTCGCAGTTCGCTATCTACTACTGGCGAGCGGTGCTCGCCGCAGTAGCCGGCCAACCGGTCTCCGCGCACATCCTGGAAGCGGCACGCGTCCAGAATGGCCAGGTGACTGGCCAGGACTTTGAGGCGCTCGCCGGCCTGCACGCTCTCACTCCAGATTTACGTCCTGGGAGCAACGGGCTGGGCCTCGTGCGCTTCTACGTCCAAATCGTGGACGCCATCGGAAATGTCGCCGGCCTGCGCATGCCGGCCGTTGCCACTTGGAGCGAACAAGAGCTGGCGGTCTGCGCGCGTTACGCCGCCGTGCAGATTGACCGCCGTTTGCAAGCCAATCTCGAGCTGGCCGCTGCACTGCGCTCCTGCTAATTCTTACTTCTTGAAACGCACCACCCGGCGCCAGTTCCCTAGCGGCTGTCGAGCTTCCCTCTAAAAACCGTTACCGACGCTTTCGGAAGCGTGAAGGCTTCGCCGGGTTTCGCGTTTACGGTCGATGTCGCCGGCGGGCCGTCCGGATCCGCATGGCTTCTGGGGCCCTCGGCGTGCCAAACGTATTGCTCCGCGCCGAAAGTCACTTTGGTCACGGGTCCGCCGAAGTGTCGAGGCGTCTTGCTGTTCGCGTCGGCAAATTCGATTTTCACTTCGTGGGCGTTCGACGGGTCTTTGTTGATCAGCATCAGGGACCACTCGCCATCCGGGCGCTTCACCGCGTAGCTGGTGATCAATGTATTCCCAGCTTCATCGCTTACATCGGCGGCCACGGGCGCCAGTTGATGCATGCCCGCTCCATGCTTCACCCATTCGAGATTGATCATCCGGCTGGCGAAATATTGCGAGGTGTATTGCTGGACCTCCAGCTTCTCATTGGCCACGAAGTTTCCGTAGGTGCTCCAGCCGTGGCAGCCCGAATGCAAAGGTTCCGGCTGAATCGGGGAATGGTAAAACGCCGCGCCACCGCTCGCGAGGAAGGACCCGGCATTGTCTGCCAGCCACAAAGCTGCGAATGTATCGGACATGGGTTGCGTCAGCGCCCACGAGAGATTGCTCTCGGTGATCATCAGCGGCACATTCTCGGGCACCCCATCATCCCGCCACACGCGCAGCATGTGCCGCACCAGTTCGGGCTCGCGATAGAGATCGGCCCAGTTCACTTCGCACGGCGGAAACGGATAGTGCTCGTAGGAGACGAAGGTCAGATCGCTCAATCGGTCGTGGTCCTTCAAATAGTCGATAAAGCGGCCCATCCAGGAGGTTCTTCCCCTGGCATCCGGCCACACCTTGAGGTCTTCATTGAAGCCTTCGAACGCCGGTCCACCGAGCTTCAGTTTGGGGTCGACTCGATGCAGCGCCGTGGCCCACTGCAAATACAACGCCGCGTAATCTTCTGGCAAAGTTTTCTTGCCGTCCGCTTCTTCGCCGATTTCGACATAGGAAATGGGATAGCCGCGCTTCTTGAGGTAGGCGAGTTCCGCAGCGCTGTCTTCCGGTGTTCCATACAAGAGCGACGTGGGAATCATCGCGGGCAGATGATTGGTGATGCCGCTGGTAAAAAACAGATCAAAGCCAGTCTGGTCGCGCCGCGCATCGATGTCCCCGGCGGTATGCCACGGATCCATAGAGGACGTGGACGTTGCGGTCTGATTCTGCGCCGGTGCGTGGGTTATCAGGTCGATGAACTCGCCGCTGGCGGTGAAATTCCCGGCGTACAGTTCGCTGACCGCGTATCCCACGCAGTTCCGAGGATCGTCGCTGCCGTGCGTGTCGCAGGTATTCGAGGACTCGGTCATCCAGATACGCAGGTACCGGGTCTTCACCGGCGTGGGCGAAAGCTTCAGCAGGGCCGTCCCGCCCTTGCCGTCTTGCACTTCGCCGGACGGAAACAGCGTCCAGACCCCGCCCGCCGGTTTGTTGAAAGCGTCTTCGCCGACCCAATATTGCACCACATATTTCCGCGCGTAAGGGTTGGCCCAGGCGATGCGGATCGCGCTGATATCCTGTGGCGTTTCAAAGTCCACCACGATCCACTGCGGATGCAAGGCATCGTCTTCACCGGTGAATTTCTTCGCCAGGTACGGATTGCTTTTCCAATAGGTTGCCGGATCGCCGTCCGTCAGTCGCGAATATTTGTTCGCGGAATCGTCACTCCGCGTATTCCCCCGATGCGGCAGCGGATAACCAAACGAGTGGCGAAGAAATTCCTTGGGCTCCCCGCTTCCGGTAAAGTAGCCGCTCTGGTGCGCGGGATCGCTCCAGGTTCCATTGGCATTCCAGTGCCAGGCGGCAATCGTCAGCTCGGTATTCTGGCGATAAGTAATCGGTCCCCATCCGGCGGAGAGCGATTCCTTCACGATTGGCTCGCTGTACACCGTGTCGGTCTCGTTCGCCGAGAGAATATCCATCGAGCTGCCCAGGGCCAGGTCTGGATCGAACGGAATGGCGTGCGCCGGAGTCGTATCCACATGCACGGATTGCGCCCCGGCGCGTTCGGCGGAAAAACTGGCGGAAGCCATCGCCAAGACCATCACGAATCTCAATTTTGCTGCGCGAGCTGGAAGAATTTCAGATCTCATCGGAACATCCCCTCCGAACTGTGTCTGGATCACCGCTGCCAACGCGGCCGAGCGTTGGCCATTATATCGTTTTAATACTGCCTTTACGCACCTTTCTAGAGTTGCCAGGATGCGGCGGATTGCGGCCAAACTTCCGGCACCTTCTCCCGGCGAGAGGCCCGATTGGCTCGATGCTCGAGTTCCTGCTAACGTTTGGAGGGTCTTGCCGCAGCGCGATGGAGAGAAAAACATGCCGACATTTCGACTGATCGAATACCAGGAAGCCAGCCCGGAAGTGCGGGCCGTCTACGACGACATCATGACCACGCGCAAGACCGACTGGATCAACAATTTCTGGAAGGCCATCGCCCACGACCCTGCCACGCTGAGGCGCACCTGGGAAAGCATCAAGCAAATCATGGCCCCGGGAGCGCTGGACCCGCTCACCAAGGAGCTGCTGTACGTCGCCGTCAGCGTCACCAACAATTGCCAATACTGCATCGCCTCGCACACCGCCTCCGCGCGCAAGAAAGGCATGACCGACGCCATGTTCCACGAGCTGCAAGCTGTCATCGGCATGGCCAATGAGACCAACAAACTCGTCACCGGCTATCAGGTCGAAGTCGATGAGCAGTTCAAACCTCCGCTCGCCGACTAAATTTCTCCTTTTTTTGCGAACCTCGAACACCTGTACGGAAGGCCAGTATATTTCCATTGTGGTACGCCCGTACTATGGCTCGCAGGTCCCGGCAAACCGACACTAGATCATTCGTAGAGACTTCTAATTCAGCCGGGTTCCAAACCCTTGCTTCGCAAGTGAGAGCCATGCCGCCAACCGCCAAAGAACTCGATGTGACTATACCCACTCCGGAAACGTCCGCGAACCGGACGCAGCCAGTGGCGCTGGAGGTGCCGGTCTCCGTGAACGGGGCGCGCACCGTTGCCGGCAGCGACAAACGAGAACCTTTTTCAGAAGCCTCCGTGACCGTCCTGGTGTTTGCCAACGGCGCGGTGATTCGCCTGGCGTCCGCGGTGATGCCGGGACAATTGCTCTTCCTCACCAACGAAAAAACGAAAAAAGAAGTTGTCTGCCAGGTAGTGAAATCCAAGAACTACAGCAACGTAAGCGGCTACGTGGAACTCGAGTTTACCGAAGCGGTCAGCGGATTTTGGGGCATGCGATTTCCCGGCGAACGCGTCCCGGGACAACCGGGCGCTCCCGCGACGCCCATCGCACCGCCTGCTGCGGCAACCAAAGTTCCTCCGCCTGCGGTGATCAGCGCTCCGAAACCCGTGGCATCCAAGCCCGCGCCGCCACCGCCCGTAGTGATGAAGCCCGCGGAAATCAGCTCGCCTCCGGCGAATGCCCAAAGCAATTTGCCGCGCGCCGCGGAAATCAAGCCGGTCACCACGTTGCCGAAACCCATCGCTCCGGCCAGTCCGCTGGCAACCACAACGACCACCACCAGTCTTCCTCGCGCGTCGGAAATCAAGCCCCCGACGGCAGCACCGCCCCAGACGCCGCAGTCAGCGTCAACGAGCTCTCCGTCCTCCACGGACGCGCTAAAACGCGAATCCGCGCGTTTGCAGGAACAACTTTCTTCGCTGCTCTTTACTCCGGAAGCTCCAGCCCAGGCCGCTCCACCAGCGCCCACAAAAACCGCGCCGCCGGCCAAGAGCGCTCCCCTCAAAATGGAATCGACGCTGGATGTCGAAGAAGTGAAGATCCCCTCGTGGCTGGAGCCCTTGGCGCGGAACGCGGCGGCGGCGCCGACCGTGCCGGAGGCCGCTGTTGAAGACGAACCGCTGAAGATCGACGTAGACAAAGCGGACGAATTTGAATTGGCCGACTTAACCGCGGCTTCTATAGCCCAACAGACGGGAACGCCGGAGCCTGTGCCATCCAGCGTCGCCAGCCCGCTGTTCGGCGAAGATGTGATCGAGCCCCAACCGGTTTCCACGGGGAGCAACAAGGGAATATGGATTGCCGCGGTCGCGGCCGGTCTGGTTTTATTGGCCGGGAGCGGTGCGTGGCTGCTGCGCAAGCCCTCGAACCCCGCAGCGCAAAGTGCGGCAATAGCAGAGACGACGCCAGCGGCGCCCGCAGTTAGCGTGAGTAAGGCGCCACCACAACAGTCACAACGAAGCGCAGCGGCGCCCACGGCAACCGTGGCGGCCCCGGCGATGTCACAACCGAACGCGCAGTCCCAAGCGAGTGTGCAACCCACGGCGCAGCCGGTAAAAACCTCCAACGCCAACAACACAGAAACGCTTTTGGCTTATAAGGAATTGGCGGAACCCAAGCTTCCGCCCAAGAAACCCAGTCTCGGCCAGGTGCACTTGGCGACGCCCAATGTCAATCGCGGTGCTTCTCCCAAAGGCGGCGGTGACGCCGAGCCCACTCTGGCGTTGAGTGAAAACCAAGTCACGCCAAGTGCCGACGCCATGGGCGGAGGACTGGCCGGGGGAAACTCCAAGCAGCCTGTTGCGCCGGCGAGCCCCTTGCCGGTGGGAGGCGACGTCAAGCCCGCGAAATTGCTCGCTTCCGTTTCGCCCGCGTATCCGTCGCTAGCCAAGAGCCAGCATATCGAAGGCGATGTGCGCATCGATGCGCTCATCGATGCCAACGGGCATGTATCTGCGATGAAGGTTATCTCCGGCGCGACGCTGTTGCACCAGTCAGCCATGGACGCGCTGCGCCAGTGGAAATACCAACCGGCGATGCTGGATGGCAAGGCCGTGCCCATGCACCTGACGGTGACCCTGCAGTTCCGCTTGCGATGAGAAGCGGAACTCGTTTTACGGGTCCGTTAGACACCCTGAGCTAAATCGTTTTAAGCAAACGGCGTACAATTGTGGCCAGCCATTTTGGCAAGGCATTTCCCTCCGTGTAGCACCTCCCGTCAGCGCCATATCAACCATACTCAGAAGAGACAGAAATTTGACAAAGCGGAGTGCCAAGTCGCGATTAAGCTTTTGAGTGAGCCGATCTTGGTCGATGGGATAAGGACGGCCTCGGTTTGACCGGCACCGGCATTCCACAAGAGTCGGCTGCGGTGGCTTTGGAATCAGGAAGGACCAATGGGGACCAGAGTGAGCGTGCCACAGATCCTGAGTAGCCAGCCGCAGATAGCGGAGACCGTGCTGGCCACGCCGTGCCTGCCGGCACGCTACGCGCGATTTGGAAAGTTTCAGATCGACACGGAACGCCAAGAGCTGTTTCAGGACGGCCAGCGCGTAAGAATGCAAGCCAAGGTGTACCAGACCCTTCTACTGCTGGTGAGCCGCGCGGGAGACATTGTTACGCGCGAGGAGGTCGGCAGACGCCTGTGGCCGGACCGCCTTCCGCTGGGCCTGGACGCCAACGTCAACACGGCCATGAACAAGCTGCGGCAGGGGTTGGGGGATTCCACGGAGAAACCCGTCTACATCGAAACGATTCCGCGGCGAGGATATTGTTTCATTGCGCCGCTCGAGTTTTCAGATATTGCGGCGCCAACCGCGACTCAACCCAGCGCCGCGGCTGAACCCGGCGCCGGGGCTGAACCCGCCACCGCCGCGAATCCGACGGCCGCGGAGACCGCGCATTCCGAGGCGCGCGGCCTCCCACTGCGGTACACCCTGCCGGTGGCGTTGCGCATTGCCAGTCTATTGCTGGCCGGAATGGTCGTGGGCGCGCTGCTGACGCTGGCTTGGTTTTCTTTCTAAAACCACAAACTGTTGACCGCGGCTGAAGAGGTAACGTCCCGGCTTGCCGCCGCAACTCGCAGGTGAACCTGCCGATTCATTTCTGTTTTTCTTGGGGCAAATCCATAACTTATTGATTTAAAGGATCTTAGATAAAATTGTGTCTGGTTCGATGCTTGAGCGGCTCAAGCATATTGTGCGTGAAGGTTGGCCGGTTGAGTTCGCCGACCTCGATTCTGGCCTTTCCGGTTAGATGGCTGGTCTGGAAGCCCGATCCCGTTTCTGCCGAAGCAGCTCGGCGCTTTGCTGGGCCGCTTCATTCACGAGGAAACCCATTTTGGGATGCGAGGGCTCGAAATCCGGCGGGATGCCATGGGCCCGAAGCTCTTCCGAGGTGACCGGGCCTATGGATCCGACCAGAATTCGCGCAAACGCGAGGCGCACCGCCTCCTCCAGTTTCATTTCCGCGGCGATCTTCAGCAGGTGGATCACCTGCACCGAGGTGGTGAACAGGCTCACATCCACTTCGCCGCGCGCGATGGCGGAGATCGCGGAGCGGAGCGGGCTGGTATCGTCAGGCAGGGCCCACTCGTAGACCGGAACTCGAGTGACTTGCGCGCCGCGTTGCGCTAACCCCGCGAGCAGTTCCACGTTCGAGGCGCCATATTCCTGAACGGCCACCCGCCGCCCGTTGAGCGGCAGCGAATCGGTCTTCTGATCGAGGGCTTGCAGCAACTCCCGCCAGGTATTCGGCTCCGGCACGGCGAGCGTAACCTGTAAGCCCATTTCTTTGAGGGCGGCCACCGGTTTCGGCCCGCGGGCCACCAACGGCACCCGCCGCAATGCCGCTACGAACCGATCACGTGGGTAAACCGTTTCCGCGACACGGCCGAGAGCGCGCGCACCCACGCCGGTCAGGAAAATGACCATGTCGAAGCCATCCGCATCCAGCGTGCGGGCAAACTCCTGCGCTTCGGTGTTGGACTCCAAGGGAACTTCTCGCATGGACGGGGCCACGGTGGCTACGCCGCCGTAGTTGGCAATGAGTTTAGCCATCTCCGCAGCCCGGCGGCTTTCCAGGGACAATACCCGCAGCCCGGCGAATCCACTCAATGCTGGGCGACTTTCCACGCCGCTATCATCCCATTTTTTTGAAGTCCCGGCCATGCGCCGGAGGCTGCCGACTTGCCATGGGCTTCCGGCTTGAAAGATAATCCTGGTCTCGAAAGCTTCCATCGCCGATGAAAACGCCAGCTCCGATCTTGGTCGCAGACCTGTTCCCGGAAGTGAGGCGAAACCTGTTGTCTTTGCTTGGCAGTCTCAGTGCCGAGGACTGGTTGCGACCCACCGCGGCAGGGAAATGGGATGTAAAGGATGTCGCGCTACACCTTCTGGGGGGCGACATCAGCAATCTTTCGCGCCGCCGCGATGCCTACACGCCGCCCGGCCCGGCCATCTCCGGTTGGGACGACCTGGTTGCTTTCATCAACGAGCTGAACAGGTCCTGGGTAGTAGCCGCGCGGCGGCTGAGTCCCCAGGTGTTGTGCGACCTGCTGGAGCATGTCGGCGCGCAAGTTGACGCTTATTTTCTGTCGCTCGATCCCTTTGCCATTGGCGGCGAGGTGAGTTGGACCGGATCACGGCCCGCGCCCGTGTGGCTGGATGTGGCCCGCGAATACACCGAACGCTGGCACCACCAGCAGCAGATTCGAGACGCCACCGGGCGACCCGGGCTGTACGAACCGCGTCTATTCGCTCCGGTGCTGGATGCTTTCGTTCGCGCGCTGCCACATACATTTCGCAATGCGAATGCCGCGAAAGGCGCAACCGTCCAGGTCACGATCTCCGGGCCAGCGGGCGGCGAGTGGGTCGTGCGACGGACCGCGGATTCCTGGGAATTGCTGGCCGGCAGAAGTACGGAGGCCGCCGGGGAAATGGTGCTCGCCGCGGAGGATGCGTGGAAGATCTTCACCCGCGGAATTCGCGGTGAAGACGCTGTGCGCCGCGCGAAAATCAGTGGCGACCGCGCGCTCACGTCCAAAGTCCTTCACATGGTTTCCGTGATTGCCTGAGCCTTTCTTGACCCCGGACAGTCGATTTCCCGGCTATTAACCGTGGTGTTGAAACCGCGAGTCGCGCGGCTTGCGACGGGAAACGCCTGTTCGTATACTGGCCCCCCGGCTAAGTGGCAGGTTTGGCGGGAGGGTAGCCCGCCGCGTCCACCTCTTCTTGGCCTTCCAATCCAGCCTGCTCAGCACATGCAGGCCGAACTACGAATGACCATTCGCCGTCGTGCGGCCAATCGGTCGAAGGAGATTTCTGCATGTCGCCAGCGCCTGCACCGGAAGAGATGAATGTCTACCAGAACGCGGAAGCGCGCTTTGAAGTGGCCGCGAACAAACTGGGACTCGAGCAAGGGCTCTACCGGTACCTCAAATATCCGAGTAAAGAAGTCACGCTGTACATTCCCATCGGAATGGACAACGGCCAGTTGGAGGTGTTCACCGGGTACCGCGTATTGCATTCCACGGTGCGCGGGCCGGGCAAAGGGGGAATCCGTTTCGCACCGGATGTTTCTCTCGATGAAGTGCGGGCGCTAGCCACCTGGATGACCTGGAAATGCGCGGTGGTGAACATTCCGTTCGGGGGCGCGAAGGGCGGGATCATTTGCGATCCGCGCAAAATGTCGCGCGGAGAACTGGAGCGGATGACGCGGCGGTACACCGCGGAACTGGCCAACTGGCTGGGGCCAGAACGGGACATTCCGGCGCCGGATGTGGGCACCAACGAGCAGACCATGGCGTGGGTCATGGACACCTACGCAATGCACGTGGGCCAAGCGACCACGGCGGTGGTGACCGGCAAACCGATCGAATTGGGCGGTTCGGCGGGCCGCCGCGAGGCCACCGGCCGCGGGGTGATGATCTGCTGCGACAAGGCGCTGGCCAAACTGGGCATCAAGCGAGAAGGCTGCCGGGTGGTGATTCAGGGCTTTGGCAACGTGGGTTCGCTGGCGGCTCTGCTGATGCAGAAGGTGGGCTACAAGATCGTGGGTCTCGCGGATATTGGCGGCGGGCTGTACAACGAAAAAGGCTTCGACGTGGCCAAAGTGATCGACTGGGTATACACCCAGAAGAAGCCGCTGCAGGATTTTC
>Ga0210403_10000584_pt1 | contig 37730 bp, 35 predicted proteins | sample IncBWC19MmetaG_FD_150863 | JGI IMG/M metagenome (GOLD analysis project Ga0210403, IMG submission 150863) | Forest soil microbial communities from Barre Woods Harvard Forest LTER site, Petersham, Massachusetts, United States - Inc-BW-C-19-M | ecosystem: Environmental > Terrestrial > Soil >...
GGTTTTGGTGAAGTTGCTGAGCCAATTCGAGACCGACTACAATCGGTTTTTGCGGGAGGGCGCGGCGTATGTGGTGCAGAGGTTTGAATTGGTTTCGGGATTTGCGAATGGTCGGCGCGTGAGGGTGGATACGGGACGGGAGACGTTTGTTGGGACGACGGATGGATTGAGCGCGGACGGGTTGTTGATTGTGAAGAAAGAGGATGGGGGGAGTACTACGGTGATTGCGGGGGATGTGACTGAGGTGAAGTGAGGAAGTGGCGAGTGGCGAGTGACGAGATAAGAAGGAAAGAAAGAATAAGGATAACGCAGAGACGCAGAGGGCGCTGAGGAAACGCAGAGAAGAGGCGGAGTACCCCAAGAGGGCCGGGCGAGCCCGGCCGCTACAAAGTATGGACCATGGTTGAGAGCGGGTTTGTGATTCGATTAGCGCGGGGAGTTTGCGGATGCTGCTGACGATTGATGTGGGGAATACGAATACGGTGCTGGGGGTGTTTCGCGGGGAGGAGTTGATCGCGAACTGGCGGTTGACTACGGCGCGGGCGCAGACGGTGGATGAGTATGGCGTGCTGACGCGGAATCTGTTTTCGTATGCGGGATTGAATCAGGAAGCGATTACGGGAGTGATGATTAGTTCGGTGGTTCCGCCGGTGAATTGGACTTTGGGGGAGATGTCGCGGATTTATCTGGGGAAAAAGGCGCTGTTTGTGGAGCCCGGTGTGAAGACGGGGATGGCGGTGCTGGTGGACAATCCGATGGAGGTGGGAGCGGACCGGATTGTGAATGGAGTAGCGGCGTTTCACCAGTATGGCGGGCCGTGCATCGTGATTGATTTTGGGACGGCGATTACGTTTGACGTGATTTCGGCGAAGTGCGAATACCTGGGCGGAGTGATTGCGCCGGGGATTGGGATTGCGTCGGAGGCGCTGTTCAGCCGGGCGGCGCGGTTGCCGCGGGTGGAGATTAAGGACCCGGGGAAAGTGATTGGGACAAATACGGTGACGCACATGCAGGCGGGGCTCTATTACGGCGCGGTGGATATGGTGGATGGAATGCTGACGCGGATTAAGGCGGAGCTGAAGAGCGACGCGACCGTGGTGGCTACCGGCGGACAGGCGCGGCTGGTGGCGAAGGGTGCGAAACATATTCAGCATGTGGATGAGTTTTTGACGCTGACTGGGTTGCGATTGATTTGGGAGAGGAATCAGGTTGGGGAAGGGGCGGGGAGTGAGAAGAAGTTGAGAGTGGAGAGTTGAGAATTGAAAAGTTCAAGAGTTGAAAAATTGAAGAGTCGACAGAAGGTGGACTGGCGCTAAGAGCGCCGAGGGTAGAGCACGAAGAACGTTTGTGGTTTGGAAGATTGGATCGTTCGGGCGTATTGTTTGCTCCGTAAAAGCGAAAGCTTCGCTTTCGCACTCAAAATGGAAAACTGGAACTACTTTAATTACTTCACGGAAATTGAGGAGCATTTCTGGAAGAGGCGCGGGGCGCACCTGCTGGTGTCGCCGTTGGACTGGGCGATTATGGAGACCTGGCAGAAGGCGGGGGTGCCCTTGGAAGCGGCGTTGAAGGGGATCGACCGGGCGTTTGAGAGTTATGAGAGGTCGCGACGCGGGGCGGGAAAACCGCTGAAGAGTTTGGCGTATTGCACGGACGCGGTGCTGGAGGCGGCGGAGGAGGGCCAGGAAGCGGCTGCGGGGGGGCAGAAATCGAACGGCGGCGCGGCGCCGAAGGAAGCTTTTTCGCGAGAGGATGTGCGGGCTTATTTGGAGAGGAATATTGAGTTGCTGAGGAAAGCGGCGGAGCGGGTGGCTGCTTCTCAGGCGGCGGTGGCTGAGTTGCTTGGGAATGTGGCGAATTCCCTTGCGGGGGCGATGACTATGCTGGAGGCACCGGGGCAGGTGGACCTGGAGGATTTGGAGAGGCGGCTGACGATATTGGATGAGAAGCTGCACGCGGCGCTGATGAGCCATGCGAGCGAGGAGTTAATGCTGAAGATACGGCGCGAGGTGGATTCGCAATTGGCGGCGTATCGGCGCAAAATGAAAGCGGAGCAATTGGCGGTGGTGGAGAAGCAATATTTGCAGAAGCGGTTGTTGGATGAGTACCGGTTGCCGCGGTTGAGTTTGTTTTATTTTGCATAGGGCGGGTTTTTAGGACGCGAATGAGAGTGGGGAGTCATCCAAAATACGCCCGCCTCAGAAGGCGGCCGCTACCAAGGCAAGAATGAAGGCGGCCTAAAGCCGCCCCTACATGGAAAGCTGGGCCACCTGAAGGTGGCCGCTACAAAGACAAAAAGGATGAGAGTGGACAATTATGGCTGATGAGTTACTATTATCAATTGAGAAGCTGGTTTATGGCGGTGAGGGATTGGCGCACGCGGACGGGAATACGGTTTTTGTGCCATATGTGCTGCCGGGGGAGCAGGTGCGGGCGGCGGTGCGGACGCGGAAGAAGAAACTTATCCATAGCAATCTGGTGAAGGTGGAGCAGGCCGCGGCGACGCGGATCGCGGCTACTTGCCCGCATTTTCAGGTGTGCGGAGGATGTGATTACCAGCACATTGAGATTTCGGAGCAGGTGCGGCTGAAGAAAGAGATTCTGAAGGAGACGCTTTCGCGGCTGGGCGGGATTTCGTGGGGCGGAGGGATTGCGGAGCATACCGCAAAGCCTTACGGATACAGGAACCGGGCGCAGTGGGCTTACCGGGAGGCGTTGCCGCGGGCGCTGGGATATTTTCAAACGGAGAGCGCGCACATTGTGCCGGTGGACCAGTGTCCGGTGCTGTCGCCAGCTTTGCATGAGACGTTTTTGAAATTGCAGGAGATGGCGCGGGCGAATACGTTGCCGACGGGATTGCTGGAGATTGAGGCGTTCGCGGATTCGACGGATACGAAGATTGCGCTGAACGCGGCGTTTGAGCGGTTTGTGAAACCGGCGAAGGGATTGATTGCGGACTTTCGGGCGGCACTGCCGAACCTGGAAAGTTTGTTGCTGCTGGATCAGAGCAAGAACAAGTTCGAGTTGTTTGGATCGGGTTATCTGGAGCAGCAGGCGGGCGGATTTACGTTTCGCGTGAATCACCTGTCGTTTTTCCAGGTGAATCGGTTTTTGATCGAGGAATTGTTGCAGGCGGTGGTGGGCGGAAAGAAGGGCGGGTTTGCGCTGGACCTTTATGCGGGCGTGGGATTTTTCACGATACCGCTGGCGAAGGCGTTTTCGCGGGTGGTGAGCGTGGACGCGAATCTGGCGGCGACACAGGATTTGCGGGAGAACGTGAAGGCCGCGGGCGTGGAAGTGGTATCGGAGAACGAGCATACGGAAGAGTTTTTGAAGAAGTTTACGGAGCAGCCGGAGTTTGTGGTGCTGGATCCACCTCGGGCGGGATTGGGAGCGGAGACGGCGGCGCGGCTGGCGAATCTGGGAGCGCCGGAAATTGTTTATCTATCGTGCGATCCGTCTACGTTGGCGAGGGATTTGGCGGTGTTGACGGGGTCGGAGCGGAAGCAACAGACGGAGACGGCGCCCGTGCACCGGTATGAGATTTCGGACGTGCAGCTATTTGACCTTTTTCCGCAGACGTACCACATCGAAACCTTGGTGAGGTTGCGAAGAGTGACATGAGGATTCCGGCCGTAGCGATTGCCGTCGCGTTTGCAGGCGGCATTCTGCTTGGCCGGGAGTTGCAGTTGTCGCGAAGTGTTTTGGGAATTTCCTTCCTGGTTATTTCTTTCCTGTTGATTGCGGCGTTGTTGTTTGTGTCGAAGGGGAAACTCTGGACGGCGGCGAGCTGTTGCCTGTTGGGATGGGTGTGCCTCGGCGCAATCGGGATGAGTGTTGCCGCGCGGCCATTGCCGGCGGAGCACGTTTTGAGCCGGATTGCGGCGAGGGAGATTTCGTTGAAGACGCCGCTGCGGTGGTACGGACATTTGCGAGGAGAACCGGAGCAATTGCCGTGGTGCGTTGGAATGGAGATGGAGCTTTCAGGCGTGGAAACCGCAGCGGGGATGATTCCGGTTTCGGGCGAGATGCGGATTGGATTTACGCCGAAGGAAGACGGGGCGTTGCCGGAGGTGCATGCAGGCGATGAAGTTTCGGTGATGGCGCAGGGGCGGTTGCCGCTGGTTTTCCGGGATGCGGGAGCGTTTGACCGGCGGGAGTATCTGGCGGGACAGAATATTCATTTGCTGGCGACCTTGCGGGCTAGTTCCCTGCTGGAGCGGATTTCGGAGTCGCCAGCGACGATGGGAACGCGGCTGGCACGGTTGCGGGCTTTGCTGCGCGAGCGACTGGATGCACTTTATCCGAATGCGCCACAGACGGCTGGAATTTTGCGGGCGATGCTGTTGGGCGACCGGAGTTTTGTGGATCGGGCGGAGTCAACCGATTTTCAGAAGACTGGCGTGTTTCATGTACTGGTGGTGGCGGGACTGCATGTGGGGGCGTTGGCGTTTTTTTTGTATTGGCTGGGGAGCAAGTTGAGATTGCCACGGACGCTGGCGACGGTGCTGTTGCTGGCGGCGTTGTTTGCTTACATCGCGGTGGTGGAACAGCGGGCGCCGGTCCTGCGGGCGGGATTGATGACGGGGATTGTGGTGCTGGCGGGATTTTTTTACCGGCGGCTGGAGATTTTGAATTCAGCGGCGATTGCGGCACTGATTTTGTTGCTGGCGAAGCCGGCGGAATTGTTCGATACGAGTTTCCAGCTGTCGTTTCTGGCAATTGGGTGCATTGCGGGCGTTGCGGTGCCGTGGATGGAGCGGCAGGTGCAGCCATTTATTGGGGCGCTGCATGGATGGCGTGATGTGACGCGGGACGGAGCGTTTACGGCGAGGCAGGCGCAGTTTCGGCTGGATTTGCGGGCGGTTGCGGCGGGGATGACCTCGAGATTGTCGGCGCGGGGTGCGAAGTTGGCACAGGATTTTGGGGTGAAGGGACTTGGGTGGGCGCTGCGAGGCGGGGAGATGATCGCGCTTTCCGTGGTGCTGCAATTTGGAATGCTGCCGCTGATGGCGCGGGATTTTCACCGGGTGACGCTGATGGGGCCGCTGGCGAACCTATTTGCGGTGCCGTTGACGGGCGTGATTGTGCCGCTGGGATTTTTCACGTTGGGTGGAGCAGTGATGGCGCCACCAGTTGCGCGGGTGCTGGCTGTGCCGCTGGGGTGGCTGGTGGCGTTGCAGGGGCATGTTGTTGGATGGTTTGCGGGATTTGCGCATGGAAGCTACCGGATTCCCGGACCGCCGGTGTGGGTGACGGTTTTCTTTTTTGTGTGCGGGATTGGGCTGGCGGCGGGCTTGCGAACCGGGGCAGGGTTCGGGCGGCGATGGAAATGGATTGCGGCGGCGGGGTTGCTTTCGGCTTCGCTGGTGATTGCGACGTACCCCTTCCCTGCTGCGGTGGAACGTGGGTCGTTGGAAGTGGATGTACTGGACGTGGCGCAGGGGGACTCGATTCTGGTGATTTCGCCGCGGGGGAGCACGTTGCTGATTGATGGCGGGGGAAGATTTGCGGGATTTCGCGGGCGGGAGGAGGTACCGGGGCCGGACCCGGGGGAGGAGGCGGTGTCGGCGTTTTTGTGGTCGCGGGGGATACAGAAGATTGATGCAGTGGCGCTGACGCATGCGCATCAGGATCACATCGGGGGATTGGCGGCGGTGCTGGAGAATTTTCGCGTAGGGCGGCTGTGGATTGGGCGGGAGACGGAGACTCCGGCGCTGGCGCAGCTTAAAAAAATTGCGGATGGACGGCGCATATTGATCGAACATGAGTTGCGGGGGCAGAGTTTTATGTGGGATGGCGTGCAGGTGGATTTTTTGTGGCCGCAGATTTCGCCGGAGGAGATTGCGCCGGGCGCGAAGAATAATGATTCGCTGGTGGTGCGGCTGCAGTACAAGGAGCGGAGCGTGTTGTTGCCGGGGGATGCGGAGAAGCAGGCGGAGTATGCGATGCTTTCGGAGACGGAGGCGGAGAAACTTCATGCGGATGTGCTGAAGGTGGGGCATCACGGGAGCAAGAATTCTACGATGCCGGAATTTTTGGAGAGCGTGAGGCCGGAGATCGCGATTATTTCAGCGGGGGAGCAGAATCCGTATGGGCATCCGAGTGCGGAATTGCTGGAGCGATTGCGGGGAAGCGGGGCACGGATTTTGCGGACGGATGAAGAGGGGGCGGTGCGGGTGGTGACGGACGGGCACAGTTTGCGGGTGAGCTGTTTTGCGGGGTGCGGAGAGGAAGAAGAGAGGAAAAAGATAACGCAGAGGCGCTGAGGGCGCAGAGGAATCGCAGAGAAGAGAAAACCCGCACCCTCAAAAACGGAGGGTGCGGCACCCAGGCAAGAGCGCTGTCAGGCTGCGTGTAGGCGCCAGATTATTATTAGCAGGAGGAGTAAGAACAGGAAGCCGAGGGTGGCTTGGTATTCGTGGTTTTTGCGGTATTGGGACCAGGAGAATGTGGCGGCGGTGGCGGCTGGTTGATTTGGAGCGGCGAGCTTAGGGAAAAAGAGGGGGACGGAGTTGGCGTAGGAGTCGAAGGCGGGGCCGTGGTGGTGGCGGAGTTCGATTTCCTCGCGGCGCATGACTAGCGTGTATACGAGAGCGAAATAGAGGAGGAGGAGGGCTGCGGAGAGCCAGGAGTTCATGGCGATGGCGGCGCCGAGGGCTAGGATGCTGCTGCCGAAGTAGAGCGGGTTGCGGGTACGGGCGTAGGGGCCGGTGGTGGTGAGGACGGATTGTTTGTGGAGATAGCCTGCGGCGTAGGCGCGGATGGCGAGGCCGAGGAGGCCGACGCAGGCACCGATGAGGATGGGGCGCGGGGCGGGGCGAGAAAAATAGAGAACGACGACAGCGAGGATGTAGCCGATGCGGACGCGCTGGCGGGCGAAGAAATCGAGCGGGGTCATGCTGAGACTCCGAGCTGGAGTTTAACCGCGTCGAAGACTTGAGCGACGGAGATTTTGAGGAGCGAGGGATTCGTTTCGATTTCGCGCTTGTGCGTGGTGGCGGCTGCGGGATCGCGAAGGACGAAGGGTTGCGGCGGGTAGGGGCCGTTGCGCTCGGGATTGGTGGGGCCGAAGATGGCGACGGCTTTTGTGCCGAAGGCGATGGCGAGGTGCAGAGGGCCGGTGTCGCCGCCTACGATGCATTGGGCGTTCTGAAGCAGCGCCATGAGTTGGCCGAGATCGCCGTTGTAGAGAAATGGATCGGCGTTGCCACTGGCGGACCTTACCGCGGCGGCGAGAGGTTCTTCGCCCGGGCCGTAGTTGATTACGCAGCGGACGTTTAGTTCACCGAGAATTTTCCGGCAGAGTTCGCCGAAGCGTTCGGGGGGCCAGCATTTGGAGCGCCAGCCGCCGCCGGGACTGAGGACGACGTAGTTGGTGATCCCCGCAACGGCGAGATCGGACTTGACGCGCTGGCAATCGGATTCGTTCACTTTCAATTTCACAGGGCCGACGGCGGATTGCGCGCCCGCTTGTAAAGACAATTCCCCGTTTTGATCGGCGATGTGGGTTGCATGCGCGTGGACACGGTTTGTGTAGAGGACTGGTACGCCGAATTCGCGGATGGTTTCGGAAGAGAAGCCGATGCGTTTGGGGACGCCCGCTAGAAATGGAAGAAGCGCGGATTTCCAGAGGCCTTGGTAGTCGATGGCGGCGTCCCAATTTTGAGCGCGGATTTTGGCGATGGTTTGGCGGACGTTTGCCAAGTCACGGGAATTGACGGGCCAGATTTCGGAGGCGAGGTTGCTGCTGGTGACGAGATTTACCCAACGAGGATGCGTCAGCCAGATGATTTCGGCGTGTGGGAATGAATTGCGCAGTCCGGCTACGGCGGGAAAGGTGTGGACGATGTCGCCGAGAGAGCCGAGTCGGACGACGAGGAAACGCCGCTCAGACATGTGGGGCCTTGCGGATGGCATCGAGAAGCGAGCGCGTGGAATGGTCTTTGGGGTCGCCGACGATGGCGACGCGGATGCCGAGGCGGGCGGCCGTGGCGCGTTCGGGGACGGAATCGGCGGTGTAGTCGGTGCCTTTGGCGTGGACGTCGGGGCGAAGTTCTTCGAGGAATTTTTCGACGTTTGGTTCGGGGAAAATCACGACGTAGTCTACTTCGCGGAGAGCGGCGACGAGTAAGGCGCGGGCTTGTTCGTCGAGGATGGGGCGGCCCGGGCCTTTGAGGGGACGGACGCTGGAGTCGGAATTGACGGCGACGACGAGGAGGTCTCCTTCGGATTTGGCGGCAGAGAGATAGCGGGTGTGACCGACGTGGAGCGTGTCGAAGACGCCGTTGGCGAGGACGATGCGCTGGCCGCGCTGCCTGGCAGGTGCCAGGAGTGCGATCAATTTTTCGCGCAGAACGATTTTTTCGTGGGCTTGGCGCATGGGTCAGGAAGATTTGCCGGAGGCGGAGGAGCCGATGGCTTCGAGGAGTTCGGCGCGGGAAACGGTGGCGGTGCCGCGCTTCATGACGACTAATCCGCCGGCGATATTGGCGAGATGCGCGGCTTCGAGCGGGGAGGCGCCGCTGGCGAGCGCGAGCGTGTAGGCGGCGAGGACGGTGTCGCCTGCGCCGGTGACGTCGATGGGCTGATCGCTGCCGTGGATGGGGATGTGGACGGTCTGCATGCCCGGTTGGAAGAGAGCGAGGCCATCGCGGCCGCGGGTGATGAGGAGGGATTCGAGATTCATTTGGGTGAGTGTGGCGCGGCCGCAGCGTTCGAGTTCGGCGAGATTTTTTCCGATGACGGTGTGGTGGAGGGCTTCGATTTCGCCTTCGTTGGGAGTGGCGGAGTGGAGGCCGGCGCGTTTGTAAGAGGTGAGGTGATACCGGGAATCGAGGGTGGAGAGGAGAGGGCGTTTGTTAGCGGAAAGAATTTTGGCTAGTTCTTGCGGGCTGGCTACGCCGAAGCCGTAGTCGGAGACGGCGAGGGCGTCTGCTTTTTTGAGGGCTTTGGCGAGCGACACCTGGATTTTACTGTGAATTTCAGCGGGCAGAGACTGGTCTGGCTCGTAGTCAACGCGGAGAACCTGCTGGCCGACTTTGTGGGCCCAGCCGGCGAGGAAGCGGGTTTTGGTGGGAGTGGTCCAGGCTTTGACGCGGTGGATACCGGAGACGTCGACTTTTTTGGCGCGGAAGAGTTCGAGGAGGCGGTCGCCGGCCTGGTCATCGCCGACGGCGGTGACGGGAATTACTTTGGCGCCGAGGGCGGTGAAATTGTTGGCGGCGTTGGCGCCACCGCCGGGAACGATTTGGGTTTCGCGGTGCTTGAGAATGAGGACGGGGGCTTCGCGGGAAACGCGGGTGATGTCGCCGAACTGGAAGGCGTCGGCTACGAAATCGCCGAGGACAACGACGGTTTTGGTGGAGAAGAGATCGACGACTTCGGCAAGGGCGACGAGATCCACGGATGGAGCGGGAGCGAGTTGCTTTTTGGAGCGCTTGGTCATTTGTCCCTCAGGATCCAGTCCACCGCGGTTTCTAAATTCTCAGTAATCAAGTCCGGCTGCCGGGGCCAGGTTTTCGAGTGCCAGGTGAAATCGCCGAGGCCGTAACCGGTTTTCACGAAAATTCCTTTTGCGCCGACGTTGAAGGCGAGTTCGATATCGCCGTAGCGATCGCCGACGACGAACGAGCGCTGCAGGTCGACGCCGAGGTCTCGCGCGGCGCGGTGCAGCATGCCGGGGCTGGGCTTGCGGCAGTCGCAGTTGTCTGACTTCTCGTGCGGACAATGATAAACCGCATCGAGGTGCGCGCCGGCCTGGGCCAATACTCTTCTCATGCGTTCGTGGACGTCGTGCACCAGCGATTCCGGAAAATAGCCGCGGGCCACGCCGGACTGGTTGGTGACCACGATTACCGGTACTCCGGCCTGGTTCAAGCGGCGGATGGCCGGGGCTGCAAACGGAAACATACGAAAACGGTCGAGATGATTCAAGTAGCCGACTTCTTCGGCGATGGTGCCGTCGCGATCTAGGAAGACAGCGGGACGGAGAGTGGAAGGATCAGGCAGAAGGCACCTCGGCGAGTTTTGTGTGAAGGGCCGATTCGACCATGGCGGGAGTGACGGCGGTCATGCAGCGATGATCGGTGGGGCAGCGGCGGAGGAAGCAGGGGCTGCAGTAGGGCTTTTGTTGAACGATGGTGAGGCGCGGGGTGACGGGTGCGGTGCCTTTGGGATCGGTGGGGCCGAAAATGGCGACTACTGGGAGACCGACGGCTGCGGCGACGTGCATGGCGCCGGAATCGTTGCCGAGGAAGAGGTGACATTGAGAGAGGAGCGCGGGGAGATCGGCGATGGGCGTTTTGCCGGTGAGGTTGATGGGGGGACGTTGGAGTTCGGCGGCGATGGCGGCGGAGACGGGAAGTTCACTGGGGGTGCCGAAGAGGATCACGTCGGCGTCGGTGTGAGAAAGGTATCCGTTCAGGGCTTTGGCGAAGCGATCGGGGGGCCAGCATTTGGCGGAGCCGTAGGAGGCTCCAGCACCGACGGCGATGCGCGCGGCATGAGGGCGGGAGCCTGCTTCGAGCAAGATTTGCGCGGCGCGTTGGCGGCTCGCATCCGGGACGCGAAGGGTGATGTGCGGTTCGTCGGGGAGTTGATCGAGCCAATCTGCGCGACGGAAGAGTTCGAGGTAGTAAAACTTTTCGTGGGGAGGAATTTCACCGGGCTTGGGGGCGGGGATAGCTTTGGTGAGAAGAAGCGAGCGGGCGTCGCGGGCGTAGCCGATGCGCTGGGGAATTTGTGCGCGCCAGGCGAGCCAGGCAGCGTCAAAGGCGTTTTGCAGGAGGAGGGCGACGTCGAATTTGCGGGCGCGAAGATCGGCGGCGAGTTTCTCGCGGCCGCTCCAGCCGCGGTGCTCGCCCTTCGGATCGTAATGAATCAATTCGTCGCAGACTTGCTGGTCTCGATAAATGTCGGCTACATAGGGGCGGGCGACGATGCTGATATGCGCGTCGGCGTGGCGCTGGCGGATGGCGCGCAAGGTGGGCAGGGCCATGATGGCGTCGCCGACCCAGTTGGTGGCGCGAATCATGATTTTCATATTAGGAGCCATCCGGCTCTTTTGACATCCTCGCCGGAACTTAGCGAGCAAGCGAAAAGCAGATCCCTCACCCCGCAAAAAGCGCGGGGATTCGGGATGACAGCCGAGTGGAATCGTACTACGCCGGGGCTAAAGCCCCGACCTCCCAAAGAATCATGGATGAGATGACTTCTAGTCATACCACGGAGCTCCTGGCGGCGAGGCGGTCGCGAATGAAACCGAAGAAGGCGTCCTGCTGCGGGAGTTCCATTTCGATTACGGAGATGAAGACGGGAAATTCGGAGAAGGGGAGGCCGTTGAGATTTTGCGCGTCTTTTTCTGTGGTGACGAAAGCCTGGACATTGTTGGCGCGGGCTGACAGTTCGAGTTCGGCGGCGTCGCGCTGATCGTAATGATGGTGATCGGGAAATTCGCTGGTTTGGGCGACGGGGACGTTCCACGTTTTCAGGTCGTGAAAAAAAGCTTTGGGATTGCCGATGCCGCAGAAAGCGTAAAACGGGCCGGGACCAATTTCGTTTGCGGAGAGGAGTTGGATTCCCGCGCCGAGGCGGCGGAAACCGAGGAGACGGGTGACGGCGGAGAAGACGGGATAGTCTTGAAGCTTTTCGATGGTGGCGAGAGTGGCGGGGGAGGCTTCGAGGCGGGTGATGACAAGGAGGTCGGCGCGATCCATGGCAGAGACAGGTTCGCGGAGGCGGCCGGCGGGGAGCATGCTTTCGCGGCCGAGGGGTTGGGAGGCGTCCATGAGGAGGATGTTGACGTCGCGGAAGAGCGGGAGATGCTGGAAGCCGTCGTCGAGGAGGAAGATGTCGACGCCTTTGGATTCTAGCTGGCGGCCGGTTTCGTAGCGATCAGGGCCGACGCCGAACATCACGCGATCCTGCAGACGGAATTTCATCAGTTCGATTTCATCGCTGGTGCCGTCCGCGCCTTTGTAACCACGAGTGAGAATGGCCACGCGCTTTCCGAGGGCGAGGAAGCGTTCGGCGAGCCAGATGACCATGGGGGTTTTGCCGGTGCCGCCGACGGTGAGATTGCCTACGCTGATTACGGGGGTGTTGAGGCGTTTGGTTTTGAGTGTGCCTTGGGAGTAGAGACGGGCGCGGAGACGCGCGAGGTCGCCGTAAATTACCGACGCGGGCCACAGAAGGAGACGCAGCCACGGCGGCAGAGTCATCGCGCGGGACCATCCTGGTGCTGAGCGAGGTGTTGGGAGATTGCGGTAAGGGCGCGGTCGAGGGCGCCGCGGCTGCTTTCGACGAGTTGGCGTGCCGTGCCGCCCATGCTCTGCATCTTTTCGGGATCTTTGAGGAGATGAATCATTTCTACACCGGCGTCTTCGGGGCTTTCGACCTGGATGGCAGCTTTAGATTCGACGAAGCGGGCGGCGATGGCCGCGAAATTTTCCATGGAGGGGCCGAAGACGGGGACTTTGCCGAAGGCGGCGGGTTCGAGGATGTTGTGGCCGCCGGAATCGACGAGCGAGCCGCCGACGAAGACGCCGTCGGCGAGGCGGTAGAGGGAGGCGAGTTCGCCGATGGAGTCCAGGAGGAGGACGGTTACGTCGTCGGGGATGGAGTTGAGACCGTTGCTGGCGCTGGAGGAGCTGCTGGGACCGGGAAGAGAGAGTTCCGAGCGGCGGATAAATTTGCGGTGGGACTCTTCGATGAATTCGGCGGTGGGGGCAAAGCGCTCGGGCTTGCGGGGAGCTAGGACGAGGAGGGCTTTGGGAAAATCGCCTTGCACTACGCCGAAGACGAGGAGGGCGAGCGGCTCTTCCGTTGCGACGACGCTGCCGGCGACGATGAGCGGAGTGCGGCCACGGCGGGCGCATTCTTCTTCCAGCCATTTTGCGAGTGGAGTTGTGGCTGGGAGTTCGAGGTCGTATTTCAGGTTGCCGCTTACGGCGACATTTTCGGATGGGGCGCCGAGGGCGCGGATGCGGTCGGCGTCCTGCTGGGATTGCATGAGGAAGGTGGAGGCGTGGCTGAGGGCGGATTTGAGGAGGGGCTTCAGATAGAAACCGAAAGCGCCGAGATAGGATTGCCAGCGGGCGAAGGAGCGATCGGAGATGCGGCCGCTGACGAAAAGGACGGGGACGTTGCGGCGTGCTGATTCGCGGAGGAAGTTGGGCCAGATTTCGGTTTCGAGGATGATGACTACGGCGGGTTTTATGGCACCGAGGACGCGGCGGACGCTGAAGGCCCAGTCGAGGGGGAAAAAGATTATGGCGTCGGCGAAGGGCATACGCTCTTTGGCTAGGGCGTAGCCGGTGAGGGTGGTGGTGGAGACGACTAGCGGGCGCTGGGGGTAGGAATCTTTGAGGCGGCGGGCGAGGGTAACACCGGAGAGTGCTTCGCCGACGGACACCGCATGAATCCAGATGGCGCCGGGATGCTGGGCGGGAAGCTTTTCGAGTCCCGAAATGGAAAAGCCGAGGCGCTGGCCAAGATTGCTGAGATATTTGCCGTGGCGCAGGCCCTGGATGAGCCAATAGGGCGACGTTAGCAGGGCGGCGAGGCCCATCAAAAAGCTGTAGAGGAAATACACTCGATGTGACTCCGGTTGTTCCGGGATTCGCGTGCGCCCGAGGGTCGAGGAGCCGAGCAACCCGGCTTCTGCCCCAAGAATCGAAGGCCTCAGGATGCAAACAGTCTATTATAGCCTCATGAAGAAACTCCTTGCTGTGGTTGTGGTGGTGGTTTTGGGGATTTTATTGGGACGGGTTGCGCCTGGGCAAGAGAGCAAGCCGTTGCGGACTTCGATTCTCGACTCGCATGAGGGCGTGACGATCGGCGTGGAGCCGTGGACGCAGGCGAGCCGGTACAAGGAAAAATTTCCGAAGAAGTCGCCATTTGGGGCGGGCATCGTGGCGCTGAAGCTGAGCATTCGCAACGACAACGATGAGGCGGTGAAATTGACTTTGCGGCGCATCCGTTTGTTGGTGCAGTTGGATCAAGACAACAAGCAGGAACTGGAAGCGTTGACGGCGGATGATGTGGCCGATGCGGTGCTGCTGCGACAGAACGGGAAAGACCCGACGGCGCGGCGGCTGCCGATTCCCCTGCCCATCAGCCGGCCAAAGCCGACGAGGGACAAGAATTGGGAGGAGTTCCACGGGGACGTCCAGAATGCGGGCATACCTTCGGGCGTGATTGGGGCGCATAGCACGATGGAAGGGCTGGTGTATTTCGATTTGCGCGGAGAGTGGGATTTGTTGCAGACGGCGCGGTTGTATGTGCCGGATTTGCAGAGGATGACTTCGCAGCAGGCGATTTTGTATTTTGATATTGATTTCAGCCACAGTTCAGCCAATTAATTTTCGCGACGTTCACGCGCGGATTTGCCGGGTGCGGCGGCGTCGGCTAACATGGTTGTGCGAAAACTATTCTGATTGCATCGGACTCCATGGAAAACCTGCTTGAGAAATTGAATCCTGAACAACGTCTTGCTGCGGAAACTACCGAAGGGCCAGTTTTGATTTTGGCCGGGGCGGGGACGGGGAAGACACGGGCACTTACGTTTCGGATGGCGAATTTGATTGCCAAGGGGACGCCGGCGGACGCGATTCTGGCGGTGACGTTCACGAACAAGGCGGCGGAGGAGATGCAGACGCGGGTGAGCGATTTGCTGCTGCGGGCGGGTGTGCCTCCAGAGAGGCCGTGGATTTCGACGTTTCACTCACTTTGCGCGCGGCTTTTGCGGCGCGAGGCGGTGCATGCGGGGTTGGCGAAGGATTTTGCGATTTACGACGATGACGATCAGCTGGCGGCGGTGAAGCTGGCGATGGCGAAGCTGCAGATTGACGACGAGGCGCTGACGCCACGGAATGTGCTGAGCCGGATCAGTTATGCGAAGAATCATGCGCAGACGCCGGAGCAAATGCGGGCGGAGGCGTTTGGGCCGGACACGCGGAAGGTGGCGGATATTTATGCGGGGTACGAGACGCTGCTGAAGCAGAGCAAGGCGGTGGACTTCGATGATTTGCTGCTGCGGTCGGCGCGGCTGCTGCGGGAAGTGCCGGAGGTTCGGGAAAAGTGGCGGAACCGGTTTGCGTATTTGCACGTGGATGAATATCAGGACACGAATCGCGTGCAGTACGAGCTGCTGCGGATGCTGACGAACGAACGGCAGAATGTTTGCGTGGTGGGCGATGAGGACCAGTCGATCTACCGGTGGCGTGGGGCGGATGTTTCGATTTTGCTGAGTTTTTCGCAGGACTTCCCTGCCGCGAAGGTGATCCGGCTGGAACGGAATTACCGTTCGACGCAGAAGATTCTGGATGCAGCGGGCGCGGTGGTGGCAAACAATCCGGACCGGCTGGGAAAGACTCTCAAGGCGGAGAATGAGGCGGGCGGGAATCTTCGTTATTTTGAGGCGCGGGATGCGCAGGCGGAGGCGGAGTTTGTTGCGGGCGAGCTTGAGAAAATTCTGAGCGACGACCCGGACCAGACTTGCGCGGTGGAGTACCGGACGAATTTCCAGTCGCGTTCGTTTGAAGAGGCGTTCCGGCGGCGGGGCGTGCGGTACAAGCTGGTGGGCGGATTCAGTTTTTACAATCGGGCGGAAGTGAAGGATACGCTGGCATATGTGCGGCTGGCGCTACATCCGGAGGATGATATTTCGCTGCTGCGAGTGCTGAATGTGCCGGCGCGGGGCATCGGGAAGACGACGGTGGATGCGCTGCGGGATGTGGCGCAGAAGGAATCGTTGTCGTTCTGGGATGCGATGGAATCGTTGATGACGAATCCGGCTTCGAGCCGGGCGGTGGCGCCGCTGCGCGCGTTTCGCGAGTTGATTCAGAAGTTGCAAGAGGGGTATTCGACGAAGGAGCCGGCGGATTATTTGCGGTATGTGCTGGAAGAGACCGGCTACATGGACGCGCTGAAGGATCGGAACGCGCCGGAAGATGTGGCGCGGATTGAAAACCTGGAAGAGCTGACGCGCGCGGTGGCCGAGGCGATGGATGCGGGGGAATCGTTCACGGATTTTCTGGATGCGGCGGCGCTGGTGAGCGACGCGGATTCGTTTGAGGGAAAGCCGGGCGTCACGCTGATTACTTTGCACAGCACGAAGGGGCTGGAGTTTGACCACGTGTTTCTGACGGGGATGGAGGATGGAATTTGCCCGCACAGCCGGTCGATCAATGAGGAAAAAGGGATCGAGGAAGAGCGGCGGCTGGTGTACGTGGGAATGACGCGGGCGCGGAAGACGCTGACGTTGACGCGGGCGGTGTACCGGCGGGTATTTGGGAACGAGCAGCAGATGCGGGCTTCGCTGCCTTCGCGGTTTTTGGGGGAGATTCCGAGCGAGCTGGTGGAGACGGTGCGCGGATCGATGGCGGAGATTGGGCAGACGCGGCGGTATGAGCCGGACCCGGAATATTCGTACAGCGCGGAGGAGTTTACGCGGCGGGTGCGGGGGATTTCTGCGCCGGCGGCGCGGACGCCACAGCGGCGGGCTGCGACTTCGACGACGCCTTCGTTTGGGCGGTCGGCTATAAAGCGTGGCGGGCAAGCGGATCCGATGCTGGGCACAAAGGTGCGACATCCTGAGTATGGCGTGGGGACCGTGGTGGGCGTTGAAGGCGACGAGGACGACCGGCGGGTGAGCGTGAGTTTTCCCGGACGCGGGACGAAGAAGTTTGTTGAGCGGTATGCGCAGTTGCAGCAGGTTTGAAAAATTATATCGGACGGAAACCAAGAAAAACGCAGGCGAAGAAAAAAGAACGGAGATTGCGTGGTGTTCGATCGGAAGAACCCACCCTTTCTGCAAAAACCGCAGAAAGGATGGGGCACCCTCAAGCTCTGCGACTGGGTGGCGCATCTAGAACACTCGACCCCTTGGGGATAGCTTGTGGGACCGAAAGGAAACGTGACACGAAGCCACAGTGATCCGCAACGCGGCAATCAGCGAGCGCTGGCGTTTTTGCGGATTTGTGTGGGGATATTGTTTTTGATTTTCGGGGAGTACAAGGTTTTCGGGACGCAGTTTACCTTGCACGGGGGATTTGAATTCTGGATTAATAAGTTTTTGGTGGATGGGGCGTATCCGTTTATGGCGCCGGTTCTGAAAAACATTGCGCTGCCGCATGCGCGGCCGATTGCTTTTCTGGTGGCGTATGGAGAGTTGGCGATTGGGATTGCGTTGACGCTGGGAGTCTGGGTGAAGCGGGCTAGTGCGTTTGGGTTGTTGTACATGTTGACGCTGCTGGTTTCTTCGAACTACCCGGGGGCCGGGGCGCCAGTGTGGCAGTATTTTGGGGCTTCGCTGGATCATTCGGTGCTGGGGATTTGTTTTTTGGTGTTTTTGATGGGTGAGTCGGATGCGGTTTGGGCGGTTGGGGGGCGAGAAGAGTAGTGGTTTCGATCGAGGTAGGGGAACCCAAGAGGGAGGGGCGAGCCCCTCCCCTACAAAGGGCCGCTACGTGGTTGGTGGACGGTGGTTGAGAAGCGGTGGTAAGCTGACGGGCCGATTGTTCGAAATTAATGGCCGTTGTGACAGTTCGAGCATCTAATTTCCGCAAGTTTGACCAGGATTGCGTTTGACGAATTCCACTCCAATTCAGAAGACCGAAGCCGCGCACGGACCGAGTGCGCTCCCGCAGTCCGTGGCTGCGCCACTTACGCGCGCGGCCATTTTTCTGGTCGTGCCATTGAAACTGGGCCCAGAGGCGAAAGAAACTGTACGTTCGTTTTGCGCGGACATTTCCACGCTGTTTCGCGCCGTGGAATTTCGCGATATTGAGGGCGGGCTTTCTTGCGTGATCGGGGTTGGGGCGGAGGCGTGGGACCGGCTGTTTGGAGGGCCGCGGCCGAAGGAACTGCACGCGTTCCGGGAGATCCGGGCTGGGGAGCGCCACGCGGTGGCTACGCCTGGGGATTTGCTGTTTCACATCCGGGCGAAGCGGATGGATCTTTGCTTTGAGCTGGCGACGCAAATTATGGAGCGCATCGGAGAGGCCGTTTCGCCGGTGGACGAAGTGCATGGGTTTCGCTACTTCGACGACCGCGACCTGATTGGGTTTGTGGATGGGACGGAAAATCCGCGGGGCGACGCGGCTGTTGACGCTGTGCTCATCGGTGACGAGGACGCGGCTTTCGCCGGAGGCAGTTACGTGATTGTGCAGAAGTACCTTCACGATTTGAAAGGCTGGAATGCGCTCCCTACGGAGGCGCAGGAACGAATTATCGGGCGGAAAAAACTTTCGGATATCGAGTTGGACGATTCCGTTAAGCCGAGTTCGGCGCACAACGCTTTGACTGTGATTGAGGAGAACGGGAAAGAGGTCAAGATTTTGCGCGACAACATGCCGTTTGGCAGTGCTGCGCAAGGTGAGTTTGGGACATATTTTATTGGCTACAGCCGTTCGCCGGGGACGATTGAGCAGATGCTGGAAAATATGTTCGTTGGGAAGCCGCCTGGGAATTATGACCGGTTGCTGGACTTCAGCCGGGCGGTGACGGGTTCGCTTTTCTTTGTGCCGTCAGCGACATTTCTGGATGGCGTGGGACCGGATCAAGGCGAAACGGCAGCGCCCGCCGAACCACCGACGGAGGCTGAAACTGCTGCATCCGCGCCGAGTGAGAAGGATGGTTCGCTGGGTATCGGTTCTTTAAAAGGAGAAATCTCCCATGAATAATCTGCATCGTGAGCTGGCCCCGATTTCTGATGCGGCCTGGGCGCAGATTGAAGAGGAAACAAAGCGCACGTTGAAGCGCTATCTTGCCGGGCGGCGCGTTGTGGACGTGGGGGGGCCGGGAGGCAGCGAGCTTTCGGCCGTCGGCACCGGCCACTTGCAGAAGATTGCGGCGCCGCAGAACGGCATCCTTGCGAGGCAGCGAGAGGTGAAGGCGCTGGTGGAGTTGCGTGTGGCGTTCGAGCTGAAGCGCGAGGCGATTGATGATGTTGATCGCGGCGCGAACGACTCTGACTGGCAGCCGGCGAAGGAGGCGGCGCGGAAGATCGCGTTCGCGGAGGATGGGGCGATATTTGAGAGCTATGCCGCGGCGGGCATTGAGGGCATTCGCAAGGGGACGAGCAATCCGGTGCTGACGCTGCCAGCGGATGTGCGGGCTTACCCGGAGGCGATTGCGCAAGCATTGAGCCAGTTGCGGCTGGTTGGGGTGAATGGGCCGTATTCGGTGCTGCTGGGGGCGGAGGCTTATACGGCGCTGGCGGAGACGAGCGATCACGGATATCCGGTGCTGGAGCATGTGAAGCGGTTGGTGAAGGATGAGATTGTGTGGGCGCCTGCGATTGAGGGGGCGTTTGTATTGACCAAGCGTGGAGGAGATTTTTCGTTGCACCTGGGGCAGGATGTGTCGATTGGGTATCTGGGCCATACGGAGACTTCGGTGCAGCTTTACTTGCAGGAGTCATTTACGTTTTTGATGCTGACTTCCGAGGCAGCGGTGGCGCTGGCGGCGCCGGGGAAGACGAAGAAGTCGTGATTTGAGGGCACGAAGAAAGAAAGAGAAAAGATAACGCAGAGGCGCGGAGAGCGCAGAGGTTCGCAGAGAAGAGTGGAGCGGAAAATTTGGTGGCGTTCGATCGTAGGAGCCCACCCTTAGACTACAAGGGTGGGGCACCCTCAAGTACGGTTGGTAGGTAGTCTGACTGGTCAAAAGCGGCCGGCCTCGGAAGGCCGACCCTACAAAGCAAAGGCGCCCGCCTCGGAAGGCGGCCGCTACAAAGGCAGAGGTGCGGTCCCGGAAGATGGGGGGCCAAGCGGAAGTGTTCAATATTGGACAGACGGAATTTTAGCGTGGCGATATGGTCCGGCAATGAAAGTCTTAAAGATTGTGCCGGCGCTGATTGTGGTTTTTGTTGTGGCGATGATGACGTTTAAAAGAGGGATGATTTTCGTCCCATAGCCACGTGAGGGAGCGGCGGGGATCACCTGTCGCTTTCACCAACAATCAGTCGTCGATTTGCTGTTGCCTGCGACTCCGGCGGACGCTGCAAATTCGGGGCGGATGACGTGGTCTCCGTTCGCCAAGATAAGCCCGTCAACTGAATGCACGTTGTACGCGCGAACATGGCCGAAGTTATTGAATGTGTCATATTCGACCGTTACAAGCTGGCCGTTTTGGGGCGACAAGCGTTCATGCAATTCCTTGGAGCTGAACGCGTCGAAACAAGTGACGCCGTTCCGCCCTTTACGATACAAGATGACGCTGTCCGGATCCGATGGATGGATCGCACCAAAAGGCTCTTTTCCATCTAATGCGACGCGGGCCTGATAAGTTCTTCGCACAACTCTATCGATGAACAGGGAGTAGCCGACAAACGCACACCCAACAAGCACGGCAGTTGCGATCCAGGTAATGTTAGCCGTTCTAGTCATACTGATATTCTCCGTGAGTGATTAGATTCGTGTAAACAGTCCAACTATTTCAATGTTCTTCCGGACAACCTTTCCGATTCAGCCTGCTGCGGCGAGCCCAGCACTCCGAATCTGACAGACTTCCCATCAGAGGGGTGAGTTGCGCGGGGTGGGGAGTCGCGATAGAGTGGGGCGCTAACACTTCTACAGTGCGTGTCCGGCTCTAGGCGAGTTGCGCGGCCATTCTGGGGCTTGCGCCGGGCGCGGATGCGATCGGAGAGTTTGGGTGGCGTCACCACTGTTTCGTTGCAAGAACATTGACCAACTGCTGTCCGACTCCGAAAACGCGGAAATCCGATTAAAAAAGTCGCTGGGATGGCTGAGCTTGACGTCGCTGGGCATTGGCGCGGTGATTGGCTCGGGAATTTTCACGGTGGTGGGAACGGCGATTGCCGGGCAGAAGCTGCAGGTTTCCTCGATATTGAACGCTCCCCTTCTGCAATACCTGATTACGCGATCCACTTCGTTCGGACGGCCGGGCGCGGGGCCGGCGATTGCGATTTCGTTCATTCTTGTGGCAGTGGTTTGCGGGTTTGCTTCGGTTTGTTATGCGGAGCTGGCGGCGATGATCCCGATTGCGGGGAGCGCGTATACGTACACGTACGCGACGATGGGCGAGTTGATCGCGTGGATCATCGGGTGGGATTTGATTCTGGAATATGCCGTGAGCAACATGGCCGTAAGCGTGGGATTTTCGGCGCACGTGGTGGATTTGCTGGACTGGTTCGGCTGGCACCCGGATCCGAAGTGGATTTCGCCGGCCTACTTGCCAAGTGGCCTGCCGGATTTGCAGGGGAACATGATTTATGGGCCGGGCTGGCATTTCGGGTTCAACTGGCCGGCGTTCATTATTGTGATGCTGCTGACGGTGATCCTGGTGCGGGGGATCAAGGAGTCCGCGGAAACGAACAACATCATGGTGCTGCTGAAGATAGTGGCCATCCTGATTTTCGTGGGAGTGGCGTCGCGCTTTATCAAGCCGGCGAATTGGCATCCGTTTGCGCCGAATGGCTGGCCGGGAATTCTCACGGGCGGGTCGATCGTATTTTTCACGTACATCGGGTTCGATTCGGTTTCGACGGCAGCGGAGGAGTGCAAGAATCCGCAGCGGGATTTGCCACGGGGAATTATTGCGACGCTGGTGATTTGTACCATTCTTTACATCGCCGTGGTGGTGGTGTTGACCGGGCTGGTGCCGTGGCAGACGCTGATGGACGACGCGGCGCCGGTGGTGAACACGATGAAGAAACTGCATTTCGGGACGGCGCGGCTGGTGGTGCTGATTGGCGCGCTGATGGGGATGATCTCTTCCCTGCTGGTGTTTCAGCTGGGGCAGGCGCGAGTGTGGTTCGCGATGTCGCGCGACGGATTGCTGCCGCGGATTTTCGGGCGTGTTCATCCGAAATTTCACACGCCGGATTTTTCGACCTGGCTGGCGGGATTTGTGGTGGGGATTCCGGCGGGACTGCTGGACATCGGGACGCTGGCGGACCTTTCGAACATCGGAACGTTGTTTGCATTTGCGCTGGTGGGCGGGGGAGTGCTGATATTGCGATACCGCGAGCCGGATCGTCCACGGGCGTTCCGGGCACCGGGCGGACCACTGGCGCCGGTGATTACGATTATCACCTGCGTGCTGCTGATGGCGGGATTGCCGATTATGAACTGGATACGATTCTTCGCCTGGCTGGCGATCGGACTGGTGATTTATTATTTTTACGGGCGGAGGAAGAGTACCCTAAGATTGTCCACCGCAAGCAGATAGGAATTCGTTCAAGGACACGCGTGATGCCCCGGCGATGGTTTGTGAACGCTCGAACGAAGGGAAAAGCGGTTTTGATGGTCGCGGTGCTGGGGCTGCTGGCTCCGCAGATGTCGCTCGCGTGGGGAGACAGCGCGCAGCGGCTGGTGGTGAATCACGCGGTGGACACGCTGCCGGTGGAACTGCGGCCATTTTTCGAAGCCAACCGCAGATACCTGATGGACCATGTGAACGACCCGCTGGGATTGATTGCCGAGCACCCGGGCGAGCGGAACAATCATTTTATTGAACTGGATAAGTACGGAAAGTTTCCGTTTACTGCCCTGCCGCGGAGTTACAAGGCGGCGATCGAGAAATACAGCAAATCGAAAATTCAGGCTACGGGACTGCTGCCTTGGCAGATCGGCGTGTACAGCCAGAAGCTGACGGAGGATTTGCGCGCCGGGCGGTGGGAGCAGGCGAAGCAGGACGCGGCGTTTCTCGCGAACTACGTGGCGGAGGCGCATGACCCGTTCAACACCACGGAGAATTTTGACGGGCGACTGACGCTGCAGAACGGGATCAACGACCGATTCAACAGCGTGCTGATCACGCGGTACGGTTCGTTTTTTCCGATGAGCACGCACGACGCGTTTTTTATCAGCGACCCGACGGACTATGCGTTTGAGGCGTGCCTGGAATCGCACAGCCTGGTGGAGTCGGTGCTGCTGGCGGACCGGCGGGCGCTGAAGGGGCTGAATTCGTATACAGACGAGTATTACGACCGGTTTTATAATTTTGCGGCGGCTTCGCTGATCCGGCAGCTGTCCGAGGCTTCGACCGACGTTGGATCTTACTGGCTGACCGCGTGGACGAATGCGGGGAAGCCGCAACTCCCTCACTGATTCCGGCGCCATGGACTCTAATGTGCGTTTCTCGAGAGTGATTCGCTGCCTTCAAGTGCCAGGAAACGGCGCCCGCTTCGGAAAGCGGCCGCTACAAAGACATCTCCGACTTGGATGGTCACTGGTGAGTGATGCAGGATAGTCCATTTCCCGAACGCATTGCTTCCCTTCCCAAGGCGGAGTTGCATGTGCATCTGGAGGGCTCGATCCGTCCGGCGATGGCGAGTGCGCTGGCGGCGCGGCACGGCGTGAAGTTGACGGAAGAGGAGGTGCGGCGGCGGTATGCGTACACGGATTTCGCGGGATTTCTGGATGCGTTCAAGTGGGTGACTTCGTTTGTGCGGGGGCCGGGAGATTTTGCGCTGATTGCCGCGGATCTAGCGGAGCAGTTGATTGAACAGAAGGTGGTGTACGCGGAGGTGACGCTTTCGGTGGGCGTGATGTTTTTGCGGCAGCAGCAGCCAGAGGCGAATTTTGCGGCGATTGTGGCGGCGACGGAGCCGTTTGCGAAACGGGGATTGCGGCTGAACTGGATTTTCGACGCGGTGCGGCAGTTTGGGGCGGAAGCGGCGATGCGCGTGGTGCAGGCAGCGCGGCGGTGCGCTTCGCGACGGATTGTGGCGTTTGGAATTGGGGGAGACGAGTTGAGTTTGCCGGCGGGGGAATTTCGAGGTGTGTACGAGCGGGCTGAGGAGTATGGATTTCACCGGTTGATACATGCGGGGGAGATTGGCGGTCCGGAGAAGATACGCGAGGCGATTGAGATTTTGGGAGTGGAGCGGATCGGGCACGGGATTGCGGCGATTCGGGATGTGGCGTTGATGGAGGAGCTGGCAGAGAGAAGGATACCGCTGGAGATTTGCCCGGGGAGCAATTTGCGGACGGGGGCGCTAGGCGTGCAGATTGGGAAGGATGCGGCAACGATGCAGGAGCATCCGTTGGCGGAGATTGTGCGGCGCGGGGTGGCGGTGACACTGGCGACGGATGATCCGGCGATGTTTCATACTTCTTTGCAGGAGGAGTACCGGAATGCGTGGGGGATGGGGTTAACGGAGGAGGAGTTGGCGGACGTGGTGGAGAATGGGTTTCGGTTTGCATTTGGGGAGGTCGGCAGGAGTTTGTGATAGTACGGGAGCGAGAGCGGCCCGCCTCAGAAGGTGGGCCCTACGGGAACAGGAGAAAAGCAAGAGGGAGGGGCAAGCCCCTCCCCTACAAAGCTGGGAGTGAATTGATATACTGATGGGCATGAAAGCACATGTTTGGGTGATGCCGAAGCGGACGGTGCTGGACCCGCAGGGAAAGACGATTCACCATGCGCTGGCGAGCCTGGGATACGAGCAGGTGTCGGATGTGCGGCAGGGGAAATTTTTTGTGCTGAACCTGGATGGCTGGAACCGCTACGAAGCGCAGGCCCAAGTGGAGCGGATTTCGAAGGAAGTGCTGGCCAACCCGGTGATTGAAGAGTTTCGCTTCGAGATAGTGGAATAAGAGCTGTTCGCATGCCGCTGGGCTTCCAATTTTTTCAAAGAACAATTTCGCCGTGCCGCGGAACGCGGCGTGGTCTATGGATTGGACTGGCAATGGCCTGGCTGGCCGGGTGCGGTGGAGCGGGGCGAACCGACGACCCGCAACTGAAACCAATTCAATCGATGCTGGAACAGGAGCTGCCGCGGCAGACACCGGAAGAAAAAGTTGTCCTTTATTTGGACAATCACGGGTATTCCATCCTGGCGGCGCAGAAGCAGGGGACGATTGTGGCGATCATCCGGCGCAAGGATATGGCGGCGATCCAGCCCGTGACGGCACGGGTAACTTTTTATTTTGACGCCAATCGGAAGCTGAACACCTTCGAGTTGCAACGGCCAGAAAACGTGCCCAACCAGCGTTAGTTTGGCAACTGCGTTGCTGCATTCCATACGCCCGCGGGAATGCGCGTGTTACCCTAAACGTACAAATTCAAGGAGACTGCCGCATGTGCGGAATTGTCGGTTATATCGGGCCCAAGAAGGTGGTCCCCGTGATTATCGAGGGGCTGCGGAAGCTGGAATACCGCGGCTATGATTCCGCCGGGATAGCCGTGGTGAACGGCGCGGGGAAGATTGAGATCCGGCGGGCACCGGGAAAACTGAAAAACCTGGAAGAGGTGCTGAAGGAATCGCCGATCGAGGGGACGTACGGGATCGGGCACACGCGCTGGGCTACGCACGGGAGGCCGACGGAAGAAAACGCGCACCCGCACCGGGATTGCACGGGACAGTACGTGGTGGTGCACAACGGGATTATCGAGAATTACCTGGAACTGAAGGAGAAGTTGCAGCGCGAGGGTCACAAGTTCGTGACCGAGACGGACACGGAGATTGTGGCGCACCTGGTGGAGAAGTACGCGAAGGATTTGCCGTTCGAGGAGGCAGTGCGGAAGACGCTGAAGGATTTACGAGGAATTTATTCGCTGGTGTTTTTATCGGCGAAGGATCCGCGGAAATTGATTGCGGCGCGGATTGGGCCTCCTTCGGTGATCGGGTTGGGCGACGGAGAATATTTTGTAGCCAGCGACATTCCGGCCTTGCTGGAGCACACGCGGAAGATTTTCTTCCTGGCGGACGGCGACGTGGCGGTGCTGAGCCGCGATGGAGTGCGGGTGACGGACCTGGACGGGAATCCGGTGGACCGGCCGGCGCACACGGTGACGTGGGACCCGATCATGGCGGAAAAGGGCGGCTACAAGCACTTCATGCAGAAGGAGATTTTCGAGCAGCCGCGGGCCGTGCGGGACACGATGCTGGGGCGGATTTCGCAGGAAACGGGAAAAGTTTTTCTGGATGAGATGGCGATCACGGAGAAGGCGTTCCGGGAATTCCAGAATGTGCGCATCGTGGCTTGCGGGACGAGTTGGCACGCGGGGTTGGCCGGGAAGTTCATGATCGAGCGGCTGGCGCGGCTGCCGGTGGAAGTGGACTATGGCAGCGAATTCCGGTATCGCGACCCGATTATTGATTCGCGGACGCTGACGGTGTGCATCAGCCAGTCGGGTGAGACGGCGGATACGCTGGCGGCGCAGCGCGAGGCGAAGCAGAAGGGGTCGCCGAGCCTGGCGATCTGCAACGTGAAGGGATCGATGATTACGCGCGAGGCCGCGGGAACGATTTTGACGCATGCGGGGCCGGAGATTGGCGTGGCCTCGACGAAGGCGTTTACGGCGCAACTGGCGGCGCTGGTGCTGCTGGCGTCGTACCTGGGGCAGGTGCGTGAAAAGATGGCAGCCGATGCGGCGCGGAAGCTGATGCTGGAGTTCACGCGGATTCCGCATAAGATGGAGACGATTCTGCAAGCGGAAGAAACGGGGTTTTACGAAACGCTGGCGCGGCAATATTTCCGGCAGTCGGATTTTCTTTATCTGGGGCGCGGGATACATTATCCGATTGCTCTGGAAGGCGCGCTGAAGTTGAAGGAGATTTCTTACATTCACGCAGAGGGATACCCCTCGGGCGAGATGAAGCACGGGCCGAATGCGCTGATTGACGAGAATTTGCCGGTGGTGGTGCTGGCGACGCGGGACGAGACCGATCCGGCTTCGATGACGCTTTATGAAAAGAGTGTGTCGAACATTAAAGAGGTGAAGGCGCGCGACGGCATCGTGATTTCCGTGGTGACTTCGGGCGACCACCTGGCGCGCGAGGCATCGGATCATATTATCGAGTTGCCGGCGGCGCCGGACCTGCTTTCGCCGCTGCTGGAGATTATTCCGCTACAACTGCTGGCGTATCACATCGCGGTGCGGCGCGGCTGCGACGTGGATCAGCCGCGGAACCTAGCGAAATCGGTGACGGTGGAATAGGCGAATCAGGGGGCTGTGTGGATGTTGCAATCCTTGATGAACAGTAGCCAAAGAGCGAAAAGCAGATCCCTCACCCGCAAAAAGCGCGAGTTCGGGATGACATACGCAATGTCGAAGCTAAAGCTCCGATCCCTCGAAACTTGAGGTGCGCTGAGTCAGGCGCTTCCCGCCGGGAGGCGGAATTCGGCTAGAATGGGCGTATGCGGATTCGCCGGGCGCCTCTCTTTTTTGCTATTTTGTTTGCCTTCCTTGTTTCTCCCCTGGTCCATGCACAGACGGCGACTCTGCGCGAAGTGCGAGTGGAGGGGCAAAAACATCTTGCGGAAGAACAAATCGCTTCCCTGACGGGGTTGGCGCGGGGAGCGCAGGTGGGACGCAAAGAATTGCAGGACGCAGGCGACGCGCTGGTGCGCACGGGGCTGTTTGCGAAAGTGAATTTCAAGTACGACACGCACAACGACAGCCTGGTGGTGACGTTTCACGTCGAAGAGAATCAGCGGCTGCCGGTTTCCTACGACAATTTCCCCTGGTATTCGGATTCGGAATTGAACGACGCGGTGCGGAAGGAGCTGCCGTTTTACGACGGGCACCTGCCGCAAGCAGGGCAAGTGGTGGAACGCGCGGCGGCGGTATTGAAAGCGTTTGTGGGGGCGCGTGACCCGCAGGTGGAGATTACGCACCAAGTGGTCCTGAGCCCATTGTCGGAGGGATCGGAACAGCAATTCACGGTGGAGGGGCCGGCGCTGAAGATTTCCAAACTGGAGTTCAGCGATCCAAAGCTGACGGAAGACCGGGTGGTGCGCGCGCACATCGGAGAGATTGCCGGGAAGCCATATTCGCGGATGACGATCAATGTTTTTCTGGCGGAGCAGATCCGGCCGATCTACCAACAGCAGGGGTTTTTGCAGGCGAAGATCGGGCCGGCGGAAGTGCGGCTATCGGGGAATCCGAACCAGCAGAAACTGGAGGAGGAGATACCGGTGTTCGTGCCGTGCGTGCCAGGGGCGATTTATCGATGGAAGGGCGCGGAGTGGAAGGGGAACGCGGCGATTTCTTCGATCACGCTGACGAACGTGTTGGGAATGAAGGCCGGCGATGTGGCGAACGGGCAGGCGATTGAAGGGGCATGGGAGCGGGTGCGCGAGGAGTATGGGCAGCGGGGATATCTGGAAGCGAGGGTGACGCCGGTGGCGGCGTACGATGATGCGGCGCATACGACTTCGTATGAGGTATCGATTGTGGAAGGACCGATTTTTCGTTATGGATCGATGACGATCTCGGGGATGTCGCTGGCGGGAGAGCGGATGATTCAAGAAGCGTGGAGCTTGAAGCCGGGGGATGTGTTCGACAAGAAGGTGTTTGAGGATTTTCTGATCCGGCTGGATTCGCACCGGGAAACAATTTTCAAGGATTTGCCGGTGCATTACGATACCGTGGGGCATTTTTTGCAGACGGATGAGGAGAAGCGGACGGTGGAAGTGTTGTTGGATTTCAAGTGAATAAGAAAGAAAAAGAAAGAGTTCACACAGAGGGCACAGAGGTTTCACAGAGGGCACAGAGATAAGAAGAATTGAAGAGGGAGTGAGATGAGTAGTCTGGTAAATATACGGGTGGGAGAGGGATCGGTCGACGGGGCCGAGGAGAAGGAGCGCGGGCTTTTGGCGCGGTTGGGGGAGTTGCGTTCGGTGATTGTGGCGCTTTCGGGGGGGACAGATTCGGCTTATCTAGCTTGGGCGGCGCATCGGGCATTGGGAGATCGGGCGCTTTCGGTGACGGCGCTTTCGGAGAGTTATTCGGCTTATGACCGGGAGCAGGTGGAGATTTATTTGAAGGTTACGGGAGTGCCGCACGAATTTGTGGAGACGCATGAACTGGAGAATCCGGCGTACCAGGCGAATGCGGCGGACCGGTGTTACTACTGCAAGGACGAACTTTTTAATGTGCTGGATGGCTTGGCGAAAGAGCGCGATTTTGCAGCCGTTGCTTACGGGGTGAATGCGGACGACACTTCGGATTTTCGGCCGGGGCACCGGGCGGCAGCGGAGCACCAGGTGTTGACTCCGCTGCTGGAGGCGAAACTGCATAAGGAAGAGATTCGGTTGCTGGCAAGACGGGCGGGACTTCCCTGCTGGGACCGGCCGGCATCGGCATGCTTGTCTTCGCGGTTGCCGTACGGGACGGAAGTTACGGCGGAGCGGCTTTCGCTGGTGGAGCGGGGCGAAGCGGCGTTGCGCGGGCTGGGGTTCCGGCAGTTCCGGGTACGGCTGCACGACAAGCTGGCGCGGGTGGAATTGGCCCAGGACGAGCTACAACGGGGGCTGGAGCCCAAGATGGCAGCGGCCATCGCGCAGGCATTGAAGGCGGCCGGATTCGCGTATGTGGCTTTAGACTTAGAGGGTTACCGGCAGGGGTCGCTAAACGAGGGGTTGACGAAAGCAGCCGGAACATCCTGAGCCGAAAGTGCGTATCTTTTACCAGAAGCAGAGTACCTGGGGAGCTTGGGAACCGGGATAAACCTGGATTCCGGGAGCTATGAGCTAATGAATACACGCCACGCAACTATTCTTTCCAAAACAATTTTGTTTACGGCGCTCGCGGCATTTGCCCTGCCCGCGGTTGCGGCAGAGACTGCCACCTTCGACAAGACCTTTACGGTGACTTCGCCGGTGCGGATTGAGTTGAGCAACGGGTCGGGAAGTGTGGAGATCCGGGGAAGCGCGGACGGCTCGGTGCACGTGCATGGAAAGGTTTCACCGGGGGGCTGGTCGTTGTTTGGGGGCGGGGCGAAAAGCGTTGAAGAAGTAGCCGCGAATCCTCCGCTGGAACAGAGCGGAAGCACAATACGCATCGGAAAGAATTCCTCGTGGCTGAAGAATGTTTCGATTGAATACCAGGTGGAAGTTCCACACGACACGGAGATTGACGCTGGCGTGGCCTCGGGCGGGATTACGATTGATAACGTGAAGGGGCCGGTGAAGGCGAGTTCAGCATCGGGATATGTGCACGTGTATCGAGTGGAGCGCGACGCACAGCTGAACGCGGCGAGCGGCTCGATTGATGTATCGGGGATTGGCGGATGGTTGCGCGTTTCGAGCGCGTCGGGGGATACGCGGACGGCGGATGTGAAGGGCGAGGTGAAAGTTACTGCGGCTTCAGGATCCATCAGGATTGAACGCGCGGGCGACCGCGTGGATGCGTCGACGGCTAGCGGGTCGATTGAAGTGATTGGCGCGAACAACGATGTGAAGGTGCACGCGATTTCCGGGTCCATCCAGGTCTCCGGAAATCCGGGGGCGAGCCGGTTGTGGGAGTTGAAGACGATTTCGGGATCGGTGGAGTTGCGTGTGCCGCGGGACGCAAGTTTTCTGCTTTCGGCAGAATCAACTTCGGGGGATATCCGGACGAGCATTCCGGTGATATTGGAAGAGCAGAACAAGCATTCGCTGCGGGCGCATATTGGGAATTCGGCGGGGCGGGTGGAAGTGCATACGGTTTCGGGAAGTGTGAATGTTTCGAGCGGGTCGTGAGGGGTTAGTTTGTGATCAACGACAGCCGGCCTGGGAAGGCGGCGTAAAGCCGCTCCTACACGGACGGAAAACCCAAGAGGGTCGGGCAATCCCGGCCCCTACGGGAATCGGAAAACCCAAGAACACAGGCTGAAGCCTATGCTACAGGGTGGCCGCTACAGGTTAGATTCCCTTGTACAATGGCGTAGTGAACTCTTTTCTAATAAAACCGGTGGGAATGATTCTGGGAATTGGTGTGCTTGCCTGGACTAGCACGGCGTGCGGGTGGGCGCAGGAGAAGCCAGAGGCAGGGCAAGATCCGCCCGCGGTTGCGCCGAGCGCGAAGAGCGGTAGCAAGCAGACTGCCGCTGCCGCGGCGGCGGCGCTTGAGGAACAAGATTTGCAGAAGGCGATTGAGCGGGCGAGCAACGATCGCGCGGCGCTGATGCACAATCTGATGGATTTCCTGAAGAAGTACCCGCAATCTTCGCAACGACCGCAGATTTACCGGGCGATTGTGGAATCGAGCTTGCAGCTTCGGGAGTTTTCGACGGCAATGGAGTATGCGGAGCGAATGGTGGCGCTGGATCCCGGGGATCTTTCGACCAACCTGCTTTCGGTACAATTGCTTGAGCGGTATGGCGATGCGGCTGGGTGGCGGCGGGCAACGAGCTACTGCACGCGGGTGTTGGATCTCATTCGCCGCGAGCCCGTGAAGGACAAATCGCCGCGAAAGTCAGGCGAGCAATTCGAAAAAGACAAACAACACGATGTAGCGTCTGTCCTGCTGGTGCGCGGAAGGCTGTATCAAAAGCTGAACGAACCTCAAAACGCCCAACGGGATTTTGAGAGCAGTTATAAAATGGCGCCGGGTTCAGCCGCGGCAGAACGCCTGGGCGAGTTGGCGGAAATCCGGAAGGACTTTCCTACGGCAATTCAAGAGTATGCCCTGGCCTTTGCGCTCTCAGATGGTTTGCAGGGCAGCGCGTCACGCCCTGAAGTAAGGAAGAAACTAGGGAATGTCTGGCGGCTGGCACACGGGTCGGAAGACGGGTTGGGAGATTATGTCCTGCGGGCGGTCGATGAGGCCATGGCTGTCGGGATCGATCCCAAGCCTGCGCGGAACAAAGGACTGAAGGACCCGATGGAATTCCTCCTGCGCAAAGCGCCGGATGGGTCAGCATTCGCCTTAGCCGACTTCAAAGGCAAAGTGTTGGTGCTGAATTTTTGGGCAACGTGGTGCGGCCCCTGCGGTGAATGGGAACCGCACTTCGAAAAAGTCGCCGGCCATTATCTCGGGCGCGAGAAAGAAGTCGTCTTCCTGGAAGTGAATTGCGACGAGGACGAAACTTTGGTCGGACCGTACCTGGCGGAGTTGAAACCAAGAACCACCGAGGTCTTTGCCGACGGCCTGGAAGATTTGTTGCATGTAAATTCCTTTCCAACCACCGTGATCTTGAGCCGGACAGGAAAAATAGCGTATCGAACCGAGGGTTTTGATCCCGACGGGCGGGATCAAGTATTGATAGACGCGATTGACGGAGCCATCATTCACTAGTGGTGGACGGAAGATTGCCGGTTATTGGTTTTGATTTTCCGCCACGTGGTTGGCAGCTTGGATTGTGTTTACGTGGATTTGGATTGTGTCGTTGAGTTGGCGGGCGTAGCCGCCTGCCAGCGTTGTTACCACAGGGATATTTTTTTCGCGGGCTTCTTTGAAGACGCCGATGTCGCGTTTTTGCAAAGCTTCCATACTTAAATCCAGGCCGCCTAGTTGGTCTTCACGGTAGGGGTCTGCCCCGCCTACGTAGAAGAGGATGTCTGGACGGAAATTTGTGATGGATTTTTTTACCGCGGGGAGGAGTGTGGCCAAGTATTCTTCGTCAGCTACACCGTCTTCGAGATTCAGATCGAGAGAGGAATGGGGTTTGTGAGCGGGGTAGTTGTTGAGTTGATGGATGGAGAGGGTGAAGACGGAATCGTCTTTGCTGAAGATGGCGGCGGTGCCGTTGCCGTGATGGACGTCGGTGTCGACGACCATGGCGCGGGCGATTTTGTTGCGGGCTTGCAGGGTGCGGATGGCTACGGCTACGTCGTGGATGGCGCAGAAGCCTTCGCCGTGGCCGGGGTAGGCGTGATGGAAGCCGCCTCCGATGTTGCAACCGAAGCCATCGTGCAGCGCGGATTCGGCGGCGAGGATGGTGCCGCCAGCTGCCAGCCAGAAGGCGCGGACTAGTTCGGAGGAATAAGGGACTTCGAGTTTCATTTGTTCGCTGGCGGTGAGGGTGCCTGTTTTTAATTTGTGGACCCAGTCTTCGGTGTGGACGCGGAGGATGTCGATGTCGGCTGCGGGCTCCGGACGGAGAAAGTCGTTGGGTTCGGCGATGGCGTCGTTGAGGAGCTTGTCGTGGATGAGGCGGAATTTTTCGGAAGGGAAGACGTGGGTGCCGAGGTTGAGGTCGTAGAGATCGTGGTAGACGAGTTTGAAGGGGAGCATGGAATAATCTCAACACAGCCGAAAACGAATTGAAAGCGGCAGGGGTGGCTTAGGTTGAGGTCCTACGCGCATCCTCATCGGATGCGCTCAGGATGACGCGTGCTCGTTGTTAAGTTGGGCGGCGAGGTTGAGGGCGTAAAAGCGGAAGCTGCGCTTCCGCACTCAAAATTAAGATTCGCGGTCGAGGATGAAGTCGGGGAGGGTTTGGAGGGCGCGGGCGTATTCGGAGAAGCCGGAGCCGTTGAGGCAGGCTTTGGCGCGGACGGCGTAGTCGAGGGCGAGGTTGCGGGTGCGGTCGAGGGCGCCGGAATCGCGGACGAGGGCGACGAGGGTTTCGGGTTGCACGGAGTCGAACTCTTTTTCTTCGAGGACGCGGGCGACCATTTCGCGGGCTTCGCGGTGGCCGTTTTCCATGGCATAAATCAGGGGCAAAGTGACTTTGCCTTCTTTCAGGTCGCTGAGGACGGGCTTGCCTAGTTGTTCGCTGGATGCGGTGAAATCCAGAAGATCATCGACCAATTGAAATGCCAAGCCTGAGTAGCGGCCGTAGTCGGCTAGCGCGTTTTCGTGTTCTTCGTCGAGGCCGCCGAGAACTCCGCCGAGGCGGGCGCAGCCGCTGAAGAGGCACGCGGTTTTGTAGGTGGAGAGCTTCAGGGCGTCGTCTTCGGAGACGTCGATGCGGCCGATTTTTTCGAGCTGGAGGAGTTCGCCTTCGACCATTTTTTGGGTGAGATCGATGAGGATGTCGAGGACGTGGAAATTGCGCTCCTGCAGGGCGATGTGGAAAGACTGCATGTAGAGCCAGTCGCCGGAGAGAACGCTGCGATGATTGCCCCAGCGGGAGTTGGCGGAGGGGCGGCCGCGGCGGGTGTCGGCGCTGTCGATGACGTCGTCGTGGATCAGAGTGGCACTGTGGAGGAGTTCGACTACGGCGGCAAGTTTGATGGCGCTGCGGGAGTCGCCTTCGCTTCCGGCGGCATAGCCGTGTGCTAGCAGGAGCAACGCGGGCCGGAGACGCTTCCCTCCCCCGCCGAGTAGATAGCTGGTGATTTCGGAGACGGGTTGGTAGGCGGAGGCGCTCTGGCGCGAGAGCTCCTGCTCGACCTTCACGAGGTCATCACGCACGAGTTCAAAAATCTCTTTGACGGTCAGTAAGGCGATGTGCGTTCTCCGGGCCCGCCCCCTGTCAGCGGGACACCTTGCCCGAGAATTATTCGGGCCGGGTCAGCCCAAAAAACCTGCGGAAATTCTCCGTGGTCTGGGCGGCAATTTCTGATAGCTCACAGTCTCTCACATTCGCGAGGGCCTTTGCTACCTCGAGGACGTAGGCAGGCTCATTGCGTTTGCCGCGATAGGGCTGTGGCGCGAGGTACGGAGAGTCCGTTTCGATCAGAATGTTTGAAAGGGGTAAAACTTTCGCGACGTCGCGGATGTTTTGCGCTTTGGGATAGGAGATGTTGCCGGTGAAGGAGATTTGGAAGCCCATGTCGAGGCCCTTTTTCGCGTGATCGATGGTGCTGGTGAAGCAGTGGAGGATGCCGCCGAGGCCGGTGGGCTTCCAGACTTCGTCGAGGCGGCGGAGGCAGTCGTCCCAGGCGTCGCGGCAGTGGATGATGATGGGGAGATTGGCGGCGTGGGCTAGTTCCATTTGCTGGCGGAAGACTGTTTCTTGGATGTCGCGGGGAGAGTGGTCGTAGAAATAGTCTAGGCCGATTTCGCCCCAGGCGATTACTTTGGGATGTTTGGCGAGGGCCGCCAGCTTATCGAGATGCGCGGTGGTGACTTCTTTGGCGTCGTGGGGGTGGATGCCTACCGTGGTGTAGATCCAGTTGTGGGATTCGGCGTAGGGGAGGGCGGCGTCGAGTTGTTCGGGGCCGGGGCCGGTGCCGATGGCTAGGATGGTGGAGATGCCTGCGGCTTGGGCGCGTTGGAGCATTGCATCGCGGTCGTCGGCGAATTGGGGGCCGTCGATGTGGGCGTGGGAGTCGATTAGTTCCATTTGATAGATGCTAGCGCAAAAGACTGGTGAGTTGCGATTGAGGGAAGAAGAAAGAATAAAGATAACGCGGGGGCGCAGAGGACGCTGAGGTTCGCGGAGAAGAGGAAAGAGTTCACACAGAGGACACGGAGGGAAGAACACAGAGAGCGCAGAGAACCCAAGAGGGCCGGGCGAGCCCGGCCCCTACAATTACGGAATAAGGACGGAGGGCACGATTTATCGTGCCCCTACAGGCGAGGGGCATCGAACTATTTCAGGCGGGCGCCTACTTCTACTTCTTCGTGGAAGCCGGTTAGGACGGGGCGGCCTTCGGGGCCTACGGAGGCGGCAACGATCATGCCGTTGGATTCGACGCCGCGGAGTTTGCGCGGGGCGAGGTTGACGACTACGGCTACTTTGCGGCCGATTAGGGATTCGGGCTCGTAGTATTGGGCGATGCCGGCGCAGATCTGGCGGATTTCTGTACCGATGTCGACGGTGAGTTTGAGGAGTTTGTCGGCGCCGACGATGCGTTCGGCGGTTTTGATTTGGCCCACGCGCATTTCGACTTTGGCGAAATCCTCGATGCCGATTTTGTCGGAGACGGCGGGTGCGGTAGCTACCGCTGCGGACGCGCCGGTGGCGGCCGGAGCGCTCGCTGCCGGGGCGGGAGCTGCTGGTGTTGGGTTCAGTTCTTCGTTTGCCATTGATTCGATCCTCTCTATTGCTTCGGTTTTGTCCACGCGTGGGAACAGTCCCTCAGTTTTCCGGATAGGCGTCCCTGGGTTAAGCTGTCCCCACTTAAGATCATCAATTTGTTGACCTCCGAGAGGCTGTTGCTGTCCCAATTGTTTCCAAATTTTTTCTGTACAATTTGGAAGAACCGGATACGCAAGAATAGCAACAAATCTCAAGGCTTCAGACGCTACATACAAAACTCGCTCAAGACGTTTGCGTTTGTTCGGATCGTCGGCCATAGCCCATGGCTGCGACGAGGTAAGATACGTGTCTATATTCGTGATGAGGCCCCAAATTTCCTCCAGTGCACGGGAAAAATCAAGTCTGTCATATCGCGACGGCACGCTGTCGGGTCGCTCCGTGCGCGAGATGAATCCTGCGCGTTCGCAGATCTGATCGAGCTGCTGTTCCTCAGTTGAAAAAGTTACATCGTCTTGCCTATCCGGAACCTTGCCTGCACAGAATTTCTCAACCATCGTGAAAATGCGACTGGCAAGATTGCCCAATCCATTTGCTAGGTCACTGTTGTAGCGGGTGACTAGGGCGTCGTAGCTGAAATTGCCGTCCTGGCCGAAGCTTACTTCTCGCAGGAGGAAGTAGCGGAGCGCGTCCATGCCGAGCATGTTGACGATGGGGCGCGGGAGGACGACGTTGCCCTTGGACTTGCTCATTTTGGCGGCGTCCATGAGGAACCAGCCATGGGCCCAGACTTGTTTGGGAACCGGAAGCATGGCGGCCATCAGGAACGCGGGCCAATAGACGGTGTGGAAGCGGATGATGTCTTTGCCGACGAGATGCAAATCAGCGGGCCACATACCACGCTTTTCGAAGTCAGGACCGCCGACGGCGCTGAGATAAGCCGTGAGCGCGTCGAACCAGACGTAGAAGACGTGGGGCTCTTCGCCGGGAACGGGAATGCCCCAGCGGATGGTGGTGCGGGTGATACTGAGATCTTTCAGGCCGCCTTCGACGAAGCTGATGATTTCGTTGCGGCGTGTGTCGGGTTGAATGAAATCAGGATTCTTTTTGTAGAAATCGAGCAGCGGCTTCTGGAAGGAAGAGAGTTTGAAGAAAAAGTTTTCCTCGGTGATGGTTTCGAGCGGGCGGCCGCAATCGGGGCAATTGTCGCCGGGCTTGGTGTCGTTCACGAAGGCGTTGTCATAGATGCAGTATTGGCCGGTGTAATGGCCTTTGTAGACGTAGCCGTTTTCCTTGCACAGCTTGAAGAGCCACTGGACGGTGCGGACGTGCTTGAGATCGGTGGTGCGGACGAATTCGTCGGCGGGGATGCCGAGCTCGTCCCAGAGGGCGCGCCAGGCGTCGGCCATTTTGGCGACGTATTCGGATTCGGGGACGCCGGCTTTCTTGGCGGCGCGTTCGACGTTGACGCCGTGCTCGTCGGTGCCGGTGGTCATGACGACGTCGTAGCCTCGCATGCGCTTGTAGCGGCGGATGACATCGGCGACGACGGTGGTGTAGGTATGGCCGATGTGCGGCAGCCCGTTGGTGTAGTAGATGGGCGTCGTGAGGTAGAATTTTTCTTTTTTCTCGGGCATTGGGAGTTTTAAGTTTTCAGTTCAAAGTTTAAAGTTTAAAGAGTTTAAGAGTTCGGAAGTTCAAGAGTTCAATAAGAAAGACGGCTTGCGCGTACGGTTAGGTTTTTAGTGACCAGGAGCGCATGGCCTCGTCCATGACGCGTTGCAAGGGCACATTTTTTGCTTCTGCCAGTTTACGGCAATCTTCGAATTCGGGCGACGCCTGGCGGATGTGGCCATTGAGCCGGGCCACTTTGATGCGGACTTCGCCGAAATTGGTATGGACCGTTTCCCACTGGCGAGCGAGGACGCGGCGCTCGGCTGTGTAGGTGCGAACGCCGAGCGTGGTGGTCTCCGCGAAGAACATCTCGTGGAATCTGGGTTCGTCTTCGGGCTTGCAGAGGACGGTGACTAGCATGCCGGGGCGGTTTTTTTTCATTTGGACGGGGGTGGAGAAGACGTCGAGCGCGCCGGCGGCGAGGGCTTTTTCTAGAAAGTAGCCGTAGATTTGCGGGTTCATATCGTCGAGATTGGCTTCGAGGACGCGGATGGTTTCGGATTCG
>Ga0210403_10000587_pt1 | contig 37655 bp, 27 predicted proteins | sample IncBWC19MmetaG_FD_150863 | JGI IMG/M metagenome (GOLD analysis project Ga0210403, IMG submission 150863) | Forest soil microbial communities from Barre Woods Harvard Forest LTER site, Petersham, Massachusetts, United States - Inc-BW-C-19-M | ecosystem: Environmental > Terrestrial > Soil >...
CCGTACTTCGCGTCTCAGGCTGCCCAGCAGTTGATCCAGCGGCAAGCTCTGATTGCAGAGGCTGAGCACCTTGGCTTGCGTTCGACGGACGAGGCAGTGCGCGACGAACTGCAGCATGGCCGCTATAGCGAAACCTTTTTCCCGGGGGGCAACTTCATCGGGCAGGCCGCGTATGAGGAGTTGCTGCAACAGCACGACCTAACAGTGACTCAGTTCGAGCGCAGCGTGAAGGAAGATCTCCTGATTGACGAGCTGCGCAGCCTGGTCGCAGGCGGCGCGATGGTCACCGACGCCGAAATTCGGCAGAAATTTGAGAAGGATAGCGCGAAGGTCAAGTTTGACTATGCAGTGTTGCGCAAGGATGACATTCTCAAAGGGTTGCATCCGACCGATCCGGAGTTAAAGGCTTTCTACGATCGCAACAAGGCGACCTACAACAACTCGATTCCGGAGAAGCGCAAAATCAAGTACGTGCTGATTGATACGGCGAAGCTGCAGGGCGAGGCTCAAGTCAGCCAGCAGGAACTGCAGGCGTATTACGATCAGCACCGCGATGAGTTTCGCGCGCCGGAGCAGGTTAACGTTCGTCAGATCCTGATCAAGACTCCACTTCCTGGTTCTGACGGGAAGGTTGATCAGAAGGGTATAGACGACGCACGCAAAAAGGCTGAGGACGTGCTCAAGCAGTTAAAGGCCGGGGCAAAGTTCGAAGATCTGGCCAAGAAGTATTCTGAAGACCCGAGCGGAAAAGATGGAGGGTCGGTCGGTTGGATTAAGCGGGGCGGATTTCCCGTCCCGGACGTGGACAAAGCTGCGTTTTCCCTGGCCAAAGGTGGAACCAGTGACGTGATCAATGCTGGCTACGCCTTCGTGATTCTTCGCGTCGAGGACAAGCAGGACGCTCACATGAAGACGCTGGCGGAAGTTAAGGATCAGATTGAGCCTGTCCTCAAGCAACAGAAAGCTCAGCAGGCCGCAGATTCCGAGGCAAGCGCGCTCCTTTCTCAAGCTCGAAGTGGTGGCCTCGACAAAGCGGCTGCAGCCAAAAGCAGGCCGGTAGTGGCAACCGACTTTATCAGCCGAACGGATACGCTGCCGGGCATCGGGGCTTCACCGCAGTTCACGGAGGCGGTGTTCAGCGCAGCCGAAAAATCTCCGCCCGATCAGGTGCCTGTGCAACAAGGCTTCGTGATATATGAATTGGAAGCTATCAAACCCCCGGCCACACCGACGTTCGAAGAGATCCGCAGTCGAGTGGAAACGGAGTTCAAGAACGAGCGGGCCGGAACCCTGCTGACGCAGAAGACGCAAGAGTTGTCCGACCGCGCTAAGGCCGATCACGATTTGAAGAAGGCCGCAAAAGAGTTGGGCGCTACGATGAAGACCAGTGATTTGGTGCTGCCGGATGGGCAAGTTCCCGATATTGGTTCGATGTCAGGAGCCGCTGCCGTCGCCTTCACACTCAAACCGGGCGACATCAGCGGTCCAGTCGACAGCGGCAATACTGGCGTTGTCCTGGCGATTCTGGAGAAGCAAGCGCCGACGGACGCGGACTTCGCCGCCAAGAAAGATCAGATCCGCGATGCCTTGGTGCAGGGTAAGCAAACCGAATTGTTCGGCCTGTTCATGGCGAACCTGCGCCAGCAAATGGAGAAGTCGGGGAAGATCAAGATTAATGAGCAAGAGATGAAAACCTTGACCAAGCAGCCGGCCGAGGGAGAAGAGGGCGAATAAGTTTTGCTTCCGGCGGATTCCGCCTCCTGGAAAATTCTCTCAGCGAATCGGTACTTAGCAATTGGCACTTAGCGATTGGCACTCAGCATTAGTCCCCAGGGCGTTGACGCAAGGACTACCGGCTGGATCGAAGTGCAAAGTGCAGAGTGGTGACATATTCGTGGAAGCCGAATCTGGCCGCGATCCTGATGATCGCCTCATAAATCAGATGGAATAGTAAGTCATACATGCCATTTCCTCGCTTGACCGGAATCCTGCTCCACCCTAGCTCGCTGCCGTCGCGCGGTGGCATCGGTGATTTCGGGCCTGCTGCGTATGAGTTTCTCGATTTTCTTGCATCCGCGCGCCAGGGGCTGTGGCAAGTGTTGCCGCTGGGCCCGCCAGCGAACGGAAATTCTCCCTACTCTTCGACCTCGGCTTTTGCCGGCAACCCGTTGCTGGTGAGTTTGGAGCGGCTGGCGGAGCGAGGCTGGGTCGACGCTTCGCACCTGCGTGGGCTTTCCTCTTCGGCGGGGACCATCGACTATGACCAGGTTCACGAACACAAGCTCCCGGTGCTGAATGAAGCGGCTCGCAAGTTTCTGGACTCTGCTGCCGGAGCCACGAAGTCGCGTTTCGAAGGATTTTGCGTTGAGAATGAGTGGTGGCTGGAAGACTTTGTTCTCTACGATGCCTTGCGGAATCGCTATGACAAGAAATGCTGGAACGCGTGGCCGCTCGAGCTGGCGCGCCGCGACCCGGGCGCGCTGCAAAACGCCCGCACGGAATTGGCTTCGGAGATGGCTGTCCGCAGGGTGATCCAGTTCTTTTTCTTCGAGCAGTGGCACGCCTTGCGTCTCTACTGCGCGCAAAAGTCCATCCGGGTAGTCGGCGATATTGCCATTTTTGTCGACTACGACAGCGCGGACGTCTGGGCCAATCGGGAACTGTTTCGCCTGAAAGACGATCTTGAGCCAGAAGCCGTTTCGGGTGTGCCTCCTGACGCATTCAGCGCCACCGGCCAGCGCTGGGGAAATCCTCTTTACGATTGGAATGCGATGCGCTCGGAAAGTTACAAATGGTGGGTGCAGAGGTTACGATGGGCCACGCAAACTTGTGACTTCATCCGTCTCGATCACTTTCGCGGATTCTCTCAGTTCTGGGAGATTCCAGCCAGCGAGCCCACTGCCATCCATGGTCGTTGGGTCGATGGCCCTAAAGATGAGCTCTTTAATGAGCTGAGGAAGGAATTAGGCGGGCTGCCATTCTTTGCCGAAGACTTGGGCTACATTACGGCGGATGTGCATGAACTGCGCGAGCGTCATCACATTCCTGGTATGGCTGTGTTGCAATTTGGCTTTGGCGACGTGGGTGCTCACATGTATCTGCCGCATCGGCTCACGCCCGATCGCGTGGTCTACACCGGCACCCATGACAATGACACAACCCTGGGCTGGTGGAATTCGAGCGCAACCGAATACGAGCGCCAGGCTGCGAGGGCTTACGTTGGACATTGTGAAGAAGGAATCAACTGGGCATTCATCCGCGCGGCTCAGGCTTCCGTTGCCAGCCTCTCCGTCGTTCCTGTTCAGGACGTACTCGGACTGGGCAGTGAAGCCCGCCTGAATACTCCGAGCGTAAAGACGGGCAACTATCTTTGGCGATACCAGCCGGGCTCGCTGACCCCCAACTTGGCAGAGCGGCTGGCCAACCTTGCTGAGGTTACCGACCGGCTGCCACAGCCCATTTCGGTGCCGTCAAGTGAAGACTTCATCGCCTGATTGATTGCCCTGCCTGGCCAATCCTTCGCACGATTGCACTCAAAGTGTGAATGTCAGGTTACAAAACGCCGCGACGCTTGGAGCGGCACTGCCGAATCGTGTATAGATGTAGACGAGGTTGAGAGTGAAGCCGAGTGCAGCTACGCAGAGACTTTCGATCATGATCCGCAGAACGGACACCTAGCCCTGACCAAGCCCATGTCGGAATTCAATCACCAGCTATCCGCGGCGAAATCATGAAGAAAAACGCCGGACTCCCAACCATTTCTCCGCTCCGTCTGTGGTCTCTGTTGCCGCAGCTCGAAACGTCACACCTGCCGGACTTACTGATGTTCGCGGCGGCCGTCGCTCTGTTCTACGGCCTTTTAGTCGTGGGGCGAACCTGGCTCGGACCATTTACGCCATCGGTTGAGATTTCACAAAGTCCGCTCGCGCTTCCTGGTTATGCAGGTTTGTCGTTGTTGCGCATATCGCTTGCGTATGTTTTGAGCTTGGCATTCACGCTTGTGTATGGTTACATCGCTGCCTACAACGCGAAGGCCGAGCGTTTCATGATTCCGCTGTTGGACGTTTTGCAATCGATCCCCGTGCTGAGCTTCTTGCCCGGAGTCATGCTGGCCATGGTCGCAATATTTCCAAGCCGCCAGTTAGGTGTCGAACTGGGAGCGATACTTCTGATTTTTACCGGCCAGGTCTGGAACATGGCCTTCAGCTTTTATGCGTCGCTGAAGAGCATTCCCCGCGAGATGCGCGAAGCGGCCAAGATTTACGGATTCAGTTGGTGGCAACGCTTCACTGAAGTCGAATTGCCTTTCGCGGCGATTGGCCTGGTCTGGAACTCTATGATGTCGGTGGCCGGCGGATGGTTCGCCCTGATGGCCTGCGAGATGTTCGTCCTCGGCTCGCGCGATTTCCGCTTGCCCGGCCTTGGCTCCTATCTGCAAACTGCCGCCAGCGCCGGGGACACGCGATCCATACTATTGGGCGTCTTCACCATGATCGCGGTGATTGTATTGCTCGATCAATTCGTATGGAGGCCGGTGATCGCGTGGGCGGAGAAGTTCAAAGTCGAACAGGTGGAAAGCGCGGAGGTGCCTCACTCGTGGGTTCTTGAACTCATTCAGCATTCGCGCAGCTTGGCGCAGCTGCGACAGAAGGCCATCTTCCCGGTACGCGAGTCACTCATGTCGTATTTTTCCCGGCGGCACAGGACCGAACCGGACGCCGACGCGGGGCCGCGATGGAAGACTTGGGTGCTCGGCATTCTGGGCATAGCCGCTTTGGGACTCACGGGATACGCGGTGGTTCGAGTCGCAATACTGCTCACTGGACTCGACCACTCCGAGGTGGTTGAGTTGGGACGAGGGCTTGGCGCAACATTTCTTCGCGTGATCGCGGCTCTCTTGATTGGCGCCGCCTGGACTATTCCCGTGGGTGTGAAGATTGGGTTCAGCCCCCGTCTGGCTCGCGTCGCACAACCTCTGGCTCAGATCGCGGCGTCCGTTCCAGCGAACGCGTTTTTCCCTGTCATCCTGCTGATCCTGATTCGTCTGGGCGGAGGGCTCGGCATCGGTTCTATCCTGCTGCTCTTGCTCGGAACGCAGTGGTACATCCTGTTCAACGTCATTGCTGGAGCGATGGCGATTCCTACCGACCTGAAGGAAGTCTGCTCGGTATGCCGCATCAGCGGAGTGGAACGCTGGCGAAAGCTGATCCTTCCGGGAATCTTTCCTTATCTCCTGACCGGTATGGTCACTGCGTCAGGCGGCGCCTGGAACGCCAGCATCGTCGCTGAATATTTTCATTTCAAGGGGCAGACATTCTCTACGATCGGGCTTGGCTCTACGATAAGCCGGGCCACCGATAGCGGAAATTTCAATCTGCTAATCGCTGCCACCATCGTGATGGCGGCGATGGTCGTCACCGTGAATCGTCTGGTTTGGAGGCGGCTTTATAGGCTGGGCGAGACCCGCTTCCGGCTGGAAAGCTGACCATTGGCGCTATCTGAGTCAGAAGCGGTTAGAATGATGGCGTGCGGATGCGCCTTTCGAGGTGGTTTGCGGTTACGTTGCTGGCGTCCCAAGTGTGCCAGCCTGAATCTTTAGAGAAACGACCAATTGAGGTTTCCGCGAATCTCGAACAGCAAAGTTACTGCCCTGGGGACAACGAAACATTCTCCGTCCATTTGAAATTAAGACTTCGCTTTGTCAACCATAGCGATGAGAGGCTTATCATTTTCAGGAAAACTGGAGATGACTGGTACGACATACGAGTGGCAAAGAGCACATCCGATATTTCCGACAAAAGGTACGAATATAACCCAAATATTGACTGGTTTTCGGATGTGCAGCACGCGCCTGAGGATGCCGATCTCAGGAAGAAGTTTGTCGTGCTAATGCCTGGAGAGTCATTCGAGAACGAGACCACAGTCTCTGTCGTCGCATCATTTGATCCGCGCCATCCAGTCGTAGGCACGGTCAAGCCGGGTCAGCATGTTCTTGAACTTCAGTTAGCGACATGGACCTACCTCGATTCACCAGAGGCGACTCGGGTAAGATGGGAACGAAACGGTCGTCTGTTTTCACAAAATGTTACGACCGAGTCGGTCGAGTTTGAGTTCCCGCACGATCCTTCGTTTAGTAATTGCCATTGAGACAAAAAGGCCGGGATCTTTCGATCCCGGCTGCAGTTGGCTGGTCGCCCGGAAAAACCTATTCAATCGAGGACGCGCCTCCCCGCCCGTCTTCGTGCCCGTAAATTCGTGCGAACAACCAGAGACGCGAAGCGCACAATCGTTTACGCGCTTCTCCGCGGACGCACGGTCAAATCCCGCACCTGGGTTAAGATGCTCGACATCTGCATCCCATTCAACTGGTTTACGAAGGGCAGCATCTCCGCGACGAACGGATCCTGCATCAGCTCGCGAACTTCTTCCTGCCGATTGCGTTCGCCGCCGCTGAGCAGATCAGGCACGGTGACTTCGAGCGCTCGCGCCAGCCGCTCCAACGAGGAGAGGGTCGGAGTCGCTTTCTCGTTTTCGATCTTAGAAACGTAGGTTCGTGGTACGGACATACGCGCCGCCAGCTGCCGCTGGCTGAGTCCATTGCGCAGACGCATAGACCGGATCGACGCCGCCAGGTGCAAGTGTCCGCGACCGTGGCCGTTGGTTGGCATCATCTGGGGCGGAGGCGGAGCCGCGACTACTTCGGGCTCATCCTCGTCTAATGACGCATGGCAACGGCGGCAAAGATCGTTACTGGTACGGAATTGAACCAGCAGGCATTTATCGCAACGAACAACTTCCCTGGAATCTACTGGGGCAAGAGTGGTGGCCATCTAAGGTGTGGGAGGGCCAGAGCGGGCTTCTCCTGGAACCGAGTGAACCAAACTAGATACGGTTCCCAACCTGCAGCGTAATCTGAGGTACAACCCCTGTGGATGTCAAGCATAATCTCGAAAGCAAACTCGAATTATCATGTTAGAAAAGAAACATGACACAAAGAAGTGAGGGGTGCGCTGTGAATACTGCTGGGAGCGCCGCGAAAGTGCCGGCTTCAGCCGCGCCCCCAAAACCCGCTCGGGGCTGCGCTTCCAGACCCTGAGATGTCCAGTCGCGATTGCTTAACTGGCACACAATGACTGTGAGGGTGCAAGGAACAAGATGACGATTGATCGCGAGTCAGCGTGGTGTTTACTAACTGAGTTCACCCGGTCAGAAAGTTTGCGCAAACATGCGTTGTCGGTCGAGGCGTGCATGCGTGCGTACGCTCGAAAATTTGCGGCTGGTTCCACGGAGGAAGAAGAGCTTTGGGGCGTCGTCGGCCTCCTCCACGACTTCGATTATGAGAAATATCCCAGCCTCGATGACCATCCTTACAGAGGCAACGAGATTCTGAAAGAGCGCGGTTACCCGGACGAAATCCGACGCGCGATCATGTCCCACGCCGAATACACCGGCGTCACTCGTGACTCCCAAATGGAAAAAGCGCTGTTCGCTTGCGACGAGCTCGCCGGATTCATCACCGCAGTCGCGCTGATCAAGCCGGGGAAGTCACTGGCCGAGGTGGACACAAAGTCGGTACGAAAGCGGATGAAAGACAAAGCCTTCGCGCGTAAGGTGAATCGAGACGATATTGTGAAAGGCGCTGCGGCTTTGGGCGTCGATCTGGAAGAGCACATCACTTTCTGCATCGAAGCGCTAAAGCCAATCGCAGACAAGCTGGGCCTCGACGGACGTGCGGCAGCAAGCCTTCCTTAGTGACTTCACCCTGATTCGGCCAGGCGGCCTTCCCATTGCTTCTCACCTATAGAAGATCACCACGCCCGCCGCTCTAACCTGATCGCGAATAGATCCGCGAAGAATGAGGAAATCCAGCGAACGCCCCTTTTCTAACCTTGCCTGAACGTTGTCCGCCAAGCGTCTCGCAATTTCATTTTCCTGTTCTCGCGAAAAGGTCTTATTCAGCTGGATTCCGACCACAGTGTGCGAACAACCAGCTTGCGTTGCCATCTGAAACAGGTAAAGCTTGTCGATTTCCGGTACCTCGGAAGCTTTGCTTCGGAGGGAGTCTTCGATCTCGGTGCTCGGACGCTCGGCCGGGAGCCCAATCGCGACTCTCTCATTCGGCTTAAGTTGGAACTGAACCCCTTTCGGCCCAACTCGCGTGGGAGGGATACCCTCGGACAGCAAGTCGAATTCTGCGCGCGTCACCCGTCCGCCCGGACGAAGCATTTTCCGAATTGGATCGAACGGGTTGATCACAATCTCTTGAATGTCTGTCCCCCTCACAAGCCGGAAGAAGTCCTGAGCGTTGAGCCCAAGATAAGGCGTATTTGGATCCCAGTTTTGAAGGGCCTCTATGTCGGTGAACGCTGGCGTCACTCGGCGCTGGTTTCGGTCTAGCATCCCAGTGAACTGTATTTGCAAGCCGGCTTTCGAAGCCTGAACTCCGTGGCTAAGACCGGAAGGAATCTCGGGGACAGGAATTAGTAACACTGACCCGAGGAGTGCCACGTAAAGATTTCTACGGTTTTCGGAGTTATCTTTCTGTGCAAGCTCGTTCATAGCTTGCACGAGGGCAGGATTGCCGTCTTGGAGTCGAGGCTTCTTTTTGGCAAGTATCGAATCGAGAAACTTCATTTGCGGGCCTTACCTGAGAGCCTCCGCGACTTTCCCACTCGCGATCAAATCCGCAATCCGCGCAAAATCCTGATACATCACGCGATCTTTATCCATAGTCGTACACACCGACCGAATCGCAGCATAGGCCGCAAGTCCACGCTTGCCGGTCTTAAGCGGCGCCACGAAGTCCAACGCTTGCGCGGCAGCCATAGCCTCGATCGCCATCGCATTGCGGGTGTTATCGACAATCCGTTTCAATTTCAGGGACGCGGCCATTCCCATCGAAACGAAATCCTCTTTGTTGCCCGAGGTGGTGATGGAATCCACTGACGCGGGATGCGCCAGGATTTTATTCTCACTCACCAGCGCCGCCGCCGTGACCTGCGGCATCATGAATCCAGAATTGAGTCCCGCACCCGCAGCCAGAAACGGCGGCAACCCTTCATTCAACGCGGGATTCACCAGCCGCTCTAACCTTCGTTCCGAGATGCCAGCCAGCGCGCTGAGAGCTATTCCGAGAAAATCCAGCGCAAATGCCAGAGGTTCGCCATGGAAATTCCCGCCCGAGATCACGTCGCCTTCGCCATCTGCCTGCTTAGGGTTCTTCACGAAAACCAGCGGATTATCCACCGCTGAGTTGACCTCAGTTTCCATCACTTCGCGGCAATGAGCCAGGGTGTCGCGTACGGCGCCGTGAACCTGGGGCATGCAGCGCAGAGAATACGCATCCTGCACCCGGCCGCAATCGCGATGCGATTCGCGAATCTCGCTGCCTTCGAGCATGCGTCGCAGATTCTCCGCGGTCCTTAATTGACCGGGGTGGGGGCGCACCCCGTGAATGCGCTCATCGAAAGCCGCATCTGTACCGTGCAACGCATCGAGCGTAAGCGCCCCGATCACGTCCGCAGTATCCACCAGCGTCTCTGCCGCGAGCAGGGCCAAGATGCCAACCGCCAACATCCCTTGCGTTCCGTTGATCAGAGAAACCGCTTCCTTCGCCTCCAGCACCACCGGCTTAATTTGGGCCCGACGCAAAGCCTCAGCTCCTGAGATGCGAACACCTTTGTCGTCGAGGCACTCGCCTTCGCCGATCAGCGCGAGTGCAAGATGGGCCAGCGGCGCCAGATCCCCGCTTGCACCCACGCTGCCCTGCGATGGGACAAACGGCGTCACGCCGCGGTTCAGCATCTGGCAAAGTGCGTCGACGACCACAGCCCGCACGCCGGAGAATCCCTTGGAAAGGGAATTGGCGCGCAGCAGCATCATGGCTCGGACCTCGGCTGCGGTCAGCGGCTCGCCCACTCCCACAGCGTGGGAGCGTACGAGGTTGACCTGCATTTCGCGAATCTGCTCGCCTGCAATGCGCACGTCGCTGAGCTTGCCCACACCGGTCGTGATCGCGTAAGAAAGTTTGTTGCTGGCTACCAGCGCGTCCACTACGGCGCGGGCCCGGTCCACAGCCGATCGCGCATCCGGGTCGAGCAGCACGGGCCGTTGCTCGACAGCCACTTCTCGCACCGCTTCCAAAGTGAGATCGTTGCCGTTGATGTGAAGTGCCTTCAAGGGGTTTGTCGATCAGCTTTCTGGATATTTAGTTACAGTTCTCAGATGTCGCTTTTCATTCCCATCGCTCCCCGGAACGCGCTTACGTATTTTTCGGGCAGCGGTACTTTCTTCATTTGCGGGTCGACCACGATGTGCGTGGTGTCCCCCTCCGCTAGCAGCGTGCCGTCATCGGCCCGCACCAACTCATATTCGAACTGCACTAGAGACTCACGAATATACTTCAAATGCGTGCGAACAATAACCTCGTCGTCATAGCGAGCGGGAGCCTTGTAGCGGCAGCGTGCATCGATTACGGCGATGCCGCAGCCATCCTTTTGTTCCATGTCGCGATACGAGAAACCGAGCTGTCGCAGCAGTTCCACTCGGCCGATTTCGAACCACACAAAGTAATTAGCATGATAGACCACGCCCATCTGGTCCGTTTCGGCGTATCGCACCCGCATACGGGCCTCACTCACCAGGGGAGGATGGTTCGCTCCGCGGCTCATTCACCGCTCCATCGCGGCTTGCGCTTTTCGAGAAATGATGAGATGCCTTCGCGGAAATCCTTCGTGGCGCGGATCGTGGCATTCTCTCGTACCGCAGCCTCTATCTGCGCATCGAGCTCGACCCGCGCTTGTTCACTAAGCAGGCGCTTCGTGCATACCAGCGATGCTGGGCTGTTCTCCATGAGTTGCGATGCCAGTTCCCGTGCCCGCTCGATCAACTTTTCCGCGGGAACGATTTCGTTGATAAGTCCGATGCGATACGCCTCTTCCGCTCCAATGATCCTGCCCGTAAGCAGCAAGTCTCTCGCATGTTTTTCCCCGACTTGACGCAGCAGAAAAGTCGAGACGATCGCCGGTACGAATCCAATTCGAACTTCCGTGTAGCCGAACTTGGCTTCTGGCGCGGCCAGTGTGAAGTCGCATAGGGTAGCGAGCCCACAACCTCCAGCGATGGCTGCCCCGTTTACCGCCGCAATCGTTAGCCTTGGGAAGTCGTACAGTGAGCGGAACAGCCGGGCCATGATTTCAGAGTCTTTCAGGCTCTGCTCCGGCGAGCGACCCACGAGCGCTTTCAGATTGTCCAGGTCCATGCCCGAGCAGAATGCTTTCCCTGCTCCAGTGAGAATCAGCACGCGCGCAGACGAGTTGGCAACTTCGTCAAGCACCGCCAACAACTCCTCGATCAGTTCGTAGCTGATTGCGTTGCGCTTGTCGGGACGGTTGAGAGTGATCGTGGCGATACTACCGTCATACCCTACGAGGAGTGTTTTGTAATCCATTTCAATCCGCTGCTGTAGAATTTCCGTACCGCGCTCCTAATTCAGCCGTCGCCCGCAGCAACACATTCAGAGGCTTTAACGGCGGCAGAACCGCGCCCCGCGCCGTCAACGCTTCAACCACCTTCTCTGTTGCAATATTGCCCACCAGCGCATCCTGGGCGAAAGGACATCCACCCAAGCCGCCCAGAGCGGAATCGAATCGCCTGCAGCCGGCATCATACGCGGCCGTTATCTTTTCTGCCGCCTGATCGGGGCGGCTGTGCAAATGTACGCCAATCTCCAGATAGTCATACTTTGAAATCACAGCCGAGACCAGTTCACCAATCTCCCTTGGCCCCGCCATGCCAACCGTATCCGCCAGTGAAATTATGTGAATGCCATACGATTCAAGCAGGTCGATTGCATCGACGACTTCGCCCACATTCCATGGATCGCCGTAAGGGTTTCCGAAGGCCATCGAGATATATGCGACGGTTTCAACTCCAGCTTCTTCACCTTTGTTTTTTATCTTCTCCAGTTCGTCGATGGCTTCATCGAGCGTCTGGCGCTGGTTGTTGCGCAAAAATGTTGGTGACACCGAATACGGAAATCCCAACGTGCGCACAGAGTTGGTGTTGATGGCTCGCTGCGCGCCCTTTTCGTTTACCACAATGCCGATGATCTCGACATCATCCGGAGGATCAAGCTCTTTCAGAACTTCCTCCGAGTCAGCCATCTGGGGCACGGCTGTGGGAGACACGAACGACGCAGCATCAATATGCTTAAATCCAGCGCTGATCAGGGCTCGCAAATATTCCAGCTTGATGTGCGTGGGGATTTGCCCCTTCAACCCCTGCCAGGCATCCCGCGGACATTCGATGAGCTTGACGGATTCATGCATTTCAAAGCCTTGGCCATGGATTTACACGGATTCTCACAGATGAATGCTTATCCACAAACTCCGCCCTTAGTCTGTATCTGTGCCGATCCGTGAACAATCCGTGGCTACGTTTGCAGCACACCCACCCTGAACTCCGCCACGTCCGGGTTCAAGGATGCCGCTTCCAAAGCGATCGTAATCGCATCACGCGTTTCGATGGGATCAATGATCTTGTCAATCCACAGCCGGGCGGCGCCATATCGCGGATCAGTTTGTTCGTCGTAGGAACGCTTCACTGATTCGTAAAGCTCTTTCCTTTCGTCTTCGCTCAACTTCTTCCCACTGCGCTCCAGTTGCTTGATCTTGATTTCCAGCAACGTCCCCGCGGCCGAATCGCCGCTCATCACGGCATAGCGCGCTGTTGGCCAGGCGAACAAAAAGCGCGGGTCATACGCCTTGCCGCACATGGCGTAATGTCCGGCGCCGAACGATCCGCCAACGATCACCGTGATTTTTGGGACAACCGAATTTGAAACTGCGTTCACCATCTTTGCGCCCGCCTTAATGATGCCACTCCACTCCGCGTCGCGCCCCACCATGAACCCGTTAACATCGTGGAAGAAAACTAGCGGAATCAGGTTCTGATTGCAATCCATGATGAAGCGCGCAGCTTTCTCGGCGGACTCGGTATAAATTACGCCTCCGAACTCGATGCGCTTGTGACCCTCGTGATCGATTGCCTGCGCATGCAGTTTCTGGTTAGCGACGATCCCTACTGCAAATCCGCCAATGCGCGCGTAACCGCATAGCACAGTTTTTCCGTACTCAGGCTTATATTCGTCGAAGCGGCTGCCATCTACGATGCGGGCGACAATTTCCTTCATGTCGTAAGGGCGCCCCGGAGAAGCATCGTAAATACCGTAAATCTCTTCCGCTGCCAGCGCGGGGTCTTCGGGCTTCTTGCGGTCCCACGGAGACTGCCGCCGGTAGCCCCACTTCTCGACGATCGCGCGAATCCGTGCCAAACAGGCTTCGTCATTCGGTTCGCGGAAGTCTACAGTGCCGCTGATGGCCGAGTGCATGGCTGCGCCACCCAACTCCTCGGCAGAAACTTTTTGTCCAATCGCTGCTTGCACCAGAGCCGGCCCAGCGAGAAAAAGCCCGCTACCGTCGGTCATGAGCACGTGGTCGCACATCACAGGAAGATATCCCCCACCCGCAACACACATGCCCATAATAGCTGCGATCTGCGGGATGCCCATGGCCGACATGACCGCGTTGTTGCGGAAGACGCGCCCGAAGTCATCCGTGTCCGGAAACACATCCTCCTGCAGTGGGAGAAAAACGCCCGCGGAGTCGACCAGATACATGGTTGGAACACGATTCTCGATGGCGATGTTCTGAGCCCGGATGACCTTCTTTGAAGTCATGGGGAAAAATGCGCCTGCTTTGACGGTGGCATCGTTGGCGATAATCATCACCAGCCTGGTGTGAATACGTCCCAAGCCTGTGATCACTCCTGCCGCAGGTGCCCCACCCCACTCTTCATACATCTCATAGGCTGCGAAGGAGCCAATCTCGAAAAAGGTGCCGGGATCGACTAACAGGCTGATACGTTCGCGCGCGGTCAGCCGGCCTTTGTTGTGCTGGTTCTCGATTGCCTTTGGCCCGCCGCCCTCGCGGACTTTCTCCTCCTCATTACGTACTTGAGAAACCATATCCGCCAGAAAACGCATATTCGCTTCAAAACGCGGGGAGGTCGCGTCCACGTGCGTTTCGAGGACGGTCGAGCTCGAGGGCGTGCTGGATTCGTATCGCTCGGCCATGAAGGGCTGCCAGGAACCATTTACCGTATAACAGCCTAGCATCACGACGCAAACTTCGATTCCAAGCAGGCGGAAACGCGAGCCAGGATGACTAAGTGAAGATCACCGAAGAATGAATTCGCTGCACTGCCTTTGCCACAGGGTCCTCTGCCAACCCATCAACCAACCCATGGCGCAGTGCATCTCTCGCGTGCAGCTTCTCGGCCGCCACAAACATTTCGAGTGCCTTTGCTTTTCGACGAGTCGCGGCAACCGCTGCGTTCCTCCCCAGCCTGTGATCAGCCCCAGCGCAGCACCACGATGTGCGAGAACCGCATCCGGCGAGGCGATTCGCCGGTGGCAAGCGAGAGCCAGATCGAGCCCGCCGCCCATGCAGTACCCGCAGATCGCCGCGTAGACCGGAGCGGGGAAGCGTTCTATCGTGGTCATTAGCGTCTGGCCTATGCGAGAAAATTCGCGAGCCTCGGACCCGGTCAAAGCCGCGATCTCGCTCAGATCGGCTCCCGCCGAGAAGAATCTCCGGCTTCCAGCAACGATCAGCGATTCCGACCTGCGCGCCAAGTCATGGAACCCATCGGTCAATGCCAGTACACAATCGAGCGTCAGGCGATTGGTGCCGTCATCAGAGCGCAAACGCAACACCCGAACGCCGTCATGAGTTTCGAGATGAAAGAACTCGGCAGTTAGCATTTCGCATTGAGCACTGGGTCAAAGCCGTTCGCCGAGAGGTCCTGCACGGCTAGGCGCCAAGCGCTAAAAGCCAAGTGCTAAGTGCTTTTTTCTATCCACTGGTCCAGTCGGCGCCCGTCGTCTTCCAGCAGAAAGCTTCCCACACCGAAACACGCGCCAAAGATCCGATGCGACTCCGGATCGCGAGCCGCGCGCGGGATCCATTGTTTTCCAATCTGATATTGGCTGGCTGTGAACCATTTCTGCGGCAACACCTCGACCAGTCCTGCCTGCAGATAGAAAACGTACAAGGCAAACGACGGGTCATCCTTTCCTTTCGCCGGGTAACTGGTGGGGACAATCAGTTCATCAACCGACTTAATTTCCACCGGGACTTCAATCTTATGCATGCCAGCGTCGAAACCAAGCGGAACCTCAAAGTCCGCAATCGGGGCAGTGGCAGCGTAAATTCGTTCCGATGATTGCTTGAGCCATCCCGCACTTTCTGCGAGGTCGAAAGGCTTGAGCTGGTCAGAATCGAAGCACGCGAGACGAATGCTCCGCCCCTCCGGGCACCAGATGCCAAGATGCGAAGGCGGAACGAAGAACGGGCGGCAGTATGTATTCAAGGCCAGAGGTTTGTCCGGCTCCTGTGCTGGAGCGAGCGAGAAATGCAGCAGTCGAATCATGCAAGGTCGGACTGCAAGGAGATCATTCCGTACCGGTCGGCGCATCGCCGGGAAATCTGAATACGTCGCGGGCCCGAAGCTCGGTCACACGACCCACAACATCGTTTGCCTTTCCCGCATCGACGCCTTTGTCTCTGGACAAGTATGTTAATTGTGTTGGCGCCGCAAACCGGGTACCGGAAGCTTCGACGATTTCTGCGATCTTCAATATCACGTCCTGGCGAATTGCGGTGAATTCTGCCCAATCGCCCGTCTTGCCATAGGCAAAGAGCTCCATCTGGAAAGCTGCGCCGACAAAACTCATCACTCGAACTCTACAGGACCCAGATTCAATTGCGGGATGTCCGTTCAGCATGCTCTGCACGCGGTCCAGTACGAACCGTAATTGTTCGGCTTGAGTTTCAATTCGCAGCGAGAAAGTCTGGTTGATAAGCAATTTGTTGCGGCGCGCCATGTTTTCAAATTGCATTTGAGCGAGCGATCCATTAGGAACTACGGACAGATTCTGATCGAGGGTTCGCAGCTTTAGGGAACGCAGACCGATATCTTCCACAGTTCCAAGTTGACTGCCGATCTGGCAGAAGTCGCCGACACGTACAGCTTTGTCCATCAGCAAGGAAACCCCGCCGATGAGGTTCTCCAGGGTCTTTTGCGCGGCCAGCGCTATTGCCAACCCCCCAATGCCGAGGCCTGCGAGCGTCGTCTTCACGTTGATACCAAATAGGCTCAACGCGGCAACCGAGGCGATGATCAGCAGCATGATGCGAGTGAGACGCTGCATCACGATGAGGATCGACTCCCCGCCTCCGTGTTGCGTTCGCGTTCGGTTCACCGCATGTTCGAAACTTCGGTCGGTGATCGTGCTCAGGAGCCACAGGAAACATCCCATCAGGAGAGCCGCCAGGAAACGAGAATAATAGACACGGTACAAAAGAGGCGGCCCCAGCAGATAGACGAAGACGGCGTGCAGCAAGATGGCAAGGATGCACTTGAGGGGCATTCCATGTCGCGTCTCCCACGCTGGTCGGAAAGGAAGTTTCTGCAGTTTGTGCCGGATCCGCTCGGGCACACTAAACAAGAAGGTCAACAGCCAAGCCAGCAACCACGAAACCGGTATCGAAAAAAGCCACTCGAGCCACTGCGCCGGAGACATTCGCAACACCCGCCGACCGGTCAACGTGGCAGGAAAGAGTCGGTCAGCCAACGTCGGCGCTTCCGTTTTCATCTGGGCGTAGAGCGTCGGGATTTCTGCAACCGTCTCTTTTGAAACCAGCCAGATTTTCCCCGACTCCGGATCATTCACCCGCACCAGGATGATGTCCACAGTCGTGGGGCCCACTTCCAATGCGCCAGCGCGCACTTCTCCGGGCGGAAGTCCAGGTTCAACCGTGCCATTGGGATCATCGCTCAATAAGCCGACGCTGCCTTTGAACTTTCCGTGCAGCGCGTAAAGCTCCTTGGCTCGCTGTGCCAGATTCGTGTCTTGACCCGGAGTTGGCTGCAGGTAGCGAGCGGCAGTCTCGTAGTCCTCGCTTTCGGTGCATTTCAACAATCCCATCACCGCACCGCGTGGAGTAGTGCGCCCGAGCGGATCGATTGGTGCCGTAGCCTCAGCTTTGGCTGGCGGAGTTGATGAAGGTGTCGGAAGCTGGGCAGGCGAATTCGGAGCTGAGGCTATGAAGATGAAGACAAAAGCTACGTCGAAAGCGTAGGTTCTGCTGAGGTGCAATCTTCGGCAATTCCCGTCGGATGCTCCGTATAAAATCACGACGACCTGCTGTTCACACTGCCTATTTCGATGGGTTTAGAGGAGCCGCTATTTCACTTTGACTTGTGCAGAATTCTGCTTTCTTTTGGTCATCCGGGAACCTAATTTCCTCCGTGCTGCAGGCTTTACTCAGTCACGCGACCCGCCTGTCCACAGCCGGTTCCTTCCTGGCAAACGCGCCCGCTTTACCGGCATCGAGTAACTGCGCTCCGTCGATCCGGCCGAAAAGCTCGATCAGTTTCGCGACGAGACCAGTCCAGCCGGTCTGATGGCTAGCTCCCAGGCCCGCACCGTTGTCTCCATGGAAGTATTCGTAAAACAGGATGTAATCCTTCCAGTGAGGATCGGTCTGGAATTTCTCGGTACCTCCGTACACCGGTCGCCGGCCAGACTCATCGCGCACGAAGATCCTCGTCAATCGATTGGAAATTTCCTTGGCCACCTCGAAGAGATTCATCCGGTTGCCCGAGCCCGTCGGACACTCGATCTTGAAGCTGTCGCCGTAATAGAGATAGAACGACAACAGGGAACGGATCAGCAGTACATTCACCGGCATCCAAACCGGACCGCGCCAGTTAGAGTTTCCACCGAACATGCCGGTGTCTGATTCTGCCGGGAGGTAATTTACCCGATATTCCTGGCCCCCGATATTGAAGATATAGGGATGATCGGCATGGTAGCGGGAGAGCGCTCGGATGCCGTAGGGACTGAGGAATTCATTCTCGTCGAGCATGCGGGTGAGAATTCGGCGCAAGCGTTCCGGATTTACCAACGCGGCAATGCCGCGCTCGCCATACCCGTAATGGCCCGGCCCGGTCGCATGAATGGTCTCGAGGAGTCCGGGCATATGTCGCAAGCGCTCCTGCAGAGCCTGCATCACGCGTGGTACCCGTTCGCGCTGTTCGGGCTCAATCACCGTGGTGGCGCACAAGGGTAATAAACCCACCATCGAGCGGACCTTAAGCCGCGTTGCACTTCCGTCCGGAAGGCGCAACACATCGTAGTAGAACCCATCCTCTTCGTCCCACATGCCATCCGGGCCTACCTGGTTCATGGCGTGAGCAATCCAAAGGAAATGGTTAGCAAACTTGATGGCCATGTCTTCAAAGAAGGAGTCGTGGGCCGCCAACTCAACGGCGATCTCCAGCATGTTCTGGCAAAACATTGATACCCATGCAGTGCCGTCAGCCTGTTCCAGGTAGCCGCCCGTGGGTAGGGCAGCACTGCGGTCAAAGACACCGATGTTATCGAGTCCCAGAAAACCTCCTTCGAAAAGATTCCTGCCAAAGCGGTCTTTGCGGTTCACCCACCAACTGAAGTTCAGGGTCAGCTTCGCAAAAGATCGCTTGAGGAACTCGATATCGCCTGCGCCCTTGAGCGCCTGATCGGTCCGGTACAGGAAGAGGGTGGCAAAGGCATGGACGGGAGGGTTTACGTCGCTGAAGTTCCACTCATAGGCTGGAATCTGCCCGGTCGGATGCAGGAAAAACTCCTGCAGCATCAGGTCGAGCTGTTCTTTTGCGAAATCCGTATCGACCGTGGAGAGTGCGATGGTGTGGAAAGCCAGGTCCCATGCGGCAAACCACGGGTATTCCCACTTGTCGGGCATCGAGATGACGTGCGCATTCACCATGTGCGACCACTCGCTGTTCCGCACTTGTCTGCCGTCCGGCCGCATCGGATCTACGCCATGTTCCTCCAGCCATTTGTCCACATCGAAACCGAAGTACTGCTTGCTCCATAGCATTCCGGCCAGCGCTTGCCGCATCACCCGGGCTTCATCTTCACTGACACGTTCCGGCGTGACGGAACGGTAAAACTCGTCCGCCTCATCCTGACGAAGCTGCATGATCTGACCAAAGCTCTTAAAGGGGTCTCCGATGCCAGCAGGCGCCAGATCACTTAGTCGGAGTCGGATCGTGGCCGTTTCGCCAGCGCCCACGTTGATTCGCTGGAGGGCGGCCACTTTTGTCCCTGTCTGATGTGGGTTGACGGCACCTTGCTTGCCGTTCACCACGTAGTTGTTGATCGCATCCTTGACGTAGGGACTGGCATTGGGCGTACCGAAGATTCGCTCGTTGTTGGTTTCGTTCTCGGTGAAGAGCAGCGGCACATCTTTCTCGGAGTACAGATAGCGATCACCCAGTTCGGCGTGTGATGCTGCAACAAAACGGGAGCCATTCTTACCCGTGACTTGCTTCAATGAGGGCCGGGGCGTGTCAGGCCACCAAGTCCAGGTGTTGCGGAACCAAAGAGTCGGCAAAACATCTAACGTAGCCGACTCAGGCCCGCGATTGCTCACGCTGATCTGGATCAGGATGTCCTCGGGAGTGTTCTTGGCGAACTCGACGAAGACGTCGAAATAACGATCATCTTTGAAGATGCCAGTGTCCAGAAGTTCGTATTCCATGTCGAGGCGGTTGCGCCCTTTGTTTGTGGCCACCAGATCACCGTAAGGGAAGGCCGCCTGCGGATACTTGTACAGGTACTTCATGTAGGAGTGGGTCGGCGTGCTATCCAGGTAGAAGTAATACTCTTTGACATCCTCACCGTGATTGCTCTCGCTGTTGGTCAATCCGAAAAGACGTTCTTTAAGTATTGGATCCTTACCGTTCCAAAGAGCAACGCTAAAACATAGCTGCTGTTTGTCATCGCTGATGCCGGCAAGACCGTCCTCACCCCAGTGATAGGCGCGGGACCGGGACTGGTCATGGCTAAAGTAGTCCCAGGCATTTCCATCCTGGCTGTAGTCCTCGCGGACCGTGCCCCACTGTCTCTCGCTCAAGTAGGGCCCCCATTTTCTCCACGGGATTTTGGCGGCACGCGCTTCTTGCAATCTGAGGACTTCTGGATTCCTACTCATATCTCACCTCATCTTTCATCCGGCGCGGCGGCCGTGGCTCTACGGGGTCGACAGAAATGGGTGAATAGTTGTGGGAAAGTCCCACTGCGGCCATTTTCGCTTTCAGACCGCTGTGCCACTCGACCACAACCAGGAGGCGGCACAATTGTCCGTTCGACATGTGAGCAGAAGGGGAGCGTTCAAACAACTGGCAGTCTTACTAGTTTAAAAGCTTCATAACCTTAGTGTGGCCCAGATCTGGTTCGTGGGTTTCTCTGCCCCTTCATAAGTCTTATAGCTGCGCAGCTTTGCGGAGCTGATTCGATACGCGATCTCCGCGATCTTTTCCGCTAGGGCGGTGACAACACCTTCATGGCGTGGTGCACCCAAACGCGAAGCGGGCGAGGCTTGCAATTCATTGGCTCGGCTATCGGCGGTCTCAAGTCGAGAAAGGGTTCACAGATGAACTGGTTCTCTGCCTTGAATCGCAAGCTGGGTTTTTGTTATAACAAAACTGACAGTCGTCACGTGGGGTTGTGAAAAGAACTGCCCGTGGGTTCCGAAGAAAGTGGGCAGTTTTCGTAGCTTCGTCAAAAGAGCACAGGCGTTGGCCGCACGCCGGCTCATGCTGTTGGGAAACCCGCAGTATCGCTCTTGTAAGGCGTTCGCGAGAATTGCTTAACCGCGTTTCGCGAACGTAAAACATCGAACCTCCTTGTCCCGAGCTGTGAGGAGTTTCTGGTGCGTTTTGTTCGCAGACCCGATGTGCACGACGCTCACCTCGAGTGCGCGGCACGGCTGCGACCTGTGTTTTACCTCACTTTGCCTTTCGCGGATGGCAGTCCCGCCATTCGTTCTCTCCCATCAAGCTGTCTCAAGACTGCACACGCCGGAGGAAGATAATGGCGACGAATCTTATTCACATTGAAAACGACCAGGAAATCAAACAGCGGTTAGCGGCGGAACGCGCCCGGTTGCGCAAGATCGCCGGGTTGGATCGGCCCGAACACTTCCACCGGCCGGTGGAGCGAGCCTTCACTGCGGAGGAGCGCAGCAAAGTCACAATTTTATTCGGAGGCTTTACCTGGAAGCACGAAGATTTGATCCGAGCGGTGTTCCAGGGTTGCGGTTATCGCTGCGAAAAATTGCCAGTGCCCGACGTCCCCGCATTCCAGATTGGAAAGGAATATGGCAACAACGGCCAGTGCAACCCGACCTACTTCACTGTCGGCAACCTGGTTCAGTATCTGCAATTCCTGGAGAAAGAGGGTATCCCTCGTCAGGACATTCTGGATAAGTACGTCTTCTTTACCGCTGGCTCTTGCGGTCCCTGCCGCTTCGGCATGTACGAAGCCGAGTACCGTTTCGCCTTGAAAAATGCCGGATTTGACGGCTTCCGCGTGCTGCTGTTCAAGGACAGCGACGGCATCAAAGCTGCGTCGGGCGAGCCCGGGCTGAAGTTCACCATCGACTTCGGATTCGGCATGTTGAACGCCATGCACCTTGGCGACGTAATCAACGATTTGATCTACCAGGTCCGTCCTTTCGAAGTAAATAAAGGTGAGACGGACCGCGTGTTTCATGAAGCGGTCGACGGATTATGCGAAGACCTGCGGAACCGCGATTCCTTCGAGATCGAGGAGCGGGCTCCGGAATGGGCGAAACCCAAGTTCAAGAGCAACAAGGTTCTCAGAAACACCTTTAACGTCTTCGGCAAGTGGCACGAGCACATGTGGGGAAAGGATTATCTCAACGCTTTGGCTTCCGCTCGCGACAAGATGAATCAGATCGAGGTTGATCGCACCAAGGTCAAGCCGGTCGTCAAGATCACTGGCGAATTCTGGGCGCAGATCACCGAAGGCGATGGCAACTTCCACATGTTCGACTTCCTGGAGCGCGAAGGTGCGCAGGTCGTCGTCGAACCGATCGCAACCTGGGTGGCTTATCTGATGTACCAAGCGAAGGCGCATGCGAAAGCGAAGTGGCCGGTGAACCAACCGCATCGCAACCCAGAGTGGTACGAAGTGCAGAAGCAGATGGCCAATTACTTCGGCTTGCGCAAAAAACTATGGGGCATTGGCGCCGGCGAGCGCATGTGGAATTTCTTCTATCACCGCACGATCAAGAACATGGGTGGCATCACTCATCACCTCGTGCCACAAACCGACCTGGCTGAGATGGCGCACCCTTTCTACAACCAGTTTGCTCGCGGCGGAGAAGGGCACCTCGAAGTTGGCAAGAACGTCTACTACACCGTGCATCGTCTTTGCCACATGGTGTTGGCGCTCAAGCCTTTCGGCTGCATGCCTTCGTCGCAATCCGATGGCGTGCAGTCCGCCGTCGTCAACAAATTCAAAGAAATGATCTTCCTACCCATTGAAACCTCGGGCGAGGGCGAGGTCAACGCTCACAGCCGCGTCCAGATGGCTCTGGGCGAAGCCAAGGTCAAGGCGAAGACCGAATTCGAGCAATGTCTGAAATCCACCGGCAAGAGCATGGAGGAAATCCGGGAATACATTGCCGAGCATCCGGAACTGCGCCGGCCCTTCTACCACGTCCCGCATCGTGAAGGCGTCACGGGAACGGCGGCCCAGTTCGTGCTGCACGTGAGCGATCGCATGGATAAGAGCACGCGGCTGTGGAAGCGTGCTCGCGTTCCTGGGATCGCGTTGCCGAACGCCGCCTAATCGTGGTCGACACCGCCGTCCTGTTTGCGATACACCTCGCGGCGAGACGGCGGTCACCACAATTTCGAAATGCTTCTTGCCACTGATTGGAGAGACGATGCACGACCATCTGGGCCAACAACCGAAGCCGCAGCTATTTCAGATAGCTCCTGCGCCAACACAAAGACCGCATGATCACCACACCGAATTCATGGTCGGGCTCGACGTCGGCTCGACCACGGTCAAAGCAGTCGTCGTGGACGCGGCCACTGACAAGGCTTTGTGGCAAGACTATCAACGGCATGAAACCAAGCAGCCGGAGAAGAGCCTGGAATTTCTGCGCCGCATCGAAAAGGAAGTCGGCATCAATCGCCATAACACGCGCATGTTCATGACCGGTTCTGGAGGCGGAGGGATCGCCGAGCAGATCGGCGCCAAGTTCGTGCAGGAAGTCACCGCGGTCTCGCTTGCGGTCGAGAAGATGCATCCCGAAGTGTATTCGGTGATCGAACTCGGCGGCCAGGATGCCAAGATCATTGTCTTCAAAGATGACGATGAGACCGGGCGCAAGAAAAAGATTCCGTCAATGAACGATAAGTGCGCGGGGGGTACTGGGGCAGTCATCGACAAGATCAACGCGAAGCTGAAGATTCCGGTCGCCGAGCTTGCCTTGCAGGGATATCACGGGATCAAGCTGCACAAGGTCGCGGGTAAGTGCGGTGTGTTCGCCGAGACCGACATCAACAGCCTGCAAAAAGTGGGGACGCCACCGGATGAGTTGATGGCTTCGCTTTTTGAAGCGATCGTGCTGCAGAACCTCAGTGTGTTGACTCGCGGCCATACGCTGAGGCCGCACGTTTTGCTGCTGGGCGGGCCCAACAGCTTCATCAAAGGTATGCGAGAGGCTTGGCAGGCAAACATTCCGCGCATGTGGCAGGAGCGCAAAGTCACGATTCCTGACGGCGCCAAGGCCCATGATCTCATTAAGGTCCCGGAAAACGCACAGTACTTCGCCGCCCTGGGCGCGATCGAATTCGGCAAGAGCGAAGAAGACTGCGTCGGCTGCTATCAGGGATACGAAAAGCTGCTGCACTACATCGACTATGGACGGCAGGAGGAAAAGGCCAAGGCCGGCGCCAAGGGGCTTACGGCTGGCGAAAAAGAGTTGGACGACTTCAAGGTCGACTATCGACGCAAGAAGTTTATACCCGCGACCTTCCCCGCCCACAAAACAGTGGGCGGATTTATTGGCATCGACGGTGGCTCGACTTCCACCAAAGCCGTACTGCTCGATGAAAAGGGTGACATTCTCTGCAAGTCTTACCAGCTCTCGAACGGCAATCCTATTCAGGACACGATCGAAATGTTTGAGAATTTGCGCGGCCAGGTGGAAGCGCAAAACGCAAAACTGGAAGTCTTAGGTGTCGCCACCACCGGATACGCGAAGGACATTCTGAAAGACGTCCTGCACGCGGACGTGGCGTTAGTGGAAACAGTGGCCCATACCGAGTCTGCGCTCAAGTTTTACGAGGATCCGCACGTCATCGTCGACGTTGGCGGGCAGGATATCAAAATCATCATCCTGCATAACGGCCGGGTCAAAGATTTCAAACTGAACACACAATGCTCGGCGGGCAACGGCTATTTCCTGCAGTCGACCGCTGAAGGTTTCGGACTGAGCGTTGAGCAATACGCCGATCTGGCTTTCTCTGCCCAATCCATGCCGGTTTTCGGCTATGGCTGCGCCGTCTTCATGCAATCGGACATCGTGAACTTCCAGCGCCAGGGCTGGCGCGCCGAGGAAATTCTCGCAGGTCTGGCGGCTGTGCTTCCGAAGAATGTTTTCTTGTACGTGGCCAGCATTCCCAACCTCGCTGCCTTGGGCACCCGTTTCGTCCTGCAAGGTGGGACGCAGAACAACATGGCCGTGGTGAAGGCGGAAGTGGACTTCATCCAAAATAGTTTTCGTGCGGCTGGAAAAAAGCCGGAAATCATTGTCCATGAATTCTGCGGCGAGTCGGGCGCGATCGGTGCTGCCGTTGAGTCTGTGCGCCTCTGGCGCAATGGCCTGCAAACCAGCTTTGTCGGACTGGAGGCGGTGCGCAAAATTCAGTACCGCACCACCCGCAACGAAAGCACGCGCTGCAACTTCTGCAAGAACAATTGTCTGCGCACATTCATTGACATCCGAACCGCTCCCAAGGATGACCTGAGCCTCATTCCAATTCAGAAGGTCACGAAAGTTCCCCTGATGCACGGCGAGCAGCGATTGATCATCGCAACCTGCGAAAAAGGCTTGGTCGAAGATGTAAACGACATGAAAGAGATCAAAGCCGGGATCGATGAGATCAAAGACAAGTATCCCAACTTCGTAGACTTCGCGGCCCGCGAAGTCTTCCGTCCAGTGAATCCGAAGCCCGTAGCCGACGCCATTCCGGTAACGAAGTTCTGGAACAAGGCCGCAAAAGAGCGCATTCCGCTCATGGAAAACCGCAAGAAGCTTCGCGTCGGCATTCCCCGCGTGCTGAACATCTACACCTACGCGCCTCTCTTCAACGGATATCTTGAGAGCCTGGGCGTGCAACCGGAAAACATCATCTACTCCGATTACACCAGCTCGGAACTGTATCGTGCGGGCGCGAGCCGCGGCGCAATCGATCCCTGCTTCCCTGCGAAGATCGGTATTTCGCACGTCTACAACCTGATCCAGGAAAAGCATCGCAAGAAACCCTTGGACATTATTTTCTTCCCGATGTATGACGTGCTGACATCTCCGCTGGTCAAGATCGTCGGCGCCAACGCTTGTCCGACCGTGACGGCAACGCCCGAAACCGTGAAAGCAGCGTTCACCAAAGAGAACGACGTTTTCGCCGAGAACAACGTGAAGTACGTTGATCCCATCCTCAATTTTGCAGATCGCAAACTGTTTGCACATCAAATGCTGCAGGCTTGGCAGCCGATCCTCGGATTGTCGATGGAAGAAAACGACCGTGCGGTCGAAGTTGGCTTCAAGGGTCTGACCGACTACGAAGCCAGCATTCGCCGGCGGGCGCGCGAGGTAATGGACCAACTGGAGCGTGAAGATCGCATTGGCATCGTGATGCTGGGCCGTCCCTATCATCACGATCCCGGCCTCAATCACGAAATCATGGAGGAGTTCCAGAAGCTGGGGTATCCCATCTTCTCGCAGAACACTTTGCCTCTTGACGAAGACCTCCTGGAACGACTGTTCGGCGACGAAGTTCGCGCCGGAGTGATCAGCCATCCTCTCGACATTACCGACGCGTGGAAGAATTCCTATTCCTGCAGCACCAACCACAAAGTTTGGGCGGCAAAGTTCACCGCCCGCCATCCCAACCTGGTTGCGCTTGAAATCTCGAGTTTCAAGTGCGGTCACGACGCACCTATCTACGGAGTCGTCGAAGGCATCATCGAGCAGTCGGGCACGCCTTATTTCTGCTTCAAGGATCTCGACGAAAACAAGCCCTCAGGCTCGATTCGTATCCGCGTGGAAACCATCGATTACTTCCTGCGCCGCTATCGCGAAGAGATCATCAAGAAGCGCAAAGCAAGCGAAGAGATCGAGGCGCAATTGACTGCTCTGGAAGAACAACTACGCGGCCAATGCGAGCAGGAAGCTCAAGGCATGGCCGCCGACTGAGCAGAAGATAGGGATACGCGAACAAGATTGTCTATCTCCGGGGATTGCCACGAGTGTCCAGGTGGGCCACGGAGCCTCGCCCCGCGAAACCCGAGGTGACCAGTCGTCGCAGCGTGAGGAAAAGCGAAAACCCAACCAACTCTCTAAACGTAGAGCACTTGCTTCAGCAGGGTCTCGACACCATTCCACGTGATCTGCACTCCGATGCAGAGAAGCACGAATGCAATGATTCGAAGGATGCCGTGGGCTGTCTGGGGTGAAATTCGCTGGGTGATCTTTGGGGCATAGCGGTAGCACACGTAGACCGTTAGGCTCAAGACCACGAGAGCCAGAGAAATTCCCAGGTGAGCGATCACATTCTGAAGCACGTTGGACTTCACCGAAGCGTGCGCACTCAGGGTCAACATGACCACGATGCAGCCCGGACCCACGGTCACCGGAAATGTGAGCGGATAGAAAACCTGTTGCTCGATAGATAAGAAATTATCTTCCCTGACTACCGTCCGATCGGGGGTCACGGTGCTCTCCTGCTGGTTCAGCAGGTTCCATCCCATGCTGGCAAGCACCAAGCCTCCGGCAACCTGCACTACCGGAAGCGAGATCCCGAAGAACTCCAGCAGCCCCGTCCCGACCAGCTCGATCACCAACATGAAGATGGTAGTGCTGATCGCAATCTTGCGGGCCAGATCGCGAAACACAGAGTCGGGCACGTTTCCAATGAAACCGAGAAATACTAACGCCGATCCCAGCGGATTAACTAATGGCAGGAGTGCGCTGAAAGTAAGCGCGAAGGACTTGAAGAGGAGGAGCACAATTGCCATATATAGCGAAACAGCATAACACCTGCGAACCACTCAGGCTTTCCGATGGGTCTAAAACACTATCAAAACTCCAAGGGCCAGCGGTAAACGTTTTGATGCCGAAACCGGATGTCTGGCAACCTCCCTGTTCTTTACGAAGCTTTACTCCACGCTGACACAATCTTTACAGAACTCCCCGCAAGCTCAACGGACGGTTCTCGTTCCTCTAATGTAGGCAGCAATCAACCCTGCGACGTGAGAATGGGAGTCCTAAGGTCATGGTGAATCACGGAACAATATTCTACGTTGACGATAATCCCAAGTCGCGACGCCTTTTGACCAGTGTGATCAGGAGTTGCGGATTTGAAGTGGTCAGTGCCGGAGATCCGATCGATGCGCTATCGCGAATCAGGAAAAGTTCTTTCGACCTGGCATTGCTCGACTACCAGATGCCACATTTGACCGGCTCGCAGTTCGCGCAGAAAATCAAGAGTGCCAAACCTGACGTTCCCGTAGTGCTGCTCTCCGGCTTTTCAGCTCTGCCGCCCTTCGAATTGATCTTCGTCGATGCTCACGTAGGGCGCGGAGCAACTTTGGACGAACTACTGGACACCATGCGCAATTTGATCCATCCGAATGCTACTCTTCAGCTCCGAGTTCAGAGTTGTTCGGGGGGAGCTGCGCTCTGATCTTCCCGCGCGCTCAACTCGCGTAGCTTAAACCGCTGCAGTTTCCCGGTAGCGGTTTTCGGCAGCTCCGGCAGGAACTCAATCCATCGGGGCCGTTTGTAGGCCCCAATCCTTTCGGCAACCCAGTCTTGCAACTCCCGGACAAGTTGGTCGCTGGCTGTGAACTCGTCGTTTACCACAACGTACGCGGCGGCCTTGGTAAGTCCATTCTCATCGTCACGAGCGACCACGGCCGCTTCCCGAATGGCTGGATGCGCAATCAATGCGCTCTCGACTTCTGTCGGGCTCAGCCAGCGGCCGTTTACCTTGAACAGGTCATTGGCGCGTCCTGCGTACCAGAAGTAGCCTTCTTCATCCCGGTGATACTTGTCGCCCGTGCGAAACCAGTGGCCCTCAAAAGTCTCCTTCGTCTTTTCATGCTGGTTCCAGTAGCCGGCGCAGGTGGAATCTCCCTTGATCCAAAGATTACCAATCTCTCCCGGGGCCACTGCTCGCCCGTCATCATCGACGATCCTGGCCTCATAGCCTGGAATGATCTTGCCGCTGGATCCGGGCTTCGCTTCGCCCGGACGGTTCGCGATTACCATCTGCAGAGTTTCCGTAGAGCCGAGGGAGTCGAGGATTTCGATGCCAAAGCGCTGTTTGAAACGTTCAAAGAGTGGCGCAGGCAAAGATTCGCCAGCTGACACTGCATGGCGCACGCTGGAAAGATCGAAGTCCTTTCCTGCTTCGCGCCGGTAAGCCAGCAATGCGGCGTAATTCGAGGGCACCGAGAAGAACAGAGTCGGCCGGTAGCGCTCGATGTCAGCGTAGACACTAGCCGGCGTGGGACGTGCCGGGGAAAGAACCGTCGTTGCCCCGCAGCCCAACGGAAAATAGCCGGCATTCCCCAAACCGTAGGCAAAAAATAGCCGCGCGACGCTATAGCAACGGTCGCGCTCATTCATCCGTAAAATATTTCTGGCATACAGTTCCATGCACACCACCATATCGTGATGGAGGTGCACGCAGCCTTTGGGAGTGCCGGTGCTTCCCGAGGAGTAGAGCCAGAAAGCGGAGTCGTCTTTGTGGGTAACTTCCGCTTCCAGTTCTGGGGATGCGACGTCCATCAACTCACTCAGGCAGGGATGTTGTCGGTTGTTTCCGCCGACGACCACAATTTCTCGTAAATATTTGAGACGTTTCGGTTCTATCGATTGCAGTTGCGGAAGTAAATCTTCGCTCACCAACACGACGCGGGCCCGGGTGTCGTTCAGCAGATATTCGTACTCGTACGGTTTCAGCAGCGTGTTCGCGGGCACCGCCACGGCGCCGATCTTGATGGTCCCGAAAAACGAGTACAAAAACTCCGGAGTGTCCAACAGCAAAAGCACAACCCGTTCTTCAGCGCGCACACCAAGTTTGCGAAGCGCATTGCCCACGCGGTTCGTCCGCTCCAGCACTTGCCGATAACTAACCTGTTCGTCGCCGCATTCAATCGCGGTCTTTTCCCCTCTTCCTTGGAGGACATTGCGATCCACGAAATAGGTCGCGACATTGAATGCATCCGGCAAGTTTGTCAACGGCTGTTCTCCGGAGTTCGGCGCGAGTCTAGACATACAAATCGGAATAACGGTCGATCAATCGTTCTCCATCGAATGTCGTGTTCAAAGAACCACATTTTCAACCGGCCGGCGCGGGCTGGCTCGGGCGGTCAGAGTCGGATAGCCCATGTAGAAAACAAAGGTGGGCTGCCATGCGGAGTCTCCTAGAACTTCAGCAAGCATGCCAGCTCGCTGCGCCGGCTTCCCCAGCGCCTTCTCATGGTCGATCATTTCCACTGCTTCATTGCAGGGCCGTCCCGCCACGCCGCGAGCCGTCGCCAGCAAATGCGCCCGCTGCCAAATCCGCCCGGCACGCAGACAGTCTTCGCGGTCGTAACGGTCACGCACGGCAATGATGCCAATCAAGGGCGCGCTCAGCATCAACTCCGAGTAGCGATCTTTCTCGCCTTGCGATGCAACCCGTTGCAGCATCCACAAAGGCATCATCTTGGAAACAGCAGCCGCAATCGGCGGCAGGCCGAAGGCATCAATGGTCAAGCCATCACGAAACTTCTGGACCTCACTCCAGTTCATCCGAATCCATCGATCGCTGCCACGAACCACGTCCGGATCGGAATAAATTTCACGGTTGGCCGCGGAGCTTATTTCCACAATCTTTCTTCGGTCTGCATCCGCCGTGAAGAGGAAAATCTTGACCTCTGTTTCATCGCCGGGCGAGCGGCTCAGACTGTCGATGAATTCGGGCGGGACCGGTTTCTGCGGAATGTAAGCGCCGCGATTCGTATGCCGCTGCGGAATCGCGTCGTACAGTTCGCTGTCCTCACGTGTGCCCGGGGCGAGATCCACGCGCGCCAGGAGCCGCGGCTTGGGCTCAACCGGATCCGATCCAAGCTTTCCTGGAAGCAGCGTCAGCTTGGCTGCGTAGCCATTGGCGACCGCCGCCAGCATCAGGTTCTCGAGAGCACAGCCCATCCCGATGTGTTCCTCTCGCAGATACGGATCGAGCGCTCCGACGTTCCGGCTGGTATCGATATACAACTCAATCGAGGAATTCGTGACCTTGAATAACCAGGGTTGCGTGTTATGTGGGCTGGCGGCCAGAATCGCAGAGCGCACCAGCCCAAGCGCTCCGTCGTTTGCATCCTTGCGCCAGTCTTTCCAGGGTTGGTAAGCTGGTCCCTCGCCCACACTAAAAACGCCTTGATCGTAGGCGCGCCAGACTCCACCTCCCACAACCACGACGGTGACAACTCCAGCGCCCTTCAGAAATGATCTGCGTTGCATGGAGCACCTCTCGCCGACGCTTGTCCCGGCGAAACCGCAGCAGCACCGAAACTATACTCTTGTCGACGCTGTGGACCCTACAAATCCTGACCATCACCCAGTCGCCAACTTGGTATAGTCACGATCAGACAAAATGCCGACGAAATTCAACCGCAATTCTCTCCCGCTCTGGCGCCAGGACTTTCGCCTGACCCTCCGCCTTGCGCTGCCGCTGATCTTTGCGGAAGTCGGCTGGATGAGCATGGGAATTGTCGACACGATCATGGTAGGCAGATTGCCGAACAGCGCGGTCGCCATCGGTGCCACCGGCCTCGGCCAAAGTCTCTACGCCAGCGTCGCCATTTTTGCCGGCGGCTTGCTGCTTGGGATGGATACCTTCGTCGCTCACGCATTCGGACGCGAGGATTTAGACGACGCCCGACATTCCCTGGTGAATGGCCTGTTCCTCGCCTTCGCTCTTACGCCAGTTCTGATGCTTGCCGTGTCATTCTGGCCGGCACTGATGCTGCGCTTCGGGATCAGCGTGGAGCTCGTCGAGCCGATGCGTCCCTACTTGCGCGCCCTCAACTGGGGTTCGCTCCCGCTGCTCGCTTACTTCGCCCTCCGGCGATATCTGCAAGCGGTAAATGTGGCCCACCCCATCATGTTTGCCTTGATCTCTGCAAACATCGTCAACGTTATTGGAAACTGGGTTCTCATCTACGGGCATCTCGGCTTTCGCGCCATGGGCATTACCGGCTCGGGCTGGTCAACCTGCATCGCCCGCATCTACATGGCTCTCTGCCTCGCAGTGACGCTTGTCCTGGTGGAGTCGAAGCGCCTCCGGCCGGGTTGCCTGAGTACAATCCGGATTGACGTCCAAAGAATGGCAGCATTGCTAAAACTTGGAGCCCCGGCCGCAACCCAGATCCTGTGCGAGATCGGAGCCTTCTCCGCCGCAACCGCATTGTGCGCCCGACTCGGCGCTGTCCCCCTGGCGGGTCATGAGATTGCCTTGACCTGCGCGTCGCTCACCTTCATGGTGCCGCTAGGAGTCAGTTCCGCCGCAGCCGTTCGAGTCGGACAGCAACTCGGAAGACGCGACCCCGGCGGAGCGCGGCGCGCAGGATGGTCCGCGATCATCATCGGCGTCGGGTTTATGGCATGTTCCGGATCGGTGTTCGTGTCGCTGCCAAAATTGATTGCACGTCTGTTCACTCCAAATTCGGCGGTAATTCAAGTGGGCGCACAACTTTTATTGGTCGCTGCCGCATTCCAGTTGTTCGATGGCCTGCAAACCGTAGCCACCGGAGCATTGCGCGGCGCTGGCGATACGCGAACGCCCATGCTGGCCAACTTTGTCGCCTACTGGCTCATGGGGCTTCCGTTAGGCTACGTCTTATGCTTCAAGCTGGGATGGGGCGCGCTCGGCCTTTGGATCGGGCTCTGCGGTGGCCTGATGATCATCGGATCGGCCTTGCTGGTCGCCTGGCATAAGCGAAAGCTTTCCTAAGATTGGTTTCGGCTTGCCAGCCGCTCACCGCTCTGCGTATCATGCAACCGTTATGGCAATTGAAAATGTAGTTCAACCAACCGGCCTTCGCCAGAAGGCGCAACTGATGTCAGCGTCTGAAATGGACCGCTCCCTGGTTCGACTGGCCTACCAGATTGTGGAAGAAAACGGGACGGATGGTCTGGGGTTGATTGGCATCCGCCGTCGCGGTGTTCCGCTGGCGGAGCGGCTCAGCAAGTCGATCGGACACATCGAAGACATTCGGGTTCCGGTGGGCACGCTGGATATTACTTTCTATCGCGACGATCTTTCTACGGTCGGACCCAAACCGGTAGTACAGGAATCTGAAATCGGCTTCTCCATTCAAGATAAGAACATCGTTCTGGTCGACGACGTGCTCTTCACCGGCCGCACCATCCGCGCCGCCCTGGACGCCCTTTTTTCGCAAGGCCGTCCCCGCCGGGTGCAGCTCTGCGTCCTGATTGACCGCGGCCATCGCGAGTTGCCCATCGAAGCCGCATTCATCGGCCGCACCGTGCAGACCACCATGAACGAAGTCATCGAAGTTAAACTCAAAGAGATCGACGGCCTGGAAAAAGTTCTGCTAATGGAGAAGTAGGCCAAGGTCACGTGAGGACAGCCGTGCCCGGTTGTCCGAACGAGCGGAGGTCGGCTTTCTTTTGCCCCGACTGAAGATCATTCCTAAACCGAGACTCCTCTCAACATCGAAAACCGTAGCGCAAAGGGAAATCGAGGTTTAGAATCAGGCGCTATTCTTTTGTCTGCGTGAATTTCGATGAACCCGACCAAGAAACATGGCAAACAAAACGAACGCCTGCTTGCCGCAGCGCGGAAAGCCATGAAGCAGGCCTATGCTCCGTATTCACAGTTTAAAGTGGGTGCCGCGATGCTGACCTCCAAGGGTGAAGTGTTCTCTGGCTGCAATGTCGAGAACGCGTCCTACGGATTGTCCAACTGCGCCGAGCGCACCGCGATCTTCGCCGCTATCGCTCAGTCGGGCCCGGGACTCGACATTCGCGCCATCGCGGTAGTGAACGACCAGGGAGTGCCGTGTTCCCCTTGCGGAGCTTGCCGGCAAGTGATTTACGAGTTCGGCCCGAACGCGACCGTCTATTTTCAGAGCGCGAAGGGTTGGAAAGAAAGTCATATCACAGAACTCCTGCCGGAAGGATTCCGCCTCAAGTGACCCAGCTGCAAGCAAGCTCGGCCCCAATTCGCGCCATCGATGTCATCCGCAAGAAGCGCGACGGGCAAGAGCTGTCGCCCGCCGAGATCGAGTATTTGGTTAGCGCGTACACCAAGGGCGAGATTCCCGACTATCAGGTTTCGGCCTGGCTCATGGCCGTGATCCTGCGCGGACTCACGCGAGCCGAAACCTCTGTGTTGACCGATGCCATGCTGCACTCGGGCGATGTGCTGGATCTTTCCGAGTTCCCCGCAAGAAAGGTGGACAAGCACTCCACCGGTGGAGTCGGCGACAAAACCTCGCTCGTGCTGGCGCCACTCGTGGCGGCCGGCGGCTTGGTCGTGCCCATGATCAGCGGCCGAGGACTGGGGCATACCGGCGGCACGCTCGACAAACTCGAATCGATTCCCGGATTCAACGTGAACCTGTCGATCGCTGAATTCCGCCGCGTCCTCAAAGCTTGCGGCTGCGCCATGATTGGGCAGACTTCCGAAATCGCTCCCGCTGATCGAAAACTCTACGCCCTGCGCGATGTTACTGGCACGGTTGAAAGCCCTTACTTGATCTGTGCTTCGATCATGAGCAAGAAGCTGGCTGAAGGTATCGATGCTCTGGTTCTGGACGTCAAGACCGGCTGTGGGGCGTTTATGAAGAAGGATGAGGACGCCGAATTCCTGGCCGCATTGATGGTGGAAACGGGCGAGCGGATGGGGAAGTCGGTGATCGCGTTGATCACGAACATGGATCAGCCGCTCGGGTTGTGCATAGGAAATTCTCTGGAAGTCGTCGAGGTCATCGAAGTTTTGCGGGGGAACGGACCCGAAGATCTTAGAGAATTGTGCTTCGAACTCGCATCGAGGATGTTTCAGTTGGGCGGAACCGTGGAAACCGTGGTGCAGGGCAAGATGCTGGCTGAGCAACTGATTGCCTCGGAAAAAGCGTTGGAGGCGTTTCGCCAGATGGTGGCCCTGCAAGGCGGTGACACGCGCGCGATCGACGATCCGAGTCGGCTGCCCCGCGCGGCATTTACCCAAGATGTAGCGAGTGTAAAGGGTGGGCATGTTACGTCCATCGACTGTGAGGCGGTTGGTCACGCTTGCGTGATTCTTGGCGGCGGGCGCGAGAAGAAGGAAGATACAGTCGATCCGGCGGTGGGAATTGTTCTGCAGCGCAAGCTCGGCGATCCCGTTGCCGTGGGGGAGCCGCTCTGCACGGTGCATTCCAATTCCGAAACTCGTGCAGTTCGTGCCATCGAGTTGCTGTTGCAGAGCTATCGGATCTCGGACGCTCCTTTGGCACAGAAAAAGAAATTGGTTCATCGCGTGATTCGAGGATCGGGGGTATAAACGTGGGGCGATTCACCGGAATTTTAGGTCTGCTGACGATGTTGACGCTGGCATTTATTTTCTCCACCGACCGGCGCGCGATCCGCGGCAAAACGGTTGCCTGGGGATTGGGCCTGCAATTTGCTTTCGCGGTCTTCGTGCTGCGCATCGACATTGGGCGCCGCATTTTTCAGTACGCCGGGGACGGGGTCAACAAACTGCTCAGCTACGCCTTCGTCGGCTCCCAGTTTGTCTTTGGAGACTTGGGCAAGCAGGGCTCCCATCTTGGTTTCTACTTCGCCTTTCAGGTGTTGCCTACGGTTATTTTCATTGCTGCGTTCTTCGCCGTGCTGTACCACTACGGAATCATGCAATTCATCATCAAGCAGGCGGCGCGGGTGATGACTCGAGTCATGGGCGCGAGCGGAGCGGAGTCGCTGAACGTGGCCGCCAGCATTTTTATGGGACAGACGGAAGCGCCGTTGACCATTCGACCTTTCTTGCCCGATCTCACCCGCTCAGAGCTTATGACAGTTATGACCAGCGGGATGGCCCATGTTTCTGGTGGAATCATGGCTGCGTACATTGCTTTTGGAATCGAACCCAAACATCTTCTAAGCGCTGTAATTATGACCGCTCCGGGAACCATTCTGATTTCGAAGATGCTGGTACCCGAGACGGAGGAACCCAAGACTGCCGGCCGGGTGGTGATGAGCGAAGAGGAAGTCGAGGCCGAGAAGCACGAGAACGTGCTGGGCGCCGTAGCACGCGGCACGACCGATGGGCTGAACCTGGCGCTGAATATTGCGGCCATGCTGATTTCGTTTCTGGCTTTGATCGCGTTGATGGATGGGATTTTGTACGGGGTTCATAATGGTTTGGCGCATTTTGGATTTCCCTGGTTTCCGGCGAGCCTCGAAATTATTTCTGGCAAGCTTTTCGCTCCGGTTGCGTGGGTGATTGGAATTCCATGGAAAGACTGCGCGCTCGTGGGCAATCTGCTGGGCACCCGGATGGTGCTTAACGAGTTGGTGGCGTTTTCCATGCTCGGACCGCAGAAGGCCGTGCTTGATCCGCGGTCGTTTACGATTGCCACTTTCGCTCTCTGCGGTTTTGCCAATTTGAGCTGCATTGGCATTCAGATTGGCGGTATTGGCGCGCTGGCTCCCAATAAAAAGGGGGAGTTGGCGCGGCTTGGTTTGCGGGCGATGTTGGCCGGCACGATGGCGAATCTGATGTCGGCGTCGATTGCGGGCATGCTGATTTAGTTAGCGTGAGTCAACTCATGTACCTCAGCGGCTAAAGCCGTCGTTGAACGGAAGTCTTAATGCAGCGCTGAGCGCTGCACCACCCAAACTTTTTCGGATCGATGTCGCGGAGGCCGAGCAGAGAGTTTTTGTTGTACGCGCGAGATCCTTCGCGGACTACGTCCGCTCAGGATGACGCCGTGATTTTGGGTTTTGGTACGGCGCGAGGGGCTGTTCTGTTCTCGTCTTCACCGTGCCCACGGCTGGGCCGTGGATGGCTTCAGCGTTTTCGATCAGGGGCGACGGGGTGGATTTGCGAGTCGACGCGGGTTTGGACGCCCTTGATCATGCGGGTGTGGAAGTAGCAAAAGTATTCCTGTTTGAGCGCGGGGGAACCGCAGCGGTGTCCGGTGATCTGGATGTGAGTGCAGCGACGGACGTTCGGATGTAGAGGCATGGGTATGTACCGCGAAATTCGCGTTTTTCTCCTAAATCTATGATTTGATTGGACTTGAAAAAGAGATACCCGGGTAAAATATCTCTTCCAAAGGACTTAGCTCGGGGATACCCTTTTCGAGGGCAGGATGCCCTCGGGACAGCCGGCAAGATGCCGGCGCTGCCGGGTAATTTATCCCTTAGTTCTATGATAGCTGATTGAATAGGGTAAACCCGCCAACTTTGCAGAAATATATTTGCTTTGTTAAGAGCGGGTTGCGGGGAAATGGGCGGTTTTGGGGGCTTGACAAGTTTTCGGCAGATGAATTTTTCGTTAAATCTGCCCCATGTGATTGACTGGAGTGCGGGGCGGCATTAGCCTGCGTGGTTATGAGCCAACCGGACTTTGATCAATTGCGCCTAGCCTACAAAAAGGCAATCGATGAATGGGTTGACACCATTCGAACTGAGGAAGCGCTAGCCACTCGCGACCACTCGATGATCGCCATGGAGCACTGGGATGCCGCCCACTTCCGGGAGCAGGACGCACAATCGAAAGCGAAGGAAGCGCGAGAAGCCTACAAGGATGCGCTTCGTGCCGTCAATTATGGCATCTAGCAGGGTTTGACAGGAGCAGCGGCACTTACCCGGTGATAAGTGTAATGGGGATTTTGCAATAGCTATACCGCTCCGCCTTTGCCCTCTCCACGGATTGGAGTCATTCCGCCGAGGCCCAGCTACGGCGTGATCTCGAATACTGACCCGAAGGTTGTCTGACCATCCCCTATCGTCGTCCCGTAGAGATTTCCCAGAGCGTCGAAGATCACGCCCCCCTCCGGTTTTGCTCCTGGGTGATCCTGAAAAACATGCAAGATTGTCTCGTGCCACCCTCCGTCCGAGTTGGGCGTCAGCTTAAAGACCATGCCACATCCGAGGCCGCTGCACGAGTTAGATCCGCCTGCCGCTGTGGTGCCGTAAAGATTCCCTGCCTGGTCGAAGGTCAGAAAGGCTACGGGGTACTTTCCGTCGCGCCTACCTCCGAGGTTGAAGGTGTGTAGTACTTCTTCTTTCCAGCTTCCATCTGCATTCGACGTGAGCCGGAACGCTACACCGCAGCCGCATTGAACGTTGCCGCCTGTATCCGTCGTACCATAGAGATTTCCAGACCGGTCGATGATCAGCCTGGCATTAGGATCTGCACCA
>Ga0210403_10000589_pt1 | contig 37587 bp, 38 predicted proteins | sample IncBWC19MmetaG_FD_150863 | JGI IMG/M metagenome (GOLD analysis project Ga0210403, IMG submission 150863) | Forest soil microbial communities from Barre Woods Harvard Forest LTER site, Petersham, Massachusetts, United States - Inc-BW-C-19-M | ecosystem: Environmental > Terrestrial > Soil >...
GTTTTAGGCATCCGTACATCATGCCAAAATATCGCACCTCTGCGTTATGCATCTTGTGCCGCTAAAACCAGCGCTTCAGCTCTGTCATGACACCGTTTTCGCCCACAAGAAATCACGAAGAGCCAAATCAATTTGCGCTCAGCCTGGGGCCTCCAGTAAAGCTCCTGCGTGACCCCAATGAGCGGGCGCTGAGGCTGAGACAGGTCTCCCAGCTCACTGGGCTCGGTCGATCGATGATTTATCAGATGCAAGCGGAAGGACGCTTTCCGCAGCGCATCAAGCTGGGCGAGCGGGCTGTGGGATGGCTGGAGAGCGAAGTGCGAGACTGGTTGGCGACTCGAATTGAGACCAGCCGCAGTAACCAGCGGGGCGCAAACTGAAAATTGTAAGTTGGCCTACAGCCAGGTCCTGCTCGGCTTCCGGGCGGAGCCTGACATCGACGGTCACAACTGGCGGCGAATGTCGCGAACAGCGTCCGCCGCCGGTCGTCCACGATTTTTGTCAACCGCGTATGCGTTCAGACGGCGGTCGAGTTCGGTTCTTTGATCTGTGGTAATCGGAAGCGCTCCCTGGTCAGCCGCTATGCTGTCCCACAGATCCTCGACAAGCTTGATGCGCTCGTCCACGGTCAATTGCTGCAACTTCGTTTCCATAGACGGAGCCTCGTTTTTCAGCACACGAATAGGATACGCCGCAGCTATCCGAGTGCCACGGCTCGTCTCTGCCGAACCCCCGGAAATTGAGATGCACTGCTCAGGGCGCCACGGACGGGAGCACGCGGACGCGAATTCGGCCCGGCTCGACGACCGAAAAATGCCCGGGCCAATCGTCACGTCCGGTCAGAACGTCGGCGATGACCTTACCGACACCTGTCGGACCGAGCGCCGGCAGACGGAATAGTACGATGCCGCAGCTCGCCGGCAGACCAGAGCGCCACGCGAGTTCGCCGAAATCCTTATCGAAAGTAAGGAGCACGCGAGCATCTCTTAAACTGCGCGATAATACATCTTGATCGGTGATGCCCGGTGCATCCGTTCGGATCCACAGAACATCGTGCCCTGCGGCACGAAGAGCAGTAACTGCATCGCCAGGAAAGTTTTCATCCGCGAGAAATCGCATCGTCAGGCGATCGCGACGGGATATACCTTTTCAGATTGCAAAATCTCGCTCGCGTATTGCAAGCAAGCGGCAATATCGTCGTGCGTGATGCCGGGGTAGTTCCGCAAGATATCAGCTTCAGTCCACCCCTGACCCAATAACCCCACTATGAAATCCACTGCCAGCCGACTACCTCGGATAACTGGCTTTCCAGCCAGCACCGTTGCATCGAGGGTTATGCGGTCTCTCCACTCCATTTGACAAGTCTATCAGCGATTTAGCGTCTCGTGACCGTCAGCTTGCCTTGAGAATCGGAATGACGTCGGCGCCGTTCCTGAGCTTGTCCAGGTAATCCGCCCAGGCCTGCATCATTTTCCGGCGCTCCGCCAAATGCGCCGTCCGGTTGTAGGCACGTCCGTTCGGGTCGCGCACCGCATGCGCGAGTTGGTGCTCGATGAAATCCGGCCTGAAGCCCAGCACTTCGTCCAGAATGGTTCGCGCCATGGCGCGGAATCCGTGGCCGCTCATTTCGTCCTTCGCGATGCCCATGCGACGCATGGCAGCGAGGATGGCGTTGTCGCTCATCGGCCGCTGGCTGCTGCGGGCGCTGGAGAACACATACCGGCCGCGGCCGGTGACGGGCTTCAGATCGAGAAGGATTGCGATTGCTTGCGAGGAGAGCGGCACGATGTGCGGCGTGTTCGTCTTGGTGACCGTGTAGCGCCATTCGCCGCCGTCCAAGTCCATAGTCGTCCATTCGGCGTGCCGCAACTCGCCGGGGCGCACGAACACGAGCGGCGCCAGGCGCAGGGCACAGCGAACCGTCAACGATCCTTCGTAACCGTCGATCGCGCGCATCAGCGCGCCCACCCGCCTAGGATCGGTTATGGCGGCAAAGTGCTCTGTCTTTACCGCGGGGAGGGCGCCGCGCAGATCGCCGGTCGGGTCGCGTTTGGCGCGGCCGGTGGCGATGGCATAGCGGAACACCTGGCCGCAATTGCCGAGCGCGCGATGCGCAGTTTCCAACGCGCCGCGCTTTTCGATGCGCCTCACCGTTGTGAGCAGTTCCGGCGCTGTCAGATCCGCAATCGGACGAGCGCCGATCCAGGGAAAGATGTCGCGTTCGAACCGGGTCAGGATGCGCTCGCCGTGACCCTTGACCCAGGATTTCATCTGCTGGTCGATCCACTCGCGTGTAACCACCTCGAAGCTGTTCGCAGCGCCTTGCACTTGAGCGGCTTTCGCGGCGCGGCGGTTCTCGCTGGGATCGATGCCGGCGTCAAGCAGCTGGCGCGCGTCAATCGTGCGCGCGCGGGCCTTTTTTAAATTAACTTCCGGGTAGACGCCTAAGGAGACGCGCTTTTCCTTGCCCGCGTAGCGATATTTGAGGCGCCACCACTTGCCGCCGCGGGGCGAGACTTCGAGGTACAGGCCATCGCGGTCGAACATCCGCACGGCTTTGGCAGCGGGTTTGGCGTTTCGCGCAGCGGCATCGGTGAGCGGCATCTGGGGGCAACTCCCAAACAGGTTCGGCCAGTTGCCCCCAAGATTGCCCCCAGTTGCCCCCGGAAGTCAATGGCAAGTTCCGTCCCTCTCAGGACCTCAAAATCATAAAAAAACCCGCATATTATGCGGGTTTAGTGGAAGTCCGCGGATTTTCCGGACGCTGTCGGACGACCCAAATGGTGGAGCCGGGGGGAATCGAACCCCCGTCCATAAGTCCTACGCTACAAGATCTACGTACGTAGCCACGTCTATTGTTCTCACCGCACGCTACCCAACGGGCAGGGAAAGCGTGCAGCCAGCCCGGTAATTTTTCGTTTAACACACCCCAGGCACGTGTATTCCACTATCTGATGAGCGCTACACCTAAACGTTCGCATCAGCACGGCCGTCTAGGTTTCAACCGCGATTAGGCGGCTAGAGCGTAGTTGTCTTGATTGGCAACTATAAGTTTGCAAATAGTTTAACGAGGAACCTGCACCTCGGTACGCACCTGCAGTTTCGCAACCCATGTCGAAACCGGTCGGCCCCAATCGAAACCCCAGTTTACGCTCTTTTTGGATCCGGCGTCAGCGACGCATGGCCTTCATGATCCGGCCCTTGTCGCGCTGCCAATCGCGATCCTTTTCGGCGTGGCGCTTATCGTGCTGCTTTTTGCCCTTCGCCAGGCCGATTTCGAGCTTGGCCCGCCCTGCCTTCCAGTAGAGCTCCAGCGGCACCAAGGTATAGCCGCGCCGCTCCACGGCGCCGACCAGGCTGTCGAGCTGGCGCCGGTTCAAGAGCAACTTGCGCGTGCGCGTGGGATCGGTCTCCACATGGGTGGAGGCCGAAGTCAGGGGGTTCAAGTGGGCGCCGAACAGGAAGGCTTCACCGTTCTTGACGTAGACATAGGCTTCGGCGATCTGCGCCTTGCCGGCGCGCATGCTTTTGACCTCCCAGCCCATCAAGGAAATGCCCGCCTCGAAACGCTCCTCGATGAAATAGTCGAAACGCGCTTTGCGGTTGACGGCGATAGGCGGCAGTTTGTCGGGAGTCTTCATCTGGGTTTTCATCTAATTCGCAATCATTATAGGGCGGGGCCGCCTCGGCCCCGTTAATAGTTGTGCGAAGCGCATGGAGATTCCAGGCCCATGGCGGCGCCCGCGCTTTTGCCGGACAATATGTGCATGCAGGTAGTCGAGCGCAGCGCCTTGGTCACCTTTAAGCCCGCACAAATGTTTGCCTTGGTCAATGACGTGTCGTGCTATCCGGAGTTTCTGCCTTGGTGCGTCGGGGTTCGGGTGGAGGATGTTTCCGCAACCGAACGCATCGCCATGCTGAAAATCGTGCACGGGGTCTTGCGGACTGAATTCACCACTCGCAATAAGCTCGTTCCCGACGCGCAAATCGACATGCGACTCACGCATGGACCCTTCCGCGACCTGACGGGCGCGTGGCGCTTCGATGCCATCGGCGAGCGCGGCTGCCGCGTGCATTTCAAAGTGGAATTCGAGTTCAAGAATCGCCTCACGTCGGCAGCTTTCAACGCCATTTTCGAAACCCTGTGCGGCAGCATCGTGGATGCCTTCGTGGTGCGGGCGCAAAAGGTCTACGGTTAGAAGCCCTGCCCGTGCTGCGCATCGAGATCGTCTATGCGCAGCCGCAGTGCAGCGTCGTCAAATCCCTCAACTTGCCCGCAGGCGCGAGGATCTCGGACGCGTTGAGCTTGATTGCCTCAGATCAAGATTTCCTGGATGTCGACTTGGCCGGTGCCGCGGTGGGGATCTTCGGCAAAGCCGCAGGCCGAGATCAGCAGCTTGCGGACGGCGACCGGATCGAGATCTACCGGCCGCTGGTCGAAGAACCGAAGCTTGCGCGCCGCAAGCGCGCCGGCCAGTCCGGCCGCCGGTAAATGCGGCGCCGGTAATGCGGCGTCAGTAGATCCGGCCGTTCTTGATCTTGGCAGCGGATGCGTCTTGGGCGGCGGCCTCCGCGGCGGTCGGCTTGTCCAGGCGAGCGACTTTATCGCCATCGAAGTAAATGGTGACGCGGCGCGAGTCGACGTGCCGTGAGCGGCCCTTCTTGAGATAGTAGATATAGTCCCAACGCTCCTTGTTGAAGCTGTCGGCAACCATGGGCGTGCCCAACAGATACCGGACTTGGCTGCGCGTCATCCCTTCCTTGACGGTATCGACAGCGCCCTGATTGAGGAAATTACCCTGCTGAATGTTGATGCGGTAAACGCAGCCCGAGGCCAGGAGCGACACTGCGGATCCCATAACAAGACTCTGAATTATTTTCATGAATGTGGTGAAGAGCCGCCAAATGATTGATAATCGACACCCATCATACCGGAAGGCCTAGCATGCCGCAGCGCCTAAAACCTGATACGACCAGCGAAAGCAACGACCTGCGCAATGCCGGTCTCAAAGTGACGCTGCCGCGCCTGAAAATCCTGGACATTCTCGCCGATGGGTCCGCCCGGCACATGAGCGCGGAAGACATTTACAAGAAGCTGTTGGTGTCCAACGAGGACATCGGCCTCGCCACGGTCTATCGCGTGCTGACTCAATTCGAGGCCGCAGGTCTCGTCACGCGTCATCATTTTGAAGGGGGCATGGCGGTATTCGAGCTTAACCAGGGCGCGCATCACGATCACATCGTGTGTGTTGACTGCGGCAAAGTCGAAGAGTTCATGGACGGCGGCATCGAAGAGCGCCAGCACGCGGTGGCAAAGCGCTTGGGATTCGAAATCAGCGATCATGCGCTGATTCTGTACGGGCACTGCCGCAAGGCGAACTGCTCGAATCAGAAGCGCACCAAGACGACCTCTTAGCGCGGCGCGGCGCGGCTGCCCAGCGCGGCGCGCGGCCCCTTTTTCTTCGGCCTGTCGCCCAGAGTAGCGCGGGCGAGCATGTCCCGTGCGTGCGCTCGAGCCTGCTCGGTGATGTCGATTCCGCCGAGCATGCGCGCAATTTCGTCGGTGCGTTCAGCCTCGCCCAACGGTTTGACCGCGGTGCGTGTCATCTTGCCGTCGCTGAGCTTCGTCACCCGAAATTGGCCATGAGCCTGGGATGCAACCTGCGCCAGGTGCGTCACGCACAGTACCTGCGCGCGCTCGCCAAGCTCGCGCAGCTGCCTGCCGACGATTTCAGCGACGGCGCCGCCGATCCCTGCGTCCACTTCGTCGAAAACCATGCACCGCGGCGAGGAGGCCGCGCGGCCGGCCACTTGCACGGCGAGACTGATGCGGGACAGTTCACCGCCCGACGCCACCTTGGCCAGGCTCTTGAGCGGCTGTCCTGGGTTGGCGCTCACCTGAAATTCCACCTCATCGCTGCCGTCGGCGGAAAATTCCTGCTCGTTGCGGCCGACCTGCACGGCAAATTTGCCGCCCGCCATCCCCAGGGTCTGCATGAGCTGGGTCACTTGAACCCCCAGCAATTGCGCGGCCGTGCGCCGCGCATCGGTCAAGCGTTGCGCTGCGCTGCGATACTCTCGGGTGGTCTCAGCCACCTGTTTCTCGAGCTCGGCAAGGCTCACCTGTACCTTGTCCAGGGCCGCCACTTCCTGCTCCACTCGGGCCAAATGCTCCGGAAGCTCGAGCACCCTGATGCGATGTTTTCTCGCCAACGCTTCGAGCGCCGCGGCGCGGCGCTCGATTTCATCCTGGCGCGCCGGATCGATATCCAGATCGTCCAGGTAGCGTCGCAGCGATTCGGCCGCTTCCTGGGTGAGGATGGCCGCCTCGCCGAGCAGTTTGCCGGCCTCGCCGAGCGCTGGATCGATCTCCGCCACGCTGCGCAGCGCCGCCGACGCCTTGCCCAGCAGGTCATGCGCGCTGAGGCCCTCGGATTCGTAAGACGCGCCGAGGGCGGTGCGGGCCGCTTCCCCCAAGCGGCTGCGCGCGGCGATGCGTTTCTGATCCGCGAACAGCTCCTCGATCTGACTGACCCCCGACACGTCGGCCTTGAGTTCGCGCAATTGGTAGCGCAGCAAATCCAGGCGCGCGTCGCGGTTCTCGGCCGCGCTTTGCAGCGACTCGAATTCGCGCCGAGCGGTGCTGTAACGGGCAAAGAGTTCGGCAACCGCGTTTTTCAAGGCGGGCGTGCTCAAGCGTTCATCCAACAATTCGCGCTGCGCCGCGCGGCTCACCAGGTGCTGAAACTCTTGTTGTCCATGGATTTCGATCAAGAACTCCGCCAGTTCCCGCAAAGCCTGCAAGGGGACCACCTGGCCGTTCAGATAGGCGCGCGAGCGGCCATCCGCACCAATGACTCGCCGCACCACGAGCTCGCCGTCGAATTCGATCGATTGGTCTTTGAGCCAGTTGACCGCGCTCTGAGGCAGGGCCGAAAAGCTTGCGGTAACCTCGGCGCGCTCCGCGCCCTGCCGCGCGATATCACCCGCCGCGCGGCCCCCGGCGATCAGCAGCAGCGCATCGACCACGATGGATTTGCCCGCACCGGTCTCGCCGGTAAGAGCGGTCAGGCCGCCGCCGAGCTCGAGCTCGGCTTGATCGACGAGCACCAGGTCTCGCAATTGAAGATGCGTGAGCACTTAAGCGTCGGTCTGCCCGTTCTGCGCGCCGCGGCCCCAATGCAGCTTGGAGCGCAGCAGCCGATAGTAGTCATAACCCGGCGGATGCAGCAGTGTGATTTGCGCATCGGCGGCCTCGACGTAGAGGGTGTCGCCCTGTTCCAAGTCGCCGATGGCGGTGCCGTCGCAGGTCACCTGCGCTCGCGACTCGAAGCGATCCGACATGCGCAGCTGGATCTTGCTGCCGGCGCGCACGACGATGGGACGGTCGCTCAAGGTGTGCGGGGAAATGGGCGCCAGCACCCACACCTCGAGATCGGGCTCGACTATGGGTCCGCCGCAGGACAGGGCGTAGGCGGTCGAGCCGGTCGCCGTGGCGATCACCATGCCGTCGCCACCATGCGAATTGACGAAGCGGCCGTTGATGGAGGTTTCGAAATCCATGGTGCGGCCGGTTTCCCACTTGTTGACCACCACATCATTTAATGCCAGCGCGCGCGCGGTCCTGCCGTCATGACTCTCGAGCCGCGCCGCGAGCAGCGAGCGGCGATCTTCGCTGTAACCGCCGGCCAGTACCGTGTCGACATCCTCGAGCATGGAATTGGGGCTGACGTCGGTGAGAAATCCGAGCCGCCCGCGATTCACGCCGAGCAGGGGCACCGAATGGCCGGCCACCAGCCGCGCCGCATACAAGAGGGTGCCGTCGCCGCCGATGGCAACGATCAGATCCGCGCGGGTCGCGAAGGATTGTTCAGGGCAGAGGATGACGCTGCCGGCCTTGAAGGCCAGGCTCACGCCGGGGTCGACCAGCACCGGCATGCCGCGGGCCTGGAAATGCGCGGCGAGACCCAGCATGCATTCGGCGACGCGCAAATCCTTGGCGTTGCCCACCAATGCGATGGACTTGAATTCCTGAGGCATGATCGATTATAGCCCTCCCGCTGGACTTGCCTTCGGCCGGACGCGCTAGGTAGCTTCAAACATGTTATATGGACCTACTATGACAGAAGGTACCGACGAGGGTCTGAATGAGCGGGCGCAGCTGCTGCTCAAGGCCCTGATCGAGAACTACATTCGCGAAGGCCAGCCGGTCGGGTCTCGAACACTGTCGCGGGATTCGGGCCTGAGCCTTTCATCGGCGACCATCCGCAACGTCATGGCCGATTTGGAGGACTTGGGGTTCGTGGCGTCGCCACACACCTCCGCGGGCCGCGTTCCCACCGACAAGGGCTATCGGTTTTTTGTCGATACGCTGCTCAAACTCAAGCCCCTGCATCACGAGGAGATCGAGGACATCGAACGGCGGCTGGGCAGCGAGCAGGCGAACGGCCGCTCCCTGGTACAGACCGTGTCGCAGATGCTGTCCAGCGTCACGCACATGGCGGGTCTCGTGACGCTGCCCAATCCGCACTATATCGCGCTGACGCAGATCGAATTCGTAGGACTGTCCGAGAACCGGGCTCTGGCCATCATGGTCATGAGCAACCGCGAAGTGCAAAACCGCGTCGTGCAGCTCGAGCGCTTCCATTCCCCGGAGGAGCTGCGCCGCGCTGCCAACTATCTCAATGAAGCGTTTGCGGGCCGCTCACTGCCGGATGTGCGCGCACAGCTGCTGGCGCAGCTGCAGGAGACGCGCCAGCACATGGACCAGCTCATGCGGGATGCCATTCAAGTGGCGCAAAAGGTGTTCGACACCAAGGCCGACGACCGGGTGGAATATGTCATTGCCGGCGAAACCAATCTCATGGGGTTCGCCGAATTGTCCAACGTCGATCGGCTGCGGCGCCTGTTCGAGGCCTTCAACGAGAAACACGATATTCTGCGCCTCCTGGATAGCTGTCTGCGGGCGGACGGCATCCAGATCTTCATCGGGCAGGAGTCGGGCTATCGTATTTTGGACGACATCAGTGTGGTGACCGCTCCTTACATGGTCGACAACCAGGTGGTCGGGGTGCTCGGCATCATCGGCCCGACCCGCATGGCCTACGAACGTGTGATCCCCATCGTCGATATCACGGCCAAGCTCTTGGGTTCGGCCTTGAACACGCGTAAGTAGCCCCCAAAATGACTGCTTCGAGCGGCTCACAAAGCCGCCATTCCCTTGAGGGCACTATCGCGTGAACGAAAACAACTCTTCGCCTTCGGCCGATGCGGCTGATGCTGATTCGGCGGCCCCGGATTCGGCGCTCCTCGGCGACGCGCCCGCAGCATTGGCTGCGGCCGAGGCCAAGGCGGCGGAGAATTGGAACAGTTACCTGCGCGCCGTCGCGGAGCTGGATAACTACCGCAAACGCATGGATCGGGAGCTGGACAACGCGCGCAAGTACGCAGTCGAGCGCTTCGCACAGGAGATGGTTGGGGTGGCGGACTCGCTCGAGGCGGGAATCACTGCCGGAGCGGCTGCTTCCTCCGGGTCGGCCCTGCTCGAGGGCTCGAGCGCGACCTTGAAGCAATTGCTGCGGGCCTTCGAGAAGGCGGGTATCAAGGTCATCGATCCGGACGGTCAGCCCTTCGACCCGGCTTGGCATGAGGCGATGGTGGCCCAAGCGAGCGGCGAAAGACCCGCCGATACCGTGTTGTCGGTCATCCAGAAGGGCTACTCCTTGAATGGGCGATTGCTCCGCCCGGCAAGGGTCGTGGTCAGCAAGGCTCCCGGCGGGGACGCCAATTGAAAAATACGCCGCATGTCCCCAAGTACGGTCACAACGTTCGATTTTTAGAGGGTTTTCACAATGGGTAAAATGATCGGTATCGATCTTGGCACAACGAATTCCTGCGTCGCGATCATGGAGGGCGGCAAGCCCAAGGTCATCGAGAATAGCGAGGGTGATCGCACCACGCCGTCGATCGTTGCCTTCACCAAGGATGGCGAGGTGCTGGTCGGACAGTCCGCCAAGCGCCAGGCCGTCACCAACCCCGCGAATACCATTGCGGCTGTGAAGCGCCTCATCGGCCGCAAGTTCACCGACGAAGTCGTGAAGAAAGACATGGGCATGGTCTCCTATAAAATCACCAAGGCCGACAACGGCGATGCCTGGGTCGAGGTACAAGGCAAGAAAATGGCGTCGCAGGAAATCTCCGCGCGCGTGCTCCAGAAGATGAAAAAGACGGCCGAGGATTATCTTGGCGAGGCCGTCACCGAAGCGGTCATCACCGTGCCGGCCTACTTCAATGATTCTCAGCGCCAGGCCACCAAGGATGCCGGCCGCATCGCGGGTTTGAACGTCAAGCGCATCATCAATGAGCCGACGGCGGCCGCGCTGGCGTATGGCCTCGACAAAGACGGCGGCGATCGCAAGATCGCCGTGTACGACCTGGGCGGCGGCACCTTCGACGTGTCGGTCATCGAAATCGCCGAAGTGGATGGTGAGCGCCAATTCGAAGTGCTCTCCACCAACGGCGATACCTTCCTGGGGGGCGAGGACTTCGATCTTCGCATCGTCAATTACCTGGCGGATGAGTTCAAGAAAGAGAGCGGCATCGACGTGCGCAAGGACCCGCTTGCCATGCAGCGCCTGAAGGAGACTGCCGAGAAAGCCAAGATCGAGCTGTCCTCGAGCCAGCAGACCGAGATCAACCTGCCGTACATCACGGCGGATGCGGCGGGTCCGAAGCACCTGAACATGAAACTGACGCGTGCGAAGCTCGAGTCCCTGGTCGAGGACCTGGTGCAAAAGACCATGGAGCCGTGCCGCATTGCACTGAAGGACGCAGGCATGTCCATGAAGGATGTGGGCGAGGTCATTTTGGTGGGCGGGCAGACCCGCATGCCGATGGTGCAGAAGGCGGTCCGGGACCTGTTCGGCAAGGAGCCGCGCAAGGATGTGAACCCCGATGAAGCCGTGGCGGTCGGCGCGGCGATCCAGGGCGGCGTTCTTTCCGGCGACGTGAAGGATGTGCTCCTGCTCGACGTGACCCCGCTGTCCTTGGGAATTGAAACCCTGGGCGGCGTCATGACCAAGGTAATCGAGAAGAACACGACGATTCCGACCAAGGCGTCGCAGACCTTCTCGACCGCGGACGACAACCAGACAGGCGTGACCATCCACGTGCTGCAGGGCGAGCGCGAACGCTCGACCGACAACAAGTCGCTCGGGCGGTTCGACCTGACGGATATTCCACCGGCACCGCGCGGCCTGCCGCAAATCGAAGTTGCCTTCGACATCGATGCCAACGGAATCTTGAACGTCTCGGCAAAGGACGTGAAAACCGGCAAGGAACAGCGCATTGTGATCAAGGCCTCGAGCGGATTGTCGGAGGCCGAAATCAAGCGCATGGTGGCGGATGCCGAAGCGCACGCCGAGGAGGACAAGAAGTTCCGCGAGCTGGTGGGCGCACGCAACAAGGCGGATGCCGGTATTCACTCGGTCGAGAAGGCGCTGAAGGATGTCGGCGACAAGATTTCCGACGACCAGAAGAAAGCGGCTACCGACGCCGTAGCGGCGCTCAAAAGTGCGATGGGAAGCGATGACCGCGAGGACATCGAGACCAAGACTACGGCGCTGGAACAGGCATCGGCGGCGATCATGCAGAAAATGTACGAGCAGTCCGCTGGCAATGCCGGGGCGGGCCCCTCGAGTCCGGGCGGCGACTCGGGCGCGGCGGGACATACACCCAAGGACGACGTGCTGGACGCTGAATTCGAGGAAGTGAAGGACAGCGATCGCAAGAAGGCCTGACGGCATTCGTGATGCGATAGCTTGCCGATCGAAACCGCCGGTGTGCATAGTACCGGCGGTTCGTTTTTATGGGATAGGCACCGGGTAAGCAATGGCGAAGCAGGATTACTACAAGCTCCTCGACTTGCCGCGAAATGCGTCGGAGGCCGAGATAAAAAAAGCCTATCGCCGCCTCGCGATGAAGTTTCATCCGGATCGCAATCCCGGCGACCCGGATTCCGAGCACCGCTTCAAGGAATGCAAGGAAGCCTACGAAGTCCTGTGCGATGCCCATAAACGCGCCGTCTACGACCAGTTCGGCCATGCAGGCCTCGAGGGCAACCGCGCCGGCGGCTTCAGTGCCGGAGAGGCGTTCGGCGACATTTTCGGTGAGATGTTCGGCGACATCTTTTCCGGCGGCCAGCGCGGCCGATCGCAGGTTTTCCGCGGCGCCGACCTGCGCTACGAGCTGGAATTGGATTTGGAAAAGGCGGTGTTCGGCACCGAGACCGAGATTCACATCCCGTCCATGGGCGAGTGCAATACCTGCAAGGGCACGGGGGCGGCCAAGGGATCGACCCCGAAGACCTGCGACACCTGCAACGGCCAGGGCCAGGTGCGAGTGCAGCAATCCATATTCACGATCCAACAACCCTGTCCGCGCTGCAAAGGCCGGGGCAAAATCATTGCCAATCCCTGCGATAGCTGCTACGGCCAGGGCCGTGTGCGGCAGGAGAAAACACTGCCGGTCAAGGTGCCCGCGGGCGTCGACACCGGCGATCGCATTCGCATGAACGGCGAGGGCGAAGCCGGCCGCAACGGCGGGCCCGCCGGCGACCTCTATGTCGAGATTCGGGTCAAGGAGCATCCGATCTTCGAACGTGAGGGCAGTCATCTGTCCTGCGAAGTGCCCATCACCTTTGTCACGGCGGCGCTCGGCGGCACGGTCGAAGTCCCGACGCTCGATGGCGAAGTGATCCTGAAAATCCCCGGCGAGACGCAGTCGGGCCGAGTATTTCGCGTGCGTGAGAAAGGCGTGCACCCGGTGCGCGGCGGCGCCGCCGGCGATTTGTTCTGCCGGGTGGTCGTTGAAACACCGGTGAGTCTCAAAGCCGACCAAAAAGAACTGCTCAAAAGATTCTCAGAATCGCTGCAGCACGGCAGCCATCATCCGAAGGAACAGACGTTTTTCGAGGGCGTGAAGAAATTCTTTACGCGTACGGTCGAGTAGGTGGCGCCCCATTCGCTGGCCGTATTCGGCATTACCGGCCGCATGGGACAGTCGCTGATCCGGGCGCTGCGCGAAGGCACGCCGTTCAAGCTGCAGGGCGCGATCGCCTCGGCGGACAGCGCCCGGCTCGGGCTGGATGCTGCCGCGGAAGGGGAGGCCACGGGGGTGATGATCACCGCGGATCCCGACGCGGCGCTCGAACGCGCGTCGGTGGCGCTGGACTTCAGTCTGGGCAGCGCGGTCGCTGCGCATGCACGCGCGTGCGCTTTGCGCCGCGTACCCCTGCTGGTCGGGGCCACCGGATTCGACGCGCCGGCAAAGGCCGAGCTCGACCGCGCGGCGCGCTCGATTGCGGTGCTCATCGCACCGAACACGGGCGTCGGCGTCGCGGTTCTGAAGCAAGCGGCCGCAGAGGCAACCCGGGCCTTGGGCGCTGCCTACGAGGTGGACATTTCCGAGGCGCACCATCGGCTGAAACGCGACGCCCCCTCCGGCACGGCGTTGAACCTGGGTGAAGCGATCGCCCGAGCGCGTGGTGCTACGCTGGGCGAGGTCGCGGTTTACGAGGGCTTGGGCGCGAACGCGCCGCGCAAGGCCGGCAGCATCGGCTTTTCGGTGGTACGGGCGGGCGACATCGTCGGGGAGCACACGGTGACTTTCACCGGCGCCGGCGAGAGGCTGGAATTTACCCATCGGGCTTTCGATCGCATCACCTTTGCGCGCGGAGCCCTGCGGGGCGCTGCCTGGCTCATCGGCCGGCCGCCCGGCCTGTACGACATGGCAGATGTGCTTAGGATTTGAGAAGAAGCATGGACAGTGATCGCCGGCATCGTTAATATTCGCGCCCGGAAACGACGCGCGAATCAACCCATGAAGCGGGAGGACGTTCTCAAGAGCGCCTCCCGCTTTGCGCATCTGCGTCAAAGCGCTGAAGCGCAAAGCGAGGAACCGGAGTGTCGACCCCTGCAGTGCTAGCTCTTGAAGATGGCACCGTGTTCCGAGGCGTCTCAGTAGGCGCAAAAGGCAACACGACAGGTGAAGTTGTTTTCAATACGGCGATGACCGGGTACCAGGAGATCCTCACCGATCCCTCTTACTGCCGACAAATCGTCACCCTGACCTATCCGCATATCGGCAATACCGGCACCACGCCCGAGGATCTTGAGTCCGGTGCGGTCTACGCCGCGGGCCTGGTGATTCGAGACCTGCCGCTGCTGCATTCGAACTGGCGCGCCACCGAGTCTTTGCAGAGCTTCCTGCTTCGCTGCAAGGTGGTGGCGATCGCCGATATCGACACCCGCAAGCTGACCCGGCTGCTGCGCGACAAGGGGGCCCAGTCCGGCTGCATCATGACGGGCGAAAAAATCGATCAGAACGCCGCCGTGCGCGCCGCGAAGAAATTTCCGGGCTTGAAGGGCATGGACTTGGCCAAGGTGGTGTCGACCAAAAAAATCTTCCAATGGAACGACGGTCTGATCTGGAAGACCGCGGCCAAACCGCCGCGCCCGCAAAGCCGACTGCATGTGGTTGCGTATGACTACGGCATGAAGCGCAGTATTTTAAGAATCTTGGCAGAGCATGGCTGTCGCATGACTGTCGTGCCTGCACAAACACCTGCAGATCAAGTGCTTGCGATGAATCCTGATGGTATCTTCTTATCAAACGGACCGGGGGATCCCGAGCCTTGCGACTACGCCATCCAGGCGATCGCCAAGTTCTTGGAAACCGACATCCCCGTGTTCGGCATCTGCCTGGGTCATCAATTGTTGGGCCTGGCGAGCGGCGCAAAAACCGTCAAGATGAAGTTCGGCCACCATGGCGCGAATCACCCCGTGCTCGAGATCGATTCCGGGCGTGTGCTGATCTCCAGCCAAAACCACGGATTTGCCGTCGACGAGAGCACTCTGCCCGTGACGTTGCGCGCCACGCACCGATCGCTGTTCGACGGCACTTTGCAGGGTTTGACCCGAACCGACCGGCCCGCTTTCAGCTTCCAAGGACACCCGGAAGCGAGTCCCGGGCCCCACGACCTGCGGCTGCTGTTCGAGCACTTCATGTATTTGATGGTGAAGCGCGTGCAGACAAATTCCCGCGGGCGCACCCAGGTCAAGCAGAAATCGGCGGAAAGCTAGGGTCCCGACAGTGCCGAAGCGTACCGACCTCGACAGCATCCTCATCATCGGCGCAGGGCCCATCATCATCGGGCAGGCCTGCGAGTTCGATTATTCTGGAGCTCAGGCGTGTAAGGCCCTGAAAGAAGAGGGATATCGCGTCATCCTGGTGAACTCCAATCCGGCCACCATCATGACCGACCCGGAGACGGCGGACGCGATCTATATAGAGCCGATCAATTGGCGCACGATCGCGCGGATCATCGAGAAGGAACGGCCGACGGCGTTGTTGCCCACCATGGGCGGGCAGACGGCCCTGAATACCGCGTTGGATCTGGTGCGCGAAGGGATTCTGGAGAAATTCAACGTCGAGATGATCGGCGCCTCGCAGCGAGCCATCGACATGGCGGAGGACCGGGATCTGTTTCGACGCGCGATGTCCGACATCGGCCTGGAGACCGCCCGCGCCCGCATCGCGCACAGCATGGAAGAGGCGCTCGCGGTGCAGTCTGAGATCGGCTTTCCCACCGTGATCCGGCCGTCCTTTACCCTGGGCGGTTCCGGCGGCGGCATCGCCTATAACCGGGAGGAATTCGAGGCCACGGTGGCGCGGGGACTCGACGCCTCACCCACCAACGAGGTGCTGCTCGAGGAATCGGTTTTGGGGTGGAAAGAGTTCGAGATGGAAGTGGTGCGCGACCACGATGATAACTGCATCATCGTCTGCTCCATCGAGAACCTCGATCCCATGGGGGTGCACACCGGCGATTCGATCACCGTGGCTCCCGCGCAATCCCTCACAGATCGCGAATACCAGCGGCTGCGCGATGCCTCGATTGCTGTGCTGCGCAAGATCGGCGTCGACACGGGTGGCTCCAACGTGCAGTTCGCCGTCAACCCGGAAGACGGCCGCGTGCTGGTCATCGAAATGAACCCGCGCGTGTCACGCTCCTCCGCGCTCGCCTCCAAGGCGACCGGGTTTCCGATCGCGAAGATCGCCGCGAAGCTGGCCGTGGGCTATACCTTGAGTGAGCTGAAGAATGAAATTACCGGCGGCGCGACACCGGCGTCGTTCGAGCCGACCATCGACTATGTGGTCACGAAAATTCCGCGCTTCACCTTCGAGAAATTTCCCGGCGCCAATACCCGCCTCACCACCCAGATGAAATCGGTGGGCGAGGCGATGGCGATCGGCCGCACGTTTCAGGAATCGATGCAAAAGGCGTTGCGCAGCCTGGAGACCGGCTACGATGGATTCAACGAGCAGCTGACGCTGCCGCTGTCCGAAGCGGCGGCCGAGAAGCTCGCGTACGAGCTGCGTTGGCCGGGGCCGGATCGAATCCTGTATGTCGCGGATGCGTTTCGCGCCGGCTGGACGCGGCAACAGGTGTTCGACGCCACCAAGATCGACCCTTGGTTCCTGGCGCAGATCGAGGATTTGCTGCGCGAGGAGGCGGCACTCGGCCGCGACGGATTCGAGAGTCTGACTCTAGCCCGCCTGCGCGCCTTGAAGCGCAAGGGTTTTTCCGATTCGCGCATCGCCAAACTGACCGGACGCGACGAGACCGACATCCGCCGCGAGCGGCGCAAATTAGGTCTGCATCCGGTTTACAAGCGAGTCGATACCTGCGGGGCGGAATTCAGCACCTCGACGGCCTACCTGTATTCGACCTACGAGGAAGAATGCGAAGCGGCGCCGACCGACCGGCGCAAGATCATGATCTTGGGCGGCGGCCCGAATCGCATCGGCCAGGGCATCGAATTCGACTATTGCTGCGTGCACGCCGCGATGGCGCTGCGCGAAGACGGCTTCGAGACCATCATGGTGAACTGCAATCCCGAGACCGTCTCCACGGACTATGACACCTCGGACCGGCTGTACTTCGAGCCGCTGACCTTTGAAGACGTGATGGAAATCATCGAGAAGGAGAAGCCCGAAGGCGTCATCGTGCAGTACGGCGGCCAGACACCGTTGAAATTGTCGCGCGCGCTGGCCGCGGCGGGGGCGCCCATCATCGGCACCACGCCCGATAGCATCGATGTGGCTGAGGACCGCGAACGATTCCAAAAGCTCGTCACCGCCTTGAAGCTCAAGCAGCCTGCGAATGCCTCGGCGCGCACCGAGGAGCAGGCCATCCTGATGGCGCGCGACGTCGGCTTCCCGCTGGTGGTGCGGCCGAGCTATGTGCTCGGCGGCCGGGCCATGGAAGTAGTGTTCAACGAAGATGACCTGCGCCAGTACATGATCGACGCGGTGAAGGTCTCGAACGACAGCCCGGTGCTGCTCGATCGATTTCTGGATCTGGCCATCGAGGTGGACGTGGATGCGGTCAGCGACGGCACCGACGTGCTCATCGGCGGCATCATGGAGCACATCGAACAGGCCGGCGTGCATTCCGGCGACTCGGGTTGTTCGTTGCCGCCGAACGGACTGTCGCCCGAGATTCAAGAAGAGCTGCGCGCGCAAACCCGAAAATTGGCCAAGGCGCTCAACGTCATCGGCTTGATGAATATTCAGTTCGCGATACAAAGCGGCGTGATCTACATCCTGGAGGTCAATCCGCGCGCCTCGCGCACCGTGCCCTTTGTCTCGAAGGCAACCGGCGTCCCCTTGGCGAAGGTCGCGGCGCGCGTCATGACGGGCAAGACCCTGGCCGAGCAAGGGCGCACGGTGGAGCGCATCCCGCGGTATTTTTCGGTCAAAGAGGCGGTGTTCCCGTTCATCAAGTTCCCGGAGGCCGATCCGATTCTGGGGCCTGAAATGAAGTCGACGGGCGAGGTCATGGGCACGGGTAACACCTTTGGGGAGGCCTATGCCAAAGCGCAGGCCGCCTCCGGGGTCATCCTGCCGACGCGCGGCCTGTTCGTCAGCAGCGTGCGCGACCGCGACAAGCCCGGTGCCACCGTCCTGGCGCAAATGCTGATTGCCCGCGGCTTCGAGATTGCCGCCACCGGGGGCACCGCAAAAGTTCTCGAGGAGGCCGGCGTCGCCTGCCGGCGGGTCAACAAGGTGCGCGAAGGGCGCCCGCACGTGGTCGATATGATCAAAAACGACGAGGTGGCGTTGATCGTCAATACCACCGAAGGCAAGCAAGCGGTGCGCGAATCGCGCTCGATACGTCGCGAGGCCGTCGCCAGGCGAGTAACCTATTACACCACCGTGGCCGGCGCGCGTGCGACGTGCGACGCGCTTGATCACCTAGGCGACATCGAAGTGAATCGACTCCAGGATTTGCACAAGGAAATGGCGTGACGCGAACTCCGATGACGCTGCGCGGCGCCGAACGGCTGCGCGCGGAACTCAAGCAGCTGAAAAGCGAGGCGCGGCCGAATGTCATCAAGGCCATTGCCGAGGCGCGGGCGCACGGCGATTTGAGCGAAAATGCCGAATACCATGCGGCTCGCGAGCAGCAAAGCTTCATCGAGGGGCGCATCAACCAAATCGAAAATCGCCTGGGCAATGCCGAAGTGATCGACGTCACCAAGCTGACCGCCAACGGCCGCGTCGTGTTCGGATCGACGCTCGAGTTGGAGGATCAGGATGGCGGCAACAAAGTGGTGTATCAGCTGGTGGGCGACGATGAAGCCAACATCAAGAGCGGACTGCTGTCCGTGTCCTCCCCGATCGCCCGCGCGCTCATCGGCAAATCCGAGGGTGACGTCGTCGATGTCGCGACGCCCGGCGGCACGCGGTCTTACGAAATCGTTTCCGTTCGTTATGTGTGAAGAAACATGAAGATCATGGCGCGCATCTTGCGGATGCTGATGGTGCTCTGGGCGGGGAGCCTCTGGTCGCTCGTGTGGGTCGCGGCCGCGCTGTTTCATTTCCACGGCGACAAGCATCTGGCGGGCTTGCTGGCCGGCAGGCTGTTCAGCATCGAGACTTATTTAGGGATCGCCGCGGCGCTACTGGCCCTGATGCTGCCGGGACGGGGCCGATTCCGCTTGGCATTTCTGGCCGCGGCGCTGCTCGCGGTGAACGAATGGATCTTAAAGGGCGTGACGAGCCTGGCGCAGGCGCATGGCAGCGCCTTGGGTCTGGCCTTCGGCGCCTGGCACGGCATCTCTGCGGGGCTGTACCTGATCGCCTGTCTGGCCATGCTGGTGCTAGTCTGGAAGGAGGATTTTCGGTAAGTCGGCACGGCGGCGGAAGAACACCCCGACATTGCCGATGCGTTGCACGATTTCGCTGGACGTTTGCCGGGCGAGAGTCTCGAGCGCCGCGTCTCGCGCGCTGCGTTCCCCGACGCGGGCCGACACCTTGACCAATTCATGGTCGCTGAGGGCACGATCCAGTTCCTTTACGACGCCGGGGGTGATGCCGGCGTTTCCCAGCATGACAATCGGGTTCAACGGATGCGCCAGGCGGCGTAAATGTTTCTTTTGTTTCTCGGACAGCATCGTGCAGCGATTATAGTTGCAAATCTACATGTCCAAGCGCTCTAAAAGCAGTTCCCGCTGGCTTGCCGAACATGCCGGCGATGAGTTCGTGAAGCGCGCGCAAAAAGAAGGCTGGCGCTCGCGCGCCGTGTTCAAGCTTGTGCAGATTCAGGAAACCGAGAGGCTGTTGCGGCCGGGCATTCGCATGGTCGACTTGGGCGCCGCCCCGGGCGGCTGGAGCCAGTACGCGGCGCGCATCGCCGGCGCCACGAGCCGCATCGTGGCCACGGACATATTGCCCATGGACGCCATACCCGGCGTTGAATTCGTGCAGGGGGATTTTCGGGACGAGGCGGTCCTCGAGCAGGTATTGGCGCGGGTCGGCGCGGACAAGATCGACCTTGTTTTGTCGGATATGGCCCCCAACATGGCAGGAATCGATGCGGTGGATCAGCCTCGCTCGATGTACCTGGCGGAACTCGCCCTGGAGTTCGCAGATCGTGTTTTGGCGCCGGGAGGCGACTTGCTGGTTAAATTGTTTCAAGGCGCCGGATTCGAACAGATCATCAAGGATGCCCGCACTCGTTATGGCCGCGTGGCGACGAAAAAGCCGAAGGCGTCACGAACTCGCAGTCCCGAGATCTATCTGTTGGCGCGGCAGTTTAGGATGGTGTAAGTTGAGGAACGCCCGTCAGAATTGCTGGTCCTTTTGTGTGACGGTTGCAGGTGAAACTTGAACGATCTGACGAAACAAATTCTCCTTTGGGTCGCGTTGGCGGTCATATTGCTGGCGATTTTCAGTCAATTCGGCATGCGCACCGGCCAGCCGTCGCAAATGATCTACTCGCAGTTCCTCACCGAGGTAAAGAGCGGCAGCGTGGAATCGGTGACCCTCAAGGGCGAGATCATCGAGGGGAAAAAGCGCTCCGGCGAGCAATTCGTCACCTTCAATCCGGAAACCAATAACACCGCCTTGATCGGGCTATTGCAGACCCAGGGCGTGAAATTCGGCGGCGAACCGCCCAAACAGCAGTCGGTATTCCTGCAATTGCTGATCTCAGCCTTTCCGATATTGATTCTCATTGGCTTCTGGGCCTACTTCATGCGCCAGATGCAGGGCGCCTCCGGCGGCCGGGGGGCCATGTCCTTCGGTAAGAGCCGTGCCCGCCTCTTGGGAGAGGACCAGGTGAACATCACCTTCGCCGACGTGGCGGGGGTCGAGGAAGCCAAGCAGGAAGTCGTCGAAATTGTCGATTTCTTGAAAGATCCCGGCAAGTTCCAGAAACTTGGCGGCAAGATCCCGAAAGGGGTGCTGATGGTGGGTTCGCCCGGCACGGGCAAGACCCTGCTGGCTCGCGCCATCGCCGGCGAAGCCAAAGTGCCGTTTTTCACGATTTCAGGCTCCGATTTCGTGGAAATGTTCGTGGGCGTGGGGGCATCGCGCGTCCGCGATATGTTCGAGCAAGCCAAAAAGCATGCCCCCTGCATCATCTTCATCGATGAGATCGATGCCGTGGGCCGTCACCGCGGCGCAGGCTTAGGGGGAGGCCACGACGAGCGCGAGCAGACCTTGAACCAACTGCTGGTCGAAATGGATGGCTTCGAGGGAAACGAGGGCATCATTGTCATCGCCGCGACCAATCGGCCCGATGTGCTCGATCCGGCGCTGCTGCGTCCGGGCCGATTCGATCGTCAAGTGGTCGTGCCGCTGCCCGATGTGCGCGGCCGGGAGCAGATCCTCAAGGTACACATGCGCAAGGTGCCGCTCGGCGACAACGTCAAGCCATCGGTCATCGCCCGCGGCACGCCCGGCTTTTCGGGCGCGGATCTCGCCAATCTCGTCAATGAAGCGGCGCTGTTCGCAGCGCGGGGCAACAAGCGTTCGGTGACCATGGAAGAGTTCGAGCGCGCCAAGGACAAGATCATGATGGGCGCGGAGCGCCGGTCCATGGTCATGACCGAAGAAGAGAAGCGCAATACGGCCTATCACGAATCCGGCCATGCCATCGTCGGCTTAAGCGTTCCGGAGCACGATCCGGTGTACAAGGTCACCATCATTCCGCGCGGGCGCGCCTTGGGCGTAACCATGTTCCTGCCGGAAGCCGATCGCTATTCCACCAGCAAACGCCAACTCGAGAGCCGCATCGCCACGCTGTTCGGCGGGCGTATAGCGGAGGAATTGGTGTTCGGCGCCGATGCCGTGACGACGGGCGCCTCCAACGACATCGAGCGCGCCACCGAGCTTGCGCGCAACATGGTGACGCGCTGGGGCCTGTCGGATCGCCTGGGCCCGCAGACGTACAGTGAAGAGTCCGGCGAGGTGTTCCTGGGCCGCAGCGTCACGCAGCACAAGCAGGTGTCCGACGTCACCGCGCACGTCATCGATGAAGAAGTCCGCCGCGTGATCGACAGCAACTATCAGCGCGCCTACAAGATTCTTCAGACCAACATGGACAAGCTGCAGGCCATGTCGGAAGCCTTGATCAAGTACGAGACCATCGATGAGGAAATGATCAAGGACATCATGGAAGGGCGCGCACCGCGACCGCCGCGCGATTGGGACGACACGCCGACGCCGACGCCGCGCGGTCCATCGGCGGAAAAGCCTGCGGCGCCGCTGGTCAATCCCGCGGGACAACACTAAGGGCGGCGTTTGGGGGCATTCCCCGGAACGCCGTGAATCCGTCCATGGAGGCTGCGGGAAAAACATCCTGTTTTTCACGCTCCGGGAAATGCCCCCGAAACCCCGCCTAGAGTTACGCGACTGACAGCTCATGCTGTGGCGTTGCCGAAATCGCATCATTGATCTGAGCCGGCCCGTGGTCATGGGCATACTCAATGTCACGCCGGATTCCTTTTCCGACGGGGGACGGTATGCGGAGCTCGAGGCTGCGTTGGAGCGGGCGCGGCAGATGGAGGCGGAAGGGGCGGCGATCATCGATGTGGGCGGTCAGTCGACGCGGCCCGGTGCCCTGACGGTGGAGGAATCCATCGAAATTGGGCGTGTCGTACCGGTCATCGAGGCGATTGCGGCGCGCAGCGAAATCGCAATCTCCATCGATACATCGCGACCCCATGTCATGGCGGCCGCGGTTGCGGCAGGCGCCTCCATCATCAACGATGTGTATGCGCTCCGCGAGCCGGGCGCACGCGCCGCCGCCGCCGAGGCTCACGCGGGCGTGTGTCTCATGCATATGCAGGGTGAGCCGCGTACGATGCAAGACAGTCCGCACTATAATGACGTCGTGGGCGAGGTGATGGAGTTTTTGTCGCGGGAGCGGTGCGCGTGCATCGAAGCGGGCATCGCGAGCGAGGCCATTGCACTCGATCCGGGGTTTGGATTTGGCAAGAGCTTGGAGCACAACTTGGCGCTGTTGCGGGAGCTGGGGCGTTTCGCGGCACTCGATGCACCGCTCCTGGTCGGTGTGTCACGCAAGAGCGTCATCGGTAAAATTCTAGGAAAAACGGTGCAAGATCGGCTGTACGGCGGCTTGGGGTTGGCGGCACTGGCCGTGGCGAATGGCGCGCGCATCATTCGCAGCCACGATGTGGCACCCACGCTCGATGCGGTGCGCAGTGTCAGTGCGGTGCTGCAGGGGCTGCCGGCTTGAGCCATTACTTCGGCACCGACGGTGTTCGCGGCCGAGTCGGGACGGCGCCGATGACCGTGGATTTTGCGCTGCGGCTGGCGAGTTCGGCCGCGCGGGTCTTGAGCCCCAGCGGTGGGCGCGTGCTCATCGGCAAGGACACGCGTGTGTCGGGGTACATGTTCGAATCGGCGCTGGAGGCGGGATTCGTGGCCGCCGGCGTCGATGTGATGCTCATTGGCCCGCTGCCCACGCCGGGCATCGCGTACATGACACAGCGCCTGGGCTGCAGTTTCGGCGTCGTCATCAGTGCGTCGCACAACCCCTACGAGGACAACGGCATCAAGTTCTTCGATGCCAGCGGCAGTAAGTTGTCTGACCGGGTCGAGCAGCAAATAGAGGCTTTGCTGGACCTGCCGGTCGTAACCCAAGAGTCACAGCATCTGGGCCGGGCCATACGCATCGACCGCAGCCGCACCCAATATCAAGATTTTTGTGCCTCCACGATTCCTGCCGGCATGAGTCTGAAGGGCTTCAAAATCGTGATCGATTGCGCCAACGGCGCAGGCTACAAGGTAGCGCCTCGGGTGCTGGCCGATCTGGGCGCGGAGATCGTGCCGATCGGCTGCTCGCCCAACGGCCGCAACATCAATGACGGCTGCGGATCGACCTCACCGGAACTGCTGCAGCTCACGGTCCCGGGAGTGCGCGCGCAAGTCGGGTTGGCGCTCGATGGAGATGGCGATCGGGTGGTCATGGTGGACGAGCTGGGGCGCTGTGTGGACGGCGATCAATTGCTGTTCATTCTGGCGACCGCGCGGCATCTTGCCGGGGAATTGCAGGGGCCGGTGGTCGGAACCGTCATGAGCAATTTAGGTCTCGAGCACGCGCTCGAGTCGCGCGGCATCGAATTTTTGCGCGCGCAGGTGGGTGATCGCAATGTCCTTGCCATGCTGAATCAGACACGCGGCACCTTGGGGGGAGAGACATCCGGCCACATCCTGTGCTTGGACAAGACCACCACCGGCGACGGCTTGGTCAGCGCCCTGCAAGTGCTCGCCATCATGAAGCAAACCGGATCGGGTTTGGCGGAGCTCGCCGCGGCGATGAAGAAGTATCCGCAGGTATTGCTGAATGTCCGGGTCCTGAAGCGCTTCGATCCCCAAGCTGAACCCCAAGTCGTGCGAGCGGTCGAAGAGGTGGAACGGCGGCTCAAGGGGCGCGGGCGAATCGTGCTGCGCGCCTCGGGCACCGAACCGGTCATTCGAGTGATGGTGGAAGGCTCGGATGCTGCTCTCGTGAAAAAAGGCGCCAAGGATATCGCCGCGGCGGTCGAGGCCGCGTCCAGCGCCATTCTCTGACGGGGGCTTGCAGTTACCGGGCCGCGCGGCTAATCTTCGCCGCCTTTCCCGCAGGGTAAATGCCCGAAGGTTGGCTATGCGTCGTCCGTTGGTCGCGGGCAATTGGAAAATGCACGGGTCGCAGGCCCTGAACCGGGCGTTGCTTGCCGAGTTGGAGGCCTTTATCAGGCCCGACTGGCCGATCGACGTTGTGGTCTTTCCGCCATATGTCTACTTGGCAGATGCCGTGCGGGTGCTGGAAGAGGGGCGAATCATGGTCGGCGCTCAGGACGTGTGCGCCGAATCGGGCGGCGCCTTTACCGGTCAGGTGGGCGCGGCCATGTTGAAGGATGTCGGATGCAGCTACGCCATCGTCGGTCATTCCGAACGGCGCCGCTGGTATCACGAAGACGATGCGCTGGTGGCGCGCAAGTTTGCGGCCGCATTGGCGGGGGGCCTGACGCCGGTGCTCTGCGTCGGGGAAACCCTGGAGGAGCGCGAAGCCAAGCTGACCGAGACGGTGGTGGGGCGCCAAGTCGATGCGGTGATCGCGATGCACGGCGCGGGCGGTTTTGCCCAGGCAGTGCTCGCTTACGAGCCGGTCTGGGCCATCGGCACCGGGCGGACGGCATCCCCGGAGCAGGCGCAAGCCGTGCATGCGTTCCTGCGGCATCGGATTGCGGCTCATGATGCTAAGATGGCCGGCCATTTACGCATTCTGTACGGCGGCAGTGTCAAGGCCGGCAACGCGGCGGAGCTATTCGCAATGCCCGATGTGGATGGTGGATTGGTAGGCGGTGCTTCGTTGAGCGCCGATGAGTTTCGGCAGATTTGCGCGGCTGCGGCCGTTCGCCACTAAAAAGAGATTTTTTTATGTTGCGTGGTTTGATCCTGGGCGTGCATGTCTTGCTCGCATTGATGATTATCGGACTGGTGCTGCTGCAGCGGGGCAAGGGCGCCGAGGCGGGCGCTGGATTCGGTTCGGGCGCATCGGGCACGGTGTTCGGCGCGCGCGGCACGAGTACGTTGTTTTCAAAGTTGACCGCCGTGTTCGCGGGGCTGTTCTTCGTCACCAGCTTGACGCTGGCGTATCTGGGTTCGCACGCGACTGCGACGCCCGCTTCGGTGCTGGAACGCGCCGCGCAAGCGGCTGCCGCGGCGGCACCGGCGAAGGCGCCACCGCCGGCGCTCACGCCGGCGCCGCCCGCAAGCACATCGATGCCGAAGCCGGCTCCCGCGCCCGCACCGGATGCGCCGAATCCGACGCCACCGCAGAAGTAGTCGAACAGTGAAAGTGTTTCTCTGCCGGCGCGAGGCGCCGTTAATTTACCGGGTTTGCGCAGCAAACCCCGGGAAAAGTTTGGCCGCAGGCCAAGATCCAGCCGACGTGGCGAAATTGGTAGACGCGCTAGTTTGAGGGGCTAGTGGGGCAACCTGTGCCGGTTCGAGTCCGGCCGTCGGCACCATCATTGTTGAGTGCGGAGATGCCGTGTTCCGCGCGACGCAGCATAGTTGCGCCTGATACAATTGTGATTGATCCGTGCGGCCAACGGCGTTGATGAATGTTGCGACAGTACCTACCGATTTTGATTTTTCTGGGTTTGGCGACGGTCTTGGGCCTCGCGCTATTCACCGTTGGTTGGATATTGGGCCCGCGCCGTCCGGATTCCGAAAAACTCTCTCCCTATGAATGCGGCTTCGAGGCCTTCGAAGACTCGCGCATGCGCTTCGACGTGCGCTACTACCTGGTGGCCATCATCTTCATCGTTTTCGACCTGGAGATCGCGTTCTTCTTTCCTTGGGCCGTATCGCTCAAAATCACCGGTACATTCGGCCTCTTGGCCATGCTGATATTCGCGCTGGTGCTGGTGGTTGCGCTGGCCTATGACTACAAGAAAGGGGCCTTGGAATGGGATTAGAGGCCGACAACACCGCGCGCGGCTTCGAAGTGACCACTGTCGATAAGCTCATCAATTGGGCACGCACCGGCTCGCTGTGGCCCATGACCTTCGGATTGGCCTGCTGCGCGGTCGAAATGATGCACGCCGGCGCTGCGCGCTACGACCAGGATCGCTTCGGCATCATCTTCAGGCCGAGTCCTCGGCAATCGGACGTCATGATCGTGGCCGGCACCTTGGTCAACAAAATGGCTCCGGCGCTGCGCAAGGTATATGACCAGATGACCGAGCCGAAGTGGGTCATCTCCATGGGGTCCTGCGCCAACGGCGGCGGCTACTATCACTATTCCTATGCCGTGGTTCGCGGCTGCGATCGCATCGTGCCGGTGGATGTGTATGTACCGGGCTGTCCGCCGACGGCCGAAGCGTTGCTTTACGGCATCATCCAGCTGCAAAACAAGATCAAGCGCAACAAGGCGATTATCCGATGAGCGCCGATCCCGGCATCACGGCCGTTGCAACGTCGACCCGCCTCGAAATTCTGGCACAGGCCGTCACGGCCGCCCTGCCCGGCAGGCTCACCCCCGTGGCCAATCACACCGGCGAGTTGACCTACGAGGTGCCGGATACGGAGCTCAAGGCGGTGGCGCAAGTGCTGCGCGAGGGGCCGCAGCTCAAGTTCGAAATGTGCATGGATGTCTGCGGCGTGGATTACCTGTCGCACGGCCGCGATGAATGGACGACCGAGTCGGCGAGCTCTTCCGGATTCAGCCGCGGCGTGGCGCGCGGTGCGCAGCGTGCGGGTGAAGTGCCCCCGGGGCGCCGATTTGCCGTGGTCTATCACCTGCTGTCGCTATCCTTGAATCAAAGGCTGAGGTTGCGGGTGTTTTGCCCGGATGACGCCGCCCCCATGGTCGACTCGGTGACCGATATTTGGGCCGGCGCCAATTGGTTTGAGCGTGAGGCCTTCGACCTTTTCGGCATCCTCTTCAAGGGACATCCGGACTTGCGCCGCTTGCTGACCGACTACGGCTTCATCGGCCATCCTTTTCGCAAGGATTTTCCGCTGTCGGGCAACGTCGAGGTGCGCTACGACCCCGAGAAGGGCCGCGTCGTCTACGAGCCGGTCACCATCGAGCCGCGCGTGCTGGTGCCCAAAGTGATTCGCCACGACAATCGCTACGATCCCGCTCTGACCAACGCGCCCGTGCATACCGCGAGCCTTGCCAAACCCGATGCCTGAAATTCGCAACTACACCATGAACTTCGGGCCGCAGCACCCGGCTGCGCACGGCGTGCTGCGCCTCGTGCTGGAAATGGACGGCGAGGTGATTCAAAAGGCCGATCCGCACGTGGGACTGCTGCATCGTGCGACCGAGAAGCTGGCGGAGAGCAAGCCCTTCAATCAGTCGATCGGCTACATGGACCGGCTCGATTACGTCTCCATGATGTGCAACGAACACGCCTATGTCATGGCGATCGAGAAGCTCCTGGGCCTCGAGCCGCCGCTGCGCGCGCAATACATCCGCGTGATGTTCGACGAGATCACGCGCATTTTGAATCATTTGATGTGGCTGGGCGCGCATGCCATCGATATCGGCGCCATGACGGTTTTCTTGTATTGCTTCCGCGAGCGCGAGGATCTGATGGACTGCTATGAGGCGGTCTCCGGCACCCGCATGCATGCGACCTACTATCGTCCCGGCGGCGTGTACCGCGATCTGCCGGAGCTGATGCCGCAGTATCCGTACTCGCAATGGCGCAGCAATAAAGAAGTGGATCGCCTGAATGCCCGGCGTTCCGGCGGCCTGCTCGACTTCATCGCCGACTTTACCCGGCGCTTTCCCGCGAATGTGGATCAATACGAAACGCTGCTGACCGATAACCGCATTTGGAAACAGCGCACGGTCAATATCGGCGTGGTGAGCCCGGAGCGCGCCATGCAGCTGGGCTTCTCCGGGCCGATGCTGCGCGGTTCGGGCATCGAGTGGGACCTGCGCAGGAAGCAGCCCTACGATGTGTACGACCAATTGGATTTTGACATTCCGGTCGGCCGCAACGGCGACTGCTACGACCGCTACCTGGTTCGCGTCGAAGAATTGCGCCAATCGAATCGGATCGTCGAGCAATGCGTGGCATGGCTCAAGGCCAATCCCGGACCGGTCATGATCGACGATCGCAAGGTGCGGCCGCCGCGGCGCGAGGAAATGAAGGGCGACATGGAATCCCTGATTCACCATTTCAAGTTGATGACCGAGGGCTATTGCGTGCCGGCGGGCGAGGTGTACGCGGCGGTCGAGGCGCCGAAGGGAGAACTCGGTGTGTACTTGGTATCGGATGGCGCGAACAAGCCCTATCGCCTCAAGGTGAGGCCGCCGGGATTCGCGCATCTCGCCTCGCTCGATGAAATGGTGCGGGGCCATATGCTGGCGGACGTGGTGGCGGTCATCGGCACTCAGGACATCGTATTCGGCGAGATCGACCGATGAGCGTCATTTTATCCGACCACGTGCGCGCAGAGATCGATCGATGGGTTGCCAAGTTTCCGCCGGATCGCAAACGCTCCGCGGTGATCTCGGCGCTGCATGCCGCACAGCACGACAACCACGGGTTCCTGACCACGGACCTGATGGACGCGGTGGCGGAGTACTTGGATCTGCCGAACATCCTCGTGTACGAGGTCGCGTCTTTTTACTCCATGTTCGAGACCAAGCCGGTGGGCCGCCATCACATTTCAGTGTGCACCAATATCTCTTGCATGCTGCGCGGCTCGCAAGAGGTCGTCGAGCACGTCGAGAAGAAACTCGGCATCAAGACCGGCGAGAGCACGCCGGATGGGCGCATTTATCTGAAGCGCGAGGAGGAGTGCCTCGCCGCGTGCTGCGGGGCGCCCATGATGATGGTCGATCATGTCTTTCATGAAAACCTTACGCCGCAGAGCATCGATAAAATCCTCGACGAATTGACTTAAAGAGTGGCCCTGATGCCTTACGAACAGAACCTGGTGTTATTCGAAGCGCTGAAATACGAGCGCCCGTGGACGCTGGAGGGCTATCGGCAATTCGGCGGCTATCGGGCATGGGAGAAAATCCTGGGCGAGCAGACGCCCCGCGAAAAAATCATCGACGAGGTGAAGGCGTCGGGTCTGCGCGGCCGCGGCGGTGCGGCCTTTCCCACCGGCGTGAAGTGGAGCTTCATGCCGCGCAGCTCGCCGGTGCAAAAATACGTCGTGTGCAACTCGGACGAATCGGAGCCGGGGACCTGCCACGATCGCGACATCCTGCGCTACAACCCGCACTCGGTGATCGAAGGCATGGCCATCGGCGGCTATGCGATGACCGCCACGGTGGGCTACAACTACATTCGCGGCGAATTTCTGGCCGAGCCGGTTCCGCGATTCGAGGCGGCGCTGGCGGCAGCTTATGCGGCGGGCCTCCTGGGCAAGAATATCCTGGGTTCCGGCGTGGACTTCGATCTGCACACCTTCATCGGTGCCGGCGCGTACATCTGCGGCGAGGAGACCGCGCTGCTCGAGTCGCTCGAGGGCAAGCCCGGCAAGCCGCGCTTCAAGCCGCCGTTCCCGGCCAATTTCGGCTTGTTCGGCAAGCCGACCACGATCAACAACACGCAGAGCTTCGCTTCCGTCCCCACCATCATGCGCAACGGTGCCGCCTGGTTCGCAGGGTTGGGTCCTGTGAATTCCGGCGGCACGGCGCTGTTCTCCGTCTCGGGCCACGTCGCGAGGCCGGGCAATTTCGAGTTGCCGATGGGGATTCCTTTCAAGGATCTGATGGAGTTGGCCGGCGGTGTGTGGAAGGGCCGCAAGCTCAAAGCCGTGATTCCCGGCGGGTCCTCCTGCATGGTTCTGCCCGCCGAGATCATGTGGAATACCAATATGGACTATGACTCACTGAAGAAGGCCGGTTCCTCCTTCGGCACCGGCGCGGTCATCGTCATGGACGAGACCACCTGCATGGTGCGCGCGCTGGAGCGCTTGGCGCGCTTTTATATGTCGGAGTCCTGCGGCCAATGCACGCCGTGCCGCGAAGGGACCGGCTGGCTCGACCGGATGCTGAAACGCATCATCGCCGGCGAAGGGCGCAGCGAAGACTTGAGTTTGCTGCTGGATGTCGCCAATCGTATCGAGGGACACACCATTTGCGCGCTAGGCGATGCCGCCGCGTGGCCGGTGCAGAGTTTTTTGAAACATTTCAGGCCTGAATTTCAATACATGATCGAGCACAAGGGACGCTCCATCATGGAAGGCGCCACGCACTTGGACGGCCGGCCGGCCGCAGCGGCCTGAAGACATGGCAGACGACACGGTCAATATCGAAGTGAACGGCGTGCCGCTCAAAGCCCGCAAGGGCCAGATGATCATGCAGGTCACGGATCCGGCCGACATTTACATTCCGCGATTTTGCTACCACGACAAGCTGAGCGTGGCGGCGAACTGCCGCATGTGCCTGGTCGAGGTGGAGAAGGCGCCCAAGCCGCTGCCCGCCTGTGCGACGCCGGTCACCGAAGGCATGAAGGTCTTCACCAAATCGCCCAAGGCCGTGGCAGCGCAACGCGCGACCATGGAATTCCTGCTCATAAATCATCCGCTCGACTGCCCGATTTGCGATCAGGGCGGGGAGTGCGAACTGCAGGATCTGGCCCTGGGCTACGGGCGCGATATTTCGCGCTTCAGCGAGCGCAAGCGCGTTGTCAAGGACAAGAACCTAGGTCCCCTGGTCTCCACCGACATGACGCGCTGCATTCATTGCACGCGCTGCGTGCGTTTCGGCGCTGAAATTCAGGGCTATCCGCAAATGGGCGCCACCGGCCGCGGCGAGCACATGGAAATCGGCACCTACATCGAGCACAGCGTCGATCATGAGTTGTCGGCAAACATCATCGATCTTTGCCCGGTCGGCGCGCTCAACAACAAGCCGTTCCGCTACCACGCCCGCGCCTGGGAAATGACCCAGGCGGCGCTGGTCTCGCCGCATGATGCCTTCGGCACGAATCTCAATGCACACGTGCTGCGCGGCAGGCTGATGCGCATCGTGCCCCGCGAGAATGAGCAGATCAACGAAACCTGGATTGCGGACCGGGATCGGTTCGGCTTCGAAGGCATGTACTCGGCGGATCGCATCTCCCAGCCCATGCTGCGCATCGGCGGCGTCCTGCAGGGCGTGGATTGGGAAGTGGCCTTGAACGCCGCCGCGGAGCGCTTGCAGGGCGTCGCGGCGGTCAGCACGGCGTCGAGCGGTTTTCTTGCCTCACCGATGGCCACCGTCGAGGAGCTGTTTCTGCTCGCGCAAATTGCGCGCGGCTTGGGCAGCGGCAATATCGATCATCGCTTGCGGCAGCTGGATTTCCGTGCGCAGGAGTACGAGGCCGCCTATCCTAACCTGGGTCTCAAGATCGCCGCGGTCGAACAGCTCGAGGGTGTGCTCATCGTGGGCTCGGATTTGCGCCATGAGATGCCGATGCTGGCGCATCGCATTCGCAAAGCGGCCGTCAAGGGCGGGGCACGGGTGGCTTTCTTGAATCCGCGCCGCCATGACTACCTGTTCCCGGTCGCGGGCTACGTGGCGGCGACCGACATGGTCGCGCAACTCAGCGCGCTGGTGCAGGCCGCAGCGGGCGCGGCGAACAAGCCCGTGCCGGCGGGCGTGGGCGATGCGCCGGTGACCGAGGCGCACCGAGCGCTGATTGCGGCGCTAACGCATGGATCACGGCGCGCCGTGATCCTGGGCACCTTGGCTCAACGGCATCCGGCTTACTCGCAACTCAAGGCCTTAAGTGCTGCGCTGGCCGGGCTTTGCGGGGCCAGCGTGGGCTGCATCACCGAGGGTCCGAACGCCGCCGGCGCATATCTTGCGGGCGCCGTGCCGCATCGGCAACCGGGCGGGGCGCCGCTCACGCCTGGATTGTCGGCGCGGCAGATGTTGGAATCACCCCTCAAGGCCTATGTACTGCTCGGCGGCATCGAACCGGCCGATGATTTGGGCGTCGATCCTGCGGCGCTCGCTGCCGCCGAGTTGGTTGTAGCCGTCACCTCCCACCTGCCGGAATCCTTGCGCGATGTCGTGCATGTGGTGCTGCCGATCGGTACGTTTGCCGAGACCTCGGGCACCTATGTGAATACGGAAGGGCGTTGGCAGAGCTGGGCGGGCGCTGCCAGGCTGCCGGGCGAGAGCCGGCCCGGCTGGAAGGTGCTGCGCGTGCTCGCCAATCTACTCGGCCTCCCCGGCGTGGACTACAACAGTTCGGAGGAGATTCGGGACGCATTGAAAACGCTGTGCGGCGCACGCATCGAGGCTGCGAGTTCGACGATCCGCGCCTTACCCCATGGCGAGATTCCCAATGGTTCATGGGTGGATATCCCGCCGTATCAAACCGATGTGCTGGTGCGCGGTTCCGAAGCGCTGCAGAAAACCAAGGACGGGCGCCTGGCCCGCGCCGTGATCTGATCATGTGGGAGTGGACGCCGCTGCGCGCTTGGATCTCAGGCTACATCACGCCGTACTGGACGACGCCGTTGCTGCTCGCCGTACAGACTTTGATCATGATGATCTCGGTCATCTTGGTGATGGCGGTCTATACCTTGGCGGAGCGCAAAGTCATCGGCTGGATGCAATACCGCCGCGGACCGAACCGCGTCAATCTGTTCTGGATTCCGGGGTTGGGCCAGCCTTTTGCCGACGTGATCAAGCTGATTTTCAAGGAAATCATGATCCCGGCGGACGCGAACGGATTTCTGTTCCGGCTGGCGCCGTTTCTCGCCTTGGTTCCCGCGCTGGCCCTGTGGGCGGTGATCCCGTTGCGTCCCGAGCATGCCTTCGCGAACATCGATGCGGGGCTTCTGTACATCCTGGCGCTCACGTCAATGGGGGTCTACGGCATTATCTTGGCCGGCTGGGCGGCGAACTCCAAGTACGCCTTCCTGGGTGCGATGCGCTCTGCGGCGCAAATCGTCGCCTACGAAATCGCCATGGGTTTTGCGATGGTGGGCGTGCTCATGGCCTCGGGCAGCCTCAATATCGGCCAGATCATTCACCGGCAGCAGGGACTGTTCGGTTGGAACTGGACCTGGCTGTTTCCGCTGTTCATCGTGTATTTCATTTCGGGCGTTGCCGAGACGAATCGCGCGCCTTTCGATGTGGCCGAGGGCGAATCGGAAATCGTCGCCGGGTTCCATGTCGACTATTCGGGCATGGCGTTCGCGCTCTTCTTCATCGCCGAATACGTCAACATGATCTTGATTTCGACCTTGACCTCGATCTTTTTCTTCGGCGGGTGGCTCTCGCCGCTCGACGGCTGGCTGGCGGCGGATTCCTGGCTGGCGCAGCCGAGCTTTTTCTGGCTGGCGCCCAAAGTGTTTTTCTTCATGTTCGTGTTCCTATGGTTCCGCGCCACGTTCCCGCGTTACCGCTACGATCAAATCATGCGCCTCGGTTGGAAGGCGCTGATTCCGGTCACGCTCGTTTGGCTGTTGGTTGAGGGCGTCATGGCCTATGCCCAGGTCGGTCCGTGGAAAAGCTAATGCAAGGTATTCGCAGCTTCATCAAAACGTTCTTGCTCTGGGAGCTGTTGCAAGGCCTCATGGTCACGCTGAAGAGCATGTTCGCAACCAAGATCACGCTGAACTATCCGGAGGAGAAGGCGCCGCAGAGCAGTCGCTTCCGCGGCCTGCACGCGTTGCGGCGCTATCCGAACGGCGAGGAGCGCTGCATCGCCTGCAAGCTGTGCGAGGCGGTGTGTCCGGCGCTCGCGATCACCATCGAATCGGATGTGGCGAGCGACGGCACGCGGCGCACCACGCGCTACGACATCGATCTGTTCAAGTGCATTTACTGCGGTTTTTGCGAAGAGGCATGCCCCGTGGATGCCATCGTCGAGACCCGCATCCACGAGTACCACATGGAGAAACGCGGCGAGAACATCATGAGCAAGGATAAATTGCTCGGGATCGGCGAACGCTACGAAGCCATGATTGCGGCGGATCGCGCCGCCGACGCACGGTATCGCTGATGTTTCCGACGATACTGTTCTTCATTTTCGCCGGCGTCCTGGTCGGCGCGGCCCTGGGCGTGATTTTGTCGCGCAATCCGGTGTACTCCGCGCTGCTGCTGGTGCTGTGCTTCTTCAACAGCGCCGTCATTTGGGTGCTGCTGGATGCGGAGTTCCTGGGGATCGTTCTCGTTCTGGTCTATGTCGGCGCCGTGATGGTGCTGTTCCTGTTCGTGGTCATGATGCTGGATGTCAATCTGCAGAAGCTGCGCACGGATTTCGTCGGCTACTGGCCGCTGACCCTGGCGGTGGCGGGTTTCGTGGTCTTCGCGATGATCAATATCATCGTCGTCAAGCATCTGGGCGGCGCGGCGCTCAAGACGGCGCCGGCGATTGCGGCCGACTACTCCAACACGAGCGAGTTGGGGGTGCAGCTGTTCACCCGCTACGCGTATCCCTCGCAGGTTGCCGCGCTGATACTGCTGGTGGCGAGCGTCGCGGCGATCGTGCTGACGTTGCGGCAGCGCAAGGGCGGCAAGCCGCAAGATGTCGCCAAGCAGGTCGCGGTGCGTGCCAAGGACCGCGTTCGACTCGTCAAGATGGCCTCCGAGAAAAAACTGTGATTTCACTCACCTACGTGCTGGCGCTGTCGGGAATTTTATTCGCCATTGCGGTGGCCGGCGTGTTCTTGAACCGCAAGAACATCATCGTGCTGCTCATGTGCATCGAACTCATGCTGCTCGCGGTCAATTTCAATTTCGTCGCGTTTTCGCGCTACCGCGGCGACATCAGCGGCCAGATCTTCGTGTTTTTCATTCTGACGGTCGCGGCGGCCGAGGCGGCGATCGGACTGGCGATTCTGGTGGTGCTGTTCCGCGAACGCAGCAGCATCGAGGTTGAGGATCTCGACACGCTTCAAGGCTGAGAAAAGCAATGCAGTCCATTTATCTCACCATCGTCTTGGCACCGCTGATCGCCTGCATCCTCGCAGGCCTCTTCGGCAAAACCATCGGCAGAGCGGGTGCCCACAGCGTCACCATCCTGGGCGTTGCAACCTCCTGCGCGCTGTCCTTCTATGTGCTGTACCGGCAGGTATTCGCGGGCCTGCCGCCGTTCAACGCCACGGTCTATACCTGGTTGCTGAGCGATGGGCTGCAGCTCAACGTGGGGTTTCTGATCGACCATCTGTCGGCCCTGATGATGGCGGTGGTTAGCTTCGTCTCCTTGATGGTGCACATCTACACCATCGGCTACATGGCCGATGACGATGGTTACCAGCGCTTCTTCAGCTACATATCGCTGTTCACTTTTTCCATGCTGATGCTGGTGATGGCGAATAATTTTCTGCAATTGTTTTTCGGCTGGGAAGCCGTGGGCATGGTCTCCTACCTGTTGATCGGATTCTGGTACAAAAGACCGACCGCCATATTCGCCAGCCTCAAGGCCTTCCTGGTCAACCGGGTCGGGGATTTTGGCTTCATCCTCGGCATTGCCGCGGTGCTGCGCTATACCGGCTCCTTGGACTACGCCACGGTGTTCGGGCACGCCGGCCAAATCGCCGCCGCGCAGATCCCCATCACGAGCACACTGAGCTGGCCGGCCATCACCTTTGCCTGCATCTGCCTGTTTGTGGGTGCCATGGGCAAGTCGGCGCAGGTACCGTTGCACATCTGGCTCCCCGATTCGATGGAAGGCCCCACCCCGATCTCGGCGCTGATCCACGCGGCCACGATGGTGACCGCCGGCATCTTCATGGTGGCGCGCATGTCGCCGCTGTTCGAATTGTCGGAGAGCGCCTTGTCCTTCGTGTTGATCATCGGATCGACGACCGCCTTTTTCATGGGCCTCATCGGCATCGTCAGCAATGACATCAAGCGCGTGGTGGCGTACTCAACGCTCTCGCAGCTGGGATACATGACGGTGGCGCTGGGCGTTTCCGCCTATGGCGCCGGCATCTTCCATCTCATGACGCATGCCTTCTTCAAGGCACTGCTGTTCCTCGCGGCAGGCTCGGTCATCATCGCCCTGCACCACGAGCAGGACATGCGCAAAATGGGGGGCTTGCGCAAATACATGCCGATTACCTACTGGACCTGTCTCATCGGCTGTCTCGCGCTGATCGGATTTCCCGGCAGCGCCGGGTTTTTCTCCAAGGATGCGCTGATCGAGGCGGTCGGCGCCTCGCATCGGGTGGGCTCGGGGTATGCCTATTTCTGCGTGGTCACCGGCGTATTCATCACGGCCCTCTACACGTTTCGCATGTTCATCATGACCTTCCTCGGCACGGCGCGCATGGACCATCACACCCTGGAGCATGTGCATGAGAGTCCGTGGGTGGTGACCGTACCGTTGATCTTGCTGGCGATTCCCTCGGCCGTCATCGGCTGGTTTACGGCCGGACCGGTGCTGTTCGGCAAGTTCTTCGCGGGCGCCATTTTTGTCGCGCCCGCCAACGACGTGCTCGCGCACGTCGGCGAGGAATTCCACGGCCCCGCATCCTTCGTGCTGGCGGCATTCCTGGCCCCGCCCGTGTGGCTCGCGGGCCTCGGCGTGTTGACGGCCTATGTGTTCTTTTTGTGGCGGCCGGCACTGAGCGATGCGGCGCAGGCAAAGCTGAAATTGCTGCATGCCGTTTTGATCGATAAATTCGGTTTCGACCGGTTCAACGAACGCATCATCATGACCGGCGCGCGCTGGTTGGGCGGCGGCTTGTGGCACTTCGGCGACCAGCTCGTCATCGACGACGGCTTGGTCAACGGCAGCGCGCGCACCGTGGGTTGGCTCGGTTCCGTCATGCGCTACGCGCAATCGGGGTATCTGTATCACTATGCCTTCGCCATGATCCTAGGATTGGCCGCCATGCTCATGTGGCTGATCTGGCGATGATGCTCAGCACCCATTTGCTGTCGTGGTTGATCTGGCTACCCATCGGGGGCGGATTCGCGGTGCTTGCCTTGGGTTCAAGAACCACGCTCGCGAAGTGGTTTTCGCTCATCGTCAGCGCGCTGGCGCTGCTCTTGAGCATCCCGCTGTGGAGCTGGTTCAAGACCGGTACGGCTGAAATGCAGTTCGTGGAGCGCTCGCCGTGGATCTCGACCATTCATGCCGAGTTCCATATCGGCGTCGATGGCATTTCCATGCCGCTGATTTTGCTGACCACGTTTACAACGCTGCTGATCGTGATTGCCAGCTGGCAAAATGTCGAGAAGCGCGTGGCGCAGTACATGGCGGCATTCTTGATCCTCGAGGGCTTGATGAT
>Ga0210403_10000591_pt1 | contig 37547 bp, 21 predicted proteins | sample IncBWC19MmetaG_FD_150863 | JGI IMG/M metagenome (GOLD analysis project Ga0210403, IMG submission 150863) | Forest soil microbial communities from Barre Woods Harvard Forest LTER site, Petersham, Massachusetts, United States - Inc-BW-C-19-M | ecosystem: Environmental > Terrestrial > Soil >...
CGACGATCACCATCATGTCGCCGATGGGGGCGGCCGAGCCGGCGGCGCTCTGCATGCTGTAGCCGCTGTTGAGGAAGTAGTTGGCGGCGAAGTATTCAAAGAAGTAGAAGACGACACCCTGCACCAGCAGCGAGGTCAGTACGGCGATGGGGACGTCGCGCTTGGCGTTCTTGGCCTCGCCGCCCATGGTGGTGACGGACTCAAAGCCCACCAGGATGAGGATCGCGATGGTCGCCTGCACGAAGACCCAGGACCATTTGTGCGGGCTGACGACCGACTTGGCCGTGGGGTGCGCGAGGAAGTTGCCGGCGGCGTCGTACTCCGGATAGCTGACGTGATAGGGGACGGGTTGGCCGGCGGCGTCGAGTTTGGGCAGAGGGACGCCGCTGGCGTCGCGCAGGATGGTGTCGGTCGATGTGCTGGCGGAGCCCGAGACGCCGGCGGTGACGGTGGTGGCGGTCTTGAACTCGTAGCTGTAGGCCTCGCCGGAGGTGGCGTCGAACTGATAAGCGACCGAGCCGGGGGCATGATGCACGCGATAGCTAATGGCGAAGAAGGCGAAGATCAGCAGGGCTGTTATCTGAATGATGTTGATGCCCAGATTGATAGAGGTCGAGCTGCTGATGCCGCGATGCGCGATGTAGGCGATGGAGAAGGAGAAGACAATGGCCACCGCCATCATGAACAGGACGCCGGGATTCGAGGCGCTCATGAAGTTCGGCCAGATGGTGCCGACCACGTAGCCGCACACGATGCCCATGGTGCCGACCATGACGCCGGGATAGATCCAGTAGTACAGGTGCGAAGCCCAGCCGACGATGAACTTGGAGATGCGAGCGTAGCGCCAAGCGCTCTCACGATTGAGAAAGGCCTGTTCGGCGAAGTAATAGGAGCTGCCGGTGCCGGGGTAGAGCTTCGCCATCTCGGCGTAACAGACGGCGGTGGAGAGACAGAGCAGAAGAGCGCCGACGATTCCCATCCACATGGCGGGGCCGGTGTTCTTGGTCGTGGACTGGATGAAGAAGGTCAGCCACAGAAAGGCTCCTGGCGCGATGAGAGCCATAGCGTTACTGGTGAGTCCAGTGAGGCCGAGGGTGGGTTTCATCTCGCCGGTCGGGGTATCTGCCATGTTTGCACTCCTACTTTAGTTTGCCGGGCTCTTTGGTCTGTTGGACCGGGAGGAAGGAAGGACCCGTAGGCCCAAGCTTCATGAATGTAAATTGCAGAGATTTTGCTTGGATGCACTGGAGGTTACAGGATGACATAAGTAGGCGCAATTGCAAATCTTCGCTGGACCTCGTGTTTGCTGACTGCAGGCACGAAAAACCCGGTTCTTTGGCCGGGTTTTTCGATGAGGCTATAGGGAGATGCGATGGGATCAAGAAGCGTGATGCCGGCGATAAGAGTTTTCTATGGGGTTCCGCCCAAGGTGACGTTTACGGTCGCGGTCTGCGTGGTGGCGCCCATGACCGAGACCGTGCTGGTGGCCGTAACCGTGACGGGGAATGGGCCCTGCTCGGGCGCGATGCCGGAGCCGCAGCCCGAGATGGCGCCCAGGGCGAAGACCGTCAACAGAGTGAGCAGCGATGCCAGTCGGCGATTGCGCCGCGGAAGCAGCAACAGGAGGACGCCGGCGAACGACACTCCTCCTCCCAATGTGTACCAGTCCCCGCGGAACCGCGAAGTACGGTTAGCCGCAACGTTGCCGACCACCACGGTAAGTACCGTGGTGGAGCTGGCAAGCCCGTTGAGGTTGACGGTCGCCGGTGAGAAGGAGCAGTTCATCCCCGCAGGCAGACCGCTGGTGCAGGCAAAGCTGACCGAGAACGCGCCGCCGACCGTGGGCCTGACCGTGAAGGTGATGGGGTTGGAACTGGCGGACGCGAGCGGGAAATGGGCCGAGGCAGTGGTGGGGGAAAGGGTGAAGGCTGAATTTTGCGGAATGATGTTGAAGGAGACGGCTGGCGAGGTTGCGGCGCTCAGGTTCGTGTTGCCGGAGTAATAGACGCTGACCGTGTGGGGGCCCAGGCCGAGCCCGGTGGTGTCGAGCGAAAGGTTCTGCGGATCGGCCTGAAGCGGCTGCTGCGGCTGCGGCGTTCCGCCATCGACGATGATCTCAAGCGTTCCCGTGGGGGCGGGCGATGCAGGAGCGATGCTGGCGGCGAACGGGAAGGTGCTGCCGACCCCGACCTGGGCAGGAACGCCCGTGAGCGTAACCGTGGTCGGGGTGCTGCCGGCCGCTGTGATGGTAAACGGCGTCGGGTTGGAATAGGAGGGCGCATAGGTGCTGTCCCCGGAGTAGAAGACGGCAGCATTGTGCGGCCCGGGTTGGAGGACGCTCGTAACCAGCGTGAAGGAGCCGGCTCCCTTTGCATCGACGGTGACCGGGGATCCGTTGAAGCTGCCATCGATGAGGAGTTGGAGCGTTCCGGTGGGCGTGGGCGTACCGGGTGTGGTGGAGGTCACGGCGACCTGGACCATGACCGCAGTTCCCTGAACAGAGGTTTGCGGGTTGACTGTGACCGCGATCGCCGGTTGGGTGCTTCCGGTTGCGCTGGAGATGATGAAGGATACGGTTCCCACGGAGGACTTGTGCCCCGCGTCGCCGGAGAAGACCGCGGTGACGATGTGCGGGCCGATGGCGAAGGTGGCGATCGAGACTGACTCTGGCGTCGCCACGCCGGCTGCGGACATCGGCGTGGGAGTTCCGACTTGCTGACCGTCGATCAAGAAACTGACGGTGCCGGTGAACGGCGTCCCGCTGGTAGGCGCGACCGTCGCGCTGAGGGTGATGCTGCCCTTCGGGCCAACTGGATTCGGAGTGACCTGGACCGTTGTCGTCGTCGTGGGCAGTTTGGTGGCGGTGATGGTGATCGGCCCGGTTGCACTCGAAGAGGGAAGGTAGTTCGCGTCGCCGGGATAGTTGACGGTGACGGTATTGCCGCTGGTGATCGTTGCCGCGGGGATGGTGATGTAGGCGATGCTGGAATCGTAGCTGCCACCGCCGGTCTTCCCGGTCAAATGAGCCGAGCCGAGAGCCTGGCCGTTGCTGGCGGTGAGCGTGACCACGCCGCTGGGCGCGGCAAATCCGTAGCCGGTGGTCCCAATCGTAATGGTGAAGGTGACGGTGAGGTTGTCGGTGATAGGAGTGGTCGCGCTGGACGCGACCGAAGCCGTGGTGGGAGCCTTGACGATGGTGAGGGCATAGGGGCTCGAGGTGCTGGGGTTGAAGCTGAGATCTCCCGAATAGGCGGCAACGAAGCTGTGGGAGCCGACCCCCAGGGAGGTGGTCTGAACATCGGCGTAGCCGGAGGAGTTGAGGCGATAGGTTCCGCCATAGAGGACCTGGCCGTTGTCGGTGACGTTGACGTTGCCGGTCGCATTTCCCTGCTTCGAGACGCCTGCCACGGTCGCCTGCACGGCGAGGATGCCGCCATAGGGGACGTTGGTGACCGGCTGGTTATTGAGCCGATTGAGGACGGTGACCGTAGTCGTACTGTCTTCCGGCGTCACGGTGAGATTTACTGGGACGGATTCACTGGCGGCGAAGGTGCCGTCTCCAGAGTAGACGGCGTGGACTTGATAGCTCTGGGGATTGCCACTGCTATCCTTGCCGCTTCCCGGAAAGGTGGTGAAGGTCCCGGTAAAGACGCCGCCGGAGAGAGGAACGGATCCGATGGAGCCATTCGCCGCCGCTGCGTTGATTGCGACCTGTCCTGTAGGAGTGCCGGAGCCGGACGAGGCGGTGACATCGCCGGCGGCGATGACCGGAGTTCCGTGGACGATGGTGAGCATGCCGCTGCTGTTATTCAGAGTGAGGGTGGTGGTCGTGGAGCGGTAGGTGACGTTCTGCCATCCGTTCACCAGATTCGCGGCATTCACGCTGCCGAGCCCGGTGGTGCGATCGTAGCCGGCGGTGCTGGAGTAGCCGCTGAGAACACCGTAGGTGTCGCCCGCCTGAGACGTGGCGCAGTTGGTCGACCCGGCGGCGCAGGGCATCGCGTTGGTGTTGGTGGTGATGTCGTTGAAGATGCAGCTGGAGGCTGGCGACCCTGTGGCGGTGCAGGCGGTGCCTGCCTTCTGCTGCTGGGCCGCCAGGGCATAGAGCGTGTAGTTCACGTTCCCTTGCGGCGAGCCCGCCTTTTGATTGACGAGAGCGATTATGCCAGCGAAGGCGGCGGCGGCGAACGAGGTCCCGCCGGCGCCGACGAAGTCGGTGTTGGGAGTACCCAGAGCGCAGCCGCTGCCGGACGGGTTGGCGTCCTTCTGGCAGAGGAAGTAGAGCGAGCCGAAGGCGCCATCGCCGGCGAACAGAGAGACGTCGGGAAGGTCGCGGACGCCGTCGGTGGGCACGCCGGCGCCGGTCTGCCATGAGGGTTTGGCGTAGCCGCTGCTGCAGGACGTACCGCTGGACTGGGCGCAGCTGCTGGCTCCGCCGGAGCCGCCGCGGACGGTAACGAGACCGGCGGTGGCCGCGTTGGAGTTATTGCAGACCTGCTCCGGAGTCTCACCGGTGTAGGGAGAGATGGCGGCGTAGTTGGCGTTGGTGCAGCTGTCGTTCCAGGTTGTCTCGGGAACATAGCCCTTGGCCGAGGCCTGGGTCGTCGAGTCGTTGGTAGCGTTCCAGTAGCTGGCGCCACCGTTGGGCATATAGAAGTCGGTGCCGCCCACGGCGACGTTATACGGAGTACTGGCGACGGCGTTCACAGCGAGACCGCCGCTGGCCGCGCCGGTGGAAACAGCGTCGCATCCGGCCGAACCGTTGTCTCCGGCGGCGACGACCGCGGTAATGCCCTGCGCTGCGGCCTGCTGCCAGAGATTGTTGATGAAGCTGTTGTAGGCGGCTCCCGCGCTGCGTTCACAGGTACTGTAGCTGTCGACCAGTACGGACGCGAGATTGTTGTCGACGATGTACTGCGCGGAGAGGTCGCTTCCCTGCGAGACCGAGGTGGTCTCCGAGATGACGTAGTCGATGGTCGCGTTTTTCGCGATCGCGCCCGACCATTGCGTGTCGGCGGCTCCCTTGACCTCATCGGCGTTGCTGCCGGGATCGGGTCCGTTGAAGATGAGGTTCAGGTACTGGGTGTGCGTGGCACTGCCGGTCGCACCGATGGGCAGACCGAAGAGCGTGCGGAAGCTGACGAAGTCGGCGGCATCGATGTCGCTGTCGCCGGCGACCGCGATGGTCTGACCGGTGCCGTCGATGCTGTTGCTCCAGAGCGGAGCGACGTTGTAGATCGCGGCAAAATCATAGGGCGTGACCGCATAGACGGTCTTGCCGGCGGAGGTGGTGGTGTACTCCGGGCGTGGCGCGGCGACAGCAGCCACTGCCTCCGGCAAGGAGGACGATGATCTCCCTGCGGCAAGCTCTGTATTGGAGCGCGCGATGACGCCGGTGCTGTTGTTGCGGCTGAGATTCTGTGATGCAGACGCGGGGGTCGCTTGCGCGAGGCTGAAGTTATTGAGGCTGGCAATTCCAGCGATGACGGGTGCGAGCGCCGCCGGGATCTGCGGATCACGGGCATTGGCGACGAACTGCTGTCCATGGAAGAGGTAGTGATGCATCGGCGTGTGAAAGGCGGTCTGCACATTGCCTGCGGTACCGGAGAATTCGACCACGGTGCGTCCGGGGTTCACGTGAATTCCGGTAAATCCCTGGGAGGCCAGCCATACCGTCACGGCGGAGAGATCGCGGTCCGAAGGACCGAAGGCCGCGCCGAAGCTCTGCGGAGTCAGCCACTGATGGTAGCTGGAGGAGCCTCTGTCCTGCTGCCGGTCGATGAGCTGTTTCAGCCCAGCCTCCTGCTCGGGGCTTCTGGCCAGGACCAGCTGCATGCGCTGCAGGGGAGTCTCCTCCGCAATTGCGCCTTGATCGAAGGCGGCACGAGCAAGCGGGTGGGTGTTGCCTTTGAGAATGACGGGATTGCGGTCGTCTACCGGGACCAGGACCCGCGATGCGGGACTCTGGGCGACAACCGCCGAACAAAATGTCAGGCAGAAAAGCAGAGCAGCGACGAAACCGGACCGGTGCAACATTGAATGCTCCTGGCCGCGTGGAAGGGGGGATTCTCCACGGTCGAAATTCAAACGTGTATCGGAGAGGTATGATGCAAAATCACTTCGGAAAAATTCGCCCGTAGACGACAAAAGCAAGTTATGTAGGCGATCGACGACAGAAATCAGCGATTGTTCAAGATGACCGTATCGATGGCACCGTCCAGCGTGCGCAGAGCGCGGCGCAGCAGCTTGAGCGAGGATCGCTTGCGGACGACCAACAGTGTGAAACCGATGTTGCGGGCGAACTCCTCGACCTGATCGGACGCCTCGACTGAGGGTCCGTCGAAGATGGTCCAGTCGTACCTTTTCTTTGCCATCTCGAGCATGTTTTGAAACGGTTTGCCGAAGATCGCCAAATCGACATCGGAGCGGGCCGGACCGGCCATGGCGAGGTTCAGGCCGTTATCGTTCCTGCGGCAGACGATCTTCTCCAAGGAGCAGCGGCCGGCGAGCACGCTGTCGACCCCAAGCCGGGATGGCGGCGAACCGAAGACGGCGGCGAGTTTTGGCCTTTCAAACGCAAGTTCCACCAGGAGCACGGAGGACTGCCGGGCCCTCAGGGCGAGGGCGAGGTTGGCTGCGGTGACTGTTTTTCCGTCTCCGTTGCCCGGACTGGTGACGAAGATACGGCGATTGGCCGGCGCGAACTCCAGAATGCGATCGAGAAGCTGCTTGTACCTCTCGCCGCCGGGGGAGAAGGGCAGATCGCCTTCCAGCGGAATCACAGTCTCTTGAAGAGCGCGGCTCATGGGGTCATCCTTGGAATCTCCCCGAGGTAATGGACACCGTAAGGAAGCTCCGCTTCCAGCGATTCGGCGTCCTTCACCGAGCGGCTCAGGAGTTCGGCCAGCCACACCATGACGGCCGCGAGCAGGAGTCCGAAGAGGAGGCTGAGTGCTCCCAGCACAGGCTGCGCCAGAAACATTGCAGGGACTGGACTGGTCGCCGTCAGGGTCACGGGTTGCTCGTCAGGCTGGAGCGCAGCCCCCGGCCGAGGTGCAGGGGCCGGAGAGGACACGGGGGCGGGCGCGGGGGTCGCCGCGGCGGCAGGAACCGGACGGGGCGATCCCGCGGGCTGGCTGGCGACCGGCGGTTCAGCAGGGGAGTAGTGAATTACCTGGATCCAGGTCTTCTTCCCCTGGCCGAGTTTGTCGAGCTCGGCCGTGTCCCGTGCGATCTGGGCATCGAGTTGAGCGATCTGCCTTTGCAGCGTCGATTCACGGGTGAGTCGAGCTTGCGCCTCGGCCACCTTGGACTGATTGGCCGCGTCCTGTTTCGCAATCGCCGCGTTCTTTACGATCGCCTCCTCGAGCGCAGACTGCAGATCGGCGACCCGCCGCTTGGCCGCGATGACATCGGGATGCAGGTTGGTGTAGCGGTTCTCCAGATTGATCAAGCTGTTGTTCGCCGTGTTAAGCTGGCTCTTCAAAGCGGCTTCGTTGCTCGGCGAACTCGCAGGGTGAGGCACCTGGATCTTGGGCATCGCATTGAGAGCGGCGAGATCATCCTGAAGTCTTGACTTGCGATCCTGCTCCTGGACCAGCTGATCTCGTAGCTGCCTTCTGGTTGCCGCGACCTCCGCGCTTTCCGGTGCTGCTTTCCAGGTCACTGTCTTACGCAGCGGCGGTGGCGACGATGGGTCGGGAGCAGTAACAGGAGCGGCGGCAGGAGGAGGCGACGACGACGGCGTGGAGGTGCTCGGCGGCGGTGCGGGCTGGGCCGATGAGGTCGAAGCGGCAGGGCTGTGGGTTGGCATCAGTCTCGACTCCGCCTGGTCGAGAACGGCCTGGCCCACCGCGATCGCCAGGGCATTGGCGGCCTCCGGGGTCTTCTCCTTGGCGACGATGCGAAGCGCCACCGAGTTGGGCACCGTCGTCTCGATCGGCTCGAAGCTCAACTGGGCACGCAGGGACGCGCGGCGGCCCCAGGTTCCCAGGTGCGAGATGGCCACCGGCTCGGGCTCGTATCGTTGCACCAGCCCCTCGACTGCGGGGCCTTGATCGACGGAGCTGAGAACTGCTTTGGATTCAGATCCTCCAACCACGGGAAACCCGATGACCACCGAGCTCTGAAAACAGCGTGCAAGATAACGGCTGGCGAAGAAAAACCCCGTGCCACCAAGGAGCAAGCCGCACAGTGCCAGCTTCCACCGGAAACGAAGAGAACTGAGAACACGCGCAGTCAGGCTGGGATACCTCTCAGTGACTGGATCGAAGGATTGTGTTGCCGACCAAACCATAAGCTCAAGGAAATACCGTGTCAGTGATCTAGATTGAGGACTGGGCGTCCGGTTGACTGATGTCGCGGCGGTCTAACTATCTCATCGACCGCCAAAGAAATGGCTCAACGTTGTTTGATGCGGTTTGGAAACCAACGTGCGGCTTCCCTCCCTTATGGGACCACCACCGTGTCCCCCGGGGAGAGCGCCACATCGTCGCCCCGGCGGCGGCCCTCAAGAATCGCCTTGTAGTTCACATTGACGCGACCTCCGTCCGGGTGCAGCACATAGACCTGCTTCTGCTTGGCATGCTCGGTGACGCCGCCTGCGAGCGCAATCAACTGCACGACATTGAGGGGGACGGCGAGGGGATACGCTCCGGGGTGTTGCACCCTGCCCATGACGTAGACGAGCTTGCTATGGACCTCGAGAACGATCACAGTCGCGCGCGGATTGAGGATGTATTGTGCGAAGCGCTCGTTCAGCAGAGCCTGCGCAGCGGTTGAGTTCAACCCGGACAGATGGACCTCATGGATCAGGGGGAGGCTGATGTTCCCATCCGGCCGTACGGTTACCCTCTGGGTCAATTGGGGCTCTCCCCAGACCGAGATCTGCAGGACGTCGCCATTTCCGATCTTATAGTCCGCACTGACTTCGTTCTTGGGAGACCCTGCCTGCGTATCCGGAGTGGGCTGCGCCCAGAGATCAGGGTGGAGAGCGAGTTCGCCCTTCCCGCGCTGTGCAAGCAGATTGCCGGCAAAAGACACAATGATGCAGACAGAGAGCGGCACGTATCCGGAGATTCGGAGCATACAGAAGATAGAGATTCGGGTTACGGCAAAAGATGCCTTCGAGATGTCTTCGCCCTGTCGTCTAGCGCCCGCTTCCACGGGGTTCAGGCTAGCTTCTCGAGAGCATTGGACATCCCTGTGCGATAGGTTTGCATCGTGAACCGATCGAGATAGCGTTGGCGATTTCGCTGTCCCATGGCGAGACGAAGTTCCGGGGACCGCATCAGTTCATTCAAGCGTGTTGCCAACGCGCAGGCGTCGCGGACCTCGACGAGAAACGTGCCCTCTTCTCCGGTTACCTCCGGGATGCCGCGCCAGCGCGTCGCCACAATGGGCAGGCTGAAGCACATGGCTTCAATGAGAACGACTCCAAAGCTCTCGGACGCGTAGTGGCTGGGGAAGCAAAATACGTCAGCGGTGCGGAACAACTGAATCTTGTCGCTCCCTACGACCACCCCGGGAAACTCGACTGACGATTGGAGGTCCGCCGAGCGGATGAACTCCTCAGTGCGCTTCCGGAACTCGGCGGATTCAAACGCTCCGATGCAGACCAGACGGAACTTCATGCCCGCGCGGTGGAGCAGATCACACGCCTCAAGCAGGGTTATCAATCCTTTACCCTCACATAGAATTCCGGCAAACAGGATGGTTGGGAACGCGCCGTTGGACTGAACCTTCTCAACGTCACACTGCGCCACGTCACACTGCGCCGCCTCGTCATGGATACCGCAAGGAACGACGCATCGCGCCCCGGCCTGCAGGACGGTCGCTTCCGTAGCGGTAGCCGCGGTGGTGAAGATGGCCAGATCCGGCTTGCTATACGCGAACCAGAATAGCGGCTTCAGCGGCCACGGAAGTCGGGGATAGATCGAGGCGAGCCCCGCCGCGTGAAAGTGAAAGGCCGTCTTCTTGAACAGCCAGCGGGTTGCGCTGAGCAGTACAAGGTCGCGCAGCACGGGTACCAGGTTCGGACCAGCCGGAGGATAGTACAGCACCGTCGCGCCGCTGCGAAAACGGGCCCGCACCACATCGGCGACGGTGCGGGCAAGCACCCAGATCTTGCGCAGATCGAAAGCGCCAATCTCCGCCGTCGATCGGGAGAAGCGCAAAGGAACATGTTCGAGGCGCAGTCCCTCGTAGCTTCCGCGAAGGAACTCCTGGATCATCAGGCTTTGGCCATTCACAGGTGGAGGCACCTGTCCTGCCACCACGACGACCAAGGGCGCAGCGCTCGTCGAGTTACGCCTCAAGGCGATCGCCTCCGGATGCCGATGGCGTCGCCAGCGCAGGTGTTGGCTCATAGTAGATGGTCTGTGTGCCCCAGAGCGCGGTCCATGTGCCGATGGCGCGGAAGATTAACTGTAGACCGCGCACCGTGTACTTTCTGCTGACCAGACCGGCTGGCAGAAGGGCTAAGCCGCTGCAGCATCCAAGGAACGCCTTGCCAAAGCGCTTAAAACGCATGGTCGCGCTGCCATCGACGTCCAGACAGCAGCGTGTGTAACGGTTCGCCTCGCTGCGTGCGCGCTGCAGCATCCAGCGAAGCTTGGTACGGCTCGGCGGGACCGTCTCAAAGACCTCCGCCTCCTGGCACCACACCAGGCGAAGCCCATCCCTCTTCATCCGCATGAAGAAAAGAGTATCCTCGCCGCCGGTGGCGCTGAAGCGGCTGTCGAACTTGTACGCTCGCGTCAGGGCAGCACGAAAGAGAACATTATTGGTGGCTACACAATCCACCGGAGCGCCAGTCGGCATCGCCCGCATCCGGAAGAATCCGCCGCGGACGATCCAGTTGGGAGCGTCGACAAACTCTGGCGTCACTGGCCCGGTGACGATGTCCGCGTGGTAGCGCTGGAGGGTTAGATAGAGATGATGCAGCCACTCCGGCGAGGCGACCTCGTCATCATCGATGAAGGCGATATAGTCCATCGCAGCCGACTCGACGAGCGCCCGATTGCGCGCATTGGTGATGCCGCGATCTGGCTCGCAGACATATCGAGCGGGAACCAGGCCGTCCTCCATCGCCGTCTTAAAGGTCTCGAAGCCGCTGCCGGAGGCATCATTATCGACGACGAGGATATGTATCTTGACCAGCGGATCGGAGAGCATCTGAGCGCGCAACGAAGCCAGCGTATCCCGAAGCAGGTCCGGCCGCTTGTAGGTCAACAGACATACCTGAATGTGAACATATTCGCGCGAATGCCTCATGGTTGAATCTCCACGCAAGAGTTGGATGCCGCGTTATGCATTCTGCGATCGGCGGCGCGCGAAATAAGTGCGAAGGTGATGAACCGGGTCGCGCTCGCCAGCAACATGGCCATCACCGCCCCCGGAACTCCATACACGTAGATCAACACAACTCCCAGGGTCACAAGAACTCCGGTCCCAGCGATCTGAACCCACATATACGTCTTCGGACGAGCCATACCGCCCTCATAGGCACCAACGACCGTGGCCAGATATTGCAAGGAGAAGGCCAGCACGAACGGGCGCAAGAGAGGTGCCAGGGGCAGGTACGCGGATCGCGCTCCATAGACCAGTTGCATTACATGCGAGGGCGCAGCCAGAAGAATCAAGAAGCATGGAAGTAGCAGAAGTCCGTAGCGCGCACCGTAGTGGTACATCGTTCGTCGCGCCTCCGCCTTCCCTCGCAGGGAGCCGCGTGCGACGGCGGGAATGAGCAGGTTGCTCACACTAAACATGATCGGGTTGGCGACCCCAACGAGGTTCAGCAGCGATTGATATCCAGCTACTGCCAGCGGACCGGAGCTGAACGCCAGCGTCCAACTCGGTACCTGCAGCGTTGCCATATTCAGGGCATTGCCCGCGAGGATAAATCTCCCCACCCTCCATGCGTAGCGGCACGGCTCCATGCAGAAGGAGCTCGCCAGAGAGATGCGAGCGATCCAGAACTGCCACAGCGCCGCCAGCAGCGAAGTGGAAGCCACCACCAGGAAGACGGCGGGCAGATTGGTGGGCCTGAGCACGAGCAGGACCAATCCTTGTCCAACGTAGCAGATCAGATCCGGGAGAAAGGCGACGTGGGAACGAAGGCTCGCCAAGAGCGTGCGCCGCGCGGACTCCTGGATCTGCCAGCCCACCATGGCTAACGATAGAAATGGCCAGAGATCCATGCGATGGAGAAACAGGGTAATCCCTGCGAGCGCGGCCGAGAATGGTATCGCGAGAGCAAGGGTATGCAGACATGCTATGCCGTTCAGGTGCTTCAGCTCACTCTCTTTCGCCGCTGCAATATTGAGCGTTAGAGGATAGATCACCAGCGAGGCGTGGCAGGTGTTGATCGCGTAGAGACTTAAGAACAGGAGGCTGAAGGTGCCATAGCTGGCCGGCGGCAACAGCCTCGCCAGGACAAGGGTGGTCAGAAAGTTGCCGCCACTGACCGCAGCCTGATCCATGAGCGACCAAGCCGCTTCACTGCGGCGCACTTTCGATAAGAACGAGATCATTGTGCTGACGAGTTCCCGGAGCTCCGGCCTTCTCTTCCTGCTCGGTGCTCGCTGAGTAGTGTGGCTTCAGCCGCGCCTGGCACAATCTGTGCCCCGTGCGAAAGATAACGACACTCATAGATATCGATGTTGGCCAGGTGCTTGGCTGTCCTGCAAGCGTACTCAGGAGACATCACCTGGACAGGATTCAGCTCCGTAGACGCCCAGCGATAGTTGCGATACTGATTGAACAGCAGTACGACCTCCGGTGCGCCTCCGGAGCTATCTTTGATAAACGCCGACAGATTGCCGGGAGTGGCGTTGGTGGCATCGCTGGTCTCAGCACCATAGCGCTGGAGTAGCATTGGTTGGCCGGCAACGACAAACGTTGGCACCGAGTAGCCCCTCAGTAGCGCCGCCGCCTCGCGGTAGTCATCTTTGCGAAAGGCGGAGTTGGAATAGTATCCGGCGATGGAGACGAAGTTGAGGAGCAACCATCCCCCCAGACCAAAAAGAAACATCCGAGTAGCCAGCTTAGAACTGGATCTGGGCACAAGCGACGCGGCAGCGGCGACAACTACAAACAGCAGAGCGAAGAGCGCCGACGCATGACGGGGTAGGACATTGAGATGTCCCACCGCGCCGAAGACTCCGAAGAACAGGAGTGCATAGAGCGCAAGCGCAAGCAGAGGAATGCTGAGGACGGCGCTGCGCCGCTTCGCAGTACCGAGCAGCAGGTACGATCCGCAGGCCACGGCCAATAGGACCAGCACTGCCGGCAGGATCACCGGCCAGTAGGTGAGCGCGACATGAAGTTTGTGCGGCCCACGCAGCAAACTCGGTGCCGGCTGCAACGTAGTCCCATAAAAGATTCCGTACACGGTGTATCCGACGTTCATCCAAAGCGGCTGCCTGATGGCAGTCACATCGCGCGCGACCAAGGACGGCATCGTCCTCAAAGCTGGAATCACATAAGCGAGGAAGGCGATTGCCGAGACCGTTGCAGGAATGCTCCAGGAGGCGATCCAGCGCTTCCAATCTCGCGTCACCACGAGATCCGACACGGCGAGGCAGAGCACGAGCAACGCCGTAAACGCACTTCCGAGCAAGCAAAGGCTGCACACGGCTCCGAAAGCAATCTGGGCCCCAGGGGACAGAGGGCGATGGGCGGCCACCGCACGATTGCGAAGGAAGACCGCGAGCAGAGAGAACGAGAGCAGTTGCAGCATCGCATACGGTCTTGCCTCTTGCGCGTAATAGAGGGAGAAACTTGAAGCGGCAAGAGCAGCGGCAGACAGCAGTGCTACCTTGCTCCGGCCGCCGGCGATCTGCCGTGTCGCGATGTAAGCCGCTATCCCCGATCCAAAGGAAAACAGTGCGGACGGCAGTCGAAGCGCGACATCGGAGACGCCCGCGACCCTGCTCCAGAGATAAATAAAAAAATAATAGAGGGGCTGAAGATGCTCGCTCGTAGTGAAGTTGCCGAAGCGAACCCAGAACTCGTGGAAGTTTGGCGCCGACGCAAGGGCTACGGTATAGCCTTCGTCGTACCACAGGCTCTGGTGCGTAAGACCGCTCACACGGCTGAGGACAAACAGGCTCAATAGTCCTGCAAGTGCCCAGGCGTATGTGCTGCGATCCAGCCCCAGCCGCAAGGATTTCGCCTGCCGCATGTTCGCACCCCGCGGCGGATCGAAGGATGCGACATCCGACAGCAGGTTCCAGTGGCCGGAGTCTCCGACGGTTGGGAGCGGCTTCGATTTAGGACGAGACGTATCCATCATGGCGCGAACCACCTCTCAGCGGAATTAGGCCGGGGGCCTGCCCAACGTTCGTCAAATTGTCTGGATACCCTAAAGCCGCTTCCTCGCCCAGCACAGCGTTTCTCGAGCAGTGCACCGCCAGAGATGCGCTCATCGAAACAAACAGCAGGAAAGGAATTCCACTACGGGTGATGAGCGCGCTCTCATTGAGGTTATAGATCAACCAGAACCCGATGAAGGCGATCGGGAAATACCGCGCAGAGGATGGTTCATTATTCAGGTAGCGCAGTGCGCGGGCCAACATCTGAAAGAAAGCAGGCAGGAAGCAGAGCAGGCCAACGTATCCGATGCCCAACATCAGATCGTAGTAGCCGTTGTGCGCGGTGGGAACCAACCAGCCGACGCCGAGAATGATATTGAGCGAATCTCCATGCAGTCCCTGCCAAAACGAGTCGAAGCCATAGCCCAGCCACGGGTGGTGGTCGATGGCGACGCGAATGAGCGACCAGAGCTCCGTGCGTCCAGTCAGGGTCGCATCCTTCGAGAACAGGCCTGGCAACATCTCCTCGTTAGAGATCACTCCAACCCCAACCACCAGGGCGGTCAGCCCAGAAGCAATGAGCAAGGGAATCCGTTGGATTCCGCGAAACCGCATCGCGAACAGAAACGGCACAACCGCCAATGCACCCAGCGTGGAGACCAGAGAGCCGCTGGAACGGGAGAGGAGGAGCAACCCGAAGGCAATTGCCGTGAGCGGCCAGCGGAGCATGGAAAAACGACGAAAGGGGACCGTGACATACGCGATCACGGCCAGGGCCATAGTGAAGCCGAAGACGTTCTTGTGCGTAGTCAGCCCTTTCAGAGAGAGCGGATCCGACGGCGAATAGAGGGAGTGGCGCGACACGACAAAAAAGACCGCGATCAGAGCAATATGGATCGTAGTCGCAATTGAGAACAGCCTCACAATTTCAGGAACTTCGAAGTCCGCACCAAGAATCACTCCCACCAGGCAGGTAATGATAAGGGCGATCGTGTGGCGAAGGCTCAGAGAGGCATTGCTAGCCCACAGAGCGGAGAGCAGGCAGATGGCGAGCAGAGGAAGCAGAGTCACCATACGCGACGCTGCACGCAGATAGTGCTGCGGTCGAGTGCACAGCCGGACCAGCAGAACCAGATAGACAAGCGCCTCGGTCGCGATGACCGGCGCATGCATCCCGGTGCCAACCACGTCGAGGTCCGTATCCGCCAAGCCTGGTGATGTCATCCCGAGGATGACACCCATCATGCTGAGGAAGAGTAGAACGATCACCGCTCTGTAAAATTTATCGGCCATTTCTCATTCCGTAGCGGATGTCGTCGGGCGGTTGACTTAGTGAGCCGTCGTATAGAGCGCGGCGCCGGAGAGCGAGGCGAAGATGCCTGCCGTATTCGTGCCGAAGCTCTTGAGACCACTGGAGGGTACGAAGACGATGTCTCCCGTCTCCAGCGGAACATCCTTGATCTCGCCGCGCATCATTGCCTTCAACTGAATGGGGATCTTCTGCGTTCCGTCCGCTGTCTTCCGCAGCAGGAGAACGTGCTTCGTCGAGGCATCGCGGGAGAGGCCCTGCGCCTCCGAGATCGCCTGCAGCACCGTCATCTTGCCGTTGTCGTGCATGATATAGCCGCCGGGACGGACGACATTACCCATCACATAGGCCAGTCCCGCCCGCGGTACGACGATCGTATCGCCAGGATAGACACGCACATCGCTGCTCATGACTTGATTGGCATTGGTCTGGGGCAGATCGACAACCTCGCGAGCGTCCGTACCGCTGCGGCGAATCGTGATCTGCGGGTCGGCGTCTTTGGTGACGCCACCGGCGAGCGCGATGACATCCACGATGTTGCGAGCGGAGAAGATCGGATACATGCCCGGCCTCTGCACCTCTCCCTCCACAGTTACCCCCTCGGTCGTGAACTCCTTGATGGCGACGGTGACATGCGGCGCCACGATCAGATCCCGCTTCTTCAGCTCTGCCTCGAGCACATGGGCAAACGCCTCGGGCTGTTGATTGACCGCCTTCACATCGCCCAGCAACGCCAGATGCACGTTGCCCGAGGACTCCACGCGAACGTCCTGATTCAACTCGGGGGCGTCGTAGACATTAATGGTAAGCAGGTCTCCCACGCCGATCACCGTCTTCTGCGCCGCCGGCTGTGCTGACGCAGGCGCCGCGGTGCTGACCGTTTGCCCCTGCGCCCAGACTCGCGCGTGCGCCAGTCCGGTCGCAAGCAGCAGCAACAGGATGGGCAGCACAGTGCGGCTTACCGAAATGGCCGGCGCCGGAGACAGGATCTGGGCGCTGCTCACCTTATAGCCATCGCTCTGACGGCCCCAGTAGTAGTAGAAGTCGCTGGAGTTATAGTCGATTCCGTTCAGCACAACGCCCAGCACCCGAGCCCCGGCCCGCTGCAGGACACTCTGGGTCCGCGCCAGCGAGTGCTGCGCGGTCTCGGCGCATTTGGCGACCAGGATCACTGCATCGACCGAGCCGGACAGAGAGACCGTGTCAGTCACCGGAAGGATCGAAGGGGTGTCGATCAGAATGATATCGAAGGTCTTCTTCAACTTGGTCAGAAGCTCCGAGATCGCAACCGATCCCAGCACATCCGCCGGATAGTGCTCCTGGTGGCCGGCGGGCAGGACGAAGAGTCCTGGCACCTCCTCGTATGTCTTTACGAAGCTCTGCCAACTCGGGTTGGACACCGCCTCGTCGAGGCCGTCATGCCCATCTAAGGCCAGCGCCTGGGTCAACGTGCGTTTGCGCAGATCCGCATCGATCACCAACACGGTTCTTCCCGACTGCGCGAACGCAGAGGCGAGATTGAAGGTGATGAAGCTCTTGCCCTCGGCCTCGCTCGTGCTCGTGATCGCAATGATCTTGGAGGCCTTGCCGGGCATCGCGGAGAGGATGGCGGTTCGCAGCGAGCGGAACGATTCCGCAACCACTGAACGCGGCGCACGAGCAGTGGTCTGATACTGCCATGACGAACCTGGCGAGCTCCGCTGTAACGATTGAACGGCAGCCTTGGGAAGCGAGCGCTCCGCCGGCGGCACCAAGGCCAGCACCGGCAGTCCCATGGAGTTCTCGATCTGCAACGGATCGCGCACGCTCGTATCCATCACCTCTGCGGAGAATGCGGCCATCACCCCCACGATCAAACCGAGCAGAAGCGCGACCCCGAGCGCAATCAAGGACTGCGGCTGTGCCGCACGATCCGGCACGACTGCGGAGTCGAGTATGTTCAGGTTGGTGGAGCGTAAGCCGGCCAGTACGCCAGCCTCCTTCAAGCGCTTGAGTAGCTGCTCGTAGAGGTCGCGACTGCTGTCGGCGTCATGCTTGGCTACCGTGTAGGCGGTCGCATTGTGGTTCATCTGAGCAGCTACCGACTTCTGCGAGTTGAGCGCGGCGGCGGCGGAGTTCTCCTGGTCGCGGGCCACCTTGTACTCAGCGGTTGCCTGCCCCACCAGACGCTGGGTTTCATTGTCGATCGAGGCCTGGATCGACTTCAGACGGCTGGCCGCCTGCAGCACCTTCGGATATTGCGATCCGTAGTGTGCATTGAGGTCGGCATAGTTGGCCGCGGCGTCGGCTTGCTCCTGACGCAGCATCTGCAGCGGAGAGTTGGTGGTGTTCGCACCCGTTCCTTGTTGGCCGATGAGGCCAGCCAGAACCTCGGGGCTACGGGTGGTCGCAAGCCGATAGATCGATTCCTTCACCGCGCGGTTGGCCTGCGCCGTGGTGAGCTGCGAGTTGAGCTGCTCAAGCTTGGCGTTTACCGCATTGTTGGTCTCGTCCACCCCATAGATTCCCGACTGCTGCTGCAGCTCCGCCACCTTCTGCTGCGCCTGCTCTACCTGGGTCTTCATGCTTTGCAGTTCGTTGCTGAGGAAGGAGGTCGCCTGTGAGGTGGCGGCATAGCGCACCTGATAGTTGTACTCGATGAAGTCCGCAAGCAGCTGATTGACCACCTGCGCGGCACGGCGTGGATCGCGGTCGAGGAAGCTGACCGAGATCAGCCGCGTGCCTGAGACCGACTCGACCTGCAGGCGTTTATCGTACTTCTGCAGAACATAGGCCAGCCGCTTGGGCGAATCCTCGAGCGAGCGGCCATTCTCGGCGGCGTCGTGGCGGAGCTGGTAGTCCGGACTCTGATCGAGCTTGAGTTCGTGGATGACGCGCAGCGCCAGGTTTCTCGACTTGAGGACATCGACCTGCGTCTGGACCGAAAGATTGAAGTCGAGGGCGTCAGAGGCAGCGGCGGAGTCACCCTGCTCGGACAGATTCGCCGCCGCGTCCTGCTTGAGCACCTGCAGCTTCGCCTGCGCCTTGTACAGCCGCGGCGCGAAGCTGATGTAGGCGATGCCCACCAGCAACAACAGGGCGACAGAAAAGAACACGGCCAACCGCCGCCGCTGCAATATCTTCCAGAGATCACGCAGGTGATACTCGGTATTCCCCGCAGACGCCAGGGGAAGTACCTGATTGGGATACGGCATGCTTCTTACAACGAGGCTATGTTGATCGATGCTGTTCATGTTTAGCTTCCCCATTGGCGAGATGAAAGTTGTGCAGTATTGCGAGAGTAGGTGACTAATCGCCCGACGCGCTGACCAGCGTGGCGGGATGAGATAGGTCCGAGTTCCCCACAGCAAACCGCTGCCGGGAGCCCGAATCGATCAGCGGAGCTTCCGCCTCGCTGCCCACTCCGTAATAATGCAGACCTGCCTTGCGCACCTCGGAGGGCTGCAAGACATTCTTGCCGTCGATCAAAATTGGCAGCTTCAATAAGGCGCGAATCCGGTTGAGGTCGAGAGCGGCAAACTCCTCCCACTCGGCCAGCACCAGAACCGCGTCAGCGCCCGCGCAGGCATCATAGGCATCGGCCGCAAAGGAGATGGTGCCGTCGATAAGCGCGCCCCGCGCCCGCTCCATAGCTGCCGGATCGTAGGCACGGATACTTGCGCCCTCAGCCTTCAACAGCTGCACGATCTCAAGTGCGGGCGACTCGCGCACGTCATCCGTGCCCCCTTTGAAGGCAAGTCCGAGCACCGCCAGCTTCTTCCCACGCAACGTCCACAGGGCCTTGCGAATCTTCTCCACAAAGCGCAGCTTCTGCTCGTTGTTGACCTTCATCACCTCGGTCAGCAGCGCGAAATCGTAGCCCACGCTCTTTGCGACGGAACGGAATGCAAGAACGTCCTTCGGAAAACAGGAGCCGCCGTAACCGATGCCCGGCGTCAGAAACTGTGTTCCAATCCGCGAATCCGTACCCACCCCCTGAACCACCTCGCGGACATCCGCACCCACGCCCTCGCAGACATTGGCAACCGCATTGATAAAGGAGATCTTCATCGCCAGAAAGGCGTTCGATGCATGCTTGATGAGCTCCGCGCTCTTGACCCCGGTGACAATCAGCTTGGCAACGTGATTCGTCGGCCCAGCCAGCGAACTTGCGCGCCGGTAGTAACTGCCGTCGAGGATAGGCGCATAGATGGCCGTCAGTGCCCGCCGGCTTGCCTCGTCCGCCACTCCCAGGAGAATGCGATCCGGAAAGAGGAAGTCATGTACCGCCGTGCCTTCGCGCAGAAACTCCGGGTTCGACGCAATGCTGAAGTCCTCCCGGCGCGCTCCATGGAGCACCATGGTCCGGCTCACCGCCTCGCAGGTGCCCACTGGCACCGTGCTCTTCTCGACGATGATCTTATGGTCATCGAGGGCAAGCGCCAACTCCTGAGCGACACCTTCCACGAAGGACAGGTCCGCGTCTCCATTGGGAGAGGGCGGAGTTCCAACACAGATGAAGGCGACGTCACAGAACTGAAATGCCGCCTGAATGTCCGTCGAGAAGTGCAGGCCCTTGCCGTGATGCCGCCGAAGCAGTTCCGGCAGAAGATCTTCATGGATGGGAACACCGCCCGCCCGCAGTCGAGCAATCTTCTCCTTATCCATATCCACAGTGATCACTTCGTGCCCCAGTTCCGCAAAGCAGGCAGCCGAGACAAGGCCCACGTAACCAGCACCAATTACGGCGATATTCATAACGCTCCATCATCTTGATTCGCAAATAGGACTTCATGCCCGCACCGACGCGGACGCAATGAGCGGGTCCACCCGGCTTCTAAATATCCTGAAGAAGCTCTGAGAGCGTCATATTCATGCCCAAGGCAATGACCTCGAGCATGGGCAGAGATATCGACTTGCGCCCTCGCTCGACATCGCTAATAAAGCTTCGGTCGATTCCAAAGTCCGTAGCCATGCGCAGTTGGGTCATGTTTCGCTCTCGGCGCAACTCCCGAAGGCGTGCCCCAAAGCGGCTACTCACATCAATAGGGAGATAAAAAGGGGTTCTGGATGCCGGCGATCCTGAGGGAGCACCGGCGTCGGGGGAAGAGGCATGCTTCCCCACCACCGGCGCCTGAGGAAGTCGCTGCGGCGAGGAAGGACGCTCAAATTGGTTGGGGGGAATGAGTCCGGTGTGTGTGTGTGTATGTACTGGTTGCATTGGGCTGCATCTTCCTTGGGAGGATATTTATCCTGGCCGCACGTATCTGGCCGCACTTACCAATCCGGCTACCAAATGGCCCGACACGCCCTGCCGGGAATTTGGGCTATGTCCTGTCGCCCACAAATCGCTCGCGAACTCGTGCGGCCGTTCATCGTGGGCCGTTCCCACGCTCTATGTTGTTCGACCGCCGCAATAGGAACTTGCGAAGCTACTACACTTGGCCGTTGGCTTACAGGGGCCGGCGTGCCACTGAAGATGGAATACGTTCTCTGAATCTAGGTCGCTTCCTGCGGTATTCGTCAGTTTTTTGAAGCCCGGGAAGCTTTGACTGCCCATCGTCTTGCCGGCCAATCGTGTCTCGCCCATTACAAAATCAGATGCGGCATTTGCCAGCGGCGTTGGCTGTAGACTACTCACGGACAACGCTCTTTCGCGCCCCTGCTGAGAAGCAGCGAGCCTCGGGAAACCGAGGCTCCGCATCCGCTCACTCACGAGCAAGCGCTCTGCGCCCACGACGGAGTGCCTTCCAATCTGGGCAACGGTTTGGCCTCGCCGACGGGCGCTTGCGCCGATTGCCGGCGCAAATGGTTCAGCGTCAACCCAAGGCCGGTGCGCAGGTCGACACCCGGCTCCCAGCGGAGAAGCCGCCTAGCCTTGGTAATATCCGGACGCCGCTGCTTCGGGTCATCGACCGGCAAGGGTTGAAAGACGATGGAGCTGCGGGATCCGGTCACCTCCAGAATGAGTTCGGCGCATTCAAGGATCGTAAACTCGACGGGATTGCCGATGTTGACGGGATAGTGCTCCTTGGACCTGGAAAGCCGGAGGATTCCCTCAATCTCATCGCTCACATAGCAGAAGCTGCGGGTTTGCGAGCCATTACCAAACACGGTAAGATCTTCGCCCGCCAGCGCTTGATGAAGCAGCGTGGAGATCACCCGGCCATCGGAGGATTGCAGCCGCGGCCCATAGGTATTGAAGATGCGCACAATGTGGGTGTCGACATTGTGGTAGCGATGATAGGCCATCGTCGCTGCCTCGCTAAAGCGCTTGGACTCGTCATACACCGAGCGCGGTCCAATGGGATTGACGTTGCCCCAGTAACTCTCCGGCTGAGGATGGACGGCGGGGTCTCCGTAGCACTCCGAGGTAGATGAGAGGAGATACTTCGCCCCATACCTACGGGCAAGCTCAAGCAGATTGAGGGTTCCTAGCGACCCCACACGCAGTGTCTCGATCCCATGCTCGAGATAATCAAATGGGCTTGCCGGCGAGGCCAGGTGAAAGACATAGTCGAAGCGCCCCGGATCAAAAGCGGTGCAGATGTCCTGGTCGAGAACGTCGAAGCGGGGTTCGCGTTGCAGATGCGCAATATTCTGTAGTCTTCCGGTGATCAGGTTATCCACGCACAAGACACTGTGACCTTCCGCGATCAGGCGGTCGCAAAGGTGAGAGCCAAGGAATCCAGCGCCGCCCGTAACAATGGTATGCATCACGCTCCTAACTAATTATGGTGAAGTTCTGTCACTTCGATGCCCGCCGACTAGCCGCAGCCAATCTCATGGGTAGGACGAGTTCCATGCGCCGCGTAACTCCTCCCTATCCACTGCTTGCTGAGTAGAAACACGTAATAGGGATTCAACAGAAGATAGCGCCGCCACAGCCGGCGGGGCTCCTCCTTCAAGCGGAACAGCCACTCCAGCCCCCAGCTCTGCATGGCTGCAGGCGCCTGCGGCAGGGTCCCCGCGATGAATGCGAAGGCTGCGCCTACAGCCAGCAACGGCATCGACAACAGGGGCCGCATCTCATACGCGAAGATCTCCTGTCGCGGGCAACCTAGCCCGACCAGAGTGATCGCTGCTCCGGAGTCACGGATCCGCTGCGCCAGGGCCTGTCTCTCCCCTCGATCCAGAGTCCGAAACTTCGACGGCTCGGCCCCGGCGATGATCAGACGCGGAAAGCGCTCCCTAAGACGGCTCACCAACAAGGAGAGAATCTCCGGCGTGGTGCCGTAAAAATATACGGCCAGCCCTTCATCCGCAGCCCGTTTCAACGTGCGCAGAGTAAGTTCCGGACCATAGACGCGCTGCTCCAGGCCACTCTTATACATCAGGTTCAGCGCCCAACGGACGGGCTGCCCATCGGGCACGATGAGATCAAACGAGTTCAGGCGATACTTGTGTTCCTCGCTCTCGAAGCCGGTCATGACGCCATGCACCGCCAAAGCAGATACGGCATAGGCGCGCCTCGCGGACGCGGCTTTGAAGATGCGTTCGAGCGCCGCCTCGAAATCGACCGCATCAATCAAGATGCCCAGGACGCTCTTCTTGCCCCTATCGATCATTACGCCACCATCCCCTTACTCGCCCACTTATCGATATTCACGGCATAACTCTCGCGCAGAATGCCCTCGATATCGTAGGTCAGGTTCCAGCTGGGATAATGCGACTTGAACTTACTCAGGTCGCCGATCCACCAGATATGGTCCCCCATGCGATTGCTGTCCACATACTCCCACCGCAGCTTGGTCTGACTGATGCGTTCGCATATCGCGATGGCCTCCAGCATGGAGCAGTTGCTGAAGCGGCCTCCGCCGATGTTGTACACCTCGCCCGATCGCGGAGCGTTGAAGAACGCATCGAACGCCTGAATCAGATCGTAGCTGTGAATATTGTCACGCACCTGCTTACCCTGGTATCCAAAAACCTTGTACGGAGTTTCGGTGACACAGCACTTCATCAGATAGGCAAGAAAGCCATGGAGTTGCGTTCCCGAGTGCTGTGGTCCGGTCAGACATCCACCCCGGAAGCACGCGGTCTTCATCCCGAAGTAGCGCCCGTACTCCTGCACCATGACGTCCGCTGCCACCTTCGATGCACCGAAGACGCTGTGCATGCATCGGTCGATGCTCATCGATTCGCCGATCCCGACATGGTAGGCATGCGTCGGATCAATCTCCCAGCGGCTCTCCAACTCGACCAAGGGAAGACGGTTTGGGGTATCACCATACACCTTGTTGGTCGAGGTGAAGATGAACACCGCCTCAGGAGCGAAGCTCCTGGTGGCCTCAAGCACATTGAGAGTGCCATTCGCATTCACCGCGAAGTCCACGCGAGGATCACGGGCCGCCCAGTCGTGCGAAGGTTGCGCCGCGGTGTGCACCACCAGCTTGATCTCCGCGCCGTAGCGCTTGAAGATGCCGTCGATCGCATCGCGATCGCGAATGTCCACCGAATGATGCGTGTAGCGCCGGAGCGTCCGGCTGAGGTCCTCGCGCATCCACGAGGTCGATGCCTCTTCTCCAAAGAACACCGCGCGCATATCGTTGTCGATGCCCACGACGTCAAAGCCCTTGGCCGCGAAATGCCTGGCTGCCTCCGATCCGATCAGGCCTGCGGAACCTGTGACAAGGACAATAGCCATTAGTTGTCTCCCAGTAAGTCGTTGTAGTTACGAATTGATCGAGCGCATCTCGCGCTGACTGTCTAGATGCCGTTCATTGCATAGAACGCGGTATGAAGGAGAATGGCGAGATCTACAGCGACGGATCGCTCCTTCAGGTAGTAAAGGTCGTAGTGGATATTCTCGTGAATCGGTGCGGAGCGGTCAGCACTGAGTTGCCAGATTCCTGTAAGACCCGGTTTTACGGAGAGTCGCTGGCGCTGCTGGTCGGAGTACTCGGCGACGATAAAGAGCATCTCCGGTCGCGGTCCTACGAGTGCCATATCTCCGGTGAGAACATTGAACAGCTGGGGCAACTCATCGAGACTTGCCTTGCGAAGCCACTTGCCCGCTCGCGTGATGCGGCAATCGCTGGATGATCTGGGAGTAAGTGCATCTCTACACGCATCCACATGCATAGTCCGAAACTTCAAGATGGTAAATAGCTTGCCATTCAATCCCACGCGGCGCTGGCGAAACAGAACAGGGCCGGGTGAGTCGAGGCTTACGGTAAGCGCGATGATCAGCAGCGGGACAGCCGCAAGCAGCAGCAGGGATGCGGAGGCGATCACATCGACGACGCGCATGGAGATGTTGTAGAGATATCGCGGCTGCACGGTGTGCGCGCCGTAGATGAGATGTCCATCGACGTCCAGATAGTCCACCGGCGCGACATTGCCACAGCCTGTGTCCGCGGCATATGCGACCTCCACGCCTGCCGTCGAGCAGGCTTCCAGGATGGAGCGCGAGCTCTCCTCACTCGAGGAGCGGGAGGCAATGACCACGAGATCCGCTTTGCTCGCGGTGAGCAGTGCCGCGCAGAAGCTGGAGGTGCTGAAGTAACCTACATCGCTGGGATAGCGGAAGGAAGCGAGTGCACCGGACGTGGGAGCGCCGTCGTCAACCACAGCGACCGGCCAGAGTCCTAGTTTGGGGGAGCGCGTCAGCGCCGAGTAAAGCATATGCGCCGAACTGCCAGAGCCATAGATGACCACACGGCGCGATCCAATCCCCTTGCGCCGCAATCTCTCAAAGAGCGCGTGAATCGCGTGCTTCTCCAGGATCAGGACCACAGTCACCAGCGGAAGCTCGGCCGCAAGCAGCCACACTGGCGCCTTGGCCGAATAGGAGACCGCACAAGGCAGCAGGAGGATGGCGCTAAAGAAACTCGCCTCCAGCACGCGAGCCGTCTCGCGGATGCGCAGCAATCCAGCGCTGCTGCGGTATGCTCCAGACCGGGCGAGCATAGCCACGAGAACGCAGGCAAGAATCAGCGACGCCAGGGGCAGATCATGTATGGGCCGGTAGCCGCCCCAATGCTGGGCCAGGGCAGCATATGCCTCGTAGAGGATCATCACGGACAGACACACCGCGCACGCATCGACCATCGACTCGATTGCCCAGAGTGCCGTAACTCGATTCCATCGACGTTCACTGAACGCTGCTCGATGAGCGCTCTCCGCGGCATGAAATCTCGAACCAAGGACCGTTGTAGGCTGCATATCGCTATTGCCCTCACATCTCCCAGCGCCAAGGGCGTGGGGGACGAGCGTGTGGTGCTGGCTCTCTCGTTCGTGCCAGGCTAAAAGTAATTGAGACAAACGGAGGGCCGTTCAAAATGTGGCTTCTCGCTGGTGCTACAGGTTCTGTACTCTCCAAGATGGATGTAAGAAATTGGCCGCAGGATGGGCGGAGGAAGAAGCCAAACTGTCGCCGATCAGCAACAATCCGACTGTAGACGACAGGAGGCAACCAATTCGTGAAATGGGCTCCGGGACCCTGTATTTGTGCGGGCTCGAGCGTTAGCGGTGACATTGCAAAGGGCTTCGGGATCGTCCCAGAGTGATGCCTCAAGCAGAGGGCAACGCACCACCAAAGGCGCCATGCAAAAAGAAGCCAGCAGCTGCGCACGCGATTTACGCTAAGCTAGCATCCATCATGCTGAAATCTCTGTTGGCCTTGTTCGTCATGGTTGCCTTGCCTCATGCTCTATCCGTAACGTCGCCGACAACCCCGCGCTTGATCCTGATCGATGAGGATGGTTCCGGTCCCGGTGGATCGAATCAGATGGCGATCATGACGCTGCTTCAGTCTCCGCAGGCGAAGGTGCTCGGGATCACGATGGTGAGCGGCGACGCCTGGGAGCCGGAAGAGCTGAAACACACGCTGCGCATGCTCGAGTTGATCCACCGCACAGACGTACCGGTGGCTCCCGGAGCGCTTTTCCCCCTGGTTCGGACGAGGCAGGAGACCATGCTATGGCAGCGGCTCTACGGCACCGTGGCCTGGTTGGGTGCTTGGGGCGATGCGGCGCAGCAGACCGGGTCCGCGCCCATGCACGCTCCGGAGATGATGCCAGCGCAGACGGAGGGAGAGCCGACGACACCTCCACTCCCCGAAGATGCCGCTCACTTCCTCATCCGCCAGGTACACGCACATCCGCACCAGGTGACGATCTACGCGGCAGGGCCTCTGACCAACATCGCGCTTGCTCTCTCGATCGACCCGGAGTTCGCCACACTGACGCAAGGCATCGTCATCATGGGGGGAAGCCTCAACCCAAACACCAACGACCCCGAGTTCACCACCAATCCGCGTCACGAGTTCAATTTCTGGTTCGATCCGGAGGCGGCGCACATCACCCTCCGGGCGCACTGGCCCCGCATCGATCTGACCACTGTCGACATCTCGATCAAGGCCAGCTTTACGCAGGCGATGCTCGACCAGATCGCCGCCTCGCCGCAGCCGGCCGCGCAATACATCGCTCATTACTCCCAGCGCCGCTACTACCTCTGGGACGAACTCGCCGCAGCGGCCTGGCTGGACCCAGCCATCATTACCGCCGAGCGCCGGCTCTACCTGGACGTCGATCTCTCCCACGGCGCAGGCTACGGCGACACGCTCGCCTGGGACGAGACCAACAAGCCCGAGAGGGATCTCCAACTGGTCCATGTGCAGACAGACCTGGACCTGCCCCGATTCACACATATGTTCGTCCAACTGATGCAGGCCCCGCCACAGCATCCCTGATCCACCCCGCGACCTCCGCGCGGCACCCGTCCGCTGTGTTTCCAAGGAACGCCAGAAGTTATTGGATAATAGATACAGGTCAAGTCAACGGCCAAAACCCAGGAGGTCACGAGGGTGTCGACATCGCTCGTAACAGAACCACAAGACAGTGCATTGGCGGGCGGTTCGAATCCCGCTCCTTTGGCTTTTCTGTATGAACATCCGCAATGGTTCGCTCCGGCCTTCGCGGAGCTTGAGCGCCGCGGCGTTCCCTTCCAAAAGCTCTTCGCGCCCGACACCTTCTACGCCATCGACGACCAGAGCGAGCCGTCGTTCAAGGTTCTCTTCAATCGCATGAGTCCTTCGTCGGATCGCCGCGGCCACGGTTCCGGCATCTTCCACACCCTCGCCTGGCTCGGCCACCTTGAGTTGCAGGGCGTGCGCGTGTTGAACGGCGTAAAGGCCTTTCAGCACGAGATCTCGAAGGCCTTGCAGCACTCGCTCATTCAATCGCTCGGCCTGCGCTACATCCCCTCGCGCGTCATCCATCGCGCCGAGCAGGCGGTAGCCGCGGCGGAGGGCCTCCGTTATCCCGTGGTCGTCAAGCCGAACGTGGGCGGCAGCGGAGCCGGCATCGTGCGCTTTGACACTCCGGAAGAGCTCGCGGCTGTCGTGCGCGAGGGCAAACTCGAACTCGGCTTCGATCACATCGCCCTGGTGCAGGAATTCGTGCCCGCGCGTGGCGGCTACATCACCCGCGTGGAGACGGTCGGCGGCAAGTACCTCTACGCCATCCAGGTCCACCTGACCGGCGAGACCTTCGACCTCTGCCCCGCGGACATCTGCCAGACCGCGCGCGGCGAATCGCTCAACACCGCCTGCGTGCTCGAGGCCTCCAAAGCCGGCCTGCGCGTCGAAGCCTATACGCCTCCGCCCGAGGTCATCGAGGCGATCGAACGCATCATCCAGGGTGCGGGCATCGACGTCGGAGGCATCGAGTACATCGTCGACGACCGCGACGGCCAGGTCTACTACTACGACGTGAATGCGCTCTCGAACTTCGTCGCCGATCCCGTGCGCGTCATCGGCTTCAACCCCTTCGAGCGGCTGGCCGACTATCTGCAGGCGGAGGTTGCGCGTGCCCGCTGACGGAATTCGCTTCGGCTACTGGATGCCCGTCTTCGGCGGCTGGCTGCGCAACGTTGAGGACGAACAGATGGAGGCGAGCTGGACCTACACCAGCCGCCTCGCCCGGCGCAGCGAGCAGCTCGGCTACGACCTCTCGCTGATCGCCGAGCTGAACATGAACGACATCAAGGGCGTCGATGCTCCCAGCCTGGACGCCTGGTCGACCGCCGCCGCGCTCGCCGCGGTGACCGAGACGCTCGAGCTGATGGTCGCCGTCCGCCCCACCTTCCATCAGCCCGCCCTGCTGGCCAAACAGGCGGCCAACATCGACCACATCGCCAACGGCCGGCTCGCGCTCAACGTCGTCTCCTCCTGGTGGGAGCAGGAGGCGCGCATGTACGGCGTGCACTTCGAGCAGCACGACGACCGCTACGCCCGCACCTCGGAGTGGCTCGACGTCGTCAACGGCATCTGGTCACAGCCGTCCTTCACCCATGACGGCCGCTACTACAAGACCGAGCAGACGGTGCTTGAGCCCAAGCCCGTACGCAAGCCGCGCCCGACCATCTACGCCGGTGGCGAGAGCGAGGCAGCGAAGAACCTCATCGCGCAGAAGTGCGACGCTTACGTCATGCACGGCGACTCGCCCGAGCACGTCGCCGCCAAGATCGCCGACATGCGCGAACGGCGTGAGCGCTTCGGGCTCGAGCCGATGCAGTTCGGAGTGGCCGGCTACGCCTTCACCCGCGACAATGAGTCCGAGGTCCGCAAGGAGATTGATCGCATCACCGATGTCCAGCAGAACGCCAAGGGCTACGCCAACTACGAACAGTGGCTGCGCGGCACTCAGCTGGAGAAGAAGATGTCCATCGAGGAGTACTCCGTCTCGAATCGCGGCCTGCGCTCCGGCCTGACCGGAACGCCGCAGCAGGTGCAGGATCGTATCGGCGAGTTCGAGCGGGCAGGAGTCGACCTCCTGCTGTTGCAGTTCAGCCCGCAACTCGAAGAGATGGAGCGCTTCAGCGAGACGGTCATCCAGCCCGCTCGCGTCTCCTAACGTCCCGCTTTCCTGGCAAGAGAATTGCGATGCACTGCGAAGGAGGCGTCTGGTCTGACCGGATCCGACGCCTCTTGCTTTTTATGACGCCCGCTTCTATTAATTGATCCCGTCTCTATTAAGAGTGAATCGCCCTGAGAGCTACGCTCGATGGGATGCCGCCCAGGGACTGAGATGGAAGCTTCCGCGCGGCGAACCCCTACCGCTGCACCCCAGCCGAACCACCCGCCATCAAGCTCTCCACCTCCGGCAAAGTAGCCATCGAGCCATCTCCCGGCGTCGTCATCGTCAACGCTCCATGAGCCACGCCGCAGTCCAGCGCCCACTGCACTCCCTTCCCCTGCAGCAGCCCGTAGATCAGCCCCGCGGCAAAGGCATCCCCACCGCCCACGCGATCGAAGACCTCCAGATCGAGATACTCCGTGCTCCGGTACACCTCGCCTCCGGCATAGGCGAACGCCGCCCAGTCGTTGCGATTCGCCGTCCGCGGCCTCCGCGTCGTGGTGGCGATCACCTTCAGATCGCGGAACTCCCCCGCCACGCGCTCGCTCGTCTCCAGATACGTCGCCGCATCGTGCCAAGGCGGCCCCTCGGACGCCGCGCCCATCACTACGGCTACATCCCCTTCATGGCCAAACAACACATCGACAAACGGCATCAGGCTCCGGTTCACGTCGATCGCCCCCTCCCGCCCGCCGCGTTCCTTCCACAGCGAAGCTCTATAGTTGCAGTCGAAGCTCACCACCACCCCATGACGCTTCGCTGCCTCCATCGCCTCCTTCACCACCAGCGGCGCCTGCGCCGAGAGCGCGCACATCACCCCTCCCGTATGAAACCAGCGAACGCCCTCCTGCCCGAAGATCGCCTCCCAATCCACCTGCCCCGGCAGCAGCTGCGAGATCGGCGTGTGCCCGCGATCCATCATCCCCAGAGCGCCGCGCACCCCCGAACCGCGCTCCAGAAAGTAGATCCCGTTGCGCGCCTCCCGCCCAACGCCGTCGTACCGCACCCAGCGCAGATGGCTCAGGTCCACGCCTCCCTGCAGCATCAGGTCCTCGAGCAACCGGCCGACCGGGTTATCCACCAGCGCCGTTACGATCGAGGTCCGCAGGCCGAAGCACCGCTGCAGCCCGCGCGCCACGTTGTACTCGCCTCCGCCCTCCCACACCTTGAACTCCCGCGTGCGCGTAATCCGCTCCTCGCCCGGATCGAACCGCAGCATCACCTCGCCCAGGCTCACCAGATCCCACCGCGCATCCCGCGGCCGCTTCAGCTGCAACCCTAGAAGTTCATGCCGTAGCCCTGCCACGCCTCCATCCCCCGCCAACGTCGTTCTCTCCACCCGCGCTTCCCTCCTCCAAATTCGCTCAATCTTCGGTGAGGGTAATTGTATGGGCGCCGCAGCGACCGGCTGGTCTTTAAAGAGCCACGGAAACACGAAAGCCCTCCGGCATCCGGAGGGCTTCTTTTCGCCGAGCAAAGCATGCCCGACTCTACTGTCTCCTCAGCGCTTTTGCGTCTTCTGATCCAGGTTCGCTTCCCGCCTGGATCTATAAGCTGCTGATTATGAATCAAATATTTGGTGGACCTGATCGGGATCGAACCGATGACCTCTTCCATGCCATGGAACGGCGCGAGAGCTAAGTTATTGACGGATAATAACTTATTAGTCGGAGGAGTCGGTAAAACTGGCCCAATTTGCTACCAATGCTACCCAATTTAACCGAGCGGGCTCGGGCTGCAACCGTGGGGCAGCCCAAAAGCTCTTATCTTTTGCGTCTGTAAGCATGCAACCACTCGATACCATTTCCGATCAAAGTTTATACTCGCAAGGCGTCATTGACGCCGATAAGAAAGTAAAACCCAGTCGCAGGCGCGAGTCGCGCAGTTCGGCCACTTAGTCTCACCGCTCTCTACCTTCCCGATGGCACACGAAGGCAGTCTGGACTATTGGGTATTTGCTTTTGCCCCTTTGTTCGTTGAGCTTACGAACAACGGCTTGTTAGAGCGCTATCGACAAGAGTGCCCGAGCGCTCTTGCACCACCGTTGCCACCTTCGATTCCCAAATTGGAGGGTACTCCGATGCGTTCAGGAGAATCCCCCGAGTCCGGTTCTAGCTTCCGGCTCGACGTTCCGTTGCACACATTGCTGACCCAGTCTCCTGCGCCATCTCCCGGCCTACGTCCGATTGGCGAGCCGCAGGTATTTCCCGACCCAGTTTTTCCACAGCATCCCGAGTTGCTCGGCCCCATTGAAATCTCCGATGACTGGACGCCGCCTGAAAGGCGGAGATGGGCCCCCGGCCAGATCTACCACGCTATGCAGGGATGGCTCTTCCCCTATATAAGGTCTCGCGTGACCTCTGGCGATTTTCATCCGCTCATCTCCTACCTCTTCACCGAATTCAAATGCAATCTCGATTGTCATTACTGCTGGGCCTTCGATAATAAGGTCAAGGGAATGACTGAAGATACAGCCAAGCGTTCGGTCGACTGGCTGCACGGCACCGGATGCCGGGTTCTGGCCTATATGGGCGGCGAGCCACTGCTCCGCCCCGACTTCATCCATAAAATCACTTACTACGCCGCGAAGAAAGACTTCTGGATTTATCTACCGACGAATGCGCGGCTGTTGCGCATGGATGTGATCGACAAGCTTGCAGACGCAGGGATGTCGACCTTCAACATCGCCGTTGATGCAGTCGCCCTCAAGCCGGGCCTTCCGAAAGCGCTAGCGCCAATTCGCAAGCAGTTCGATTATCTCGTGCGGAAGCAGTATGGATACGGCTACTCGGTCTTTCTCAATGTCAATATCTGCCGTAACAATCTGCAAGATGTGCGCGAACTCACTGAAATTGCGCATGACTGTGGCATCGCCACGGACTACCACATCAACGAATCCCCGCTGCTTAAGCAGGATGACCACTTCAAACATGCGGAAAACAACATTACCTACATCACGGAAGACGACTGGCCGGCGGTCGAGGAGACCATCCAGTGGCTCAGTGAGAAGCAGGACTCTGGATATAAGATGGTCAACTCCAATGCCCGGCTCTGGCAGATGGTGGACTTTATGAAGGGCAAGCACTTTCCCTGGAACTGCCGGGCTGGGCAGAACTCCATGATCATCCGCGTCGACGGAACGTTGGCGCCGTGCTTTCCGATGTATACCGCCTCCTATGACTGGGGCGCAGTGGGCGATCACAAGTTCGATACCAAGCAACTCGACCACCAGAAGGAAAGCTGCCAGACACATTGCTTCTCGACACTGAACCACATTCTTGGCTGGTGCTACAACGATCAGCGCGTTATCAAATATTTCTTCAAGCAACTTGCACATGGATTCCAGGGAGTGAAGGGGCAGATGTAAGGAACGATACTTCTCCATTCCACGACAACCACGACAACTCGCAGCCAACCGTCTTATTGAGGGAGGACGCATATGCCGGAAGTCATAAATGAGATTGTTCAAACTGACTTCGAAGTAGAAATCCAGAGCCGTATCGACGCGGAACGGGCTCGCCTTCGCGCCGAGGCCGGGCTGGCACGTATGCGCGAGTTCAAAAAACCGGTCGAGCGCACCTTTACCGCGGCTGAGCGCGATTACGTCACGATCCTGTTTGGAGGACTTACCTGGAAACATGAGGAGATGATCAAAGCGGTCTTTCACGGCAGTGGATACCGCTGCGAAAATATTCCGACTCCTGTTGTTGCCGACTTTCAGGCCGGCAAGGAATATGGCAATAACGGACAGTGCAATCCCACTTACTTCACTGTAGGCAATCTCGTTCGCTACCTGCAGAGCCTCGAGCAACAGGGTCTCACGCGCAAGGAGATCATCGACAACTACGTCTTCTTCACCGCAGGATCCTGTGGTCCGTGCCGCTTCGGCATGTACGAGGCTGAGTACCGCTTCGCGCTGCAGAATGCCGGCTTCGAAGGCTTCCGCGTGCTGCTCTTCCAGCAGACCGACGGCATCAAGGCCGCGAGCGGAGAGCCCGGGCTCAAGTTCTCCGTCGACTTCGGCATGGGGATGCTCAACGCGCTCAACCTCGGCGACGTAATGAACGAGCTCGCCTACCAGGTCCGACCCTTCGAGGTGAACAAGGGCGAGACGGACAGGGTGATCCGCGACGCCGCGAAGACCCTCACCGACACGCTGCGCGGGCGTAAGCGCTGGCACATCGTAGACGCGAGTCCGGCATGGATGAAGCCTTTCTTCGAGAAGCACAAGAAGATTGAGGGGATCGGCTGCACGCTTGGCAAGATTGCGCACAATCTATACGGAAAAGAGTACATCGACGCTCTTCATTCCTGTCGTGACCGCATCGATGCGATCCAGGTTGACCGGCTGCGCGTCAAGCCAGTCATCAAGATAACCGGTGAGTTCTGGGCCCAAACCACCGAGGGCGACGGCAACTTCAACATGTTTGCTTTCCTTGAGAAAGAGGGCGCGCAGGTGCTTGTCGAGCCCATTGCGACCTGGATCGCCTACATGATGTACGTGGCCAAGCAGGGAGCAAAAGCTCGCGCGGAGGCCGAGGCCCCGCACAAAGATCCGAAGTGGTATCAGCTCAACAAGCGTCTTGCCAATGGGTTTGTTCTCTTCAAGAAGACTGGCGGACTCACCGTCGGCAGCTCCATGTGGACCTTCTTCTATCACCGCACGATTAAGCACATGGGTGATACCGCACATCACCTCATTCCGCAAAAGGAACTCGCGCGCCTGGCGCATCCCTACTATCACCAGCTCGCGCGCGGCGGTGAGGGCTTTATGGAGGTCGGCAAGAACGTCTACTATACGGTCAATCACCTGTGTCATATGGTGCTTGCACTCAAGCCCTTCGGCTGTATGCCCTCGACGCAGTCCGATGGTGTGCAGTCGCGAGTTGTCAACAAGTACAAGGACATGATCTTCCTTCCCATCGAGACCTCAGGCGAGGGCGAGGTGAACGCACACAGCCGCGTGCAAATGGCACTGGCCGAGGCCAAGGCGAAGGCGCGGTCCGAGTTTCAGAGCGTGCTCGAGCGCACCGGAAGATCTCTGGAACAGTTGCGCGAGTATGTCGACGCGCACCCCGAGCTCTCGCACGCACTCTACCGCGTGCCTCGCCAGGAGGGAATTGCCGGCACAGCGGCGCAATTTGCGCTCCACGTCAACGACCTGATGAACAAGGATGGCGCTTGGCGCCGCGGCGCGCGAACGGCTGTCGCGGTCTCGCAGGCGGCCTGATGCATTGATCCCGGGCGATGCGGGGCAGCGAATTGCCTCAGGTTCGCCTTCCAAGCTGGAACAGCGCCAGCGAAGCGAGGTCGGCATGCAGCAGCTTCTAGTAGGTCTCGATGTCGGATCGACGACGGTCAAGGCAATCGTGGTTGATGCGACCACTGACGCCATTCTCTGGCAGGATTACCAGCGCCACGAGACGCGGCAACCGGAGAAGGTGCTCGAGTTCCTCCGCTGTATGGAGGCCGATGCCGGAATCGCTCCAGAGAACACGCGCATCTTCATCACCGGCTCGGGCGGTGGCACCATCGCCGAGATGATCGGCGCCAAGTTCGTTCAGGAGGTCCACGCCGTCTCCCTTGCGGTGGAAAAACTTCACCCCGAGGTCTACTCGGTCATCGAGCTCGGCGGCCAGGATGCCAAGATCATCGTCTTCAAGGATGACGAGGAGACCGGCCGCAAAAAGAAGATACCTTCCATGAATGACAAGTGCGCCGGAGGGACTGGCGCGGTCATCGACAAGATCAATGCGAAGCTCAAGATTCCCGCTTCCGAGCTCTCAAACCAGGGCTACCACGGTGTCAAGCTGCACAAGGTCGCGGGCAAGTGCGGTGTCTTCGCGGAGACCGACATTAACGGTCTCCAGAAAACTGGGACGCCCCCGCAGGAGCTGATGGCCTCGCTCTTTGAAGCTATCGTGCTGCAGAACCTTAGTGTGCTCACGCGCGGCAACACGTTGCGCCCACATGTCCTTTTGCTTGGCGGACCGAACTCGTTCATCCGCGGGATGAAGGAGGCCTGGCAAGCCAACATCCCACGCATGTGGAAGGAGCGCAAGGTCGAGATTCCCGAGGGCATGGCGCCCGAAGATCTCATCAAGGTCCCTGAGAACTCACAGTACTTTGCCGCGCTGGGCGCGGTCGAGTTCGGCAAGGACGAGGATGCGTCGATCGGTCGCTATCTCGGCGCCGACAAGCTGCTTTACTATATCGACTACGGCCGGGCCGAAGAAAAGGCCGCCTCGGGCACCAAGGGACTGGTGGCGGGCAACGCGGAGCTTGAGGAGTTCAAATCCACCTATCGCCGCAAGAAGTTCATCCCATCGAACTTCACCGCGGGGGAGGTGGTACCAGGCTTCATCGGCATCGATGGGGGGTCAACCTCCACCAAAGCCGCGTTCCTAGGAACCGAGGGCGAGATTCTGTGCAAGACCTATCAGCTTTCCAATGGAAATCCGATTCAGGACACCATCGAGATATTCGAGAAGCTACGGGAGCAGGTCGAGTCTCAGGGGGCGACGCTTGATGTTCTCGGCGTCGGAACCACCGGTTATGCCAAAGACATTCTCAAGGATGTGCTCCACGCCGACGTCGCGCTTGTCGAGACCGTCGCCCACACCGAATCTGCGCTCAAGTTCTATGACGATCCGCATGTCATTATCGACGTCGGCGGCCAAGACATTAAATTAATCATTCTCAAGGACGGCCGGGTCAAGGACTTCAAGCTCAACACGCAGTGCTCAGCAGGCAATGGCTACTTCCTGCAGTCGACCGCTGAAGGTTTCGGCATGAAGGTCGAGGAGTTCGCCGACATTGCCTTCGCCGCCAAATCGATGCCGGCCTTCGGTTACGGCTGTGCCGTCTTTATGCAGTCCGACATTGTCAACTTCCAGCGCCAGGGGTGGCGGTCGGAGGAGATCCTCGCCGGCTTGGCTGACGTGTTGCCGAAAAACGTCTTCCTTTATGTCGCTAGCATTCCGAACCTCGCCACGCTCGGCTCGCGCTTTGTTCTGCAGGGAGGCACCCAGAACAATATGGCCGTGGTCAAGGCCGAGGTCGACTTCATTAAGTCCAGTTTCCGCGCCAACGGCCGCGTGCCCGAGATCATTGTGCACGAGCACTGCGGGGAGTCGGGGGCGATCGGCGCTGCGCAGGAGGCCCTGCGTCTCTGGAAGAACGGCCGTGTGACCACCTTTATCGGCGTCGATGCCGTACGTAACATTCGTTATCGCACCACGCGCAATGAAGACACACGCTGCTACTTCTGCAAGAACAACTGTCTGCGCACCTTCATCGACGTCGACGCCAACGGAGCTGCGACCGACCGAGCTGCACCCCCCGAAGAGATCACACAGGCCGAGGTCGTTCAACACCTGCCGAGCCTCGAGCAGATCCAGGCGAACCTTCCGGCAGTCGAACCGCATGGGACCTCCTCCTGCAGCACCGGCGGTGGCTGTGGCTCAACTTCCACCCCCTTTAAGGCCAAGATCGAGCCCCTCGTCCAGATCCAGATTTCGCCCGGCTCGAGCAAGACGATCGAGCTGCCGAAGCCGGTCGAGTTCCAGCCGCGCAAGACGAAGGTCCCCCTGCGCTTCGGCGAGCAGAGGCTTATCATCGCCACCTGCGAGAAGGGAACCGTCGAGGACCTCGCGGATATGAAGGACATCAAGGGCGAGATCGACAAGATCAAAGCAGCCAACCCAAACTTCGTGGATATCGCTGCGCACGACGTTTTCCGTCACCGCAAGGTCGCCGCGGTCGCCGACGAGGTCCCGAACACCAAAGGATTCTTCGTTTCTAAATCCACCAAGGAGCGGGCAGCGCTCCTCGAACGACGCAAGGACTATCGTGTCGGCATCCCACGCCTGCTGAACACTTACACCTACGCTCCGCTCTTCAACGCCTACTTCGCCAGCCTCGGCCTCCGTGAGGAGAACATTCTCTACTCGGACTACACGACGCCCGAGCTCTACCGAGCTGGGGCCAGCCGCGGTGCCATCGATCCCTGCTACCCGTCGAAGATCGGCATCGCGCACGTCTACAACTTGCTCGCGACCAAACACAACAAGAAGCCGTTGA
>Ga0210403_10000592_pt1 | contig 37364 bp, 24 predicted proteins | sample IncBWC19MmetaG_FD_150863 | JGI IMG/M metagenome (GOLD analysis project Ga0210403, IMG submission 150863) | Forest soil microbial communities from Barre Woods Harvard Forest LTER site, Petersham, Massachusetts, United States - Inc-BW-C-19-M | ecosystem: Environmental > Terrestrial > Soil >...
GCAAGCTGAAGAAGGATGAAACCGCGCGAGCAAAGTCCAGCCCATCTTGATTTGCCGGGTTTGCCCTCGTAAAGAAATTTCAAAACAAGCAGTTAAAACCCTGCGGGGGGTGAATTTCTAGGGTTTCGACTGCTCGAAAGACCCCAGGGCCCGATTACGGGCAAACCGGAAATTGAAGTTGCAGGGCGAGCGAAAAACTAATATTTTCCGCCCGCCCAGAGACCAGTTGATAGGTCCTTTCGATTCGCCGTTTTCCAGTCCCGAGTTTTCCGGGGTTTTCCGCTCGCTGCTGACACATGACGAGAACTGTAGTTTTACGCTCACATTCATCGGACAAACTCCAATCCAAAAGATCGAAGTAAGCAGTCCGCCTCCAATTTCATGCCTTGGCGGAATGTAAGTTCGAGGAATGCTCCTGCCTCGTGAGCAGGGGCACAATTTTGGAATGAAGAGTTAGATGGCGCGCCACGGGCAATGAATCGTAGCAACGAATGCGAATGCGGACACATCATGATTTCCCTCCGGGCGCTCCGAAGTGCCCAAAAATGATTGTTGTAGCAACATGAATTTGTCCGGCCTTGGCTTTACTTTTGCAGCCGGGTAGGGTAATACCGGTTACGACGGTTACGATTTTTCGGTACGCGGCAAAGCGTCGCGCAACCTGACGCAACGTCTCCGAAGAATATTCCGTTGAAATATTGGGTGTTAGCGATTTAAATTTCCTGTTTGCAATGCGATTCGGAGCGGAGGTCAACAATCCCCCCTCTCCGCCGGAATTCCTATGTGCATCCCCTCCACAGTTGAAGAAATTACCCGATGTCTCAGCCCAATCACACTGTCTCTTCCATTGAAACCAGTGTGTCTCCGATGGTGGCGGGTGCATCTAATTTTAAGCGCGGGGTGACTCGCGGGATTCCACGAAGGGTGTATGACGAGAAATGACTGTGGGAAGCACGAGAAGGATCTTGGTATTACGGCCCGGGCCTTTGGTCTTGACTGCCTTGGTTGTCCTTGTATGCGGATTTCCCTGCAGGTCGCAGCAGATCCCCGCCGCCCGCACGGCGGACTCCGTTTTCTCTGACGCTCGAATAACAGGGACATTCCCAGTGGCATCTCCGACCGAGCAGCAGCAAGTTGGCACCATCACCGGGACAGTTGTGGATCAAACTGGGGCTCGGATTACCGGGGCTTCTGTGAAACTTGTACGTGAAGGCGAAACCTCTGGCATAGAGGTTCTTTCCGACGAAAGCGGGCAATTCTTTTTTTCTAATGTCACTCCGGGGGAATTCCATCTTTCGATCGGTTCTGAAGGACTGGCTGTGCAAGAGTTTTCTGGAAATATCCATCCGGGAGAGGCCTACGTTACCCCGCTGATCCGCTTGATTATCGCCACGCAAGTGACCGAAGTGCGTGTTGCGCTTTCTACGGAGCAAATTGCCGACGCGCAGGTAAAGGACCAGGAGAAACAGCGCGTGTTCGGCTTCATTCCGAATTTCTACGTCAGCTACGTTCCCGACGCCGCGCCGCTCTCTGCGAGAAATAAATTCTCGCTGGCCTGGAAGTCCGCGACCGACCCGGTGACGTTCGCCGCGGTTGGCGTCGTTGCCGGCTTCGATCAGGCGGGGGACCGTTGGGGCGCGTATGGCCAAGGCATGCGAGGCTATGCCAAGCGCTTCGGTGCTACCTATGGCGATGTTTTTGCCGGAACGTTCATCGGGAGCGCCATCCTGCCTACGGTTCTGAAACAGGATCCGCGCTACTTCTACAAGGGAAGAGGCTCGAAGCGCTCGCGGATTTTCTATGCGCTGGCCAACTCCGTGATCTGCAAGGGAGACAACGGGCACTGGCAGCCGAATTATTCTAGCATCGCGGGGAATCTTGCCGCCGGGGGACTTTCGAACCTCTATTACCCGGCAAACGATCGCAATGGAATCGGAACTGTGGCGGGAACCGCGCTTATCCGTCTGGGAGAAACGGCCGTCGCCAATATTTTCCAGGAGTTCATTTCCCCGAAGGTGACACGGAATATGCCGAGCGGCGGCCCGGGCCAACCCTGAGGCGCCGCCCGAGGCAAACAGCCTTCACCTTTACCGTTAGTCCTCGAAACTTCCCGTAACGCCCTGAAAACCGTTCATCGCCTGTTTGTAAAGCCACTTCATAACGCGAGTCGCGTCGTAGCAGTAGGCGACGTTGTAACCGAGCGTTGAGAAGCAGTGCGGCTCGCACCCGTGTTTCATTTCCCCGAGTTGCTTCAGGTCGAACTTCTGATTTCCGACCGTGCCCCAGTCATACGTTGCGTTATACATGGGGAAGCACGGCGCCAGCGTTCCATCGGTGCGAATGATCAGCCAGTTCTGCCCGGCCCGGCAGCCCCAGTGTTCGCCCACACCGCGCATGAAGCCCTTCATGTTCTGCAGCCGCGCAATGGAGTCCACCATTTTGTAGCCCTGACGCTGCTTGTCGATCAACCAGTCCAGCAAGTCGTCCACCATCGGGAAATCTTGCGGACGAATGTAGGTGTCGTTTTCGTGGAGATGCTTGAAGTGGGATTGTTCCATCATCGGTGCTTCATTGATGTGGAAGGTGAGTGAAATCCCGTTATCGTGGGCGATCTCTACCAACTCTTTGACGTCGTCAATGTTGGTGCGGCATATGTTGGTGTTGAAGAAAACCGTGTAGCCGTAGCGATATTGCCGGCGCACAAGATAATCGAAGTTTGAACGCACATGCTCCAGCGCTTTCGGCAGGCCGGGTTTTTCTTTGATCGCATCCACGGCGAAATTGATTGTGGCGATTCCCGCGTCCGCAAGGCGATCGGTAACCTCGGGCCGCAGCAGACGCGCATTCGTCGCCAGATATACCCAGAAATCCTTTTTCGCCGCATAGTACAGCGCCTTGTGGACAAAATCGGGCCGCAGCAGCGGCTCTCCTCCCGTCGGCGCCAGCACGCGGCACGGCGTCCCTTCCAGCCAGTCAATCGCACGCCGCGCGGTCTCTTCGGTCATGCCTTTCACGCGGTTGTCGTACGACCAGCAGTAGTGGCAGTCCAGATTGCATTTCCACTCGGTGAAAAGGTAAGCGATGATCGGCTGAAAATCTCCGGGAAGAACGCGCGATTTGATGTACGGCACCATCCAGCCGCGCATCGTTTGCAGAATGCGCGAAACCGGCCATTGCCGCTTTCCGGTAGTCAATACATGATCGTGCGCCGCGATGTCCGCCGCATCCAGTTCGTGCAACAACTCAGGATGTTGGGGAAAGACTGCGTCGGGAAGTCCGCCGGCCCCCTTGGTAGAGTTGGGCGACGGCCGCTGCCCCGGTTGCTGCAGAAGATTGTGCAAGGGAACATCGAGACGGAAAGACTGAGAAGGAACTGTCGGGAGCGGTTGTTCCAGTGTCGACATTAATCCAACCTCTTCTTTGCATAAAATAGCCAGGGTTGGGTTAGATCAACTCACAATCGATACATAACAAAACTGACTTGATCCGTTCAGCGCCCCGCAATGCCTCTTCAGAGACGCTGCCCGTAAACCGGTCAACCATGGCGACAAACGTTGGATAACCGGTATTGCTTCGCAGATACATCATTGGGACAAAAAGTTTGAATTTTTGTCACAGAATTCTTTAACCATTCCGACTAGCTGCAGCATCTGTATGTGAATGGGCACCCTGACGGATCGACAACGTACGGTTTTTCAGTAAGATATGAGACCAGGAGTTAACCTGCCGATAGTCATACGCCACCGGGCAAAGAACTCCGTGACTTGAGGGTGCTGTGGGATGGGTTCAGCTTAAGTCCTGGTTGAAATTAACGCTGCCCGCCCTGGGCGGAGTAGGACTCCTGTTATCCGCCTTTATTGATTCTTCTTTCGTTCCGCTCCCGCTGGTTACCGATCTATTGCTAATGGAGTTATCCAGCCGTCACCCGTTGCGCATGCCGTACTATGCCGCGATGGCCGCCGTTGGCTCTCTGGTTGGATGCATCTGGATCTATTGGATCGCGCGAAAAGGCGGGCAGGCCTACTATCGCAAAACGCAGGGCCATCCACCGGGCAGGATCCGAAAGTACATTCAGGACTATCCAATGGCGTCGGTCTTTCTTCCCGCGGTAGCTCCGTTTCCGGTGCCCTTTAAACCGTTTGTGATCGCCCAGGGAGTTTTCCAGGTGCAGTTTGGGACGTTTGTAATTGGCACCCTGCTGGGACGCGGCGCTCTTTTTTTCGTCGAAGCGTTTCTGGGAGCGCGCTATGGCTCTGCGGCGAAACAATTTCTTTTGGAGCAGAAATGGGCTTCGATCGCGCTGACGCTTGGGCTGGTGCTGGTTTTCTTTCTGGTTCGCCGGCTGCTCGCTTTTCGCAAGACTGAATATTCTCAAACCGATTGAAGCTCGCGGACTCGGCGCTCCAGTTCGCGCGTAATCTCGTCCGCATCCTGGCCGTCGGCGAAACGCACCGGGGCGCCAATCGTTGCCCGTACGTGGCCGGGCCGCGTGAGAATTTGGTGCTTCTGTTTCAGGTCGAACAGCCCATGCAGGAAGATCGGCACAACCGAGATATTCAACTGTTTTGCCAGCAGACCGATGCCCGAACGAAACGGCGACATGTTCCCGTCGTCGGTTGTTTTGCCCTCCGGAAAAACCAAAACATTCCAGCCGCGGTCGGCAAGATCGCCCGCGAAGGCGAAGCTCCGCAGAAATCCCGATTGCTGCGGCAGCGGGAAAACATTAAAGAGGCTCACCGCGAGAAAATATCTCAGGCGTTCCATGAATCGTTCGTAGAGGTTCAGGTTGCCGGAGGGGCGGCGCATCCGGGCGAGCCTTTCGCCGCCCATGGCGGTTGCCAACCGATTTCGAAAACGGGCAGGCAGCGCCGGAAGAATCCAGGCAATATCGAGATAGGTGACGTGGTTGGAAACCACGAGCACCGGCCCCTGAAGACCGCGTAGATTCTCTCGCCCACGAATCCGGGGAGCCGCGAGCAAATACGTTGCGGGCCATGCGAGGGCATAGTAAATCGCAAGCCGAAAACTCGTGACGGGCCAATTTTGCGGCCAGGTTGGAAAAACGTGTTGAACCGGAGAGGATGCGCCGAGGGTGAGCAGCGACTCCAATTGGGCCACCGTGGTCACGTCCTGAAACTGGGTTTCATTCAGGTCCACTTGATGCCGCTCTTCGAGTGCGCTCATCAGTTCCACGCGATCAAGCGATGTGAGGTGTAGATCCGTTTCGAGATTGGCATCCTGCCCGCCCGACTGGACGGGGCGGCCGGTGATACGCGCAATCATTCCGGCAAGGGAATCCGTGGCCGGTGCAGTCTTCCCGGCGCCGCTTTTCGCGTTCTGGACCACTTCACGGATGCGGGGAACAATCGGCTTTTGCGTGGGAGTCCGAGGAAAATCCGGCTCGGGCCAGACAAACGAATGCCGCATTTTCTGGTACTCGGCCAGCGAGCGATTTGCGGCTTCAATGGTAGCGGCTGCGTTTCCATCAGAGCCGTTCAACAAAAGTACCGCGCACGGTTCGGAGTTGCCATCGCGTTCGAGTCCGATAACCACGCAGTCACGAATCCCGGGTTGCGACCGCAGCGCTTTCTCCAGATCCTCCGGATAAATATTCATGCCGGCTGGAGTGACGATCACGTTTTGCGGCGGCCCTTGAAATAGAGAAGGCCGGTTTCGTCTTTTTCCGCAATGTCCCCCGTCCGAAACCATCCGTCGGTTTCAGCTACGGACAGCGTCTGGCCGTTCTGGCGGTAGGAGGTCGCAACGTTTTCTCCGCGCACCAGGATTTCGCCGTTTTCGTCGACCCGCACTTCCAGACCAGGAAAGACCTTTCCGATGGAGCCTTGCGCTGAACGGAACGGGTGATTCAGGCTGATAAGCGAAGTAGTCTCCGTCATCCCGTATCCCTGAATCACGGCGTAGCCCAGCCGATTCCAGAACGTCTCCACCTTTTTCGGAAGCGCCGCTCCCCCGGAAATAAAGGCCCAGAATTTCCAACCGAGCCGCGAATGGATTTTGCGGAAGGTCCACCAGCGCCGCAGAAAGTGCTCCTTTTCAGCCAGGGCGAATTTCTTTCGAAACTGCCCTATCGTCCCGTCGCGCTCCTCCAGACGCTGGACCTCGCGCTGAAGAGACTCGATGAAGCGCGGAACCGCCACGACGACGGAAACGCGCTCTCGCCGAATTGTATCCATAAATTCAGCAGGCCGGAGCGAATCGAGAAAAACAACGGTGCCGGCCAGCAACGGAGGAATAAACACTCCCAGCATCTGGCCAAATACGTGACTGAGAGGAAGCAGGTTCAAAAAACGGAGCGGGTGGAACAGTTTTTCATAGCGAAGATATTTCTGAATTTCAGACTGCAGGGGTTCGATATTCGCCAGAACGTTTCCGTGCGTGATCACCACTCCGCGGGGCTCGGCTGTGGTGCCCGAGGTAAAAATGATTTCCAGGGTGTCTTGACGTGAAAGCGGCGGCGAGAGGTAAGGCGAAGAATCCGTTCGCTCAATTATAGTGAGAAGCGACTCCAGTGGGATCGAGGGAACTTTCCAGCTCTCTTCCCTCCTGTTCGCGTGAAATACGAGCTTCGCATTCACTTCTTGGGCCAGGCGGCCCGCAAATTCGGGCGATGAGGCATGGTCGATCGGGACGACGACCACGCCCCGAAGGAGGCACCCGAGAAATACACTGATCCATTGCGCGGAATTTTCGCCCCACAACAAAACAGCGTCACCCTTCGCTACGCCCCGGACTTCGAGTTCACGCGCGAGGCGATTCGCTGCTTCGCCGATCTGCGCGTAGGTCCAGCTTTCCATGCGATAGCCGCGCCGCTGCCGAACGGCAATTTCACCGCCCAGCGCCGCATAATTTTGCACAAAAGTTAGAAGTGACTCCACGCGCACTCCAAACATCTATCTTGGCAGAAGTTAGGGAGCCTGGCGCACCCCGGTGGCTCCCGGAAGTTTGATAGGCTTTTGCTGCCGTGGGATACATACAAAAAGTTGCCGTGATAGGAGCGGGAATCTCCGGCCTCGCCTGCGCGTTTCGCCTGAAGCAATTGGGAATCCCGTGTCTCGTCCTGGAAGCCCGGGACCGTCCAGGCGGCGTGATTGCGACGATCCGGCGAAACAGCTTTTTGTTTGAGACCGGCCCACAATGTCCGCGATTCCCGCAATCGGTGTGGCAGTTGGTGCGCGACTTAAATTTGGAGGCCGAATTTGTAGCGGGCGACCCCGGCGCCAAGCGTTATATCCTGCGAGGCGGCCGATTACACCGCGCGCCGTTTTCGCCGGCGGGACTGATCAGTACCCGATTGATGGGGCTCGTATCCAAGCTTCGGATTTTGACCGAAGTTTTCGACTCTTCCCGGCCTCCGGTGAACGAAGAGACCCTGGCCGATTTCGTCCAGCGCAAATTCGGAGGGGAAGTGCTCGACTATCTTGTGGACCCTTTGATTTCCACGGTATTTTTCGGCGATTCCCACAAAATGGGCATGGAGAGTGCTTTTCCTGCCCTGGTGGAATGGGAGCGAACGCAAGGCAGCGTGGCGAGGGGCGCGCTCCGCGCCCGCAATTCAAAGCGGCAAGCGGCAAAAGTTGGAGAATCTCCCCAGCAGGGTGGAGCGAACCGCGATCGAGACAGCTTGCGCGTCACCGACTCTTTGCCGTCGCTGGGTTCCTTCCGCTCGGGAATGGCTGCTCTTCCGGAAATGCTATCTCTGGAATTGAAGACGGAAATCCACTACGGCGCAGCGCTCGCGGACATCGAACAATCACAGAATGGAAATGGTGAAACAAGAGCTGCCTGGAAAATCCGTTTGTCGGATGGCGAGAATATAGTTGCCGAACACCTGATCCTCGCGGTTCCCGCGTATGTCGCAGCTCAACTCCTGGAAAGAGCCGCGCCGCAGTTGACCGCTCCGTTGCAGGCGATCGAGTATGCGCCGGTCTGGGCCGTGGGGGCCGCGTACGGCCGCCCGCAAGTGGCGGATCCGCTCGATGGATTCGGCTTCATGGTTCCGCGGCGGGAGGGATTCGAGACAATTTGTACATTTTGGAATTCGTCTTTGTTTCCGGGACGCGTGCCCGACGGCAAAGTGCTGATGACCAGCTTTGCCGGAAGGACCATGAGCAGCGCCAGCGCTGGTTTTGATGACGAAAGGTATGCGCAAACCGTGGAGGCAGAAAACGCGAGGGTCCTTGGCATTAAGGGGCCTCCCCTCGACCGCGTGGTCTGGAAAAATTCACGCGCCCTGCCGCAATATAATGTGGGGCACGGGCGCCGAGTAGCGGAGATACAAGCCATCCTGGGAACAATGCCGAATCTGCAGATTATTGGCAATTTTCTGAAGGGACGGTCCGTCGGTGATTGTGTCGATATTGCCTTTGCGGCAGCGCAGGATCTTCATAGCCGGATTCGGAGTGAAATCATCTAAGAATCTGCACGATCATCTTGAGGAGCGGGAAAGTTGATTCAGATCGTAGCTTGGGTCGCCGGTTTTGCGCTGCTCGGCGCGGCACTGGGCCTGGTCTACCAGGTGTTGGGGACGCGCCGGGATAGCAAACTCCATCCTCCACCCGGCAAACTGGTGGACCTCGGAACGCATCGTCTGCACTTGCTGGAATCGGGGCGCGGCGGCCCGACTGTTGTGCTGGAAGCGGGCCTCATGTCCACGATGCTCAGTTGGAGCGAACTGCAGCGCGCGCTCGCCGGATCATTTCGGGTTGTCAGTTACGACCGGGCGGGCCTTGGCTGGAGCGATTTAGGGCCGATGCCGCGAACGGCCGATCGCATCGTCGATGAACTTCACACTTTGCTGCAACGCGCGGCAATTCCTTCCCCGTATCTTCTGGTAGGACATTCCTTCGGCGGAATGACGATGCCGCTTTTCGCCGCGCGATTCCCCGGCGAAGTTGCCGGCGTGGTCCTGGTCGATCCAGTCGCACCCGCCGAATGGAATCCGCCCTCGGAGCACGACTTGAAGCAGACCCGTATCGGCGCCAAAATCTGCCGCCGCGCCGCGGTTCTTGCGCGCTTCGGGCTGATTCGTTTCCTCGCTTTTCTCCTCACCACCGGTGTAAAAACAGTCGCAGCCCATCTCGTCCGCCTGATCAGCCGCGGATCGCCCGCGGAGTCGGGAACCGTTTCCAGTCCCTGGTTCGCCGCCTTGCCGGCAAACGAAAAGGCAATGGCATCCGTGTTCTGGATACAGCCAAAATTCGCGCTGACCATCGCCAGTCAACTGGAGAATCTCCCTGCAAGTGCCGCCAGCGTCGGTCGCTTCTCGAATTTTTGCGATAAGCCTGTGGTCATCCTTTCGGCGCGCACCGCACCTGAGCGCCGCCGTGCCGAGCACGCCGCGATTGCCGCACGCCTGCCTCAGGGAGAACATGTGTTAGCCGGGAACAGCAATCACTGGGTCATGCAGGAAGATCCTGAACTGGTAATCCGTGCGATCGAAAAGGTAGCCAGGTATTCCGAAAAGGTCATGTCGCAGTCGTCGTGAGGCCTTTGCTTTCCGCGGGCAAATAAAGCTGTCCATCGGCGATTTGGACCAACAAATGTTTTTCGCTATTGATTCGCCCGCCAGGAATGCCCACCGGCACTAGTTATCCAGCCTCCATTCAAGCTGCAAGTCTCGAAAGACTCACAATGCCATCAGGAATATTCTGGTGTACGCTCTTCGTTGCGTATGAATTTATTTGCGAATGCAGCTGGAGGCTTCGGACTGTTCAAAAGCCGTCGGATTGGCTGCTTACTTCTTTTCACACTCATTGTGTCCGGCGCCGCTGGCCAGTCTGCTCCCCAATCAGCTCTCGCTCGAACTGCCGATGCGGCAAAGTACACGGATGTGACTGCCGCGCTGAACGTCCAGTTCGAATATGTTGCATCGCACACTTCCAGAAAATATCTGCTCGAAACCATGGGATCGGGGGTCGCTCTTTTTGATTTCGATAACGACGGCCGCTTGGACATTTTTGTGGTCAACGGCGCTCCGCTCGGTGACCCCACACCCAAAGGAACGGTTCCGCAAAAGACGAATCCTAAGGATTGGAACCGGCTCTTCCACCAGAAGAAAGATGGAACATTCGAAGACGTGACCGAGAAGGCGGGACTCCAGGGCTCGGGATACGGAATGGGAGTTGCCGTCGGAGACTATGACAACGACGGATTCGAAGATTTATACGTAACAGCGTATGGCGGAAACAAGCTTTATCACAACAACGGCGATGGAACTTTTACGGACGTGACCGAGCGGGCCGGCGTTGGCGGCAATGGCTGGTCAACAAGCGCGGCTTGGGTTGACCTGGATGGTGATGGGCTGCTCGATCTGGTTGTCCTCCGCTACTTGCAGTGGGACTTCGATGACATCTATTGTGGCGAGCGTAGGGAGGGCTACCGGTCGTACTGCCATCCGGACTCCTTTCGCTCGATTGCGCCTCTTATCTATCACAACGACGGCAACGGCCACTTCACGGACATTGCGCAGAAAGCGGGCCTGGCGCTTCCCGGCAAGGGTTTGGGAATAGCGATTGCCGACTACGATCGCGACGGACACATCGACTTTTTTGTCGCCAACGATTCTATGCCCGAATTTCTGTACCACAACAAGGGGAACGGCGTGTTCGAAGAGGTGGCGTTGCAATCCGGCGTGGCTGTGGATAGCGAAGGCCACTCCTACGCGGGAATGGGCGTGGATTTCGCCGATTATGACAACGACGGCTTCCCCGACATTGTCGTCACCGATCTCGCCAGCCAAATCTATGCTCTCTACCGGAACAACGGCGACGGCACATTCAACTATGAGAGCTATCCTTCGGGCATTGGTCTGATGACCATGAAACACTCCGGCTGGGGCGCGCGTTTTCTGGATTATGACAACGACGGTTGGAAGGATCTCCTAATCACTCAGGGGCACGATCTGGATACGATTCAACTTACGTTCCCGGATTTGCGCTACAAAGAGCCGATGCTGCTGGCAAGAAATACCGGCAAAGGGTTTGTGGACGTTTCCGCGCAAGCCGGAGAAGTTTTCCAGAAAGCATGGGTTGGGCGCGGGCTGGCCATCGGCGACATTGACAACGATGGACGGCTGGACGCTGTCGTGACCTCAAACGATGGCGGCCTGCACGTGCTCCATAACGCGACGCAAAATAAAAACCACTGGCTGACGCTGGAGCTCGTCGGCCACCACAGTAATCGGGATGCGATCGGAGCGGAAGTGAAGTTGGTCACCGCGAAAGGCGCTCAATGGGCAACAGTGACGACGGCGGGCAGTTACCTTTCTTCCAGCGATAAACGCGTGCATTTCGGTATCGGCTCGGAGACGTCCGCTCGAAGCATCGAAATTCATTGGCCAAGCGGCATTCGCCAGATACTGAGTGACGTTCGCGGGGATCAGATCCTTAAAATCGACGAGCCGCAGACAGATGTCCCAGGCAAGAGCCGGTGACAATCTTCCTAAACCAAGTTCGTTTTTCAACTCACGGTTTTTTCGGAGCAGCGGGGAGCGCGGTGCCGCTTCCTTCTTTCAGAATATGGATCGCATCCACGGGCAAATGATCAAAATGTTACACCAGCCCACTGGGCCAGCGCACCTGCACTGCCTCGATTTTGTCTGTTGCGCCCAATCCAAAGTGCACGCGCAAATCATTTTGAGAAATATAGCTTGAGCCGCTGCGCACTTCATCCACCAGCACCCTCTTTCCAATCTTTACGGTGATCTTTGCTCCGATTCCATCGCGGTTGGATCTCGTGCCGAGCGTCTTAAAAGCTATCCAATGATTCCTCGATCGCAACGTGTTCACCAAAAGGCTGGGTTTCGCATACACGTTGTTGATCACCACGGAAAGCTGCCCCTCATTCCACAAATCGCCGACTGCCAAACCGCGCGCGGCGGTCTGTGTCGTAATCCCCGGTCCGGCGGTCGTCGAGATATCCGTGAATGTCCCATTGCCGTTGTTGTGATATAGAAGGCGCGGCTCCATGTAACCGCTGTCGAGGTGAAATTTATCCACCTCTGGATAGACGTGACCGTTGGCGAGGATCAAGTCCGGCCAGCTGTCGTTGTCGAAATCGAAAAACATCGTGCCCCAGCCTAGGTATTGGGTGTGCGTGCCGAGTCCCGCGGCGAATGTGACATCCGAAAAAATCCCGTCGCCGTCGTTCCGGTAAAGTGTCGGCGTGTCGTCGGAAAAATTGGTTTTGAAAATATCCAGACGGCCGTCGCCGTTGTAATCGGCGATGGTTGTTCCCATTCCCGCCTGCTCGCGCCCGTCTTCGTTGAAGGAAACTCCCGCCATCACCGCCACGTCCGTGAAGGTGCCGTCCTGGTTGTTGTGGTAGAGAATGCTGGGAGCGCTGTCGCACGCGATGTAAATATCCGGCCAGCCATCGTCGTCAAAATCAAAGGTGGAAACGCTGAAGGCGTAATGGCCGTTGGTGCGGTCGATGTGCGCTTTGGTGGTGACATCGGCAAACGTCCCGTTGCCGAGATTCTCATACAGGATATTTTTCGAGCCGGGTAGGCCGCGCGGCCCGCACATCACCGGCACGCCCTTCCACACGCAGGAATTTCCCTGACCCGGCACGGGCGTGGTGGACAGATTGAAATCTACGTAATTAGCGACAATCAGGTCCAGCCGTCCGTCTCGGTTGTAATCCACGAACGCGCACCCCGTTCCCCAAGCTTTCCCGGAACCCGCGACGCCCGCCTTTTCGGCAACCTCCGTGAACACGCCGTGGTCGTTGTGATAGAGGCGATTTTTGCCGTAGTACGTGACATACAGATCTTCCCATCCGTCGTTATCGTAATCCCCGGTGCAAACTCCCTGGCCCCATCCCGTGGCAATCAGGCCGGCCTTCGCCGTGACATCGGTGAACGTGCCGTCATGATTGTTGTGATAGAGATGGTTGGTGGGAGCCTGATCGGGTGGAAAGCCTTCGAGCGTCGTACCATTCACAATGAAAATGTCCGGCCATCCGTCGTTATCATAATCAAAGATGGCCACACCCGTTCCGGTTGTCTCGATGATGTATTTCTTGGTGTCCACCCCGCCGAAAACATTTGTCGCCGTCAGCCCAGCCTTTTCCGCGATATCGACGAAATTGGTCAGTTTCGAATTGTCGCCGCTTTTGGACGCCGGATCCTGAACGGGCAGGGAACCGCCGGGCAAAGGGCTGAACGCAACAGTCCAGAGCAACGTGATCCGAAGCAACGTACCCGGAGTCCACGGCTGAACAAACTTCAAATGGTCACCTCGTGCGAGCGAAGTCGCAGGCTGGTTATCATTGCACCTTTTCTCCGGTGCCACCGGGCGGCAACCGAAATTCAGGCAGGAAAAAATCGCCAATTAAATCATTCGTGGGTTCGACGGTTGGCTCCGCGGAGGCATCCGCATATTTCGTCGCATTCTCTGCGTCGCCCGCCCGGCGATAGGCCTGGCTGAGCAGCCGCTTGGCCTGCGTGTTCCCTGGATCCAACCGGAGAGCTTCCCGGAGTTCCGGAATCGCTTCGCTCCAATGGCCCAGTGTTAGCTGCGTTTTACCAAGATTGGCATGAGCCTCAGCGTTTTTTGGGTCAAGCTGAACGGCCTGCCGGAACGCGGCCAGTGCTCCTTCGGGTTTGGCCGCGCGCGCCAGGGCCAGGCCCCGGAAATAACAGAGCAGAAATACAGGGCCTAGTTTTTTCTCAGCGTCGGCAAGTTCCGTCGCGGCCTCCTGGGCGCGCCCGGTCCGGATCAACACCTGCGCCAATCCAATGTATCCCAGTGGCAGTGGATCGCCCGCCGTTACCAGTTCACGAAACACGCTTTCGGATTCCGCATAGCGGCCGGCGGCCAGATATGCCGCGCCCAGTCGCAAACGCAAAGCATAGGATTTCGGACTCGCGGCAAGTCCGTTTTGCGTTTCGGCGACCGCTTCCGGAAAGCGGCTGAGTTCCATCAACTCGCGCGTCAGATTCAACCAGTGCTCCTCTTCGTGGGGAGCGAACGTCGCCGCTTTGCGCAACGCCTCTACGGACTCTTCGCCATGCTTCAGGTGCGCCTTTGCAATTCCAATTAACGACCAGGCTTGCCCCAATTCCACGGATTCCAACCCCGTGGCGTGAACCGTGTTTGCATAGGCGGGCGCTATGGCGGCTGCCTCTGCATAACTCCCGGACAAAAGGGAGGCCAGCGCCAGATCAAATTGCGCCCACGATGCGGGAGGTGCGCTACGGTTCTCGTTCAACGCGCGCACGATTTTAAGTGCCGATGCATTTTCGTGTATGGAGAGGAGCAGTGAAGCAACTCCAACAGATTGGGTATCGCTCAATGGCAACTTCTGCAGTTGCTCGAGGGCTTTGCGCGCATCCTGCTCGCGACCAAGCGTGAAGTATCCCGTTGCAACTTGCAGCAGGAAATCCGGCTCGGCCGGCAGCGGCTGACGGGAAATCTCCAGCTCGTGAAAGGCCGGAGCATATTGCTGGGCGTCCAGTTCTACGCGTCCAAGATAGTAGTGGGCAAAGGAATCATCCGGCGAGAGTTCTACCGCTTGCCGCAGCGCTTCGCGAGCTGGACCAAGCTGGCGCTCCGTCCAACGCAGAAATCCCAGATTGCGATAGGCATCCTCCAGTTGCGAATCGAGCCTGATGGCCTCCTGATACTCGGCCGCCGCCGCCGCATTTTTGCCTGTTTGGACCAGCAAGATTCCCCGAAAATTGTGAATCCGCGCGTTTTCCGGATGTTCACGTTCCGCGGCCGTGAATTCCGCAAGCGCGTCCTCAAGCCGGTTCTCTTTCAGCGCTTGAAGCCCTCGCTGAAATGCATCGTCCTCCGCAGCCTGCTGAGCTTCAACCATTCGCGGATAACTTGCGCGCGTTGGGCAAATGCCGGAGTGGAGCGCGAGGATGAAAATCAGGAAAAAGTTCATGCTATGGATCTTCGGCGGACTTTGTGACCGCACCCAGGCGTTCTGTTTGTTTTTCCAGCTTCTCGTGCGATTCGCGATTCAGGCTTGTGGAGAGCGCAAATTCCTTCGCGGCTTTCTCTTTCTCGCCCAAAGCTTGATAAACCCTCGCGAGTTTGTAGTGGACCGCCCCATCGTGATCGTTGGTTACGGCGATTTTGAAGTGCTCCTCGGCCTTGCGAAGATCTCCAAGTTCGGAATAGGCGGTTCCTAAATCCCGGTGAATGTCGGCGTTTCCGGGGTTCGCCGCCAGCGCCCGGGTCAGGTACGGCAATCCCTTGTCGGGTTTATGTTCGAACAAATATGTATTACCCAGATCGTTCAGAGCACCGGCGTGTCTCGGGTTCATTGCAAGCTCAGCCTCCAGCTCAACACGCGCTTCGGGAACCTTCAGATCCTTCCAAAGCAAATGGCCCAGGCTGTAATGGAGATTCGGCGCCGACGGCTTACCAGCGATTGCGGCGCGATATTCCTCAATCGCTTTCGCGTCGTCGCCTTTCGCTGCCTCCAGATCGCCCATCAGTTGGTGGACGCGATACGAGTCAGAGTCGGCTTGGTAGAGCCGAAGATATGCTGCGGTCGCTAGCTTTTCATAACAACGCGCGCGCCAGTACGCCGCTTCAGCCGAAACGCTGTCGGCAGCGGATAATCCATTCAGCGCCTTCAGTGCCGCGTTGGGCTGCTCCGCTTCCAGCAGCGCGCCCGCCACCCGTATCCGAAATTCGCTGGAACTTGCTGGCGTTATGGCCTTGCTTGCGCAAGCAGCGACGCTCGAAAACGCTTCACGCCGCACCGCCGCATCAAGCTCTGTCTCCCTGCAATTCCCGGACGAAGCCGCCTTCGCGGCAGTCGAACTCGCAAACGCTGTTTCCGTGCTTGTCTCCGCAAGATTTCCGCTCTGCTCCGCAAGAAACGCCAGCGCCAGGTGAGCTGCAGGAGAATCGCGAGTTTGCAGGCTTTGTTTGAGTGGCTGGAGTTTTTCGCGTATGGAATCGGGAAGTTGCTCCAGCGCCGAGCCGCCAAATCCCGTTTCCCGAAGTCCCAGGATCCTTTCCGTTTGCTCCACATCGATGCCCGCTGCCCTTTCCCAATCCTGCAGACACGCATCTGTGCTGCCCAGCATCAATCTCGTCTCGCCGCGGCGCGCCAGGGCTCGCAGGCTTTCGGGATTGCGGCGCAACTCTTCGTCGAATTCCCGCATAGCTTGATTTACTTTCCCGGCGTGAAGAAAAACTTCGCCCATTTCCGTATGTAAACCCGGCCGGTCCGGCGAAACTGCCAGCGCATTCTGAAAATGAATCACCGCGGAAGGCCACTCGTTGCTGGAGGCATAGCTCTCCGCAAGCAGTTGCTCGCTCCGCGAAGAACCCGGCGCCACTTTCCCCAAGTGCGCCACCTCCTGTTTTCCCAGCCGCTCATAAACGCTTCCGAGAAGATACAGTAGATCAATATCGGCCGGCCGCAGTTCCAGCGCGCGATGGAGCGTGGCCACTTCCGCCTGCCACTGCTCCGCGATCTCTTGCGCCGTGGCCAGCCACAGCCAGGTGTCCGGCCGGTCCGGCTCTGTTTTTAATGCCGCCCGCAGGTAAGGGATGGCCCTTGCACCCTCGCCCAATTTGCAATAGTCAACGCCCAGGAAGAAATTGGCACCTGCGAGCCCTGGCTTGATTTTTAGCGCGTTCTGGAATTCCGTCATCGCCTCCGCGGAACGATCCTCAAGCTGATAAACCAAGCCGAGATTCATGTGAACTTCCGCAAACGCCGGGGCAAGCGCGAGCACCGCCCGGTATTCCCGTTCTGCCGCCGCGTAATCTTGCTCGCGTTGCGCCTCTTGTGCGGCGGAGAAGTGCGCTTCGATTGCCGAACTCTTCTCTGTGATCGCAGGTGCGCTCTGCCCCGCAAATCCCGTCACGGATATCGCGCAGAGGATCACCAGGACGGTAAAAAGCCGGGTCGCATCCAGAGCATAGCCAGTCGGGCGATTCAGGTTTGCAATTGCATTGTGGATGCGGTGGTTCACGTCTCTCATTCTAATTCTGGGGAGTGTGCGGCGACGTCTTTTCTTTTTCCAATTTGGACAGCTGCTCATACTGCGCCAATTCTTCGGCGCTGCCCTGCGCGTCGTGTAATTCGCGATAGACTTTCGCCAGCAAATAATGGGGTTGAGCTGCCGTGGGGTCGGCTGTAATCGCGGCCTGGAATTCGGCCTTGGCCTTTTGCAACTCCTGTTGCGACTGGTAGCACTGCCCAAGCAAAACGTGCAGCTGCGGCATATCGGGCTGCGCTTGTTTTGCAACCACCAGGAACGGCAATGCATCCGAAAAGCGCCGGTAGCGTACCGCAATATCACCGAGGTACAGATTGGTCATTGCGTCGCTCGGATTTTCCTTATAAGCCTCTTTGAAGGCCTTCTCGGCCGGCTCCATCCGCCGCTGCGCCCAATACGCTACACCAATGAGGAACTGCATTCCCGGAGCGTCAGGACGCTTCGCCAGAGCCTTCTGGTATTCCTCAAGCGCGTCCGAATAGCGTTCCTGATCTGCATACACCTCGCCCATCAAGGCGTGCATTTGGAAGGAATCCGGGTCCAAGGCCTTCAGCGCTTCGATCGAATGCAGAGATGCATTCTTGTGCAGTCGCGCCAGTTCGTAGAGTGCGTCCGCGTCCTTCGGATCCTGTGCAAGAGATTGATTCAGGTGCGCAATCGCTTCGTTAATCCGGCCGGTCGATTGTAACGCCAGCCCCCAATAATATTGCGTGCGCGGATGCGGTTTGGGGGTCTTCAGCTCCCGCTCGAAACAATCGATGGAAGGAAGAAACTCATTCTTTCCAAAATAAGAGAGGCCCAGAAAAAAATTGACGCCTTTGTAGTCCGGATCTCCGGCAAGGACCTTTTTGAAAAGCCGGATGGAATCGTCGAATTTGAGTTCCGTTTGTTCTAGGACGCCCATTCGCTTCAGGGCCTCAAGATTGTCAGGGGCAATGGCCAGCGCCTGGCGGTATGTGTTTTCCGCAGCGTCGTAGTTCCCGGCGTTTTCTTCTGTGCGGGCTTTTTCAAGCAGCGCATCGATATTGGCCGGTATCTGTGCTGAGGCCGTGGTACCGTCACCGCTGCCCACGAGAATGGCCAGCAACAGGATGGCAGCAACGCTCCCGTGAGCACGGCGCCCCCGTGGACAAAGGCCCGGCATTGCAGGAGGAGGCGGTGCTGAAAAGTCTATGGACAAATACAGGCCCTCCGCTTGTGGTGAATTCACAAAAATAGAACACTTTCGCAAGAGTAAGACAAGCCCGAAAATCGGGATTTGAAATTGTGATAGCGGCTATGACGCAGGCCCTTGCGTCACAATGCTAGGGTATTCTACGGACGGCTACGAGAGTGGTGGTATTCGGTGCTCCGGAGACCGTGCGCGAACGAATCAGCGCCTCAAACCAAATGTTTTGCAAGTGGCTCTCCGCGACGGAAATGTGCAGTGCATTCATCAGCTGGCGTCGATTTTCTTCATCCGCAAGAAACCGTCCGGCCGCCTCGGTTCCTTCCTGTTGTAGTCCCTGCAGAACCAGCACGCTGCCATCGTGCGTCGCGTTGGGCAGTAGCGAAATTGTTGCATAGTCTTCGCCCTGAGTGCCGGTCCAGCGGAGCCCCTCATACTGCGCCAGTTCGCCGGGCAACGGATTCTTGTTCACAAATACCTTGGCGCTGTTTCCCACCACGCCTTCGGTCTCCCGGAAATTCAGCTTGTCCTGCAACAGCGTCACCCAGGGATTGGATCCCGGGCTGCCAATGAAAACATAGTTGTTATGGTCCAGGTCGCGCAGCCGTAAATCCCGCGGGTAACGCACTAGCACCTGGGTTTGCAGCGGCCCGGCCATTCGAAATAAGGCCACCACATCCGCCACGTCCGCAAACGACGTCAGGGTCGAGTTCGAAAGATACTCACTTAGCCGGGAATTTGCCGCCCCAATCTTGCTGGCTTCCGGGCCCTGCAGAAATTCCCGGTGTAGATATTGATCCAGCGATCCGGGCTGGCTCGAAAGAATGCGGGCCATACCATAGTTACTGTCCGCCGTGACGATAATGGTCTGATGCCGTGTATCGAAAATCTGGGAAAACGGCCAGGAGAGAGTTGGCGAAGATGGCACAGCGGCTCCCGCCCGGTGCGTCATCGCTCTATACGCCAGGGCCCCGCATGCCACAGCCAGCAAAGCGCAGAGCGCCCAAGGCAAGATCGCCCCGCCAGGCCAAGCCACGGCCGGACTTGTTTTCGGATCAATCGCTGCCGAGAGAGCGTCTGCTTTCTGGGCTGCCCGAAAAACCGGCGCGTAGGACCCTTTGGGAATTTCGACAACGATCGGCTCGTTGCGGCCGTCCTCGTTGAAATATTCGTGAAGTTTCAGCCGCAGTTGCCGCACGTGTACCCGCACCGAACTGTCTTCGAGCGGGCTGTAATCGGATGGCTTGTGAAACAACGCGTTGCCGATATGCTGCTCGGTCAGTTCGTAAGCATTTCCGTGCAGGGTCTGCTCGACGACGTACTGCAACAGTTCGCGGAGCCGGGTGCTCTTCTGAAAATGCGGGCTGCAAACGATTCTCTGGACGAGTTGCCAGCGCTCATCGGTTTGCAGGTCCACCATCACTGGTGCGTGTGCGACGCTCATAGCGGTCGAGTCAGCAACTATCAGATTTTTCGATTGAACGAAGAGATGCTACCACATACTTTTCCGGAACGAAATGCTTAACCCGCTTCTTCCCATGGGTTTCGACTATTGTTACCAGTGAGAATCCTGGTGATTCACCTGTGAGACCCTTTGCTTTGGGCGATAACCCCTGGATGATTGGAGCATACTCCAATCATCGGATGTGTCCCATTTTGAACAGGCCGCTTGGACGATAAAGGTTGCCAGGTGATCCAGGGCCACCCGGCCGACAGGCCGATACAGCTGGCAAGTAGAAAAGGGATAAGCGAACTGTATGCCCCATAAATTCATCTCCCGACGCCGCTTTATCGAGGACTCCATCAGTAGCGGCCTGGCTACCGGAGTCGGGCTGGGTGTCACCCCCTTGTCCGCGGCGGCAGCGGCGATTTCCGGGGAGGAAGGTCTCTCGCTAAAAGTTACCGGCGACGCCACGCAGGGGTTTGGCGTCACTCTTCTTTTCAACGGTCAACCAACCGCCCGTCACAACCAGGGAGGGGAATTTTCCGCTATCTTTCAGAACGAAGATCGCAGCGCCCAGGATCATATTGAAAACTGGAAAGCCGCCAACTGGGCGGGTGACGCCACACGCTTGACGCTAAATGGCGAGTGCAAGCTAAAGAACCTCGGAGCAAGCGTGTTTATGCAGATTGCCTATGAACGAATCACTTCACGCGTTATGCGCAAGAGAATTACGTTCCGCCAAGCGGATATGTTCCTGATGTTTCACCAGTTGAGCAATCGCCTGGAGCCGCTGGAGGCGCCTGCAAGACTTTGGAGCTTCGACCAATTGGATTGGCAGGGCGAGGCCGCGCATGAGTATTTTCCCGCGGCCGGCTTCCGCACGCAGCATGGACTCTGCTTCGGCCTGCTGACCGATTCCGGCTACAGGAATCAATGGACCAGAATCGTTCGCCGGGATGGCAAGCCCGTGAAACCTGCGCCCGCTCATATTCCCGACGCAAACCTTTATGTTGGTTCTTCGCCCCTGGAACGCAGCAAAGGCAATTGCTATGTCCAACAGACCTTCGGAGAAGCGACGCAGCAGATTGCCGCGCAACAACCCACCCAGGCTTTGAATCTGCCGGAAACTTCTGCATGGAAAACACTGGGCGGCGCGTCAATGGAGCAGCGCAACGGAATAATTTCCGTGTTCACGCGTAGCGCCGACGATGGAGTGCTTGTCCCGCTACCCGGCACCGATTCTCCGGTCCTGTCGCTGCGGATGGAATATCGTTCTACCTCTGCAGTTGCGCTTCAGGTTTGGAGAGTGGATGAGCAGTTCCGCAAAGTCGCGAACATCACGCTTTACAATGATGTTGCGTCAGAATCGCAGGAAGCGTGGAGCGTCTTCGAAACCCAGGTGTTTGTGCCAGGACCGCGGACTCATCGCCACGCACTGTTCCTCTCCGTCGCTCCATCGGAGCAAGCGCTGAACGTCGCGGCGCCCGGCGGCACCGCCAAAATCGAAATGCGCGGGCTCCAGGTGCATCCTGTCGCAACTCGTTGCCAACCCTATCATCGGCTGGAGATGGATCGCCCCGTCGACAAAACCGTATTTATTTTTGCGAATGAAACTATTGCCGACACACTCAGAGGCCATCGGTTGGCGAGCCAACTTCATCTTGCCGATGGACTCGATTTCAAGGGTGGTGAAACCGAAAAAGTGGTTTACGCCGACCTCATGATGCTCAGCTGGATTGCAGGGCCCGAAACCTTTCGCCCAATTGTGGCGCCAAGCATCTGGTACTCCGCTGCCGGCGAAATGTATCTTCGCGACAGCTTTTTCGCGCTCAACGGTATTCACAACCGCGAGCTGAATGAAAGCGTATTTGGCCTCTGGGGTGAAAATCAGGGGAAGGACGGTGCTATCAACACGCTCGTCGAGCCCAACCTTGCGAACGTCGAGCGCAAATCAAACGATTCCACACCGCTTTGGCTGATGTGGGCCCTTCTGAATCGCCGCCGCTTCGGCACACACTTGCCGATGGAAAAAGTGCGAAAAGCGGCGGAATACTGTCTACAAACTTATGACCCGAGCCGCGAAGCAGTTTGCCACGCGCAATTCGTCTTGGGCCAGCTCGACGTCATCCGCTACCCGGAAGGCACTTCGGCGATCTGCGAAAACCAGGGCATGCTGGCCGTCACGCTCCAGACCATCAAGGGATTGCAGATTCCAGGGTTCAGTGAGACTTTGTCTGAAGAATATATCGCCCGCGCGGAAGAGCTCTATCGCGGTTACTATGATCCCGCGCGGAGATTCATGCGCCCGGCGCGCGATATCTCCGACGCCATCGGCTTTGCGGAATTATTCCCGGAATATCTTTCGCTCGGGCTCTTCAAAAGAAAAATTCTCGCCGACGAGATGGTCGTGAACCACCTCGATCGCATCCCCGTTCTCTTGCCTAGAAGGGAGTGTCCCTATCCCGAAGCCGGCGGCACGGTACGGCCGATCCTGATTGGCCTGCCGGAAGGCCAGAACAATTGGAGTTTTTTCACCAGTAAGTGGCACCCCATGGTCAGTGATTCCTTCGCGGCAAATTATGCTAGCCACGCCATGGACGGCATTTACTACAACGGTGCCAGCTGGATGCGGATTGAAATCTGCGGCTATGTCACCGGCCAGCTTCACGGCTGGACCGGCGCCCGGAAGGCGATTGCAAACCGGCTGTGGGCGGAGCTGAACATTTCACCAGACTTTCCGACCAGCCAGGAATATCTGGCCACCGACCCCGCCCATCCCTTTTTTGGCTATCACCGGGTGTTCGCCTGGAATTCCTTTGTTTTCCAGGCGCTGGAGCTGGCGGGACTCCGTAGCCCTGAGATGGACCCGGACTTCGTTCCTAGCCGTGGGCACATCTGATTTTTCATAGAGAATTCTCCTTCCTCCCACGAAGGTACTTCTTTTCGCAGGATACCCAGCGAATTCAGAACGTTAAAAGGTGAATCACAATGAATTCACGTGTTACACCCTTGCGTTGACACCATCCCAAGGTCGAGTATCCATCTACGCTGTGCTACTAGTGTAAAAACACTAGATTGCGGATGGGGTCGAGGGTCAAGTTTGTCAGGGGTGATTCGGTTCCTGGTCGAAGCGCTCAAGGTATTCCAAACGGCATCTGAGGCTTAACCGGGTTCCGGTCAATGCGGTAAGGGAGAAGTCCATGAAGAAGTTCATTTGTACACTCGCATTCCTTATATTGTCGGCTGTGTTTTCTCTCCGCGCGCAAACCACCAACGGCAGCATCGAGGGTTCTGTCACCGACCCCAGTGGCGCAGCTGTTGCCGGCGCCAACGTCACCGCGCGCAACATGGACACTGGCCTCACGCAAGGCACAACCACGACGCAAGCCGGTATTTATTCGCTGCCGAATCTCCCTCCCGGTCGTTACTCCGTCATAGTCGAGGCGCCCAATCTGAAGAAGTACGCCCAAGAAGGCGTTACCGTGACGACCGGGACCGCTATCTCGCTGAATATCCCCATGCAGCTGGGCGCCGTTTCCGAAAGCATCACGGTCTCCGCCGACGCCACACAATTGCAAACCACTACTTCCGAAATCGGCGCGACCGTGTCGCCGACACTCGTGGCCAATTTGCCGCTGCAGGTTTCCGGCACGATTCGCAATCCCGTGCAGTTTATCGAACTGGTCCCCGGATTCGTGGGCGGTGTGGCCAACGATCCGGGAAGCAATTCGAGCGACGATTTCAAGGTGAACGGCGGGCAGGAAGGTGGGACGGACATTCTGGTGGATGGGGTTTCCATCTCACTTGTTTCGCCCAATACGCAGTGGAATAAGGGTGTTTCGACCGACGCCGTCGATGAATTCAAAGTTCTGCAGAGCAATTTTTCCGCCGAATACGGACAGGCCGGCGACGGCATTGTCAGCCTAACAATTAAGTCCGGTACCAACGAGCTGCATGGCTCCGGCTATGATTTCCTTCGCAACAAGTCACTCGACGCCAACAGCTGGGCCAACAACCTCCAGGGATTAAAAAGGTCGATTGATACGCAAAACGATTTTGGCGCGACCGTTGGCGGTCCGGTTTGGATCCCCAAGGTCTATAACGGAAAAAACAAGACATTCTTCTTCTTTGCGTATGAGGGATTCCGATTCAGGAATGGTGGCACCGGTCAGGATAGTTTCCCGAACGAGAATTTTCGCAAGGGCGACTTCTCCCAGATTTGCAATACCGGGTTCACCAATGGCATCTGTAACGACCGTGACTCCAACAACAAGGTTGCGAACCAGATCTACGATCCCACCACGCATGTGGCCGTCCCGGGCGACAACCTGGCGAACGACCCTAATTTCACAGCCAGCAAAGTAATGACCAACGTCTTCGGTTTGCTTCCCCCCACAAACGGCAGTTTGAATAACAACGTCATCGACCGATCCCTTTCCAGCACCACCGCAAACCTTTACGACGTCAAGATTGACCACAGTTTTTCCGAAAAGCACCGCATTTCCGGTGGATTCGATTACGACAACACCAACACAGGCGGTACCTCTGATTTGGGCCCTATTTTCGGCTCCCATACCCCCCAGAGCACGCGCTATGCGCGCATTAGCGACAATTACGTTATTTCTCCTACCATTGTTAACCAAGCTCTTTTCGGCTTTAGCCGGCGGTTTCGCGGAGAAGTCTCCAACAGCCTTGGCCAGGGTTATCCGGAAAAAATCGGGCTGACCGGCGTGAATAACACCACGTTCCCGTGTATCAAGTGGGGAGATAGCCCCTACAACGTAAACAATTGCGGTGCTTCCCAGTTTGCCGACAATGTTTATCAAATCAACGACGCAGTGAGCTGGATCAAGGGCAAACACTCTTTCAAGTTCGGCGGCGAAATTCGCATGCTGCAATTCAACGTGCGCCGCCTGACGCAAAGCTCCGGTGAATTTGACTTTGCGGCGGCACAGACCAGCAGCACCGGCGATGCTTCCGGCCTGGGAGGCAATTCCGTTGCCAGTTCGCTCTTCGGACTTTCGGATACCACCACGCTGAATTACGGAAATTTCAGTGGTGTGCGCTACAAGGATTTCGCCTTGTACGCGCAGGATACATACCGGCTCAGTTCCAAACTCACACTGAACTACGGCCTCCGTTATGACATCGACTTGCCGGCCGCCGAAGCCTTTAATCGATTCTCGATGGTCGATCCAAAGCTCCCCAACCCCGATGCGGGAAATATTCTCGGCGCTTACACATATTTCGGATCAGGCACTGGACGAAACGGGCAGAAGCGCCCGCAGGATATCTACCACAAGGCGTTCGGCCCCCGTCTGGGCTTTGCTTACAGCATCAACAGCAAGACCGTGTTCCGCGGCGGATATGGCATCTATTACGAGGCGTTGAAAGAGGGATCTTTCGCCGACCAGGATGGCCTCGGATTCTTCAATCGCCAAACGGTGAACGTTACGAATGGCGGCCCCACGCAGATCGACAATGGCATCACTCATATCTTTCCTGCGACCGGTCCATTCACTCCGGGCGGGCAGAACAACCAAAACGGCGTCATTCTGGTTCCCTCAAACACAGGCCGTCCGGCTGACATCCAGACCTGGAACCTGGATATTCAACGGCAAGTCACGAACAACTTGATGCTCAGCGTGGCCTACGTCGGCTCCAAGGGAACTCACTTGCCAGCCTTGAACATCATTCCCAACCAGGGGAATCCGTCGTTCCTGACGCTCGGCAGCGAATTGACGATGCCTTCCTCTTGCCTAGCCGCAGACACGTGCCCGAAATCGATCGCTGCAGGGCTGACTTTGCCCTATGCGGGGTTCACCGGGAATATCAATCAATTGATCAGGCCTTTTCCCCAATACGGCAACTTTAACCAGGAAGACAATTCCTTCAGTCCTGACCGCACCGGCAACTCGACCTACAACGCCATGCAGATGCAACTCAACAAGCGCGTTTCTGAAGGACTCACCTTCCTGGTTTCGTACACGGTCTCAAAGAACATTACCGATGCGGATTCAGCGGGACCCGGGGTTTCCGGTTTCATCGGCACGAACAGTTTCATCGGCGAGAACTCCTACAACCGCAAGGCGGAGAAGGCGGTCAGCCAGCTCGACACTCCACAATCCCTGGTCGCAAGCTTTTTCTATGAGCTGCCACTCGGCCGCGGCAAACGCTTCATGAACGACAGCGGTCTCAAGGACCGAGTCTTTGGCGGTTGGTACACTTCCGCCATCCTGAGTTACCACTCGGGGACGCCAACCGAGGTTTATGGCAATTGCCAGGGCACAGCTGGTGATGTCTTGTTTGGCGGCTGCAACGTCACAGGAGCCGGAGCCCGCGTCAACATCGTTCCCGGCGTGTCACAGACCAATAAATCGAATTTTAATCCAACAACCACGCCGTTCTGGAATCCTGCGGCCTTTACGCCGGCAACCAACTGTGCGACTTCGGCTTGCACCTTCGGTGATGAGCCGCGCTCCCTCTCAACCGCGCGCACCTTCGCCGGGAAAAATGAAGATTTCACCATTGGCAAGAAAACACATCTGATCGGCGAGAAGGCTACGCTCGATTTCCAAGCATCATTCTTCAACATGTTTAACCGCCACATTTACAGTACGCCGAGCAACGTGTTTGGGCCCAGTCTCCAAACTCCGTTCATCGCGGCTGGTCAACCGGGCTGCTCAGGGCCGCTCGCATGCGGCTTCGGGGCTGTCACAGGCTCCAGCGGACCGCGCATCATTCAATTCGGTCTGAAGCTCTCGTATTAGTATCGAAGTGCCCGGCTCGGGGCCCCCCTCTGAGCCGGGTTCTTCCCACTCCTCCAACACCGGAGTCGCCGCCATATGAGTCAGTTCAACCGGCGTGGCTTTATGAGAACGCTGCTCGTCACCGCTGTCGGTGCGGTGCCTGCCCACGCCACCATTGCACACAAAACCGCCTGGCCCTTTCTTGATTCCGAGCTTTTCCCCTCTACTTCGGACCTGGAACACGGCTCCCAGCAGCTTCGCGTCTCGCCAACCGGTGCGCCCTTCACATTCCAGAATTTCCTGCGAATCAACAACGAATGGAAGCCCGCAACCCTTCCCAACAACCCGTTCATCGCCGGAGATTCCTTTGCTCTTGTCACCTCGCGAGTAACGCGGGAAGGCTCTGGAGTTCACTGCGCCGGTGAAGGCAAAGCGGAAGGCCTGGACGGCAAGACCGTCGCTTACACTTGGGATTCCGAAATCAGCGCCGTCAACCCTGCCCCAGACTTGCCCTGGTTTCGCTTTCGCACCACCCTTCATCTGCCCGCGCCCGTCCGGCTGCACCAGGACACTCGCCTGGAGCCGCAGATCATCACCTGGCTAAGTTCCTCGTCCACTCTGATGGAGGGCCAGTCCGGCAGTTGGCGACGCGTCCTGCTTGAACAGCCGACGCGAAACTCTCTCGGCACTTACGGCAACGATCTTCCCGCGCTCTATCTCCTCGACCAGACCGTTGGCGTCGAAACCATGATGTTTTTCGATTTCAGCGACATGAACTGGATGTCCATCGAAAACATTCCGCGATTTCTGGCTTATCGCTGCTCCAGCGTTTCTCACATCGAACGTGACGGCACACAACGCCTCGGCGTAGGACTTCTCGCTCAACAGGCCACCGGCAACGTGTTGCCCACGGGAGACATCAACTTCACCTACTGGCTGCTGCAACGCCCCATGACCCGCTTGCTGACCGCGCAGGAGTGCGTTTCGCGCTGGATGCAAGCAATTCTTCCATTGTTCGAAGAGAAACTCGCCTGGCCGCCCTGCGCGACATCCTGGAAGGAGTTCGCCGCGGGCACCGTTGAGGACCTGCAGGACAAAGATTCCGCGCAGATCGAAGCCAAGGGTCACACCGGCTTGCGCGCGTACGTTAAGTCCACATCTCAACTCTGGACTGATGCCCCTGGTAATTTTGAGTTGATGACTGTCGCCGATGTGCTGTGGCCCTCGCTCCTTTATCTTCGATTGCACCCGTCGCCGGCATTCGAAAACGAGTGCAATGCGTTGCTCGAGGACCTGCCTGCGTTTTACCACCCGGAAACGCACAGCATCAGCAACGACTTCTCGCCCAAAAAAGACGAGCGCGCCGATTCCTGGTACCCCTTCGAAAATGCGCTGATCAAATATCCGATGACCGGAAATCTTGTGGGATCAAAGGAAATCACCGGCAAGTTTCTAGATGCCTTCCAGACCGCGCGGAAACTGGCCCAGCAGTACAACTATCTTTTTCCGATCTATTACCAGGTGGCCACACTTCAGGCGGAGGGCGCCGGCACGAACTACGCCGTGGGGGGCCTCTACGCGTGGGCTGCGATTCTGGCCAACAAATTAACCGGGGAAGCGCAGTACCTGGATGAAGCCCGGCGCGCGATACGCGTGATCAACACTGTCCCGCCGGACCGGTTGTTTCACGAACCGCAGGAACTTGCTTACGGCGCGCTTGCCGCCGCGGAACTGGGTATGGTCGAAGAGGCGAAATATCTGCTCTACGAACAACTGCGCATGTTCTATTGGTACTCCGATCCAAGCCAGAAAAATCACGATGTTCGCGGGATGGTCCAGGCCGCAGCTTCCATCCTCTATCCCGCGTTCAAGGAAAATGTGGAGGCCATTCTTCCTTGGACCGGCGTAATGAAGCGCGGAATCGTTTTTGAAGGTTTGCTTCGTTTCATGGATCAGCAGCGCCGTAACAATTTTTATTTCTTCGAGAATTGCATCACCAACCGCAAGGGCGGCTCCTCTGCGTTTATCCCGTTCGAAAATCTCGGCACACTCGAGCTTGCGGGAATGACCGGCAACGTCGGAAAGGAAATCTACGGCGCCGGCGAATGCCTCTGGATGTACTTGATGTTCGAAGCTCTCGGGCAATCCGGCGACCGGGAATTGATGCTCGTCAATCTGAACCTTCTTGACGTCACCGATAGAACAAAGTTTCCACCCCGGAAACTGGATTTCCTTCTCTACAATCCCACACTCATTTCCCAGTCCGCGAAAATTACCATCCCCGCGGCGAAAGGAGCCGCCGTCCACCTGACGGCAGAAGGAAAGGCCGTCTCCGACACACTGGAGATTCAAAAACAGTCATTCATTCGGCTGCGAGCCGAGTTTTGAGGGACAACGAATGGATTTCCGGACAGCGAGTATCCGATTTTCAGCCGTTCTTTGCTTAAGGAAGGAAGTCTCATGACGATCAGCATTCCGCTCTCTTCGATTCGAGTCGCGCGAACCCCCGCGCTTGTCGTTTTGCTTGGTATTGCGCTCGCGATTCCAGCGGCAGTTTCTTTTTCTCCTCCGTTTGGCGCCTGGACGCGTCTTTCCGCCGATCCCATTATTTCTCCCCAGGGCGACAAGTTCGAATCCGCGGGAACTTTCAATCCCTCCGTGGTGAGGCATGACGGAAAATTTGTGATGCTCTACAGGGCCCAGGATCACAAGGGCACATCGTCCCTCGGCTATGCCACCAGCGACGACGGCGTGCATTTCACGCGCCGGGCTGAACCCGTTCTGGTTTCCGAAGCGCCCTATGAAAAAGGCGGAGGTGTGGAAGATCCCCGTTTGCAGAAAATCAGCGGCACGTACTATCTGACCTACACCGGGTACAACAATGTCGACGGCGCCGCCGTGGACAAGAAAGACGCGCAGCTTTGCCTGGCCACGTCCACCGACCTGATTCACTGGCAGCGGCAGGGCGTGATCATCCCAAGCTACCAGGGCAAATGGAACGTGAAGTGGACAAAGTCCGGCGCCATCGTACCCGAGAAAATAAATGGCAAGTATTGGATGTACTATCTTGCCGACGCAAAGGGCCAGGACCAGCAGATGGGCGTGGCTTACTCCGAAGATTTGTTGCACTGGACCGAAGCGCTCGATCATCCGGTCATGGCAAGCCGCCCTGGAATGTTTGATTCTCAGGTTGTAGAACCTGGTCCCCCGCCGATTATCACCGCGCAAGGCATTTTCCTGGTTTACAACGGCGCCGACGACAATCTGGTCTACTCTACTGGCTGGGTCCTCTTCGACAAAAAAGATCCGACTAAAGTGCTCGCCCGCGCGGACAGGTCGGTCTTTAAGCCGGAAAAAGACTGGGAAAAAATTGGACAGGTGCCGAACGTGGTTTTTGTGGAAGGGATGGTCCGCGACGGGAATCGCTGGCTCTTCTATTACGGCGGCGCAGATAAACAAGTCGGTGTCGCCACTGCGCCGGCGCCCTGAGAGTTCCCTCGCTTTCCAGTTACTGAAACAAGCTGGCCCAAGTTCCCGCGCGGGCATTTCATTCGAAAAGGATTTTCGCCATCATTCCTTTGTCTTCGTGATTCAGCAGGTGGCAGTGGAACAGCGACATGCCCCGTATCACCGGATTCGTAAAATCCATTACTACGTCCACTGTTTCGCCCACCGGTACATTCACGGTGTCCAGCCACACGGGGTTCTCCAGCGGCTTCCCGTTTGCCGCGAACACCAGAAAATGCACCTGATGAATATGCATCGGATGCAGTTCCGCCGAGCTATTCAGAATCCGCCAGTGCTGGTACGTTCCAACCTGCGCATGTGTCATCGGAGCCGCGTCCGCCTCATACTTCCTGTCGTTGATATAAAACCCTTTGTCGTCTTCGGTGAAAACAACGGTGAAGTCCGGCTCCGAACTCTGGTATGCGTGCAAATCAACGGATTGATATTGCGGCGGCGCTAGCTTCCGATGCTTCTTTTCAGGCTGAGGCGGCAATTTGCCCGCGCGCAAATCGGCAAGTACCATGCCCGGATTTGGGTCGCCCTGGGCGCCAGTGTTTACGCATAGCGTTCGAAGCGCGGGATGCGCGGTCGCGTCGGGACCGGTGACGATTGCCTCCAAGCGCCCGGCCGGAGGAACCAATGCGTGGTCCACGACTTTCACGGGCTGTTTCGGATCGTGGTAAGCCAGCGGCATTCCGTCCAGTGCCACGATTTCCAAATTCTGCTTATCGAGTTGCAAATCCAGGTATTGATCCGCGGACGCGTTCACAATCCGCCAAAACTGCCGTTCCCCAGGGTTGATCCCAATCGACGGGCGAATCTCGCCGTTGACGGTAAACACCCGCTCGGCCGCTCCCGCGCTGCTTGCGCAAGATGGCGGGTCAGCATCGACGTGACGCAAAAGCGCGGCGGCATCGGCCAAATGCTCGATCGATTCGCCGCGAACGACCAACACTTGCTCGCGCAGTTTGCGCACTTCCGGAATATAACGCTCCATGCCTTCAATCACGATTGCGCCGGACATTCCATCGAGTGCCTGGCGATGGCTTTCCCCGTGTGGATGCGTGTGATACCAGAAAAGTCCCGGCGGATGGTCCGCCGGAATCTCCACGGCGTAATGCAATGTGTCCCCTGGCATGGCCATCATGTCAATCACATTGTCTTGCGGGGACTGCGGCGAAACCTCCAGCCCGTGAAAATGCAGATTCGTCATGTTCTTACAGGGCGAAATCGCGCAACTTTCCGTGGAGTGAACCGGGAGATCGTTTTTGTAATCGATCTTCAGCGTGTCGCCTGGAAAGACACGAATCACCGGCGCGATGTTTTTTCCCTCATAAGAAAAAGAGTCCCGGCCCTCGGCGTTCACAGCCGCGTGCATCGTCAATGAAACGACGCGGCTTCCCGAGTGCGCTTTCGGAAGCGGGGCGGTAGGAACATCCAGTCGCCCAGCCGCAGTGATCGCCAGCAACAAAAATCCCGCGGAACTCCAGCCTCGATGGCTCAAAACGCCGACCTTCTCATTCTTCCTCCCAACGGACGTCCCTGGGACGCACCCCGATTACCGCACTTCCTGCGGAATCTGGCGCGACGGAGGCGCCATGAATTCAGGTCCAACTGGATGACGCACGCTTTCCCGCAGAATCGCGTCAATCGCCGCAAAATCGATTTCCGTCAACTTCCAGCCGCTGACTTCCTTAATCGGTTCAAGTTGATCCGGCCGCCGCGCTCCCCAAAGCGCTGCTCCGACTCCGGGTTGATCCAGCAGCCAGCGTACCGCCAGGTGAATCACGCTCTTGGCGAAATTTTCACGGGCATATACATCGAGCTTCTTCGCCGCTTCCAGGTATTCAGCGAACTGTGGTGCTTGGAATTTCGGGTCGCTGGTCTTGCGCAGGTCGTCCTTCGAAAACTGTCTGTCCGCCCGCATCGTTCCGCTCAGTAACCCGCGGCAGATGGCTCCGTAAGTAAGCGCGGTGACGCCGTGCTCGCGGGTGTACGGGAGAACGTCGGCTTCGATTTCGCGTTCGAAGAGATTGTAGGGCGGCTGAACCGTGTGAAGCGGCGCCACCGCCTGGAAGCGCTGCATTTGCTCCGGCGAAAAATTGCTAACTCCGATCGCGCGAATCTTCCCCTGCTCATAAAGTTCGCGAAGTGTCGCGGCCGTCTCTTCGATTGGTGTGACTGGATCCGGCCAATGCACCTGATAAATGTCGATGTAGCTGGTTTGCAAGCGCCTTAGGGAGTCAGCAAATTCCTTCAGGATCCGTTCGCGGCTGGAGTTGCGCTCGATTCCGCCCGTGGTCCAGTCGATTCCCACCTTGGTGGCCAGAATAATATTGTCTCTCCGGCCATATTGCCGCACTGCCTCCCCAACGATTTCTTCGGAGCGCCCCTGGCCATAAATGGGTGCCGTGTCAATCAGGTTGACTCCCATGTCCAGCGCCGTATGAATTGTGCGAATCGATTGTTTCTCGTCCGTCCCGCCCCACATCCAGCCGCCGATGGCCCACGTTCCCAGTCCGATCCGGGAACTCTTGAGAGTTGTATTTTTGATGGTGATGTATTCAAGCATTTCTTTTTTCCTTTTCTTAGTGTTACAAAATCGTGGTGTTCCTATCCAAGCCACTGAGGATTGGCAAATGTGCCATCGAAGTGGTGAGAAGTTTTGTACAGTTCAAACTTGCCGGATTCCCCGGCTTTCGCTGTCTTTGCCAGAAGCGCCGAAACGTCGGCGGAACTCATCGGGCGAAAACTGCGGGCGGCCTGAAGAGCTTGCTGCAGAATGGGCAGGGAATCACATCCGGTGATCACCACGCTTGTCGGCAGATTCATTGCATACTGCAGGCATTCCACGGGTGTGGCCGTTTTGCTTTCCAGGATCACGTGATCCCCCATCGGTTTCATGCCCAGGATCCCTATATCGCTTTGCTGCAGCACCGGTAAAACCTTTTTTTCAAAACTCTCGAAGTGCGCATCCATCACGTTGAGCGGCATTTGAACGGCGTCAAAAGTGAACTTATGCTGCGAAGCGGTCGCAAGCATCTTTAGATGAATGTCCGGACTCTTATGCCCTGTGAAACCGATGTGCCGAATCTTGCCGGCCTTTTGTGCTTCCAGCACCGCCTCCAACGCTCCACCCGCCGCAAAAATCCGGTCGGGATCAGTGTCGCGAATCACTTCATGGAATTGCATCAGATCGATGCGGTCGGTCTGCAGACGCTTCAGGGATTCATTGATCTGGCTGGTCGCCGCCGCCTTCGTGCGCCCATCGATCTTGGACATCAGAAACGCTTTTTGCCGGTAGCCGTCGCGCAACGCCATTCCCATGCGGATTTCACTCTCGCCCCCGTTGTAATCCCAACAATTGTCGAGAAAATTTAAGCCCTCATCCAGGCCCGTCCGAATTATGCGGATGCTTTCCTGTGCGTCCGCCTGCCTGCCCAGGTGATAGCCACCGAGCCCGATCAGAGAAACCTTCTCCCGTGTGTGCCCCAACGTCCGGTAGGGAATTCCATTGTTGGATTCCGCTGCGGCATCGGGACAATTCACCTGACCGAAAAGGAGGGATGCTGCGGCTAAGCCTACAAACTCGCGCCGGGAAACGCCCGTGTCGGACGCTTCCCGTGTCTCGTTACTCTGCAAAGAAGCCGCGTCAAGCGGTTCCCCTTGCCCTTGTAGATTGTTTTTTCTGTCCATGAGTTTCTGCTTCTCCAAAAACTACTGGTGCGATTATCCAAAAAGTCCGCTCGAAGAGAGCGGCAGATTCCGCACGCGCTTTCCTGTGGCAGCGTAAATCGCGTTGCAGAACGCCGCAACAAACGGCGGCACACCCGGTTCACCGACTCCTGCGGGCGGGGCGGAACTCTCAACGATATATACGTTCGTTTGTTGAGGCGCTTCATTGATTCGTGCCACGGGATAATCGTGGAAATTCGATTGCTGAATCACTCCGTTCTTCGCAGTGATTTCCCCTGTCCGCACGATGCTGGTGCCAAAAACCGCGGCGCCCTCAAATTGCGCCCGGGTAATTTCCGGATTCGCCACCAGCCCCGCATCCACGACGAAGTCCACCCGCGGAATGCGAATTTCGCCCTGGTCGTTGACTTCAACCTCGACTACCGTGGCCACGTATGTCAGGAAACTCCGGTGCGCGGCGATTCCGAACCCGTGTCCCTTCACGCTCTTTTTTTTTGCCCAGTTGGATTTCTCCGCAACCAGCTCGGTGACATGCCGCAATCGGCCGGTTTCCCACGGATACGCTTCAAGCGAAGCCCCGTAATTCGGATACTCGACGTTCTTGAAGTCGATCGTTCGCGCAGGCCCAACCAGGTCAAGCAGGTATTCGCACGGATCGCGGTGCGCCCGGTGCGCAAGCTCATCCGTAAAGCACTGCACGCCGAACCCATGATAAATATTCGCCACCGAGCGCAGCCACCCAATTCGCACGTGCGCTTTCGCCGGCCCGTTCTCGATGCTTATATTGGGCAGGTCATACGGCATGTCCGTCCAACCTTGTGCGAGATGCGGAGGATCCCCATAGACGGCGGTCACGTCAAAAATGGAAGTGATCGGCGGAAACACCGATCGCTGCAGCCATGCAGTCGGTTTTCCCTTCGCATCCACTTCCGCCTTGAAATACATCCCCGCGACCGCATTGTAGTAGTCGAATTTGACGTCATCCTCGCGCGTCCATACTACTTTCACAGGTCGCCCGGCTTTCTTCGAAAGTACCGCCGCTTCCGCCACGTAATCCGGCTTCGACTTCCTTCCGAATCCCCCTCCCAACAACGTCACATTGCAAATCACATTTTCTTTCGGAATACCAAGCTCAGAAGAAACGATCGCCTGCACCGCCTGCGGATTCTGCGTCGGCGCCCAGATCGTGGCTATTCCATCCTTGAAGTCGGCTAACGCCACCATCGGCTCCATCGGCGCGTGCGCCAGCAAGGGAACGTAGTATTCCGCCTCCACCAGGTCGGCTGCAGAAGCTGCCGCCAGCGCTGTGTTCGCGTCGCCGACGCTTCGAATCGCTTTCGCCGGCCTACGCGCCGTTTCCTGCAGTTCCTTCTTGTACTCGACTGAGTCGTAGCCCTCGTTGGCGCCGTTGTCCCAGGTAATCTTCAGTTTCTTGCGTCCCTGAAACGCCGCCCACGAATTGTCCGCCAGCACGGCCACTCCGCCGAGCGGTTGAAACGCCGCGGGCGCCTTGAACGGCTCAATCAACACCGTCTGGTGCACCCCGGAGACTTTCAGCGCTTCCCGTTCGTCGTAGCCCTTTACCTTCCCGCCATACACCGGCGGATGCTCAACCGACGCGTAGATCATTCCCTCGATCTTCGCGTCCATTCCATAAACCGCTTTTCCGGTGCAGAGTTTTTCCAGGTCGTAACTTGTTTTGCCCTTGCCGATGTAACGCCATTCCGCCTGCTTCTTCAACGTAAGCTGATCCTTTTTCGGCACGTCAAGTTTTGCCGCCGCCGTCGCCAGTTCTCCATAGCCCAACTTCCGCCCGCTCTTCGCATGAACCACAGCATGCGGCTCGGTCGAGCACTCCGAAGCAGGCACGTTCCACTGCAGTGCCGCAGCCTGCACCAACATCCATCGTGCCGAAGCGCCACACTGCCGCATCGTGTCGAAGAAACTGCGAACAGAATGCGAGCCGTCCGTGTTCTGATCCCCGTATCTCTTGTCGCCGATGGCTTGTTCGATTTTCACCCTGCTCCAGTCGGCATCCATCTCATCCGCCAAAACGAGTGGAAGCGTCGTGCGTATCGCCGTGCCCATCTCCGAGCGATGCGCAACGATATGCACCGTCCCGTCCGTTTCAACTCCCACAAACACATTTGGATGAAGTGACGCCTGGTCGGCTTCCGTCTGTCCATCCGGCGCCGGTTGTCTCGCAAAAATCGGCGGCACGTATCTCACCGCCAGAACCAGGGCTCCCGCGCCGGCAACTCCCTTCAGAAACCCGCGGCGGCTTACATTTTCTATGTTTCTCATGCGCTCTTCTCTGCTGCCAGCTTGATCGCCGCGCGGATTCTCTGGTACGTTCCGCACCGGCAGATATTGCCCGCCATGCCTTCTTCAATGTCCAGGTCAGTCGGGTGCGGTTTGCTCTTCAACAGGGCGATCGCCTGCATGATTTGTCCGGACTGGCAGTAACCGCACTGCGGCACGTTCACTTCCATCCATGCACTCTGCAGTGGATGCAATCCGTTGGCGCCGACGTCCTCAATCGTCCGAATCTTGCTCCCCGCCGCCGCACTCATCGGCGTGATGCACGACCGAATCGCAGTGCCATCCCTATGAACGGTGCACGCCCCACAAAGCGCCATCCCACAGCCGAATTTCGTCCCGGTCAGCCCCAGGATGTCGCGGAGATACCACAGCAGCGGCATGCTTGGGTCGCCATCAAATGTTTGCTCAATCCCATTTACGTTCACTTTGATCATAAAAGTCGGCCTGCTTTCCACCGGTAGGGTTCACTTTAGATGGTCCAGGACTTCGCTTGGTTCCCTCGAATTTGGCCATAGCCGTCCCTCAGATCCCCGCCGATTGGCCCGAGGCTTTCTTCGCCGAAAGCTGTTCCATACGTTCCACCACTGCCGAAAAATCCGAATCGCCGCGCGTTGCCAGCGTCTCTGTGTTTACCTGAAACGCCGCGGCCGTCGTTGGCATCATGGCTCCGACTTCGTCGGCCAGCCCCAGGATTAGCCGGAAATCCTTGTTCATCAGCGGCAATGGAAACTGAGGGGCATAATCCCCGCGCGTCACCCGGGCAAGTTTTCCCAGGTGAGCCGGAGCGATCACCGCCGTCTGCGACAATACCTGCAGCAGGATCTCGCGCGACAATCCTGCTTTTTCTCCCAGCGCCGCCGCTTCTGCAATCGCCTGCATCTCGACGCCAAGAATCGCATTCACCACCAACTTCATAGTCGTTCCCGCACCGCTTGGGCCCAGGTGAAAGTATTTCGCTGCAATCGCCTGAAAAATCGGCAATGACGCCTGGAATACATCCGGATTGCCGCCCGCAAGCAGCGTGACCGCGCCCTGTTCCGCCGACGGGGTGCTGCCCGATATCGCCACGTCCAGCACCTGCACGCCGGCCTGCAATCCTTTGCTTGCCAGTTCGCGCGAAGTCGCCGGCAGAATCGTGCTCATCTCAATCACGGCCGTTTCCGGCCGGATGTTCTCCAGGACTCCGTCCCGCTCAAAATAAACGTCCCGCACCGACTGATCATTGGTGAGGCAGGAAAGGACCACATGAACTGATCCCGCGAGTTCCGCCAGCGATTCGGTCCCCCGCGCGCCTTTCGCCTTCAGGGCATCCCTCTTTGCCGGATTTCGGTCAAATACGGATACGTCGTACCCAGCGGCCAGTAGCCTTGCGGCGATGCGACTACCCATGCCTCCAAGCCCGATAAAACCAAGTTTCGTGGTATTCGCTGAGAATGAATTCATTTTGACTCCGCCGAAATAATAACGTCATGACTGCTCAGA
>Ga0210403_10000594_pt1 | contig 37281 bp, 28 predicted proteins | sample IncBWC19MmetaG_FD_150863 | JGI IMG/M metagenome (GOLD analysis project Ga0210403, IMG submission 150863) | Forest soil microbial communities from Barre Woods Harvard Forest LTER site, Petersham, Massachusetts, United States - Inc-BW-C-19-M | ecosystem: Environmental > Terrestrial > Soil >...
ATCCGAGTATCCCGAGGCACCGACATTACGCACCGTCGTAAAACCCGCACGTAACGTTAATCGTGCATTCTTGACACCGGTGACCGTCGATCTCGGGACCGAGATCCCCAGGCCCTCATAGCCCACATGGCTTGGATCGATCGTCAGATGATCGTGGACATCCATCAGTCCCGGCATGCAGGTGGCATTGGAAAGATCCACGCGAATGGCGCCCGGAGGAATGGTTACCCCTGGGCCCACGGCGCCAACCATAGGGCCATCAACCAGAATCACGGCGTCCGAAATCAACTCGGCTTTGGAAACATCCAGCAGTTTTCCGCACTGAAGCGCCGTGGCGGCCGGCAGGACGGGGCTTAGAACCGTTACAAGGATTGCAAGACGCAAGATTTGCTCCGGGAATCTATCAGTATGGCATGGAAGCTCGCCCGGAGCTAAGAATCGAGTAGTGGGTCAGTTTCCGAGATGCGCGCTTTTCTTTCATGTGCCGAGCAACGTCCCACAGCCGCCTTGTAAGCGCCACACGGACAGCCCCATGCGTCAGCTTGGGGCTAGGCTGGGCATAGCGATAGCCCCAAGCTGACGCATGGGGCTAGAGTCTGTGCAATCGGAAACTGACCGACCAAGAATCGCGTGGCGCAACTGCCGAATGGCGTAGAAAATGCATGTGTAAACCCCGGTAAATCAGTAACCTCTCGCCCGGAGAGGACGCCCATTCGATAGAGGACGAGCCTGCGTCTTTTTGCGGGGTCGAAGTATACTAGTAACCTACTCGTGAAAGCCTTCTCAACATTACCGATCCGTGCGAAAACGTGGGCCGCTTTCGCATGCTTGGCCGTAGCCTCGCTCGCGATTCATGGCTGTACGGGCTCGACCACAGCCGATTCCAACGACCCCGGCGGCGGCAAGGGCAGTGGAAAAACCGGCGGCAAGGGCGGTGGACGCCGCAGTTTCGACGGCGGCGGGCCAGTCCCCGTAGTGACGGCCAAGGTCACGCAAAGAGACGTTCCGATTGAGGTTTCCGTAGTCGGAAATGTGGAAGCCTATGCGACCATTTCGATGATTCCCCAGATCAGCGGCCAATTGGTCGAAGTTGCGTTTGGCGAAGGCGATTACGTCAGGAAAAACCAGAAGCTGTTCACCATCGATCCGCGTCCCTTGCAGGCGCAGCTGGCGCAGAGCAAGGCACAGCTTGCCCGCGATCAGGCGCTGCTCAATCAGGCGGAAGCGAATCTGAAGCGCGACGATGCTTCGCTGGTGAACGCCCGGACCGAAGCGGGCCGCTACGCCAGTCTGTTCGAACAAAAGATCGTTTCGCGGGAGCAGGTAGACCAATACAAGACCACCGCCGATACTCTGGCGCAGTCGCTGGTGGCCGATCGCGCGGCCATCGAGAGCGCCAAGGCGACTATTGCATCCGATCAGGCGGCCATCGATACCGTAGCGCTCCAGCTCGCTTATACCATCATCAATTCGCCCATCGACGGGAAGACGGGCAACCTGATGATCAAGCAGGGCAGCATCGTGTCGGCCAATTCGACCGTCCTGATTGCGATCACGCAGATCGAGCCGACCTACGTAACCTTCGCGGTTCCGGAAAACAATCTCGCCGACATCAAAAAGTACTCGGCGCAGGGCAAGTTGTCGGTACAGGCGATCACTCAAGAAGCCGACGCCGTCAAAGAAAAGGGCGCTTTGACCTTCATCGACAACAACGTGGACATGACCACGGGAACCATCAAGCTGAAGGGAACTTTCCCTAATACAGACCATAAGCTGTGGCCCGGGCAATACGTGAACGTGGTGCTTCGGCTGACCACGCGGCCCAACGCGCTGGTGGTTCCGAATCAGGCGGTCCAAAGCGGACAGGACGGGTCGTTCGTATACGTCGTTGGGGACAATCGACGAGTTCAGGCCAAGCCTGTGGTCACCGGACCGCGCGTCGATCAGGATCTGGTGATCGACAAGGGATTGGAAGAAGGAGAAACGGTCGTGACCGAAGGGCAGCTTCGGCTTGCTCCGGGCAGCATGGTGACGACCCGGGATCCAAATGCTCCCCCTGGCGACGGTGGTGGCCGGGGTCGCGGCCAAGGGTCAGGCGACGGCAAGGGCAGCGGCGACGGCCAAGGCAAAGGCCGCGGAAAGACGAGCTAGAAACCGCAAGCGGAGTCCGACGTGAATTTTTCGGAAATATTCATCCGGCGTCCGATTGCCACCAGCCTGCTGATGGCAGGGATCGCTCTATTCGGGGTGATCGGCTATCAGGCCATGCCGGTCAGCGATCTGCCCACCGTCGATTATCCGACCATCAACGTCAGCGCCAGTCTTCCTGGAGCGGACCCGAATACGATGTCTTCCTCGGTCGCTTCAGTATTGGAGCGGCAATTCACCGGAATCGCCGGGCTGGATTCGATGACTTCCCGAAGTTCCACCGGAAGCACCAACGTCAGCCTTCAGTTTTCGCTCGATCGGGACATCGAGGGCGCGGCAGTGGACGTGCAAAGCGCCATCGCGGCCGTGACTCCGCTGCTGCCGGCCGGAATGCCTTCACCGCCGTCGTTCCGCAAGCAGAATCCATCCGAGCAGCCCATCATCTTCCTGAGCCTGGTCTCGGACACGCTGCCGATGTCGACCATCGACGAATACGCGGAAACGCAGATCGCTCCGCGTATCGCAATGATCAACGGCGTGTCGCAGGTACAGGTGCAGGGGCAGCAAAAATATGCGGTCCGCGTGCAGATCGATCCGGATAAACTGGCCGCCAAGAGGATCGGCCTGAACGAAATCGACGCGGCGTTGAATCAAGGCAACGTCAACACTCCGCTGGGAACCCTGTATGGTCCGCGGATCGAGTACAACATCTACGCCAACGGCCAGTTGTTTAACGCCGAACAATTCAAGAAGCTAATCATCTCGTTCGTCAACGGCAGGCCGGTGCATCTGGAGGATGTGGCGCGCGTGATCGATAGCGTGCAGGACGACAAGCAAGCGTCCTGGCTGTACACGCGCGATGAAAAAACGGGCAAGTTGACCGCTTCGCGCGCGGTGACGCTCAGTGTGCTGCGGCAGCCCGGAACTAACACGATCGACGTTACGGACCGGGTCCGCGCCCTGTTGCCGGTGTTCAAATCGCTCCTGCCGCCGTCGCTGAATCTGCTGGTGCGCGGCGACCGCTCGGTCACCATCCGCAAAGCGTTTCAGGATGTGCAGATCACCATGGGAATCACGCTGGTGCTGGTGGTTCTGGTGATTTTCTTTTTCCTGCGAAACCTGTCCGCGACCACCATCCCCACGCTCGCGCTTCCCTTCACGGTGCTGGGGACCATGGCCGTCATGGCCGCGCTGAATTTCAGCCTGGACAACATGTCGATGATGGCGCTGATCCTGGCGATCGGCTTCATTGTGGACGATGCCATCGTCATGCTGGAGAACATCGTCCGGCATATCGAGATGGGTGAGCAACCCTACGAAGCGGCGCTCAAGGGATCGAAAGAGATCGGCTTCACCATCGTTTCCATGACCGTCTCGCTGGCAGCGGTCTTTATTCCGATTCTGTTTATGAGCGGAATTCTGGGACGGCTGTTCCGGGAATTTGCGTTGACAATCACCGTGGCGATTTTGATTTCGGGTGTGGTTTCCATCACGCTTACGCCGATGCTGTGCAGCCGCTTCCTGACCGCGCACGATCCGAACAAGAAACACAACCTGATCTATCGAGTCATCGAGTGGTTCTTTAATCTTCAGTTCAAGCTGTATCGCTGGACGCTGGCCGGAGTCCTGAAGTATCGCGTGGTCATGGCCGTGACGTTCTTCGCTGTCATCGGCGGAGTGGCTTACCTGTTCCAGAGCGTTCCCAAAGGTTTCATACCGGATCAGGATACCGACCAGATCAGTTTGCAGATGATGGCCGCGCAAGGCACGTCGTTCTACAAGATGATGGATTATCAGAAGGCCGTGGCGGAGATCGTGCGGCGCGACCCTAACGTAGATACGTTCATGGCCAGCGTGGGCGGCGGATTCGGCGCGCAGGGCGGCAACAACGCGATGATGAACATCATCCTGAAGCCGCGCAATGAGCGCACCATGACCATGCAGCAGATCATGGACGAGCTGCGTCCCAAGATCGCGCGCTACCCCGGATTTCAGACTTTCATGCGCATCCCGCCGGCGATCAACATCGGCACGCGAGGATCGCGCGCGGCCTACGAACTGACGGTGCTGAGTCCGGACACCGAAGCGCTGGCCCGCGAATCGGAAAAACTGCGGCTGGCGGTGGAGCGCGAATCGAACTACGTTCAGGACGTCAACACGGACCTGCAGATCAAAAGCCCGCGGGTGAACCTGATCGTCGATCGCGATCGCGCCGCAACGCTGGGGCTGGACGTCACTTCGATCGAAGGCGCTCTGTACAGCGGCTACGGCCCGAAGTGGAGCACCACCATCTATTCCTCCAGCAACCAGTACGAAGTGCTGACCGAGATCCAGCAGAAATACCAGGCGTTCTCGGATTACCTTTCGAAGATTTACTTCAAGACCAAATCCGGCGGGCTGGTGCCCCTAAACGAAGTGGTCAAGTTGAAAGAAGACGCGATGCCTTCGAGCATCAACCACACCTCGGTGCTGCCCTCGGTTACGATTTCCTTCAATACCAAGGTGGGCATTTCGCTGGGTGAGGCTGTCGATCATCTGGGCGCGGTAGCGGCGCGCACGCTGCCGGATACCATGCGCGTCAGCTTTACCGGAACCGCACAGGTATTTCAACAGTCGCTTTCGAACCTGACGCTGCTGCTGATTGTCGCTATCGGCGTGGTGTATATCGTGCTGGGCGTGCTGTATGAGAGTTACATTCATCCGATTACGATTCTTTCCGGGCTGCCCTCGGCCTGCCTGGGCGCGCTGCTGACGCTGCAGATATTCAAGGTCGATCTCAATATCTATTCTTTCGTGGGGCTGGTGCTGCTGGTCGGACTGGTGAAGAAAAACGCGATCATGCAGATCGATTTCGCACTGGAAGCTGAACGTCGGCACAACATGACCCCGCGAGAAGCGATCTATGAAGGCTGTTTGATCCGTTTCCGTCCGATCATGATGACCACGTGGGCGGCGCTGCTGGGCGCGATTCCGATGGCTCTAGGCTATGGTTCCGGCGGCGAAGCGCGGCGTCCTCTGGGATTGGCGGTAGTCGGCGGATTGCTGGTTTCGCAAATGGTGACGCTGTATCTGACGCCCGTGGTTTACACCTACATGTCCAGCTTGCTGACGTGGTGGAGGAAGCGGCATCCCGAAGCGATCGAGGCGGAGCCGGAGTTTGGATTTGGAGATTAGAGAAATAGCCGTTAATGAACATCCATGAACGTGAATTGCCGGCTTAGATTGCTATGAATTTTTCCGAGACATTTATACGACGGCCTATCGCCACCAGCTTGCTGATGGCCGCGATCGCTCTGTTCGGCGTCGTGGCCTATCGGGCGCTGCCGGTGAGCGATCTGCCAAACGTCGATTTCCCGACGCTGCTGGTCACGGCCGCCTTGCCCGGCGCGAGTCCGGAGACCATGTCGTCGGCCGTCGCGACGCCGCTCGAGAATCAGTTTTCGACCATCGCGGGTCTGGAGCAGATGACCTCGGTCAACTCGCTGGGATCGACGCAGATCACACTGGAATTCGCACTGACGCGCAGCATGGATGGCGCTGCGGTGGACGTGCAGGCGGCCATCACCCAGGCTTCCCGCCTGCTGCCTCAAGGCATGCCCACGCCACCGACGTTCACCAAGGTGAATCCGGCCGATCAGCCGGTAATTTATCTGGTGCTGACGTCCAAGCTGCTACCGTTGTGGACTCTCGACGAGTATGCCGAAACGCGCGTCGCACAACGAATTTCGATGTCCAGTGGCGTGGCCCAGGTGCAGGTGCTGGGACAGCAGAAGTACGCGGTGCACGTGCAGATGGACCCGCACGCGCTGGCCTCGCACCAGGTGGGAATCAACGAAGTGGAAGCGTCGTTGAAGACCTGGAACGTCAACCTGCCTACCGGCCAGATCACCGGCCCGCAGCGGGCTTTCACGTTGCAGGCCAGCGGCCAATTGATGAGCGCGGCGCAGTACAAATCGATGGTGGTGGCCTATCGCAACGGAGCGCCGGTGCGGTTGGAGGACCTGGGCGACATCGTGGACGGCGTGCAGGACAAATACACCGCGTCATGGTTCTACACGCATGACGATCAGCAGCGCGCCATCGTGCTCGGCATCCAGCGGCAGCCCGGCACCAACACCATCGAAGTTACCGACAACATCAAGAAACTTCTGCCGTTGTTCGCCGCGGAGCTTCCGCCGTCGGTGAAGATGGATATTCTTTACGACCGGTCGGACACGATTCGCGAATCGTACAAAGACGTGCAGTTCACCATGCTGCTGACGCTAGGGCTGGTGATCGCAGTGATTTTCCTGTTCCTGCGCAATATTTCGGCGACGGTGATCCCCAGCCTGGCGCTGCCGTTCTCGATCATTGGAACGTTCGCGGTAATGTACATGCTGAAGTACAGCCTGGACAACCTGTCCATGATGGCGCTGATCCTGTCAGTGGGCTTCGTGGTGGACGACGCGATCGTCATGCTGGAAAACATTTTCCGGCATATGGAAATGGGCAAGAAGCCGTTGCAAGCGTCGCTGGTGGGGTCCAAGGAAATCGGGTTCACCATCGTGTCCATGACGCTGTCGCTGGCCGCGGTGTTTATTCCGGTCCTTTTCATGGGCGGCATTCTGGGACGCCTCTTCCGCGAGTTCTCGGTGACCATCTGCGTCGCGATTCTGATCTCTGGAATCGTTTCAGTGACGCTGACGCCGATGCTGTGCAGCCGGTTCCTCAAGGCTCCCGAGCATCATAAGCACGGCTGGTTGTATCGCACCACTGAAAAATTCTTCGATGGCATGCTGCACGCCTACGACGTGACGTTGAAAATGTGCCTGCGGCATCGCCTGTTCACCATGGCGACGTTTGTGATCGTGCTGGTGGCCACCGTGTGGATGTTCAACGATATTCCTAAAGGCTTCATACCCGAACAGGATACCGACCAGATTTCGGTGATCACCGAAGCGTTGCAGGGCACCTCTTTCTACCAGATGGTGGAGTATCAACAGCAGGTGGCCTCCATCGTTCGCGATAACCCTAACGTCGCGGCGCTCATGTCGACGGTGGGCGGAACGGCGGCGACCACGGTGGGCGGGCCGAATTTCGGACAGTTGCTGGTTCGATTGAAGCCGCGCGCAGAGCGTAAAGCGGCGGTCAACGACATCATTCGCGAGCTGCAGCCGAAGGTGGCTGAAGTCCCCGGCATGAAAGTGTACTTGCAGAATCCGCCGACCATCCGCATCGGCGGCCAGGTGACCAAGAGCCTGTATCAATTCTCCATGCAGTCGCCGGTGAAACCGGAACTGTTCGCGGCCGCGCAGAAGATGGAAGCGGAAATCGCGGCGGTTCCCGGCGTTCGCGACGTGACCAGCGACCTGGCCATCACCAGCCCGGAAGTGGAAGTGCAGATCGATCGCGACAAGTCGGGAGAACTCCAGATCAGCGCCAGCACCATCGAGAGCGCGTTCTACGATGCGTACGGCCCACACTGGGTCTCGACCATTTACGCCGCCATCAACGAATACGAAGTGCTGCTTGAACTCAAGCCGCAATATCAGGCCGATCCGGGAGCGCTGTCGCTGCTGTACTTCAAGACCACCGGCGGCCAGTTAATCCCGCTGGACACGCTGGCGAAGCTGAAAACCGGCGTCGGTCCGCAGGCCATCAATCACAACGGCCAGCTCACCGCGGTCACCATTTCGTTTGACTTGCAGCCGGGCGTCGCGCTGGGGCAGGTTACCTCAGAAATCCGCGCCATCGCGGCGCGCGAGCTTCCCAATACCATCAGCACCAGCTTCCAGGGCGCGGCCAAGGCGTTTGAAAGCTCGCTGGGCAATCTGTGGCTGCTGCTGATCATCGCGATTGTGGTGGTTTACATCGTGCTGGGCATTCTGTATGAAAGCTATATCCACCCGATCACCATTCTTTCCGGTCTGCCTTCGGCGGGATTCGGCGCTCTGATCACGCTGTATCTGTTCCATCTGGATCTGAACATCTATGCGTTCGTGGGCCTGATCATGCTGATCGGCATCGTAAAAAAGAACGCCATCATGCAGATCGATTTCGCGCTGGACGCGGAACGCAATCAGGGAATGCCGCCTGAAAAGGCGATCTACGAAGGCTGCCTGATCCGGTTCCGGCCGATCATGATGACGACCATGGCGGCGTTGCTGGGCGCGGTACCGATCGCGGTCGGCTACGGCGCCGGCGGCGAGGCGCGGCAATCGCTCGGCCTGGTAGTCGTGGGCGGATTGATGTTCTCGCAGCTGGTCACGCTGTACCTGACACCGGTGTTCTACACCTATATGGCGCAGATGCAGGACTGGGTAACGCGCAAGAAGAAGGCGCCGGCGCCGGCCGAGCTCCCGTCGCCGGCTTAGAACATTGGCGGCGAATATACACGAATATACACGCATGAAAACCAGTTTTTTTCGCGTGCATTCGTGTTCATTCGTGGCTAAATGCCGGAGCAAGATTCTGACCCGGCATCGGGCAATACCACGCAGCGATTCCCAGAAACACCACGACCACTGCTAAGCCGTTGAACATCAGATCGTAGGATCCGGTCTGACGCAGCGTCTGCGCGAGCAGTAACGGGCCCACGGCCGAGGCGAGCACGGTCATCATTTGCGCGCATCCCTGGATTCTTCCCAGGTGCGTTCTTCCGAAGACCTGGCCCCAGACCGAGAAGAACACGACCGTGACCACTCCTCCCGCGATTCCCATGGCGATCCCGTACAGCATCACGTGCGCGTAGGTTTTCACCAGCGGCAATGCGACCAGGGCGGCTGCGAGCACCGCCATTCCCAGTCCTGCCACACGCTGGATGGGCCAACGCGTCGCGAGCCATCCTCCGCCGAAGTTCGCCAGCAATCCGAGCATGGTGCTCACCACCAGCACCGTGTGATACACCGACGCGTCGAAGCCGCGTTCGGCGAGAATCGATTCATTGAATAAGGAAATTCCCGAATAAACCAGTCCGAAGACGGAACTGGACAGCGCGAAAATCCAGAACGCGGGCGAGCGCAGCGCTTCCCACATGGTCAGATCGGATAAGCGGAATGGCTCCTGCTCCAGGTCGTCTTTGCCGGGAACATCGCGCACGAAAATCCAGGCCAGCGGCACTAAAACCAGCAACAGAAACGTTCCGACGCCGGTCCAGGCCGCGCGCCAGCCGAAATTCAGCACGGCCGCCCCGACCGCGGGAAACGCAATGATAAAGCCGACGCCGACCAGCAGCGAATAGATCCCCATGGCGAAATTCAGCCGCTTGGCGAACCATTTTCCAACTAGCGCGAGACTGACGACGGATAAGGCGCTCTGCCCGAATCCGCGCGTCAGCGTGATGCAGATGAAGATAGCCGCCACGGATTCTACAGATCTCATTGCAACCACGGAGATGCCGAGCCCCAGCGCCACCATCGACAACACCAGCCGCGATCCGAAGCGGTCCAGTAATCGCCCATAGGGCAAACAAAACGCGGCGCCGATCAGCGTCGCCCACAGGTTCACGGTCGCGTAGGTGACCCGATCCATATGCAGGTCGGCGAGCAGCGGCTCGGTGATCAGCCCCAGTCCCTGCGTGCGTCCGGGAAGCGTTCCAACCATGGCCAGGGCGGCGAGGGCGAGATTGGCCCAGCCATAATAGATGGATCGGCGGGAGAGCAAGTATAGCCATTCTAGCGACAATTCGAATCGCCACGGCGTTGTACGTCTTGAGCCTTGCGCTGTGGCTGAAGCGGCGCGACGCAGCGGCGCGAATTTCGTGGACACTCGCTTGCGCGTTCTACCTGGCGCATGTCGCCGCGGCGTTTCAGTTTCAGCATCACTGGAGCCATCAGGCGGCTTATTTGGAAACCGCGCGACAGACCGCTGACGTGTTCGGCGTGAACTGGGGTGGAGGATTGTACTTTAACTACGTGTTCACGGTGGTCTGGATCGCGGATGTGTGGTGGCTGTGGCGAAACGGCGCACGGCCTCCCTGGATGACGGTGGCGATACACACGTTTTTCGGATTCATGTTCTTCAACGCGACGGTCGTGTTCGGATCCGGGTTCATGCGCTGGTTCGGAGTGGCTTCGATGCTAGTTCTGGCGGTCATTGCCGCGAGCCGCTTACGGCCTGTACGGGCCCGCTCATGGTAACAATGAGCCCGGTCACGAGAATCATTTAGCGATTTGCCTGCGTGGCTGACAAGATTCTCTTATGAGGAATTTTCTTGCCTTCAGTGCCCTAGTTGCGTTCGCCGGCATCTCTTGCGCGCAGTCCGTTGGAAACTCGGGCACTATCGAAGGCGCCATCTTAGACCCGTCCGGAGCAGCGGTGCCCAAGGCCGAGGTCAGCGTTCACAATCCGGTGACCGGATATTCGCAATCGATTCTGTCCGATTCCAACGGGGCGTTCCGTCTGGGCAATCTGCCTCCTAATCCTTATCACCTTGAAATACACGCTTCTGGATTCGCGTCGTTCACACAAGACGTGGTCATCCGCAATTCGCTGCCGGTGCAGGTGAAAGCGCAGCTCGCGCTGGCAGGTTCCACGACCACGGTAACGGTCGAAGGCGCGGCGGACTCGCTGGAGAACGATCCGACGGCGCACGTCGATGTAGATCGCAGCCAATTGTTGAAACTTCCGAATTCCGATCCGGGTGGCGGCTTGAGCCAGGCGATTATGTATTCGACCGGAGGTGTGGCCGCGGACAGCAACGGATTATTCCATCCCCTGGGCGATCACGCGCAGACTAGCTTCGTGATCGACGGCCAGCCCATCAGCGATCAGCAGAGCAAGGTTTTTTCGACGCAGCTTCCCACCAGCGCCATTCAAGGCATGGAGCTGATCACGGGCTCGCCCAGCGCGGAATTCGGCGACAAGACCAGCCTGGTGGCGCAGGTGACCACGCGTTCGGGACTCGGCGCCGGGAAATTCTTTGGGAACATCGATGCTACGTATGGAAACTTCGGCATTTCCTGCCCAGGGTGCAAGGGGACCGAAGGCGGCAGCATCGGCCTCGGCTGGGGCACGGCGAAGTTCGGGAATTTCTTCGCGATGGACGGCAGCAATAGCGGCCGGTTCCTGGATACTCCGGAATACCTTCCGATTCACGACCAGGGGAACAACCAGACGCTGTTCGATCGCGTCGATATTCAGCCGAACGGGAAGGACGCGTTTCACGTGAATCTGTTTGCGGCGCGCAACTGGATTCAGATTCCCAACGACTACGACCAGATCGGCCAGGATCAGCGCCAGCGCGTGCTCACCTGGAACATCGCCCCCAGCTACCAGCACACCTTTAACGCGCACACGCTGCTGACCATCAATCCGTATGTCCGCAAGGATCAGTTCAATTACTATCCGAGCAACCCGACCTCCAACGATTTTCCGGCCACACAGAGCCAGCAACGGCAATTGCTGAACTGGGGCGTGAGGGCGGACATTTCCACCACGCACGGCCGCCACAACATCAAGTACGGCATCGATCTGAAGCAGACCCGGCTGCTGGAGAATTTCCAGTTCGGCATCACCGATCCGGGCTTCAATTCTCCCTGCATTGACGACACCGGCGCCTCGGTTCCCGACCCAGCGTTGAGCAGTCCAAAGCAATGCATCGCTGCGGGATTCCAGCCGAACACGGCGGACAATCCCAATTCCTCGGTTCCGTTCGCCCCGGCTCTGCTGCCGTTCGACCTCAGCAGGAACGGGAACCTCTTCACGTTCCACAGCACGGCCAACATCAACCAGTACGCGTTTTATGTGCAGGATTCGATCACGCTGGGCAAGTTGCAGATCGAACCTGGATTCCGCGTGGATCACTATGACGGCCTGGTGGCCAAGACGGAGCCCCAGCCACGACTAGGCCTGGCCTACAACATCAAGCGCACGTCCACGGTTCTCCGCGCGGCTTATGCCCGAACCATGGAAACTCCGTTCAACGAGAATCTGCTGCTTTCGAGCGCGACCGGCGTCGGGGGACTGGCGCAGAACGTATTCGGCTCGAACTCGGTGGCGATCTCTCCAGGCTTCCGCAATCAATTCAACACCGGATTCCAGCAGGCCATCGGCAAGTTCATCCTGGTGGACGCCGACTACTTCTGGAAGTACACCCACAACGCGTTCGACTTCAGCACGCTCCTGAACAGCACCATCACGTTCCCGATCGCCTGGCACAACTCCAAACTGGACGGTGTCACGGGGCGCGTCAGCACGACTAATCTTCACGGACTCCAGGCTTACTGGACCTTCGGCCACACGCGCGCCCGCTACTTCCCGCCGGAGGACGGCGGACTGATCCCGCAGGGCACGCCGCTGGGGAGCGGAGTATTCCGAATCGATCACGATCAGGCGTTCCAGTCCACGCTCAGTCTGCGGTATCAGCATCGCAACTTCGAGTGGATCGCGCTCACCTACCGGTACGACAGCGGACTGGTGGTCAGCGGCATACCGGACGCCGGAACTGCGCTGGGGCTTACGCCCAATCAGCAGGTCAGCATTGGGCTGGCGTGCAATGGCGTCTTCGCCACGGTCACCAGTCCGCTCAGCGATTGTTTGACTCCAAGCGGGGGCATGGGACTGGTCACCTCAAAGCTGCTGACGCTGCCGCAGGGCGGCTACGACAACTTCGCCAGCAAGGAGAACGACGATCACAACCCCGATCGCGTCAAGGCGCGCAATGTGTTCAACCTAGGTTTCGGAACGGACAACCTGTTCCACACAGAAAAGAGCGTTCGCTACACCGTGTCCGTCGAAATCGCGAATCTGACCAATGTGGTGGCGCTGTACAATTTCCTGTCGACGTTCAGCGGCACGCACTTCCTGGAGCCACGAATGCTGGTGGCGCGAGTGGGATTAGTATTTTAGCTGGCTTTGTGGCGCACGCACTCGTGCGTGCGCCACAACCACTAGTGATTGGAACGTCCGAAGGAGTACTCGAAGCGGGACTTGTAGACCACTCGATTTCCCGCTGGCGTCAATGCGACGCCGACGCCGAAACTCCATTCCAGGTTCTTCGCCAGCTTCAGATCGCCGCCCGGAAGCAACTGGTGGAACTGCTCGCGGACCGGCAAAAAAGAAGGCAGCGGTCCCCAGCCGCTGTAGTATTCGAGGCTGGGCGTGAATCGCTCCGACATCTCATAGCCGACCCGCGCGGCGGGTTCGAAATTCCAGCCTTCGCGCGTGCCCGGCCCGCGAAGCGCGCGCTCGAATACCGGATTGAAGTCGATCTGCGTCTTTCCGAAACGTTTTTCGAGAATCGGACGGATTTCCACGCGTCGCGAGTTCTCTTCGTAAGTGGTTTTCTGAAAGGAAAACTCGCAGACCAGTCCGACGTCCAGCGGCCAGTTCCACGATCGCGGTATATAAAAATGCGGCAACACGCGCCAGCCGGCATATTCGAACGAATCGCCCGACCGGTGTGCGTTGAGTTGCATGAAGCCTATGGACGCGTAGCTGGTCAGCCCGGCAGTCAGCTCGAAGGTGGCGTGAAACTGATCATTAAATGGAGCCACCGTGCCCTGGTAGAATCGCGTCCCAGAGCCGACGTAGTTCAAGTGCGTCTCGAAAGTGAAGTCACCGCGCTTCAGCGTTTCATATTCGTAGACGTGAATTTCGAACGGGTCTTGTGCGAATAACGGGAGCGCACAGGCCCACAGGATCCAACGCATGTTTAACGATCTCTGCTATCTTAACGCGTGGCCCGCTTGACGATTTACACGATCGGCCATTCGACGCATCCCATCGATCAATTTGTCGCGATCCTCAAAGCCCATGAGATCGAGCAGGTAGCCGATGTCAGGACCATCCCCAAGTCGCGGCACAATCCGCAGTTCATGCGGGAGGCGCTGGAGGAGTCGCTTCCACGGACCGGAATCGCGTATGTACACCTGCCGGGACTCGGAGGATTGCGCCATGCGCGCAAGGATTCCATCAATCTGGCCTGGAAAAACGCAAGCTTCCGCGGATATGCCGATTACATGCAGACTAATGCCTTCGACGAGGCTCTGCGCCAGCTGATCGATCTTGCCATGGAGCGCCGCACCGCGATCATGTGCGCCGAAGCCGTCCCGTGGCGCTGCCACCGCCAACTGATCGGAGACGCTCTGGCAGCACGAGCGATCGCGGTGGAGGACATCTTCAGCGAGTCGTCACGCAAGCCGCACAAGTTCACTCCGTTCGCAAAAGTGGACGGAGAGAACGTCACTTACCCGGGATTGTTTTAGTTCAGAAGCGGCGCGTAGTAGCCATGCCGGGCGCGAACCACAAGATCTTTCCTGCCCCTCACCTTGACGTCGACGGGATGATACAAGCCATCCGTCTTCAGCGGCTCCGGACGATACAGCACATTGTATTGGTGGCGCAGCTCGTTGGCGATATTTTCGAACGACTGCGCCATATCCTGGGCTTTGAACGGGAAAAATACCTGGCCGCCGGTCTGTTCGGCGAAATATTTCATGACTTTATCGCCGTCGCTTTCGATCCCCAGGCGGTTGGTGGAGATGGAATAAATCACGACGTCGGCTTTGTGCGCCATCTCCAACGCCTGATCGCGGGTCCAGCGGCTCTGATTGTCGTCGCCGTCGCTCAGGATCACCATGGCGCGCCGGAATTTGTGGCGCGGCTGATCCTGCATGAGTTTGTCGCGGCAGGCAAAGAAAATCGCGTCGTACAGCGCAGTCCCGCCGCCGGGACGCAGGCCTTTGATCGCGGCATTGAGTTTTTCGGTATCGTCGGTCAGGTCGGCGACCAGTTCAGGAGCGGTATCGAAGCTGACCACCACTGCGCGATCCTCGTGCGGGCGGATCACGGTATTCACGAAATCGCTGGCCGCTTCCTGCTGGAACCTGAACCGTTCGCGGATGCTGTTGCTGGTATCGATCAGGATGGCGAGGCGCAGCGGCAGGTCGGTTTCCGCGGTGAACTCGACGATACTCTGCGGTTTCCTGGTCTCGAAGATCTCGAAGTCGCTCTTGGCGAGGTTGGTGACGAAGCGGCCCTTTTTGTCGGTGACGGTGAACAGAAGCTGGACGCGCGTCACGTCCAGCCGAATGCGCTCATCCGATTCCTGGGGCGCTTGTTTGGCAACCTGGGCGGAAAGCGAAAGGGCGAAACTCACAAAAACCGTTACGACGTATTTCATGCGGACTGTACCTAAAGTATAGTGCAGCGCCAAGATGGCGCGTAAAAACGGAATCGGGTGGGCTTTCGCAGCCATGGGGGGCGGCCCCCCACTTAAGCCACCGGCGGACGGCGGCGATGCCAATCGGTCTGGGTCTGAAACATCCGGCCGAGCCCGATCACCTGGTTTTCATACCACGGACGGCCTACGAAGGAGATCCCTACCGGCAGATTGCCGGCGAATCCGCACGGCAGCGAAATAGACGGCAGGCCCGCCAGATTGCCGGCCGCCACCAGCCGCCCGTGGATTCCCGGCGATTTCGGTTCGGGATTGCGAGTGGAACCGGCGTCGATCGGATCGCTGATGCGCGGCGCCACATCGATACGGCCCGGCGCCAAGATCAGATCCACGTCGATGAACAACGACCGGAATGCGTCCTGAATCAGGCTGCGGATCCGCTGGGCTTTCAAGTATTCGCATGCCGTGAGATTCAGAGATTCCTTCAGCCACGTGATCTGGGCTTTATCCGCAAGCTGGTCCACTTTGCCGCTGCGGATCAGGTCCTCGAAGATGGAAACGCGGTCGCCTCGCGAAATGGTTTCCGCGACGGCGGCGTAGGGAAAATCGGGAAGCTGGATTTCCTTCAGCCTTACGCCCATCGATTTTACCGCTTCGAGTGCGGTTTTAAATGCCGGCCGGGCCGCGGCGTCCACCCACTCCTCGAAATCGACCGGCGCGTAGCCGACGGTAAGGTCCTGAGGTTTGCGAGCGAACTGCGGCGCATACGAAAAGCCCTTGCCGGCGGAACCCGGATCCTGCGGATCGCCGCCGGCGATGGCTTGCAGCACCAGCCCGCAATCTTCGGCCGAGCGGCACAGCGGGCCCACTTTATCCATGGTCCAAGAAGCGGCCATCACGCCGTGCCGGCTGACCAGGCCATAGGTGGGACGCAACCCTGTGACGCCGCAGAACGCACTGGGCGTCACGATGGAACCATTCGTTTCGGTGCCGAGCGCGAACGTCACAAGGCCCGCGGACGTTGCGGCAGCGGAGCCGCTGGAAGAGCCTCCCGCCCACCGCGCTCGATCCCAGGGATTGAGGCACGGCCCGGTCATAGAAGCGCCGGCCGTTTTATAACCGCCGCCCGCCAGTTCGATCATGGCGAGCTTGCCGATCAGAATCGCGCCGGACTTGTCGAGCTTTTCCACCACCCGCGCATCCGCATCGAACACCTGTCCGGCAAATGGCTTGGCGCCCCAGGTGGTCGGGTGGCCCTTCACGGCGATCAGGTCTTTCACGCCAAACGGTATGCCCTGGAGCGCGCGATAGCGGCCGCGTTTCAGCTCTTCGTCGGCGGCGTGGGCTCTGCGGATGGCGTGTTCCTGAAGCGAAAGCGCCAGCGCGTTATAACGCGGACCGATATGTTCCAGACGATCGCAAAAGGCGCGCGTCAGCTCGACTGACGAGAATTCCTTGGCGCGGAGTCGAGTGGTCAACTCCGCGATGCTGGCGAAAAAGACGTCGTTGGAAACGGTCGCCATGCGCTAAGCCTTGAAGTGGAGCGGGGGTTCGGTCGCAATGGGTACTTTGACTTGGGCCATCTGATGGGTGTTCTTTTCGAATTGCTCGCGGGCGGGACTGGCGGGATCGCTGGTCCCGGCTTGTGGGGCAGCTACGACAGGAATCGCGGCGGTCGTGGCCAACATGCGGGCGATAGCGCGTCGAGTAAACTTCATCTCGACATTATAGGCCTGCCGGGCTGGTAAGGAAGTCCCGATCTGAAAAAGCCGGGTGGAACCGGTCGCTGGCGCTCGCGGCTCGGTGTCGGGCGTTAGCGATCAATCGATCGGCACCGAGCCATGACCAGTTGCGAGCGCCACACCTCAGGCTCCCACGGCGTTGGCGGGCAACAACGCTTCCAATGCTGCCTTTTCCATCACGGCGCGCGGAGCGCTTTCGCCGGTCCACACTTCGAACTGGCGGGCGGCTTGCTCCAGGAACATCTCCAGTCCCGGGATGACTCCCGCGCCTTGATCCTTCGCTTTTCGAACCAGCAGCGTTTCCAGCGGATTGTAGACCATGTCGAAAACCAGCTTGGCGGGAATGCGTCCATCGAAGAAACACTGGTCGACGCGCGGGTGCATGCCCAGCGGCGTCGCATGGATCAGCACGTCGAACATGCGGGACTCGGATTGATCGCGCGAAAGCGGCTCCGCTTCGCAAGCTTTGGCCAGAGCGCGCACGCGATCCAGATTGCGTCCCGTGATCGCGAGCTTGGCACCCGCCGAGGTCAGCGCGAAAGCCGCGCCGCGCGCCGCTCCGCCATTCCCGACCAGGAGCACGGAAGTTTTGGCCAGACGCACGCGCTTCTGCAAGGGCACCGTGATTCCCTCGACGTCGGTGTTGGTTCCGCGCCATTTTCCGGCTTTGCGCCACACCGTATTGACCGCGCCGATCCGGCGCGCCAGGGGATCGATCAGGTCCAGATAGCGGAGGATTTTCTGTTTGTGCGGAATGGTCACGCTGAATCCGGAAAGCGGCAGCTTATCGGCGAGGATCAGGAAATCCTTGAGTTGAACGGGCTTGACCAGGAACGGCAGATACACTGCGTCCACGCGGCGGGCCTGGAACGCTCGATTCTGGACCGCGGGAGAAATCGAATGCCGCACCGGATCGGCGATCACCCCGAAAATTCGCGCATCGCGGGTGAACTTTTCGACGCGATAGAGATGCCGGAGCTGCCGGGCGCTCACCTGGCCGGCGGCGGTCCCCTGGGTCGCGTTAGGCGCGGCGTACGTATACAGGCCACCCAGCGCGGTGGAAAGCACGCGGGTGGGAAACCCCATTTCGCCCATCGCCAGAAGAACCATGGGCGCTTTGGGATGCGCGCGAGCCAGCGAGAGTACCCGGTAGTTGTCCGAAGGCTTGCGCGCGGTGGTGACGATTTTAAAGCCGTCCGCGGGAATGCGCGCCATCCGGCGCATGATCGAATCGAGTGGCGGCGTCCCGCCATAGTTGTGATAGGAAATCAGGACGTAGGCGCTGGAGCGAAGTGCCTGCAGCCGGTCAACGCAGTTTTCGGCGCTTTCGATTTCGATATCCACGGCGCGCGCACCGGCTTCGATGGCGGCTTCGAGGACGCGCACCTGCTCCTCCACACTGCCGTTGAATTTTCCGTGATTCTGATGACGGCGGCAGGTGGCCAGAATGGTGCAGTCCGAATGCCGTCCCAGAAATTTACGCAGCGCGGCGACACCCTGTTCCAGGGGCAGATAATCCAGGCGGAACTCGAAGAATCGCTCTCCGGCGTCGTATTCTTTGCGGGCGTGCGCCAGCAGACTTTCCGCGTCAGGGAAACCGAGGGCGATACAGATGCGAGGTAATGAGATCCGCTGGGCCATCCGGCGCCAGAACAGCATACCACGCCGCCTGGGCCCCTTTGTCCCGTAGTACCAAGCCGCGTGACAAATCGTGACTATTCGCTACGCCAGATTCGGCCGATAGGAAGCTTGTGTCGCTAAGGGGAAGTGTGCCATCACAACCCGCCGCGTGGAAAGGCTCCGACCCGGAGGTAGAGGCGGGGCTGAGGGATCTCTCCGTCGCTCAGGCCGGACTTGGTGAAGAGGCTCGCGCGATTCTGGAAACCGCTTTCGACGCTTTCCTCGAACTGGATAAAGATGGCAGGATCACGGATTGGAATGCGCGCGCGGAAACGCTGCTAGGGTGGCAACGGAATGCGGTTCTGGGGAAACCCTTGGACACCATGTTGCCGGAGCGCCACCGGTCTGCTTTCGAAACCAACTTCCGGGCGGTCGTCACGGATGGATCGAAGGCATACAACCAACCGTTCCGCGCCAAAGCTCTGCACCGGGACGGCCGCGAATTGCCTATCGAGATCACGCCTGTGCCTTTGCGGGTAAGCGAAGAGTTCCGGCTCGGATGTTTTATCCGGGATATGACGGAGCAGGTCCGGCTGGCGGAAGCGCTGGCGCAGGCGCAGGATCATACTACGCTACTCAACTCCATTGAAGATGCGTACCTCGAACTGGACTTGAAGGGAAATATCCGCTTCGTCAACGACGCGTACTGCGCGATGTTTCATCGCACCCGGGAAGAGGTGCTGGACCCAAGCTACAACTACCGGAACTTCTACGATCCGGACCGGCGCGAATTCGTAAGGGAACTTTTTAAACAGGTCTACGCCACGGGCGAGCCGGTGAGGGGCGCCGAATTCGAATTCGACGCGGGCCGGTTTTGCGAGATGACTATATCTCTCAAGCGAAATTCCAGACGGGAGGCGGTCGGATTCCAGTGCCTGACGCGTGAGATTACCCACCGTAAGCAGCACCAGCTGGAATTGGCGCGCGCAAAGGAGGCCGCGGAAGGCGCCAATCGAGCGAAAAGCGAGTTCCTGGCCAACATGAGCCACGAGATCCGGACGCCAATGAACGCGATCATCGGAATGACCGATCTCACGCTGTCCACGGAGCTGAACGAGGAGCAGCGGGAATTCCTCTCGCTGGTCCAGTCGTCCGCGGCCGCGCTGCTGGTGATCATCAACGACATTCTGGACTACTCCAAGATCGAAGCCGGCAAAGTCGAGCTGTCTCCCACTGAATTCAATCTGGAAGAGCTGCTGGGGGATGCCATGCGGAACCTGGGGATCTCGGCGCACAAGAAGAGCCTGGAGCTGGCATTCCATCTGGAGCCGGATGTTCCCATCCATCTTCTGGGCGACTCGGGCCGGCTACGGCAAGTGCTGTTGAACCTCACCGGAAACGCCATCAAGTTCACGGATCAAGGCGAGGTAGTCGTAAACGTAGCGCTCCAGGAACGCGGCGCGGATGGCGTGAAGCTGCATTTCACGGTGCACGATACCGGAATCGGAATTCCGCCCGAAAAGCAGAGTAAGCTATTTCAGCCCTTCGAGCAGGCGGATTCCTCCACGACTCGCCAGTACGGCGGTACCGGCTTGGGTCTGGCGATCTGCCGGCGCATTGTCGAGATCATGGGCGGCGAAATCTGGCTGGAGAGTACGGCCGGCGCTGGATCCACCTTCCATTTCACCATCCAGGCGCGGGAAAATACAACGCCGTCCGCAGCCCGGGAACCGCTGCCGGCGGAAGACCTGCGCGGAATGCGCGTGTTGATTGTCGACGACAATGCTACCAATCGAAAAATCCTGCAAGAAATGACGTTGCGCTGGGGCATGCATCCAGAGTGCGCGGATTCCGGCGCGGCGGGTTTGGCGAAGCTTCAGGAAGCATCCGCCGGAGGACGTCCGTTTCGAACGATTCTCGTGGACGAGCGCATGCCGAGCATGGACGGCATTGAGGTCATCCGGCACATTCGCGCGACTCCGGATCTCAGCGGCTCCACGATTCTGATGTTGACGTCCGACGACCGCAGCTCCAGCGCGGTCCGATGCCGCGAGCTGGGAGTGCAGAGTTATGTCACCAAGCCGGTCAGTCCGTCCGACATCTTGACGGCGGTCCTGAAAGCGCTGGGTAAGTCTCGGGACCCCGGTGCGGCCCCGTCCGTTCCGGCCGCGAGTGCGTGTCCTGAGCGATCCTTGCGAATTCTGCTCGCGGAAGATAACCTCACGAATCAAAAGTTGGCTCAGGTGCTGCTGGAAAGAATGGGACACCGGATTCGACTGGCTTCAAACGGCGCGGAGGTCATCGCGGATTGGAGCAGCGGCGACTTCGATCTCATCGTGATGGACGTGCAGATGCCCCAAATCGATGGGCTGGAGGCGACCCGTCTTATTCGCGAACGGGAGCGTGCCACGGGCGCTCACATTCCGATCATCGCAGCCACCGCCCACGCGATGCATGGCGATTCGGAGCGCTGCCTGGCGGCGGGTGCCGACGATTACGTCGCCAAGCCGATCAGTCGCGAGTCGCTCGAGAAGGCGCTCGCGCCCTACACTGGCGCGTAGCGGCGAGTCGTTCATTGCTAAAATCTTCAATGGAAGCTAGTCTTGGCTGGTGCTGGGCCTGGTCTTCAAAACCAGTGTGGGGCACTTTGTGCCGCAGGTGGGTTCGACTCCCACTAGCTTCCGCCACTCGCGCCGGCTGGTGTGGCAAGGTCGTGGCGCACGCACTACAAATCCACGCTACTGCTTAAATTCGTAGGCCCCGATGTCCCACGAGACGCCCTGAGGCCGCGGAACATTTACGATATCCGCCGGCACGTCAAGCAGCGACGCACCGGCGTCTATCGCGGGAGATGCAGCCTTGAGCTGGTAGTTGAAAGCGCCCGGATTGACGAACAACTGCGCCGCGCTCGCAAGAATCGAGTGTACGTCGTTGCCTGTCGCCGATTGCCAGTGGCTCAAGCTGAGGGAGGTGTTACCGTTGTCATCGGAAAGATGGCTGACCACCACGTTGTAGTCACTATGGAATCCTGAAACCGCCGTCCCCGCGACCAGAATCGAGCCGCGGAAGGAATCCTGGGTCAGAAGAATATTGTTCTCGACCACGTTGCCGACCGGCGCTGGAGCTGCGCCATCGTCAGGAATGTTGACCGCCCAGCGCGCGCCGGCCGGCATCACGATGGTGTTGTTGTAGACCTTGTTGTTGCTGGACCCGTGCGCGCCATCGATCGCGTACAGCGAAATGCCGCTCGCGTGGTTGCTGTACAGCAGATTATTGCGGAACAGGCTGTCATCCACTCCGTCGCAGTTGATTCCGGAACCGCCGGCTGTGCCGTTTTCCCAAATCACGTTGTCTTCCACCAGGGCGAATTGCACCAGACCGTTGCCGGGCTGCTGGCTGATATCGCCGTTCATGTGGATTCCGGCGGCGGCGTTGTGATGCGACCGGTTGCCCCGAATGGTTGGATAGGTCGAACTGTTGCTTTGATAGATTCCGTGCTCGCTATTGTGATCCGATTCGTTGTTCTGGATCAGCACGTGATTGGAAAACGCCGTGAAGATCCCGGTCAGCTTGCTGTTGTGGACATGATTATGCTGAATCGTGATCCGGTCGGTTACGCGCACGTCGATGCCGTACTTCGGCGACCCGGTGACTTCGAATCCGCTGACGATCCAGTCGGTGGTGGTGCCGCTGAAATTCTCGATTTCCAAAATGCTGTTGTGCTTGTTCGACGCGCCCGGCTTGTTTAGGACCACCACGGCTCCCCGCGCGGCCTGCAGGGTCTTGGGCAGCGTCTGGCTCCCCGAGACCCCGATCCGGCAACCGGCGTACGTCCCTGCTTCCACCAGGATCGTATCGCCGGGCGAAACCATGTTGACGGCGTGCTGCAGCGTCTTCCACGGTTGGGAAAGCGTGCCGGAATGGCCGTCGCTGCCCGTCGTGGCGACGTAGTAGGTCGCGGCCGAAGCGCAGTAGGCCGCAAACAGTAGTACACCAATGCGTTTGATCATGGTACGCCTGCAATGAGAGTACTCTAAGGGTGCGCCCGAATTGCAACACAAGAAGTACCTGAGATAATGGCCCTTGTGCGCGTGGGATTCCTGATCACGGTGCTGCTGTTGGCCCAACGATTTCAACGCGATGAGGAAGCCCGGCCGTCGTTCAAATCCGACGCGGAATATCATTTCGTTCGCGTCGAATACACCGATTTGCCGCAATTTCACCGGCGCTTCGGGTTCGCTTCCCGCCAGGGACGCGGCGAAGGCTGGTGGATGGTCGATTGGCCGGATGCCGAAGATCACTTCTCGTTAGGAGTCCAGCGCCTGACGCGCATCGATACCGGCGACCCGCGGCACTTCCGCCTGACCGACGATCACCTGTTTGAGTATCCGTGGATTTACGCGACCCAAACCGGTTGGTGGGGTCTGACTGACGCCGAGACTTCCCGTCTGCGCGAGTACCTGCTCCGCGGGGGATTTCTGGTCGTCGACGATTTCTGGGGACCTGAACAGTGGGACATATTCGAACAGACCATGGCCCGCGTCCTGCCCGACCAGGAAATTACGGATATCGACGAAGCCGATTCCGTGATGCACGTGCTTTACGATATTCGTGAGAAAGACCGCACCTTCATTCCGGGGACTCGCCACCTGCGCCGCGGGCCCGGCGGATCGATTGTGGTGCAACAACCTGAAGGCACTCAACCCGCTTGGCGCGCCATGCACGACGACCGGAAACGCATGGTGGTCGCGATCAATTTCAACACCGATGTGGGCGATGCGTGGGAATATGCCGACTCGCCGATTTACCCCGAAGCGATGACGACGCTCGCGTATCGGTATGGAATCAATTATCTGATCTACGCGATGACGCACTAGCCGCAAAAAACAGTCTCACGCAAAGACGCAAAGATCGCTAAGATTTCCTTTGCGACTTGGCGTCTTTGCGTGAAATCAGTTCAGTGGCTCGCCTGATAATGCTGCGCGAGCAGATCCAGACCGAAGTCGCTGTCGAAATCGCGCCACACCGTGTGGATGTGATTCGCGTTGTTCTGCGTATCGTCGTACTCGATCAGGAAGGCCGGAGTCTGGATCCGATAGTAGTGGGCGTCGCCCGGCTCGATCCCGCCTGACCATGCGAAGAACAGGTTTGCCTGCGTCTTGCGATACTGCTCCATCCGCGTCTCGGCGATCTGTTGCGGGAAATTCGACGCGTAGTCCGTCACCAGATCGGTTAGAAGTTCCTTCTGTTTCGAGGTCATCTTCGAGAACGGAAGACCATTCGGTTGCCCCGTGAGCGCGGCTTTGCGTGAATCGAACGTGATGATTTCCTTGTAGGCGGTCTTATCGACGATCGCGATGGCGCGCTGGGCGTCGGTCAGTGACTTGATCACCGCGCGGCCCAGTTCTTCCTCGCGTTTCAAGGCGCGCAGACCGGCACGTGGACCTTCTTTCACCTCCGCCGGATTTGCGCCGAAGAAGTTCGGGCTCGACGCAATGCGTCCGTTCACGACGGTGAAATTCAGGCTGATATGGTGCCCCTCGAAGCGGTAGCCCCAGGTGCCCTGGTCGGACGGATCGCCGAAAATCGAAACGTAGTATTTTTCGGGATCGCGCTCGGGTCCTTTGCCCTTCTCCATGTCTTTCAGGATTTGATCCAGGCTCATGATGGTGTGGGCCTTGATCACGCCCTGCTGCGAGAGTCCCGCGGACAGCAGCGCTTCAGCGAGATGTTTCTGCGCCGAGGTCATCTCGCGCAAGGCCACGCCTTTACGCTCCAACGGGACGAAGTGCCAGTTCTGGCGCTCGTCACTGGCGAACGGAAATGCGGTTCGGTCGCGCTGTTCGGGCGTGAGCGAGGCGAGATAAGCGCGCGCAGCATCGGTCATGACGCTGATGGAATGCGTGCGCTCGTAGGCCGCGGCAAGCAGCGCGAGGGCCGGAAGGATCAGCAGAACACGCTTTCGGTAGTCCATTGCCACATCAGTCTATCAAACAGGTTGGGCAACGCAAGCAGTATCCGGCTACTCGATTTCCTTTAAAATCGCCGCGAGCGCTTTGCGAAAATCCAGGGGTGAATAAATATCGAACAATCGCGGCTGGATCGGTTTCAGAGTGCGTTCCAGTTCGTCGTTCGCGATCACGGGCGGAGCAGGAAACGGAACACCGGCCGGACCTCGCCGCACCGGCGCCGAAAGACTTCCTGCGAACCCGTTCAGCGGCGACGGCTTGAAGCGCAGGTAGTATACGCGCGCGTGCGAGCCGGCAGAAACTTCGATGGGCTGGATTTCCTGATGCGTGGTGAACGTGACCGGTCCACTCAGCACGATCAGGATACGCTGCTCGCCAGAAAGGGCAATGGCGCGGCGGGAGGCCTCGGAGACAAAGAACTGCGCATCCTGATCGCGCTCCTTGAGCGATCCCGCGTCGATCTTATTCGGATTATCTGCATCCAGCGCCTGCTTCAACGCGGGCCAATTCAGATCCCGCGGCACGCTCTGTTCGTAACTGACGCGGCGCCGCGCGACATCGATCACCGCAACATTCTTGGAGCCGTCATGCACGCCGATCCGGGACAGAATTTTGATCGCGGGCAGGATCGCATCCATATTCCGGTTGTACGCCCGGCCCTGGCGCCGCGATGTTTCCGTGGGTGAGACGTTGGCTAGAATCTCGATCCGCGCGGGCCGGCGGTTTTCGACCGGCAGAAGCAGGCGGCCGCGTTCCTGCGGTAGAAACCAGCGGTCCGGCTCGTCAGGGATATCGATGAAATCGACCGCCGGAAAATCGCGCCACGCGTCGGGTAACGGATCGTTATTCAGCGGCGCAACTCGCAGCGTTCGATGCGTGAGACTCAGTTTCTCGGTCGACGGTTCGATCGCGGCGAGCGACAAGCTATAGACTCCAGGCAAAACGAAAGCCTGCAAGACGCATTCGAGCTCGTGTTGGGCGGTCGCCTTCTGGTAGTCGTTCAGGTCCACGCGGATTTGAGTCCGGTAAGGTTTATCGGCCGTGTCTCTGAATTCCGCGGCAAACAGGAATGCTCCGGTCCCGTTCCGTTTCTCGATTTCCTTACCGTCCACGCGAATGGCGATTCGAATCCACAGCCGCTGAAAGTTGGACAGAGTGGCGGGCGGTATGGACACCGTCCAGCGCAGGTCGGTGCGCTCAGGCCCGGCGAGCAAACGGTCGAGCGGTTGGTTTTGAGCGAGCAGCGGCCCGGCGAGGAAGAGTAGAAAAGTACATCTCCCTGCGCGCATAACGCTCGGTTAGACCGCAAACAAGGGGAGCCGTTTCATATGATCCACACCATAGCGCAGTGCCGTTGGGAGGTGCAAGATCTGACAAGTGCTGCCTTCCTGTTTTCTAGCCCACGTCGCCCAGCATCGATTTCAGCTTGGCGTGACCCGACCGGCTCACCGGCAATTGCGTCCCGTCGGTGAGCACGGCTACGCGGCTGTCTTTGGTGTATGGCTCGATCCGGGCGATTCGTTCCAGATTTACGATATAAGACCGGTGAATCCGGACGAAGCGTTTCGGGTCGAGCTGGGTCTCGATACTCGAAATGGTCTGCTGCTTCAGATAATTCTTCTTCTCGCTGCGCAAAGCGATGTAATCGTCCTGCGCTTCCACATAGTCGAGCTTGTCCATGGGAATGATGTGGACTTTGGTCCCGTCCTTCACCACGATGCGTTCCAGCTTCTGCTCCGGCGGACGCGCCAACGCGGAGAGTTCCGGCGCGGAGATCTTGGGAGGTGCGGGACTTCCCAGCCGATGCCGCACGCGGTCGAGCGCCTTGTTAAACCGATCCGCGCTGAACGGCTTCAACAAATAGTCGACCGCGTTCGCGTCGAACGCCCGCATGGCGTATTGATCGTACGCGGTCACGAAAATCACGGCGACCCCGGCGTCGATCAGTTCCAAAACCTCGAACCCGTCCAGCTTAGGCATCTGGACGTCAAGGAAAACTAGGTCCGGTTTGCGTTCGCTGATGGCCTTCACGGCTTCGAACCCGTTGGCGCATTCGGCGATGACTTCGATTCCTCCAGCGCCGGTCAGGTACTCGCGCAGAAGCTGACGGGCGAGCTCTTCGTCGTCCACAATCACGGCGCGAATGGCTCCAGAGCGGGGTCTCTCGCCCGGTCGGCGCTCCAGATTTTTCAGATCGATCTGCAATTCGCGAGCGGATTGATAGCGCCGGTCCCGATCCTTATCCAGACATTTTCGAACCACGCGTTCGAACTCTTCAGGCAGATCGTAGTTGAGCCGCGCCATCGCCTCGGGCTGCGCCTGCAAGATCCGAGCCAGCGTTTCCTGCGCGGTCGCGCCGGTGAACGGAAGCTTCCCGGTGGCCATGCGATACAGCACTACGCCCAGGCTGAACACATCCGAGCGATGATCCACTTCATGCCCCAGCGCCTGTTCCGGGCTCATATAGGACACGGTTCCGAGCACGACTCCGCCGCTGGTCATGAACTGCGTTGCGATCTGGCTCGAAGAAGAATCCTTAGGTTCCGCAATGAATTTCGCAAGCCCGAAATCCAGCACGGTGACATGCCCGCGCGCGTTGATCATCAGATTGGCGGGCTTGATGTCGCGGTGCACGATTTTGCGGGCGTGCGCCGCTTCCAGCGCGTCGGCCACCTGGGCGCCGATCGAAAGAAGCTCCGGCATCGCCACCGGTTCACCAGTCAAGCGCGCTTCGAGCGTCTGGCCTTCAATGTACTCCATGGCGAGAAAATGCGATCCAGCGGCCTCGCCGATTTCGTAAATGTGCGCCGCGTTGGGATGGCTCAAGGCCGAAGCGAGGCGCGCTTCCTGCAGGAATCGAGCGAGCCGGTCAGCGTCCGCGGCGACCTCCGGAAGGAGCACTTTGAGCGCTACTTTGCGATGCAGGCGCGTGTCTTCAGCCAGAAAGACTTCGCCCATGCCGCCCGCGCCCAGGCGCGAAAGAATCCGGTAGTGAGCTAGCTGCTTCACTCAGCCCTCCGGCACGGCACCGTCATCTCCGCGCGAAACTGGTTGTCCTGGGCATGCGCGGTGAGCTTGGCCGCACTTCCAAAGCGGGTCTCCAGCCGGCTGCGCACATTGCGCAATCCGATGCCATGCCGCCGCGGCGCGGGCGAATCCGGATCGAATCCGTTTTCGACGCTGATCTCCATGAGCCCGTCGATCACTTTCCCCTCAACCTTGATTGTGCCTCCATCCACCAGCGTGGCGATACCGTGTTTCACCGCGTTTTCGATGAGCGGTTGCAACAGCAGCGGCGGCACCATGCAATCGGAACACGCCTCGTCGACGCTCATTTCGACGCGCAGCCGGGATCCAAAACGCACCTGCTCGACGTCCAGATAAGTTCGTGCGAGTTGCAGCTCATCGCGCCAGGAAATACTCTCTTTTTCGCCCAATCCAAGTGTGTTGCGCAAGAAATCGGAAAGCAGGATGCACATCTCCCGGGCGCGCGCCGGTTCCGCCATGGTGAGCGCGGTGATCGAATTGAGGCTGTTAAAGAGGAAGTGCGGATTGATCTGCGCTTTCAGTGCGCGCAGTTCCGCGTCGCGAGCCTGCACTTCGGATTCGCGGGATTGCTGCACGGCGAGCAGCACGTAGTGGAGCGCCACCGAAAGCGAATAAAGCAGCAACCCGACCACCACCAGATGCGGAATTTCAGCCTTCAGACGCGGCGTGAGATCCATGAGATATGCGATGAACCGGGCCATTTCGACCCACAGGGCAGTGGCCAAAATCGCCGCACCGACGTGATTGACGATCACCTTCGTCGAATTCAAGGACCGGATCGACATACGGCACATGTACCAGGGTGTCAGGCAGACAAAAGCATAGAACAGGCACAGCGGCTCGGAAATGATCACCGCTTCGCGCCAGCTCAGCGTTTCCGTACGCAGAAGCCCCGCGAGCATGGCCGCGAATATAGTCCAAAAAGTCAGGTAAGCCGTGAACCATTTGCGCGCGAAGATCGGATGCATGGCGCTAGTTCTTCACGTTGACGCCGCCGAAGATGGCCGAACCGGTGACAATCAGCCGCGGCGCTTTCGTGTCACTCATCGGCTGAACGGTTTCGTCGTTAAAGCCTCCGAAAACGCCGGTGCCACGGAGCACGACGCGCCAGGTCTCCGGCACCCGAATTTCGATTCCGCCGAAAATTGCATTCGCTTCGATGAACACCTGCTCTCGCTTGGTGTCCGCTTTACGCAGATCGATTTCCGCGCCGCCGAAAATGGCGAGCGCTTCCCCACCCTCGAAATCCTTGGTTTCAATGCGCCGCTTGGCGCCGCTGAAAATATGATCTTCCTTGAAGCTGTTCTGGATGTCGTTCAATGGGGGCCGCGGAACATCCGGGCCAGCGCCCGCATTTCCGGAACCTGGTCCGGGACCGGTACCAGCGGGGGGTGTGCGATGATCGCTCCACAAGTCCCACGCGTGATTCCCTTCGAGGGCGCGGATCAGCAACCCCAATCCGATCGCGATCAGCATCACCGGCCAGAAATACGCCCACACGTTGCCGTGCAGCAGACCGAGATTGCGCAGCAGGAAAACTCCTCCGACGAACAGCACAATTCCGCCGAAAATGCGGCCGCCCAAATCCCAAGCGCTCATGAGCCGCGAGCCGCCCGCCACGATCAGGATGACCGGCCAGTATTCCCACAAGTCGTCGACAACTAGGATGCCCAGGTTCTGAAGCAGCAACAGAACGCCGATTCCGGCCAGGATCGCACCGATGACCAGTCCGCCGAACGGATTCCTGCCGCCATAGGCCATGCGGTGGCGCCGGCGCTCCATTTTGGCTTCCCATCTGAGGCGTCTTCGGTCCACGCGGCTCAGGATTTCATCGTGAACGTCCCGCCGGATGCGGTCGCCGAGATCCGAATAATCTCTACGCCGCTCGCCCGGGTCTTGATCTGCCATCGCCTCTTGCCCTTCCGTTAGCGATGTTAGCAAGCTTAGGGGTTGGAACTGTGGAAAATTCGGTGAACGGCGGGTAAGGGCCGGTGAATTGCGGGGCAAGCCTCCGAGACCTGCCCCAGACCACTCAAGACAGGGCTACTTCTGGACTTTTCCGTTGTGTTTGTCGGTGTAGATCTGCTTGCTCAGGTGGTTCTGCTGGCGATTCACCTGGGCCTTTTCCTTGTTGGTCAGGTTGCCGCCGTTGGCCTTGCGATCCGTCCGGATTTCCTTGTTGAGGTTGGATTCCTTCTTTTCCAGGTGCGCGGTCTCGCCCGCCGTGAGCGAGCCGTTCTTCACGCCGTTGGCGATCCGGTCCTGCTGATTCTCCTTGCGATCCTTGATGGTGTCATCCGCAAAGGAGACCCCCGCCAGTAGGGCGCCCATCATCATGCTCAGAACAATTCGTCTCATTTTCGTGTTTTCCTTTCGTCAGGCTGTCATTCCCGCCTTCTGAACATTCCAAGCGCAATTTGGCGAACGGAGTCGCGTGCGAAATCGTTAAATTCCGGTCATCTGAAGGAGGATTAATTTTGGCGCGCCGAGCAAGTTCGCAGCGTAAATCACCGCCTCTCGGATTCACGCAAAGACGCCAAGACGCAAAGGACGCCAAGAGTTTTCTTGATTCACCAAACTAATTCTTATGCGCGATGAGTACCACGGATTGCCCGATGGGCAGCGACCCGCCGGAACCGATCCAGCCCGCTTCCAGGCTCAGCGGAAAATGCAATAACCGGTCCAGCCATTTTGCCACCGGTTGCACGCCGCTCTGAGGTGCAGGCTGCATCAGAGGCTCCCACACGCGGAATTTGAAGAGCGCGACCGGCAGCAGCAGCGAGTTCGCATAGGTCGATCGATCGATCTCGAATCCGGCCAGTTCCAGCGCGTCCACCAAATGCGACCGCGTGAATCGCTGCTTTTCGTGGACGAACTCCGAATGACGGCTGCGCAGCAGATCCAGCGCCGCCGCGCGCAACACCAGAACGCCTCCCGGCTTCAGCACTCGGGAAAACTCCACGAACGCGAGGTGTTCCGCACCACGCTCCAGATGCGGAATCACATCGATCGAGAGCAGCGCGTCGAACGACGACGTCGCGAACGGCAGCGCTGAGATATTTCCTTGCACCAGCGAACCGGTCCCGGCTTCGTGTGCGTACTTCAGCCCGTCTGAATCCGCATCCAGCGGCACCATATTCCACCCATATCGCTTGGCCAGCAGCCGCGAAAGATATCCGGTTCCGCAACCGGCTTCGAGCACGCGATCGAAGCGGCGCGCGCGGGCCATGGGATCCAGCAGACGGAACAGAATGTCGCGCATGCCGCGATACCACCACAGATCCCGCTCGGCTGCCGCGATATTAGCGAACTCCGCGGGATTCATCATTTCCGGTCGAGAAATGCCCTCACTTCCTGTTCAAGTCCCGGCGTGCAGGCCACCGCGCTTCCTCCGTAGATAGTTCGTGCACCACTGAAATCAAAGAAGACGGCTCCGGCCTCTTCGAGGATTACCTGGACCGCCGCGAGATCCCACGCGGCAACCTTGGGTTCGATCCAAACGTCCACCTGGCCCGCGGCCACCATCATGGCATCGGGCGTCCCACCCAGACAGCGGTAGGCCCAGAACTGGCTGGCCCAATCGATTAACCCGAGCGAGAACGGCATGTCGCGAATGCGATTCAAACTATTTACGGAGAGCACGGCTTTGGAAGGATCGGCGATGCCAGACATGCTGAGACGCACGTTGTTGCAAAAAGCGCCGTCTCCGCGGGAAGCCCAACAAGTTTGCTGAAGCATCGGCAGATGCACCACGCCTGCGACTACCTCGGCATCCTGTTCCAGGCCGATGAGAACGCTCCACAGGAAGTTTCCGCGAACGAAATCCCGAGTGCCGTCAATCGGATCGATGATCCATCGACGCCCGCTGCGCGACTGCTTCTGAGCGCCCTCTTCACCCAGAATCCCGTCTTCCGGAAAAGCTTCTTCGAGCCGGCTCGAGATCAGCCGCTCGCTCTCGCGATCCGCAATCGTCACCGGCGAATCGTCAGGCTTGGTGTCCGGCCGGATGCCTGCGGCCTGATACTTGAGCGCGAGCTTGGCGGCTTCTTCCGCTGCCTTCCGGGCCACCTCGATCTCGCGGGCGAAAGCCATTCTTTGGCATGGTAGCATTGAGCCGGATGAAGCCCCGGATCGTTTTTTCCGTGCTCGAAGAGACCGCTGCTGCGCACCCTGAAGGGGCCGCGTTACAACAGCCAATAGGCGGTGGAAAGTATCGAGCGTGGACCTGGCGCGAGTACCGCGACCAGGTTCGGCAGATCTCTGTGGGATTGCGCGCGCTGGGTATTGCGAAGGGCGAAATCGTCGCCTTGCAATCCGAAACACGCGCCGAATTCTATCTGGCCGACCTCGGCATAATGTCTGCGGGCGCCATCGCCGCGGCGCTGTACACCAGCTTGCCTTTTGCGGATCAGGCGCGAACTTTGAAAGCCTCCGACGCGCGCTTTGTGTTGGTTGAAGACGTGAAGGCGCTGCGCGGTCTGCAGGCAGCGGGCGCAACGGCACAATGGATTCTCCTGACCGGCGAGGCCGAAGGCGTAACGACACTCGAACAGATTCGGGGCATGGGCGAGCAGCGGCTTCGCGAGGATCCGGGTGCGTTCGAAGACATTCGCGCCGAAATCCACGAATCTGATACGGCGGTCCTCTACATGACTTCCGGCGCCACAGGCGAGCCGAAAATGGGACTCGTGACGCAGCGCGCCCTGGTGGCCAACATGGATCACGCGCCTTTTGTGCTGCCTTTGACGCCTGACGACGTGACCCTCGCATTTCTTCCATCGGCGCACATCGCGCAACGCGTGGTGTTGGAATTGGTGCCGATCCGCCAGGGAACCTGCGTCTGGTTCTCCGAAGGTCTATCGAAACTACCCAACGAGATCCGCACCATCCGGCCGACCTTTTTCCTGGCTCCGCCGCGCGTTTGGGAGCGCGTGTACTCGACCATTTCCACGGAGATCAAGAAGCGTCCGGCCGCCTTGCGAAAACTCTTCTATCTGGGGCTCGGCGTCGGCTCCGAAGCCAGCCGTTTGCGGCAAGCCGGAAAACCTGTACCCGCGACCATGCGCTTTTCGCTGAAATTTTTCGATCGCATTGTATTCACGAAAATTCGCCAGCGGCTCGGCGGACGGATTCGCATCGCCGCCTCTGGCGCCGCGCCGCTGGGCAAGGATCTGGCCGAGTTTTATGCCGCGATCGGAATGCCGCTGGTGGAAGGTTATGGCTTGACCGAAGGCGGCGTGGCGGCTCTCAATCCGCTGGACCGGCCCAAAGCCGGCAGCATCGGCAAGCTGTTGCCCAACATCGAAGCGCGTCTCGAAGACGATGGCGAGCTGATGCTTCGCGGCGCGACTCTTTTTTCCGGCTACTACAAGGACCCCGAAGCGACCGCTGCGGTATTGCGCGACGGCTGGCTCGCCACCGGCGATATCGCCGAAGTCGATGCAGAGGGCTATTGGTACATCACAGGGCGGAAGAAGGAATTGATCGTTTCATCCAACGGCAAGAAAATTTATCCGGCGCGCATCGAAGTGCTGTTCAAACGTGAGCCGGTGATCAACCAGGTGCTGCTCATCGGCGACCGGATGCCCTACGTCACCGCGTTATTCACCGTGAATGGGAGCGCGCAAGAGACGCGCGCGTCGGTGGAGCAGGCCGTGAAGGACGTCAACAAGCAAGTCGCGTCATTCGAGCAAATCCGGAAATTCAAGATTCTCGAAAAGGAATTCACCATCGAGAACGGTGAAGTCACTCCGACGATGAAGATCCGCCGCAGCCGTGTTTTGGAAAATTACCGGACGCTGGTCAGCGAAATGTACATGGGGAAAGACGTCGATTGAGGCGGATCGTCCTGACCGTACTCGGCCTGATCCTGGCCATTTTTGCCGCATTGGCCCTGAACTACACACGGCGCGATTTGGAAGTCGCCGACATCGACGACGAGCTTCGCAAATCGGCGCCCGGTCAGTTTGTCAAGACCTCCGCCGGATTCGTTCACTATCAGTTCGCGGGTCCCGAAAACGGACGCGTCGTCGTGCTGGTGCACGGATTCTCGGTTCCCTACTATTTATGGACGGGCACGTTCGAGATGCTGGGAAACGCCGGTTTTCATGTTCTCCGCTACGATCTGTTCGGCCGTGGACTTTCCGATCGCCCAGAGGCGCGCTACGACGGCGAATTGTTCGACACGCAACTGGTCGAGTTGCTGGACGCTCTGCACATCCGGGGCAGCGTCGATCTGGCAGGGGCTTCGATGGGCGGACCGATCATCGCGACGTTTGCGTGCCGTCATCCGGAGCGCGTGCGGACTCTCGCGTTTTTCGATCCCGGCTATTCGCACGGCCAACCGGTTCCGTCCAAGTTGAAAATGCCGCTTCTGGGCGAGTATTTGATGGCGGTCGACATCGCGGTGGCACTTCCGGAAAGCCAGCGGAACGATTTCGATCACCCCGAGCGTTTTCCCGATTGGTCCGACAGGTATCGTCCTCAAATGCGATTTAAGGGATTCCGACGCGCGCTGCTGTCGACATTGCGGAATTATCTGCCAGTGGACTGGTCGAAGGACTACTCCTGTGTGGGCGCGGGCGCAGCGCCGGCGTTGCTGGTGTGGGGTAAAGACGATCGCGATGTTCCGTTCGAAACCAGCCGCGAGGTTCGCGCTGCGATTCCGCGCGCGGAGTTCCTGGCAGTTGACGATGCGGCGCACGTGCCTTTTCTGGAGCGTCCCGAGATTGTGCATCCGGCCTTCGTGCAATTTCTACAGGCGCACTGATCGTGTGGACAGTCGCTGCGTGACACGTCGACATCCACCGCTCCCTATGGTCGCGGCTCATGGCCGGCATTATCCGGTCTCAGCCAGACACTGAGCCGCGACCACAGGGAGCGGTCGATGTTGACGTGTCACGTAACGCAAGCTGAAGCTCGCTCCACAAACTAATTCGCTTTGGACGCGTCCAGAATGGAAGCATGGATCAGATCTTCGATGTCGAAGGCAAACCGCTTGCACCGGAATCCATCCGCATGCTCGAATATCTTGCGACCCGCGCCGCGGAACTGAGTAGCGCCGCCATCCGCGAAAGGATCCGCGCCGCTGCGCACGAGATCGAAAGCGCCGTCTCAGCAGTCAGCGCCACGGACGCGCGCCTGCGGCCGGTCGAAGGCAAGTGGACCATCGCGGAAGTGGTCGACCATATCTCTCAAACGCAGATTCGCGGTTGTGAAGAACTTCGCCATCTGCTCGCCGGCCGCCGCCCTCCGCTTCCACCGGTTTACGAAGCGCTCAGGTCCGGAGCCGGCCAGTGGGCGCCGTGGGAATTGTTGATCGAAGAGCTTCACACCGCCAATCAAGCCATGCTCGAATTGCTCCAGTCCGCTCCAGAAGGACCGGCCATACCCAACGCGCCTACGGTCAAGACCGTGATGGTGACTCTTCGCGCGCTCCCCGATGGGGGCACCGGGCCGCAGATTTATTTCGTCGAACTTCCCTGGAAAGAATACGCGCTTTTGCAGCGCTTGCACCTGCTCGATCATCGCACTCAGGTCAAGAAGCTCCACGCGTCGATAACCGCGGCTTCCCTACAATGAAAAGGTGTCTTATCCTGTCACGTTAATTCCTGGAGATGGAATTGGTCCTGAGGTTTCGCAAGCCGCGCGTCGCGCCGTCGACGCAACCGGAGTAAAGATCGATTGGGAAGTCGCCGAACTAAACCCCGACATTATCCGGAAGACCGGCCAATCTCTGCCGCAGTCCCTGATCGATAGCCTGGAACGAACCTGTGTCGGCCTTAAGGGGCCGGTAACGACGCCCATCGGCGAGGGCTACACCAGTGTCAACGTCGCGCTGCGAAAGAGGCTCGATCTTTTCGCAAATGTGCGGCCGGTGCGTTCGCTCCCCGGCGTGGTGTCGCGGTTTCAGGACGTGAAAATCGACATGGTGATTTTCCGCGAGAACACCGAAGATTTGTATTCGGGCCTGGAACACGAAGTGGTCAAGGATGTGGTCACCAGCCTAAAGGTGATCACACGCGTCGCATCGACGCGCATCGCCGAGTATGCCTTTAAGTTCGCGGCCGGCACCGGTCGCAAGAAGGTGGCCGCGATTCATAAAGCCAACATCATGAAATTGGCCGACGGCCTGTTTCTGCGTTGCGCACGCGAGGTCGCCGCGCGTTATCCGCAAATCGAATACAAAGAACTGATCGTCGACAATGCCGCCATGCAACTGGTGATGCGGCCGGAACAATTCGACATTCTGCTGCTGCCGAATTTATACGGCGACATCGTCTCGGATCTCGCCGCGGGCCTGGTGGGGGGACTCGGAATCGTCCCCGGCGCCAACATGGGCGAGGGGCATGCAGTGTTCGAGGCGGTCCACGGCTCCGCTCCCGACATCGCTGGAAAAGGGATCGCGAATCCGACGGCGATGATGTTATCGAGCGTCCTAATGCTGCTTCATCTTAAAGAGCATGCTGCGGCGACCAGATTGCAGGCGGCAGTTGAAGCGGTCTACGCTGGCCGCAAGCACTTGACGCGCGACGTCGGCGGCACTGCGAGCACGGAAGAGTTCACAGATGCGGTCATTGACATGCTCCAATAGGGGAACTACATGTTCAACCCGCGCGGAATGCTACCCATCGAACCGCGATGGTTACGGAGCGGATTGACGAATAGTGCGATTTCAGATCAACTCGGATGATTAAGGTAAACATTCACGACGCCAAGACGCACTTCTCCGAGCTCCTCCGAAAGGTAGCTGGAGGTGAAACGATCGTAGTGTGCAAGCGCGATGTACCGATTGCCGAGATCCGGTCCGTCACTAGAAAACCCCGTCAAATCGGTTTTGACAAGGGCAAGCTCACAATTCCCGAACGAGTTTTTCGATCCCCTGCCTGACGAACTGCTTGAGTATTTTGACGGACGCAGGGGATGATTTGCCACCTGCGCAACCGTGACCAGGTGCTACGATTGGGCGAACGCTATCGGGCGTAGGGCTGCATCACGATCCGGAGGTGCACTTTGATCCAAACGCTGATTAGGAACTGGTGGTTGCTGGCAATCTGTGGAGTTCTTGACGCGATCATCTCGGTCATCTACTTCATGATGTACGACGCTAGCCAGGATGCCATGCCTTCCCCAGGATTGTATGCCGCGGCTGTGCTTTCGAATAGACTCGCCCTGGCGGCAGGCGTTTGCGCCATTGCCGCCGGCATTTGGAGATCCGCTAAGGGCATATCGTGGCTTCTGGTCCTGAATGGCCTTGCTTTTGGCACATACGGACTGATCCCGCTCGTCTGGAGCGGCCCACATGGCTTTAGATTATTCGCGCTCCTGATTGTGGCGATGGCAATGACCTTCGGTGTTCTCGCTTTGGCAATCGCGCGCGCCCTGCGGCATCATGTTGCGGACGCATGGGTTTTCGGCTTGGCTGGAGCAGGCTCGGTTGGTGTTGCTTTGGCGTTTCTCGCCTTGGTGAGTGGCTGGATTCCGCTTGAACGCTGGGCTTTTCACCCCCCCGTTTTTCTGTGGATTTGCTGTCACTTCGGTTTCAGCGCGATCTGCATGCTGGGACTGGCCCTGCGCCTGCACATGCTGGGTCCTTCCCCATCCGGCCAGTGGGTAGGAAATCCAAAACACGCACACTAGTCGCGCCAGTGCTAGT
>Ga0210403_10000595_pt1 | contig 37239 bp, 48 predicted proteins | sample IncBWC19MmetaG_FD_150863 | JGI IMG/M metagenome (GOLD analysis project Ga0210403, IMG submission 150863) | Forest soil microbial communities from Barre Woods Harvard Forest LTER site, Petersham, Massachusetts, United States - Inc-BW-C-19-M | ecosystem: Environmental > Terrestrial > Soil >...
TTGTGTGGAATTAACGGTGGCTACAACGGCGGCGACGGCGGAACTATTATCGGTGGAGATTATGGCGGTGCTGGCGGCGGTGGCGGCGCCGGTCCTAATGGTCCTGGCAGGTCAGGCGGGAATGTAGGAGCCTCTCTTAACGCTGGCGGTGGTGGTGGTGGTGGCAATGGCAACGGGGGTGCTGGTGTAGTCGCTGGTGCCCAGGCTGGCGGTAACGGTGGCACCTCCAACACCAGTACAGCTGGCGGCCTAGGAGCGACTAGTAATGCAGCTAATGGGGCAGCAGGAAGCACCGGGTCGGGTGGAGGCGGCGGATGGGGCAACTCCAACGCCGGTGGTAGCGATTGGACTAGTGGCGGTAATGGCAGCAATGGCACGGAATGGGATGCTTCACACGGCTCCGGTGGTGGAGGCGGTGGAGCTGGTGGCTCCATTACCGGGACAACCTTCCCAAGTAACGCTGGAGGGGCTGGCGGCCTTTATGGCGGAGGCGGTGGCGCAGCCGGCTACCAAGCCGCTAACGTCTACCCCGGTGGCGGCGCTGGTGGGAACGGCATCATTGTCATTACATACACGCCACAAGTATATGGAATAGCAAAGCGGTTTAAGAAAGTAAATATAAAGCGCACTGTCAAAGCGAAAGTTGGAGTGAAGCGTCGGCTTTTGCCATTACCCATCATTCAGCCTCAGCGTCAACTGGTTTTTAAACGCTTCCCAAAGCCAAAGATGCACAGCCGAAGGGGCCGGTGGCCGCTTACGTTGCCCCGTCCGGCTAAAATATTGAACTTGCCGCCGCCACCAGTCATTCCAGTTTATAACCAGGGCATAGACTTTCGTGGTACTCAATCGTTTATCGCCGACCTTGCTCACTTCGATTTCGGCGATAAACGATTTATGCCTAACTTCCCAGCAACTACCGCTCAGGGCTGGCAAGTCGGCTTCATTCAGGTTACGCCGACAATAGCGGGACAGAATGAGACACTAGCGCACGATCCTAGACTAGCGGGGAACTTGCATGCCTAGCCCGCCAGCACCGCCAGGATCGCCAGCCGTTCCTCCGTTTCCGCCTGGAACTCTGGTCTATACATTCCAGACGCCGAAGCCTGATCGCTATCAGATCAATCTTGCCGTAGGCGATAACGCAGTTGCGGTCGCTAATCAAACGCTTTCCGTCTACGATGGAACAACGTTCATTGCTACGCTCCTGAACGGGTTGAGCGCTCCGGCGGGGAGTTATATCGATGCGCAGGGTAACGTACTGAGCGCAGCTCAGTGGCCGTCGTTCAATGCGCCGGTCACGTTGATCTTCCAAACGACGCAGATTAACTTCGTCATCGGCGACGGCGTTAACTTAACGTATATCGCCAGCATTCAAGTTCAAGTCGTTTTAACAATGGAGCAGGTTAGTCGGAAGCTGAGACGTGGCGTTCGTAGGACCCGGTTAGCGCGGAGGCGCCTATTCGCTTTTGGCTACTTGCCGCCGATGCGGACATTGGTACGGGCGAAGCCATTGCGCTTCCGCCAGCGCCGGCCACTTCGTCTAATCCGCCGGCATTTGGCTATACCAGTTATCCTATTCCCAAGCATCCGCTATATGGCAAAGCCGAAGCTTCGGCCGATGCGCCCGCGCCGTCCTCTACGATGCTTGCATCGCAAGCTTTACATCCCCGTGGTAATGAAGCCGCCACTGGTCATCCCATGGCGACCACGGCCAGTTCCTCATATTCGTAGAGTACGGCGTAAGATAAAGTTACTAAAGTATCCAATGATCCCTACGGCTACTATACCCAGTGGTGTTGCCACTCCAGGCTCCAAAGTCATTGTTTCCGTAAGGTAGGGCTATGGCCGCATCTGTAAACCGCTTTGCGCCGGTCGTTAGAGGAGAGGGGAAAGGCCTAGTTGTGCCTATGGCACAATGGATAGATGCTTTCCTTCTTGCAGCGGCGACGGCCAGAAGCTACACGCTTCCGACTGGAATTAACCTTGCGGGTGGTGGCACGCCGATCCTTAATCCACCACCTGGCGTAACCGTGACAGCAACGATCCTCCGGATCAGTAATCCGCTCGCTGCTGGTGTTGGCGATGTCGTTTGGGTCAATCCGGGCGGCGTCGCCACAGTCCCAACGGCCGACATCCTCACCGGCTTATCTAGCTTTCCAATCCTCCCAGGGGAACATTTCATGTTCCAACTGCCCGTTGGCGTAGCCAGCATATCCATGATCAGTACAACTGGTGGTGTCGTTATCATAGAAGGATGGTGGTAAAGATGGCTGATGAGCCGCAGGCTGAGACGAAAGAGGCGTATCTAGCGCGGCGCGCCGCTCTGTCGCTTGAACGTGCACTAAAGGACGCAACGGCAAGGGCAACTAATCCTAACGCCGAATACCCCTACAAGCAAATGCGAAATTATGTCTACGCTCGACCTATTACCTAGTCCTTATCGGACAGTGATGGAAGCTATGTTCCGCGTAGTCACGCCGGATGCGGCGGACGCGGACGTGGTATTGCGCCCAGTTCAGGCACAGCTTGACGCAAGTTGGACTACTCGGAACATCGTCCCGAAGAGCCGCAGACACGGAGTAACAACCTATGTCATCTGGCGTTTCCTGGCCAAGTGTCTTACACAACGGAACAGACGTTGTATGTTGCTCTCACACGAAAAAGAGGCCACAGCGCGTCTGTTCTCTATTGCTAAATACACGTTGGACAACCTCAAGGGAGCAAAGGCGCTTGTTGGTCGTAACAACCGAGGCGAATTGTATTTCGACAAGACGAATAGTACTTTTTGGATCGGGACGGCGGGTTCAGAGAATTTGGGGCATGGTGATACCGTCACGGATCTTCATTGGTCCGAAGCGGCGCACACTAATAATGCGGAAGCGCTTCGCAAGGGTCTCTTTCCGGCAGCCGATGCTGGAGAGATAACCATTGAAAGCACTGGCAATGGCGTGGGGAATTGGTTTCATCGCAGTGTCGTTAGGGCAGCAGAGGGACACGGCTTCACCCTTCACTTTTTCCCCTACACACAGCACCCCGACTGCGTCCTGCCGTTTCCTTCCCCCGAAGCACGGGAAGCCTTTCTGCGAGATCTACGATCTGAACTCGGAGAGCCCGAGCTGGTGGACGTGCTTTCGCCTGAAGTGTTACATTGGCGAAGAGACAAGATAGAAGTCCTCTTTGAGGGAAGTCTGAAGGACTTCACGGAACAGTATCCGCGGACGCTGGACGAATGCTTCCAGGCGACCGGCCACAGCTTCTTCCCGAAGGTTAGTTATGTCCCAACCACTGACTGGGCACAACGCGGAGCCAAGCTCTGGGCGCTCAACGGACACCCGCGAAGTGGATGCGCCTATGTCATCGGCGCGGACGTTGGCGCGGGAGTTGGACGCGACAATAGTGTGGCAGAGATCGTGGCGCTCGATACACTTGAGCAGGTGGCGGAATGGGCCTCGAATGGGCTTGACCCTGACTTGTTCGGTGTGGAGCTGGCTCATCTCGGCAGTGTTTTCAATCAAGCCTATATCAATGTTGAGCAAAACTCCGGTTACGGCGCGACGTGTTTGAAGAGCCTTCTTGATCACTATCCACACCATCTAATCCACCAGGGGAGACGGATCAATGACACACCAGGAACGGAATACACTCTTCAAAGACTTAACTATGGCACTCTCGTTACGGAGCGGGTTAAGGGTGCCATCCTCGGCGGACTGCGTAGCGCCTTGCGTGGCGAGCACACCATCCACAGTCCACTTCTTCGCTCTGAGCTTGGCTCCTTCGTCGAAAAGGAAAACGGCAAGCTCGAAGCAGAGAGTGGGTGTATGGATGATAGGGTAATGGCAGATGCGCATGCGATTGCGGTCATAGAGAGAGCGGCGACAATGACCAAGCCAGAGGTCCGTTCGCGCCGCGATCGCACGGCGATCGATCCTTTCTCTTGGGAAGCTATATTCGGAGACCTTGAGCGCAGCTCTGGTCTCCCATTCACACCTGGAAGGTGGTCCTAATGGCAACGCTTAGCGGCGTTAGTGCGCTCACTGGCGTATCCGGCGCGAACATTACAATCTCCGGCGCGGGCTTCGGCGTCGGACAAGCTGGCAGCACTGTGACTATAGGTGGTATCACTCAGACTATTGTATCGTGGAGTGATACAAGCATTGTCTTCGCGATTGCAGCGGACGATACGATGGGAGATCTGATCGTCAACCTGCAAAGTCAAGTTTGGTGTGGCCCGTTCGCCGGGCCAGGGCAAGCATGAGTGGTCCACTCGACCCCTGGAATGAAGCCATGCCTACGCTAATCGACGAAGTCGATGAGGAAGACGATGTGTATGAGCCGGAGGACTACACCGGAGACTATCCGCTAGAGAGTGAAGTCGAATGCCTGATCTAGAGACGGCCATAGGCCAAATGGACTACACGATTGGAGAGATCGTGAAGCTTGGAGCTAATCAGGATAGTGGCGAGGGGCTAAGTGATCTCACATTGCTCGCCCGCGCCGTGCATGACCTATGGAAACTGACCTTCAAGCCCCTCCTTGAGAGTGAAGCGTAGCTCATGGACCTAACTATCATAAAACAAGGAGCAACTGCCGTGATTGCGATCAACGACACTGTTACTATTACTGTCACTCATGCCCACATACCGGTAATTACTGTCACACCTGCGGCGCCCACTATACCAGACACAGCCACGCCCGGCACGAATATCGCCAAAGCCACCGTAACTAACTCAGACGGCTCGCCGTATACTGGGACGCTTGTGATATCTGCTCAAACGACAGCTGGTGAGTTTATCCTTTTCCGTGAAGGCACAAGCAATATTTGGGACATAAACGTTGGTGCGATGGCGCCTGGCGCCGCCACACCTACACTGACACTCACCGCTACGGAATAAGTGTGCGTGTTCTTATTATTAGCAAAGAAGGCGATGCCCTCGGCGTCGCACACCGACTGGTTAGTGAGGGCAACGATGTCAAACTTTTCGTCAGAGACACGCGATATGCCCGGTCACTTAAAGGAATTGTTCCTCGCGTTAGCGATTGGCATAAGCATGTGGGCTCTTCTGATCTGGTCATTACTGACATGGTTGGCATGGGGAAACTGAGCCGAGACTTCCGCGGCGTACCCTACATCGGGGCGAATGAGTATGTGGATCGTGTTGAGTTGGACCGACAGACCGGGATGGAGTTATTCAAAAGGGCCGGTGTTAAGGTGCCAGAAACGCTGGCCTTTCCTTCGCCTCGTAGCGTGGAACTCCCGGGCCCTTGGCGTTCCGGGTGGGTTATTAAGCCATGCGGCAATAAGGACACAAGTAAGACTATTGTCGTTAAGGAACAGGAGCTTTGGGATCGCTGTATTGGAAAGACCCCAAATTGTTCGCTTATCGTCCAACGGATAGTTGAGGGTATCGAAGTGTCAACAGAAGGTTGGTTCAATGGCAGTTCTTTCGCCACGCCGTATAACCACACTTTTGAGGAGAAACGCTTCCTCGCCGGAGGACTTGGACCGCAGACGGGCTGCATGGGCAACGTTGTCATTACGGCGGACAGCAACCGCCTCACTAAAGCGACAGTGGAAAAAATCTCGCCTTTCCTAAAGATGACAGGCTACCGTGGCCCGTTTGACATCAATTGCATTGTGAATGAAAGCGGCGCGTATGCCCTTGAGGCTACAGGCCGGATGGGCTACGACGCAGTCGAGGCTCTTGCAGAGGGCCTGGAGGAGCCACTTGGCGACCTTCTATTCGAGACGGCTTCAGGCTCTCTGCGAACCATGCCAATGGCCAGTGGTTATAACATCGCCGTACGCACCAGCGTGCCACCTTGGCCATTTCGCAAACCCGATCATAGCGAAGCTGGGGAGCCGGTTCTTGGAATTGACGAGAAGACACTACCGCATCTGTTCCTCACAGACGTGTATCGAGAAGGCGATAGGTATTTCTGCGCAGCTGGGGATAACATTATCCTTAAGGCAACGGCGCGCAGTACTGATCTGCGTCTCGGACAAAAGAAAGTCTATCGCCTCTTGGAGAAGATTATCACGAACGGGCTTCAGTACAGAAACGATATTGGAGATCGAGTGCCCGGGGCAATAGATAGTCTGCGAGGTTGGGGATGGTTGACGTGATAGAGCGGGACCATTTGCACTGTTTAGAATTATGTGAACATCCACAGCCTTTTTGTATTGGTGAGCTAATCCTATGCGGTATATGTTTTTACTTCCACAATAAGATCACGCCAATGGTTGAATGTACCACGGAGATATGCTCGTGACCCAGGGGTGGGAAAAGGGCAAGCCAGATTTCGAATGGTGGCAGAGGGCGGTTCAGGAGGGCATTACGTATCGTAAGGAGATGACACACGAGGAAGACTGGGACAAGTGGAGAGGGTGGTATAGGGGAAAATGGCCTCCGGGCATCTTGCCTACAAATATATATTTCAAGATGATACGTACCCTAGTACCTAGGGTCTACTATCGCAACCCGAGTGTGAGTGTCACGGCAACACTGCCTGGAATAGAGCAAATGCTCTATGCCAAGCTGCTTGAGCGGGCGGACAATAAGCTGCTCGACCTCATGAGCACGAAACAACAGATGAAGCGCGCCGTGCAGCTTGCTGTTATGTTTGGCACAAGTGTGCCGATGATGGGCTACGGCGCACAGTTCTCTCATACGCCGGAAGAGTTGACGACAGAGGCCCCTGAAGGGGGCACGAAGCGCATGGTCAACCGGGTGGAGTACCATAGCCTTGTTCATCCAGACACACCACATCTGCTAACGGAGCATCCGGGGAACATTGTCTTTCCGAAGAAATGTGCTTCTTGGGAAGAGGCAAGGTGGATATGCCAACTCACGCGGCGACCGGTCGGGGACCTTAAAGCCGACAAGCGCTTTAAGAATACGGAGAACCTTCCCGAGGTTGGAAGTAAGGGCGGTAGTATCCGCTATGACGGAGCCCCTGGTACTGTACTGCCCGAAGGCGTCCGACTTTGGATCATTCGGGATAAGAAAACGCAGCAGGTCTTTGTCCTCGCGCCGGATGGGGATGAAGGTGCCAAGGTCCTCTATCAAGAGGACGACGAGCTGCAGATAGACGGTGGCCTACCCGCTTACCCGCTTGTGTTTAATACAGACGACGAAAGCGTTTGGGGTGTGCCGGATAGCAAAATCATCGAGCCTCAACAGACAGAAATTAATGAGTGCAGAACACTCATCATGCGCCATCGTCGTATCTCCCTTGTTAAGTTCCTCGTAGAGCAGAATGCAATCGACCCGGATGAAGCTAGCAAGCTGATTGATGATGACGTCGGTGCAATGGTTAAGGTAAAGAATGTCGGCATGGTAAAGGAGTTGACACCTGCACAAATTCCCACAGCGCTTCTCCAAAGTGAACAGCTCACCGCTCAAGATGTACAGGAGATCCTTGGTCTTGGAACAAATCAATTCGGCGAGTATGCGCCGGGATCAGCAGACCGCTCTGCTACTGAAGCTAATATTGTCAACCAAGCAACACAGATACGAGTTGACGAGAGACGTGATACTTGTGCCGACTTATTGGTTAACTTTGTCAGTGACATGAACCAAGTGATTGTTAAGCATTGGGACAGAGACATTGTGGAGAGCGTAATAGGCCCGGGCGGCGTCGAGATTTGGATTAAGTTCCAACCTCAAGAATTGCGCCAGGGTCACTACGTGACCAAGATCGATCCGGACAGCAGTGTGCCACTGACTAAGCAGGTGCGCGAACAGCGCGCCGTACAGGGTTATACACTGTTCAAAGACAACCCGATGATTGATCCGTTTAAGCTTACCCAGATGACGGTAAATGAAGTCTACAGTGGTGACGTGATGGACCTAATTAAAGAGATGGGTAACACGTCGCCAGGTAATCCAATGAGCGTGCCTCAGGCGGCGCAGCGGCTCCAGGGAATTGGCGCAGCTAATGGTCAAGCAGGGCCGGTACAATGACATGGCATATCGTGTGCGATCTAGCGTCTGTAATCACTCTTCTCGTGATGAGTGCGATGTATGCCGTGCAGAGTGGGAACGCCGCGTTAGCGGCGCCCCTCGTATTCATACTTTCCGTACTGGTTGGCATGAGCATATTTCATTAGAACCAGTATACATCTCTAGTCCACAGGAGTTAGCGGATAAATGCAAGGAAAACGGAGTTCACAGCAAGTATCTCTTGGAGAGCCAAACGTGGCGGACGAAGAGCGGGAAGTGGATATAGACAGCCAGCTTGTCATTACCCTCTACAAGGGTGAGCGCGAACCACACCTTGAGTGTACCAAAGCTGGCCGAATGACAGGCCAGATGGTTATGGGCCTAGAAGGTGCCGGGATGATGAAGATAGATAATGTGCTACGCGCGGCGCAGCTGAAAATGCGCCGTGAGGCGGGGCAGATGCAACCGCAGAACACTAAGTCAATCGAAGATCGACTAATGCAAACGGAGGAGAACTCAGGTGGGTAAAGATGAAGTTGTTGAAACAGAGGCGCCAGCCTCTCCTGATTGGAACCAGTTCATCGAGGGTATAAATCGGCTTAATGCCAATGTGGAAGGCTTGCGCGGGGACGTTCAGCCTCGCGATCCTCCACCGGAGGATAAACCGGCGCCGAAGCGTGAAGCGCTGCCGGAGAAGCCGCTTGATGAAATGACTAATGCTGAGCTGGCGAAGTTTATTCGCGAGTCGACAGCCAATGACATCGTCGACAAGATCCAACCTCTTCTTGCCCAATTCGGCACTAAGCAGGCGGAGCAGGAACAAGCGCAGCTTACGGAAAGTTACACACGGGAGATAGAAAGCCTAAGCGGGAAGCATAAGGACTTTGGCGACTGGAATTCGGAGATGATAGCGATCGTCGAAGAGACGCCAGGAATTACGCCTCTACGGGCTTACCATCTTGCGCGGAGTGAGAACCCGGAGAAGGTGAAGAAGCTTGAGGAGAAGTATGCGCCGCCTAAGGCGCCTCTGGCACCTAAGCCATTCAGTATGTCTCCATATGGAAGCAACGAGCCAGATGCACCAAAGCCACATGCCAATAAGGAAGCAGCGTTTAAGGCAGCGCTCGCGAAGGTCAATGCCAAATGGCCCGGCGTCCTAACCGGGCAAAGTTAGAAAGGAGTAGACTAGCGTGGTAAGCACAATCAGTCTTGCACTTGATGATCTTTATACAACGACATGGCAGGAACGCCTTCCCGGTGTGTCCGATAACATCTTCAATGCGGCACCATTCTGGTTCTGGTTGAAGGATAAGGGGAAGCTGAAAAGTGTACGCGGCGGGCGGATTATCGAAGAAAACCTTGCCTACGCGCCGAATAGTACGATCGTGTGGCTCACCCGTGGCGGCTCAGTCGCTATGCAGGATTATAAGTTCCTGCAAGTTGCACAGTTTAACTGGCGATACCTGGCCGCGAATATCCTCCGGTTCGGCGTCGACGATCAGCAGAACTCGGGAAGTAACCGCATCCTCGATTGGGTTAGCGAGAAACTGGACAATACGGAAGACAGCCTGATCACAAACCTGGAAACGGCCTTAGCGGGCGGTTCCGGCGCCGCCTCTAATCAGATCGATGGCCTTCAGTTCCTAGTTCCAGACACTGCTAACGTTGCTAGCGCCTCATTCAATGCCGGAGGCATTGATCCTAGCGTGAACACTTGGTGGCAAAATCAGGCCATCACAATGGCTGGCCTTAGCTTTGCCGTGAATGGTATACCGGTCATGCGGACGCTTTTGCACAATTGCATGAACAACCGCAAGATGGATGCGCCGGATATCATCCTAAATGACCAGAGCACCTATGAGTTTTACGAAGACGCAGTCCTCCCGTACTATCGGATCGGGAACAACAAGCTAGCGGACGCCGGGTTCGATAGCCAGAGCTTTAAGGGTATCCCGATGGTATGGAGCCCGTCGATCACGCAGCGGCAGTATTTTTTGAATACTCGGTTCCTCAAGTTCATCTACGATCCTGGCCGGTATTTCGAAATGACAAGCTGGAAGGAGATCCCACAGCAGGTCGAAGATCGGGCGGCGCAGATCTCGCTTGCGTGTTCGTTTACGACGAACCGGCGGCGCGTGATGGGCGTCATGGACACGATCAACACACCGTAAGGAGGTAGGCTATGGCAGCTACGGTTAGTAAAGGGTTCCTTCAAAGCTTCAAAGCGGCCCTGACAGATATTGACACTGTGGCAATGGAGCCGTTAGGAGCCATTCGGAACACAGACAATGCGGTCTATAAGTACGTTAAGTTTAGCGGGACCACGGCGCATGTCGTAGGCGACCCGGTTGGTTATGTCTTAACTGATCTTAGTGGGCAGACAGTCGACGGAGCGTCTGGCACGATCGGCGCCGGCGTCGTGGTAGCACCTGTGATCGCATCCGGAACCGTACAGTTTGGTTGGATACAAATTGGAGGTGTCTGCACCGTCAATAACGTCACCGCGGCCTCAGCTGGTCTTGAGTTAAAGATGGCGGCGACGAAGACGCTGGTCGCGAAGGCAGCAGCAACCGATCCGGCCTTAGGGATCAACCTGACGATCCTAGCTGGGGCGTCCGGTCCCGTCTTTCTCATTGCTCCATACTAAGGAGCGTAGCTCGTGGCGGATACAATCACAGTCACGCTCGATCAGCGGACGCCTATGCGGATGGCTAGCGCGCCGTTCGGGCTTATCTCCGGCGTCTGCAACCTTTCGGCTTATACTGCAGCGAAGGTGCCACTAACTGGCATTACTGGCCTCTTCAACCAGAACGCCACCGTTCGTGTTGTCGCCGATGGCGTCTCTAGCCTCGGTTATCACGTACGTTGGAGCCCGGCTGATAAGGCGTTTCGGGCGTATCAGAGCCTAACGGCGGCGGCGGACACACAAGTAGCCGATGCAACCAATGTCGGCGTCTTTGGCTTTCATGCATTTGGACAACTGGGATGAACGAAGACGAAGTTTGGGATAGCGCTCTCGATGCAGTGACTGCGTCACTGGGAGATATCGAAAGCAGCGTACATGGTGTTATGCCGACGGCCTCTTGGCTGGAGGTAGTTCGTATGCGTATCAGCGCATTGCGCAAGCAGCCGGAGGTAGATATGACAGGTGAGTTGCTGGATAGAGTAGCGGCGGTTGAAGCAGAACTCGTATTGCTAAAACAAGCAATGCTTGATATGCATAACGCTATCGTCGATGCGACTTCACACAAGAATATGCAAGCGAACGTCGCTGAGCTGGGGCCCAAGCCGACACCGGAGGCGTAGCCAAAGGTGGGTATTCTGACGCTGAATGATATGCTGACCGAAATTCGGTCAGGTCTGGGTAATCGTAACGACGCTGGTGTGAGTACGGTAGCGCTTACCAATGCGATTAACCTTGCACAACAGCGTATCTCGCGTAAATGGCTATGGAAAGACTTGAAGCAGCTTTTCCTCGCGCAAATGAGCTTCACAGGTAATCCAGCCGTTGACAAGTATCTGTCGGTACCGACTGGCACGAAGACGATACATAGCTTCGTGCTACTCGACACAAGCGCTGGCATAGCTAGTCTTGGCCAGAGCCAAAAGGTCATTCAAGTACCTTGGCGGTGGTTTGATAACGCTTATCCGAGCCCGGAGTGGCTTGTGCCTGGGTGGCCCTCACGTTACGCATGGTGGGGACAGTTCATCGTCATGGTTCCGCCGCCGTTTCAACAGTTCACAGCGCAGCTTCGTTGCACAGTCGCGCCTATACCATTTGTATCAGCAAACCTAGGTCAGACGAGCGTCTTTCAGGAGAAAGATGATATTCTCATTAATTGGACGCTGGGATACAAATGGCGAAGCTATGGGCGGCTTGATCGAGCTACGTATCACGAAAACCTAGTTGATGGCCTAGTCAATGAAGCCATCGAGCATGACGATAGTCAGCCCGACCTTGAGATTAGCCATGATATCGGTCAGGTGCCACCGATAGCAAATACGCCGTACTGGTCTAACCCGTTCATTGCACAGCAGCCCTGATGGTAACAAAGCCGCCGCCTCCGCCAGTCATTACACTAGCCGTACCAGTGCTGGGCTGGTATAGTGTCCAGTCTGGCGGGTTGCAGACAAGCCAATTCCTGAGCATTCCTAATGCGAGCTACCTTAGCTCCCCAGATGGCATGAATGATGGTCTTGTAGGTGTGGCCGACGGGGCCCTTGCACATCTAGCCGGCATTGCGGCCACGATGGACGGCGGCCAAAACCTCATTATGTGGGATGCTGATGCGTTAGATGTGCCAGATGGTGTTACTATTTGGAACCCGTATCCGTCACTTGGAACGCCAGGACGGTGGATCGCGCAGATACAGCCGCGCGCGAATGTGAGCCTAATAGTCGCGACTGGAGCGATTATTCAACTATCTCCGGCTACTGAGCTGGTTTCCGTGCGAAAACAGACGCCTAGTCCGACGACGATACTACTCCCGACTATGGTGAATGCAAATCTGGGCCAGACTGTGGAAATAGCAGACGTTAATGGCGTGTCCGCCGCTTTTCCGATAACAGTGACAAACACGGATGGAGCGCTTATCGGTCCGATAACGCTAGCGTCAAACGTTGATGTGATCAATGCTAATGGTGCAACGCATAGCTACACGCCGGATGGCGTTGGCTGGGTTAGAGGATGAGTAAAATGACTGATATGAAAGGTATGGGACGCGGCACCGCAGGTGGTCACTATCCCGAGGAGCATCTGTATAAGAAGGCGCCGAAACGCCCGCGCGGAGCGCAGGGCATGACACAGACGCGTGGTTCACGCGTTCAGCCGAATGTATCGCACCCGCCTAAAGCGGGAAAGAAGGTACATGGAAAGGCCCTCGTGATGGCCCTAAAGGGGGTGGCAAATAGGAAGCATGCGCATGATGGAAGCAAATAGGCGTAGCCTATGAGCTTCACCTTCTTCGAGACGTGGGACACAGCATATGAGGGTGAGCCAGCTGATAATGAGAATATCAACCTCGGCGCCGGCCGGATACGCGCGCTCAAAACAGACATCCATCAACGGCTGGTAATTGACCACTCGTGGAACGGCGACGGTAATGACGGGAAGCATAGCCAGGTTACGCTTCGGCCGGCGCCAGATGGTGCCAAGATACTCGACGCCGGGGATGGCATGCTATTTGCGAATAAGCATGCTGGCACAGGTAGGGCGGAGCTTTGGTATCAAGATGACGCGCAGAACCTCATTCAGATTACGAACAACGGCGCGATCAATGTACAGTTCTTTCCATCTGGTACGGTGTTACCATTCATCCAGGCAGCTGCCCCAACTGGATGGGTACAAATTGTCGGCTTAAATGATCAAGTGCTCCGCACAACAAACGGCGCGGGTGCAGGTGGTGGTGGTTCATGGACGATTAGTGGCCTCTCGGCCGCTACGTCAGTAGCCGGTCATGCGCTGAACCAAGGTGAAATACCCAGTCATACACACAACGTGAGTGCGGTTACTTCTACCGGAGGTACTGTTGGGTTTAACTCTGGTAACTCCATTTTCCTCGGCCAGTTTGCTATAACCAGTGATGGGGGAACGGGTGGAAATGCTGCACACACTCATGGCGCCAACACTAGTGTATCTGCTGATGGAACTTGGCGACCCGCGTATGTCAACACTATCGTGTGTAGTAAACAATGACAGCATGGGATTGTGCCAAATGCCCACGGCATGCCAGGATAGCTGAAGGCGGGTGTCCGGCATGGTGGGAGACTGTGCAGACGAATATAGAAAGTGGGGCGGTTACTGTCTGGAAGGAATGTGCCTGGATACAGATGCCGGTGTACTTAATCGAAGTCATTAAGGCGAGTAATCGTCCAGCGGCGGCGGTGGAAAGTACACGGAACGAGATCGCAGAAGGCTTCGGCCGACTTGTGGAGGTAATGCGTGAAGCTCCCCATCAGCTTTCCAAACCTCGTGATCAACGACGCGAACGTCCAGACCCTTCAACGCGTATTCCAGGACCTTACGAGAAGCCTACAAGAGATCGCGGGTGCTAATAATTTCCCGGATCAGGGAGCCACAGGCTCTCGGCCGAAGGCTCAGCTAACCATTGGTCAGACGTACTTCGACACGACGCTTGGGAAGCCCGTTTGGTGGCGTGGAAGCGTTTGGGTTGACGCCACAGGAACGCCCGCTTAATGGCCCAGAGCCTTCCCGGCCCGCTTGACCCAACGCTGCCGCAAGACTATGAGCGAGAGCGCTTAAACGCGTTCGATGCCGGCGTCAACTATGCGGTGGAGCCGTCAAACCTACCAACTAACTCGCTTAGTGAGGCTGAGAACCTTTATTGGTTTGATGGACAGATCTTGGTGGATACGGGCTACGGCCCCTTTGGTCCACCGGTCGCCGGCCAGCCACAGCTGGCCTATCAGGTTTACTATCCCGACGGGACGAGTGAGCTTTTACTTGTCACAACAGCGTCTGTTTATCGGCTTCTGGGCGGCAATACGCCGCAGTGGCAATACGTCCACTACAGTGGACCGAGCACAATTACGACTGCGATCGCTGCAAGCGGTCAGGCCGTTATTGTCGTTAGTAATCCCGCAGGGATTGTCGCTGGTACTGCCCTCAAAGTCCCGTTAAGCAACGGTATCCTAACCCCGTTCGTAGTCCTAAGCGTAGCCGGGCCTACCGTTACACTCACGACAAACATACCGGCGCCGGGTATTAATGCCAACGCGGGCGTCTCCGTCGTCAATGTGATACCTACATTAACCATAGCGGCAGCAGCCGGGGCAACATCGCTAACGCTAAGCTCAATACAGGGTATAGCTATCGGATCTAAGCTCGGTCTTGCACTAAGTAATGGACAACAGTGGCAGTTCATAGTTGGTGGTATAGCCGGGTCGGTGGTCACAGCAACAACGGCTTGTCCTGCGCCAGGCGCCAACTTGGGCGCTCAAGTCGTAATTGCGCCGGCCCTTGCCGGAAACCTAAACGTTCAGGTGTCTGCGGTTGTATTTCCGGCGATCGGGTGGGTGATCATTTCAAACGGTGAGGACCCGATCTCTTACTACTTCCAGGGCGTGCTGGCGACACTGCCAGGGTTGCCTAATGGCACAACGTGTCGTGCCATGAACGTTTTCCATGAGCAGCTCATTCTCCTTAATACGACAGAGAATGGTATGGACTTGCCGCAGCAGGTCCGGGCGAGTGATCAGGGCGATCCGACTGGATGGACGCCGGGTCAGAACGGTATAGCCGCGATTTATCCGCTCGTAGATACTGAGGATTTTATCCTCGCCGCCAATTTACTTGGCCCGTGGATGATTATCTATCGTGAAACCACGATTATGCGCTGTACGTATCTGGGCCTGCCTAACCAAACGTTATTCTTCGAATATATGATCTATGGTGAGGGAATTCAGAGCCAGGGGAGCGTAGCAGAGCTGGGTGAGACGCATTTCATCGTCGGTACGCAGAATATCTATACCTATGATGGAGGCTACGCCCTTGTTCCCGTTGGGAACAATGTCTTCGCACGCCTACTTAGTGCTAAAGGAGAGTTAAACGCGCAGGCGAAGCAGACCATCTTCACGCAGTATGTAGGGGAGAACGATGAAGTCCTTTTATTCTACCCAGCAGGGACTCAAACGCTGCCGGGTAGCGTTTTACGATGCAGCTTGGAAAAGAACGCTTGGTATCATCGAACCTTCCCCGACACGTTCGTCAGTGCAGGTTACTTCCTACCGCTTCTAACAACTACGTGGGCAAGTGCTGTTGGCACTTGGGCACAGAATACCACTGCCTGGGACAGTCGGGTGTTTTTGCTCAATGCGCCGGTCTTGATCCTGTGCGCGCCCGCTAAGCAGAGCACCTTCGTATATGACTACACGACAAAGACGGACAATGGTGCGGTCATTCCATGGTCAATGGCAATGAAGGACATGGGGCGTGGCGATGCGATCGAGCGGTGGGATAGCATCTTATTCTATGGCCAGGGGAACGGTATTACTGTTCAGTTTGCCCTTGACCCTCCGTTTGATACGGACCCGAGCGCGCCAGTGACGGTATATACGACTATGACGGATGCGAATGGGTTGCCAATGACATTGAACTTCGGCGCCGGCCTAAGCCGTCAGCGGCTTACCTTCGACAACGCATCGACGTATATTCGTATTCGTCTGAGCGGTGCAGATCCAAGCTTTAGTTTAGTCTATGCGGAGATGTGGTCAAGCTTTGAGAGTGAATATTAGGTATGACATATAACATTAGCGAGCGTTATGACATGCAGGCCATGTGTCAGTTCATGGCGCGGCCAGAGATCTATTGGGCGACGCATGACCGACTATTTCCCCAGCCGGAACAAGTAGATTTCACGCAGGAGCTATATCATCCTCAGACGGCAACATTCGCTGCGACCTTTCGTGGCCAGATCATCGGCTATGTTCAGTTCATGCGCCGGACAAGCATAGGAGCAGAGATGCATCTAGCGTTTCGTGAAGGTTTCCGAGGGAAGATAGCAAAAGCAATGACACTCTTCGCGCTGTCGCAGATATTCCAACGAAGGATGCTGAAGGTATGGGCAGGTGTTCCGTCGGACAACCGACTGGCGCTTCTTGCAGCCAGACATATCGGCATGAAACAGGAAGGCACGTTAACACGCGCAATCGTGACCAATGAAGGTCTTCGAGATCTTCATATCTTTGCGATCTCCAAAGACGCACTATTTGGCCATAAGTCTGGAAATGGAGTTGCCTCATGATAAACGATGAATTGAAAGAGCATCGGCGACGGATGAAGATGGAAAGACTACTGGCTGCTTTAGAGGCTCATATAGTCCTAGACGATCAGGAGGAGAGGTCTGTGACTTTACACTTCAGCACTCGTGAGGAGGCAGTGGAATTCGTTAATTCGATCATTGGGGTTGTTGACTAATGACGGGTTCGGCGCCGAGTGTTAAGTCAACGACACAGTCAACGGTTGACCCGACGCAGCAGGCCCTGCTGGATAGTCTAGGTGGAATGCTGGGTGGAAGCCAGGGCGCAGGCAGTGCGTATAACTTTGGGCAGCTACAGCCGAGCCTAACAGGGCAGTACGGCGCGCCAATGAGCCAGCTCCAGCAAACGTCCTTGACTGGGATTGAGAACCTAGTTAATGGCTACACTGGAGGTCCGGCCTCTGCCCAGCCAGGTAATGCACAAGCATTCAGTACGGCGCTCAACACGGCTCAAGGAATTCAACAGCATCCGCCGGTGAGCATGATTGATCCGACAGCGGCTTATCAGCAGGGGGTCGTTCAGCCGCTCACACAAGACTTTAACCAGCAGGTCATACCGTCGATTAATGCAAACTATGGAAGGAGTGCAGGTGGTGGATTTAGTAGCGATAGCCTTAGCGCAAGAAATCAAGCTGGTACTAACCTTGCGCGAACGTTGGCACAGCAGGGTAGCCAGTTTACCTTGGCCGCTGATCAAGCAAATCAGGGCGCGCAAGCTACGAATGCTCAACTTGCGCTTGGAGCAGCTACAGCAACGCCTGGACTTGCGGCTGCGCCGCTAGGTTTAGACACGGCGCAAGAGAGCCTACTCGGCGGCGGGCTCCAAGCCGGCGCCGTCCCACAGGCGACAGAACAGACACAGCTTACGGGCCAGTATAACGACTTTCAAAGCATCCTCAATCAGATCCAACAGAAGATCGCGGATGCGCTTGGCCTAAGCACGGCGAGTACGCAGCAGACACAAACGGTGGTTAACCCGGGAAGTACTGGCTTCTTGCCTAGCCTCTTCGCGGCGATCGCTGGTGGCGCTAGCCGAGGGCTCACTACTCCTGGTGGTGGTATTGCTAACACGCCATTGGGGAGCATATTCTAATGTCTGTCGTCTACCTTCCGGAGGATAAGCGATGGACAATGGTCGGAGAGGGCCTTGGCTCTCTCGTGGGCGCGTTCGTTAGCCGGAAGCTGAATGACAGCAATAATCAACGCGTGATGAAAGGAATACATGATATTGAGGCGGATGATAGTATTATTCCTCAAGATAAGCCGTATCTGATAGGCCAACGGTATGGCGATCATGGCCTTGCCATGCGGCAAGCTATCCTTAAACAAGCACAATCGGGGATTGCTACAGCACATACCCAAGCAGAGACCGATCTTGCCCGATCACGGAATGTTCAAGTTCAGCAGCAGACGCAGACGCAGGCGCAGATGGCGCCGCTTCAGCAGCAAGAGCTTCAGGGCAAGGTAGCGGCGCAGCCGCTTCAACGAGAGAACCTTGCAGGCGAGATTACTGCGCGGGGAATGAAGACACCGCTAGAAGCTCATAACCTTGAACTAACTGGGCAGAAGACAGCTCAAGAGTTGCAGGATGAGCAAGGCCGAAGAGATGCGCTAGCGCGTACACTTGCGACGAATAAGCCCCCAGAGGGAATGGATCCGGCGCAGTGGTATGCTATTCAGCTTGAAGGAGCGTTGGGCGGGCCTAAGGCGGCGGCGAGTGGTATTGCGGCAACAACGAAGGCACAAACCGCCGCGGAGGAAGTCGGGCCAAGGGAAACGGCAAGGATTGCGGCCCAGGATAAAGCTAAAGCTGGGACAAAGCCGCTGGAAAATGTAGATCGACAACAGGTGGCGAATGCTGCGTCGCTGACTGAAGATATGGGAACTGTTCTAAAGTCTATTGAAAATGATCCGAAAGCGCAAGGTGGCATTAGCGGATACTTCAAGCAGCTTCTAACATCTCATGGTTATGGAACTGATCCGGCGTTTACTGCGCTCGTCGCGGCGGCGCACCAGCAGGTACAGACTTCCGCGACTAGCGGCAGTGGCTTCACAGGTAAGACACGGGTGGATCTGGCAAAGGACGTCTCTCCCACAGTCATCAAGGATAAGATCCAGCAAATTATGGATGTTAATCAGTACATCCATAATCAAACCGCTCGGATGGAAAGTATACGCGCAGAGTACGCGAAAGATCCACAGAGGAACCTAGAAGCAATCGATAGTAGTATAGCAGGGTTAAAGAAGATCACAGATACGACGGACACGCTTTGGTACACCAAAGATGGAAAGGCTATCTTCTATAAGGGACAGCAAATCAATCCGAAGACGTTTGAGCCGGTGAAGGGTGGATCGAAGGAGCTAAGCGGTGAGCAGTCAGTTGATGTGGGGAATGGCAATACGGCAAAGGGGCAGCAGCTTAATGACTTTGCTCGCATGTTCGGTGTGACACCGGAGCAAGCTGTGGCAGTAACGAAGGCACTACAGGGACCGGAACACGGTACGTTGAAGCAGACCGTTGAGAAAGTTACTGGCGTGAAGCGGCCAGACTTGGAAGGCCGGTAACGTGGCTGAAATAGACCTAAACGCACTATGGACGCCAGACGCGGGAAATATCGATCTTAAGAAGCGTCCAGTGGTTAACAACCCGGATGGCTCATACAGCACTGTCCGGTCGATGTCTTTTAATGAGGATGGAAAAGAAGTTCTCATTCCGACTGTCGCGGCTGATGGCAGCCGTATTCTGTCTGAAAAAGAAGCTATAGATCAATATCATCAATCTGGTCAGCATTTAGGGAAATTTGGGTCGCCAGAGCAAGCTACGGCGTATGCGAAACAATTACACGAGCAACAAGCGAAGGATTATGGCCCGCAAGCGCGAGAGACGCCGAAGGCGCCGCCTGTACAGGAACAGAAGCGCCGGATTGGCGGGAAGGAGGACCTTGGACTTGTCTCTGCCGGTGTGCAATGGGTTGAGAGCCACGGTAACCCGTTAGCCGTTGGGCCGGAGACTAAGTCTGGGCGGGCCTATGGCCTTATGGGACTGCAGGAAGCTACAGCTAGGGAGATGGGAGCGAAGGACGATGCGTATAAGACTGATGGGAATATCAGTCGGGAGCTGGGAGAGAAACGGCTCTCGCAGCTGCATGAGAAATATGGAAATTGGGAGGATGCGCTCGGTGGATATGTTGCTGGGCCGGCGAAGATCGATGATTGGATAGCGAAGGGCAGGCCAGACGATGAGTTAGCGAAACAAGTACACAAGTATATCGATGGTGTACTTGGACATTCGAACCTGGATAGTCCGGGCCGGCGCTTTGTGGCGTCAAAGGGAGCGCTGACGAATTCAGACCTTCATGACATATGGAGCACATTTAAGCATCCGAGTGATGGTTCGCCTGGGCCGCAGGGGACGCCGGCCAGTGTGCCTGATCCTTCTACACCATATGGCGAAGCCCCGGAGGATGAAGAAGGCTTCATGGGAGCCTATAATGCGTTCGCAGCGGGTGCGGCGAAGGAGCTGTTAAATGTTCCGTTCGGCGCCGCTCAGGCTGTGCTTGAGCAAGTCGCGCCGGAGCAGGCGCAGAAGATGACGGACTGGAAGAATAAGCTTGATGAGCGGTATGCTGGTGCGGCCGACGCTCACCCGTACGTCGGCTTCGCCGGTCAAGTATTTGGCATGACAGCCGGGATTATGGGAGCAGGCGGGCTTGTCACAGCTGGAGCGAAGGCTCTTATCCCACAGGTGGGAGCGCTTGCTGCCAAGGTTCCACTAATCGCCCGTGGCGCGGCTGGTGGCGCAGCGGCTAGTGGTCTTCAATTCAATCCAAATGCCGACCCAAACGATCGACTGTGGGAAGCGCCAATAGGCGCTCTCTTTGGCGGAGCACTTGGTCTCCCCTTCGCCAAGGCTGCGGCGTGGACGCTACGGCATATCGTAGATGAAGGGGCGCAGAAGACCTTTATAAAGGAGCTGGCCGACGCCGCACAAAACCTTGGCCCGAATGTAAGCAAGGTCAAGGATGCGGTCCTTGACACGCTTGGCAAGCAAGATGCGGAGATGCGGGCGAGCGTGGAGAAGGCACAGCTGCTATCGCAACAGCTTGCGGCGCAAGCTCGGCAGGCGGTGGAAGAAGAGAAGGGGACGCCGGCGATCCATGGGATTTCTGAGCAGGCACTAAAGATAATGGGGGTGCATGCTGAGGAAGCCCGAAGGGACGCCGCTAAGGTTGCTGATGATAAGTTTCAGAAGGCAATGACTGAGTGGCGGGATAAGATTAAGGCTAAAGCGGGGACTAATGCTGGTCCGACACTTATCCAGGCTCATATGAACCGGGCGATCGCCAAGGGTGACAAGCCGCCAGTGGCGCCGGCGCCGTATGTCGAGCGTCCAATCACTGGAGCTAACTATGCTAAAGGTATACAATACTTACAAACCGTCCACCGACAGGCCGGTGACGCGGCCAAAAAAGGAGCTATCCGACGTCTTATACGAGGAATGGAAGGTGAAGCTGGGGCAGCAGTTCGCGACGCTGGTGGAAAGTTTACCCCTGTTGGACCTCTTAGAGGTGCATTCGGTGCTGTCAAACGTGGCATGCAGGAACGATTTGGAAGCGACTGGCAAACAGCTCGAGGAGCTGCTGAGTTCAGTCAGGCGCACTTCTACGGATGGTTGAAGGATGTTATTAAAAGGGGAGACTATGAGGAAATCGAAGGTTTAAAGAGGATTGTCTCTGGGCCGGAGGCCCAGAAGGCTATTACAAATGATGTCATGCATCAGATGCTCATGGAGGCTGGGCCGAATGCTAAGGGACCGCTGTTTGATCCAACGAAGATACACCAATATATCCTCGACCACGGAGCGGCGCTCCGGCACCTGCTAACGCGAGACGAATACGCCAAGCTCGAAGGCTTCGCGAAGATAAGCCAAAGGCTTACCGAGGACGGCCTTACCGGCCGGGTGGCAAGCCATGCACATGGCCGTATCTTTGGCTGGAGCGGTTATCTTGGCATTGTAGGGCTAGAGCGCATAATTACTGGACATGTTACTGAAGGCGCTACGCTTGCCGCAAGTGGCTTCATAGCTCATAGCCTTTATAATTTCGGCAGCCGAATATTTAAGATGCAGAACGTTGAGCCATTGCTTCGGCGGGCAGCGAAGCTGCGGCCGGACAGTCGCGAGTTGGACGAGCAAACGGCTAAGATCATGCGACAATACGCTTTGAGGTTCAATGTAACCGGACGAGTTGTGGGGGGAGCAGTGTCAGATCCAGAGAGCTACGTTAAGATGCTTCAGTGACCGCTCAGTTTGCATATTGGCCTGTAGGGCCGGCTGCGGTTCCTGCCGCATTTGCCGCGCCGTGGAATGTCTTCGCGACTGCTCCGCAGCCATTGCATCTAAGCATAGCCGAAGGCGCGAGCCTTGTGCTTACCTTCGGCGCCGAAGGCGTGAACACACAGTATGTATGGAATACAGCTTACGTATCTACAAACGGGCAGACATGGACAGCGCTTACGCTGACTGGCGGCACGCAGGTCAATGGTTGGTTTCAGAACCACGCGCAGGCTACATTGCCATTGAATACAGCGCAGTATGGTGCTGTAGGAACCCCAGGCGTGTGGACATATGTAGCGTATTTGCTTCTTTCCGCCCAGCCGACCGGGATGCGGAATTCTGTGGGACCAATACTCCCACTTAAGTGGAGTATACAAGCATTCAGTCGTGACCCGCTCCCGATCGTAACGGTTAATCCGGCGATGCCAAATATACCCGATACGACGCCAGCCGGAACGGTTGTGGCGACCGTCTCGGTCGTCATGGATGACGGCACGCCTTGGACTGGAAGTCTGACGCTTAGCAACAATCCAAGTTCGATCTTTGCCCTTTCGGGCAACAACATTATCGTCAATCCAAGCGGGCCTGGTGTTGGGCCTAATGCGCAGACACTAGTTGACACTATTCAGGTGATAGCGACACAATGAAAGCTCTACTAGCTCTATTCCTGATCGGCGCCGCCTATGCTGCCTTCCCGCCCGGGACTGGCAGTGTCTCTGTACCAATCACTGTGACACATCGGGCATTGACGCTTAATGTAACGCCGGCTCAGCCGACTATACCGTCATCCGATGGCACTAGCGGCAATGTCACGGCATTACAGGGCGTGTGGAGTGACGGGTCGGCGTTTACGGGAGCCTATATCTTCGTCTCGCCGAACTACGACGCCGATACTTACTCGGTCAGCGGTAGCAATTTGGTCCTTGCGTCGAACGGCCGCGGCGTTGGAAACGCGGGCGGCACCACTGAGCACGTTACAATGGAAGCGGTTCAGCTCGACCCGACTGCAGATTTGGTTATGTCGTCAGCTCCGAATGGAGCACCCTTGGCGACAAGCAACGGGGTGTGGTCATGGGGTCCGATCGTTGGCAGTCGGACGCTCGGGTCTATCTGCAATACATCTGACTACGTCGTTTACCTGAACGGTGCGTTTCAAGGCTGTGCCATCCTGATGGAAGTCGCACATGGTGGGCAGCTGTATGTTAAGAATACCGGCGCCGTGTGGTTTGTGTGGAACGGAAGCGGGTTTGCAACAAGTGCTGCACCATGAGACACTTATACATCATTGCGATGCTTATAGCGTCGAGTGGAGCGGCGTATGCGCTGATGGGGACGAGTTCTCCGGTTGACATTCCGGTCACTATCTCAACCGGCGCAGCGCTTCCCCAAACGCTAATTCCAGTGGTTCAGCCAGCTGGCAACCTCTTCCAGTTCCTCGCCGGAGCTGGGTCTGCCAACACGCCGGTGGGTAAAATCGCGGCGACGATCTTTCCGCTTGTGCCTGCCTTTACTGGAAGCTGGGCGATCACTGGGGGTACCGACGCTAGCAAGTTTGCGATCAACTCTGCTACCGGCGCCGTCACGGTTGGTAGCACTGACGTCCCTGCAGGCAACTATACGATCGTAGTCACACTTACTCAGTCGGGCGTGATTGGCTCACCGGCTAGTACGACAATGGCCATCCAGGGTGTAGACCCAGCGGATACCACGACACTGTTCCTGACGGTGGACAATTATAACCCGGCGCCGGGGTCAGTAGTCAACGTTACGGTCAGGAATACGCCTAATACAATGGGCACTGATTATGTTCAGATCGGTAACGCGCGAGGCGCTTATAGTAATGGGAATGTCCAGGGTCTCGATTACCAGTGGGTCAGTGGGACCATGCCTGCCATTGGCGTGCATAACGGGACCGTGGCCTTGACGGTTCCGGCACCGCCGAGTGATAACTACCAATTTCTACAAGTCGTCCTTGTGCCGAATAATCAAGGTGGGTCGAAGGCGACAGCGGTTACTCCGACAGTCATCACGCCGGCGACGCTATCTCCCGTCGTGCCGACAGCTATGAATACGCTCACCGAACCATTCACCCCAAATCAGACCATAACCGTTTGCCCTTCCGGGTGTCAGTACACTGAGCTGAGCCTCGCCCTAATCGGGCTCAGTAATGCCAATATCAATGGTATCACTGACAATACGCTAATCACTATACAAGCCGGGGCCTATTATGACTGCTCTCAGTTTGGAAACGCTAGCCCGTTCAACGCGCCGACTAGCGATCGTATATGGCATCTCCCACAGCATCTGTGGATCAAAGGGGTAGGTGGTAACTTTGCCCACTTCATGGGCGGCTCAACCCTTCTGTGCAATGGCAAAGGGACGTTCGTCTACTGGGGCGGCGCTACTGATGTCGGAATATTCGACAACCTCGAATGCTCTGACTGGGCCACAAATGGCCCTACTGCCTGCTTCTACCTAGCCAGTGGTAATGCCGTGATGCGGAATGACTATCTCCACGACGGCGAGGACTGCATCCTCAGCGGCAACTCGCAGCCGTTCGTGAACTATGTTGTGCAGAACTTACATTTCGCGAGATGCGGCGGGCCCAATGGGCCGCAGCATAACGCATACTTCGGTGACAATACCAATACACTGGATTGGAACCATACGTTTTCAGAGCAAGCGATGTTTGGGCACGGCGCGAAGTCGCGCGGCTTTGTAAACCACTTCACGTGTAACTTGTTCATAGGCTCGCAGGACCCTTACTATGTGGACAGTGAGGAGATCGACTGCCCGGAGGGGCGGGAGTGTCACATTGACAATAACACCATTGTCAAGGGCCCGGGATCGCCGCAGCAGAACCAAATAGGCTGGGCGATGGATGATGAGAATGGCGGCCCGCCGCAGACCTTGCCAGGGGGTGGGAACGCCATCTTCTCTCTTAATCTTAACAATAACATTGTAATTCAAGATGGTGAGTCTTCGCGGACACACTGGTTTGCTTACATTGGTCCCAATCTGAACCCTGCCCCGACGTTCTTTACCAATCCACCGAATGTGTGGAATACCAACATCTTTGTGGGAGGGCTTGCAGGGCAGTCTTATCCTTACTCCTCGTTTCACTTGACTACTGCTAGCGGTTACCCCGACCCGTCAGAGGTTACCGAGGTCGGGGATCAGCTATTCGCTACTCGGGCGGCGGCTGGGATCACGCAGACCTATCCGCCGCCGCCCGGCTGCACCGGCACAATTGGCAATATGGCGGTTCCATGATTATGAAACACTTGTTATTGGTATTCCTCCTCGTCTTAAGCGGCCCGGCTTACGCGTTGTCTGGCACGAGCCCTTCGGTTGACATCCCGGTTACCATCACGCAGTCCGTCGTCGGAGGGCTGCCAGCCCCGGCGCAGGCTGCCGGGTTCACGACACACGCGCTTAACACCGACTTCTCGCAACCGGCATATTCCAATATTGCAAACTGGGTCGATGGCTGCGGCGGGCCGACATCGGGCAATCACTGGGTTTATAGTTATTACGGTTTCCAGCAGGGTGCCCCGTGCGCCGACCTTATCATGGAAACAGATGCCTCGATTGGGAAGCAGGTTCTGCACTGGCAGGTTCACCCCGGAGACCCAGTATATGCCGGTGACACCTCTAGCACCGCGGCTCTCTGTCTTTGTTGGCCTGACCATTGTTTCCAAGGCAGCGCCACCAACTGGCTTGGACCCCAGATGTATATGGAGATTAATTTCCGGATAAGCGCCGCCTCATTTTCGCAAAACACTAACATTACCGGCACTATAGCCGGCGGCGATCTTGCCGCGACAAGTCAGCCCGGTAATTGGCTGGAGCCTGACTTCGCGGAGATATACGCTAATAATAACGACGGCACCGGCTGGATATACGGGGATGGGACTATAGAGTGGGTCAACTACCAGATTTCAAACGGCCTATTTACTAGTCCGCCCGCCAATCTACGTCTAGACATGACAGCGTACCATACTCTCGGTGTGCTGTTTACGAGCAATACGACAGATTTCGCGAAATGTTATTATGTAGATGGGAAGAAAATTGGCTGCTGGAGTTTCACGTTGACTAACCCAAGTGATCTCACAGTACTACATCAAATCTTTGTATGGAGTAATGGAGCTATAAATCAAGCCAATAATACTGATACATATATTCAGAGTATAAATATATGGATGTGTGCAAACTGGGCGACGCAAACCTGTGTGGGCACACTGGTAACTCAATGACCTTAGGGTTCCGCCTTTGAGCCGAGGGTACACCAAAGCCCATCGATGTCTTGCTCGCGGGTAAGGTATTGCATGCTGACGAGCTGGGACATGAAGTCGTTTGCAGAACGGAAGTCCATATAGCGGGCGAGGAAGCTTTGGGTGACGGAAGCGGGGAGGCGGGGGTTTGCTTTAAGGGCGAGGTGGAGGGGGCCCCAAGCGGCATTATTCACTCTGGCGGCGGCGCTTGCTGCCGCCGGAGCCATTCGCTCCCGCTCGCCAAAGATGTTCCGCATTTCTCCCTCGACTTCGTCCATTCGTGCGATGGCGTCAGTGATTTCAGGATAGTCAATAACCAGCTCTGAACGGCGAGCAGCGGCCAGCACAATAGCCAATTTAAAGCTATAGTCAAGCTTGCGAGCAAGAAAATAACTAAGCCAAGGGTTATGGTCAGGCTGTGAAGCAAGATTGATTTGGCGATCGACATGAGAGCTGTTCCATTGTTTAGCAAAAGCGCGAGCGTCCTGCGTGATTTCAAAGTTGCCTTGTAGTTTACTGATAGCAAGAAGATCAGTGCTGAGTGGGGCCAAACGCTCAGCTAGAAGCTTGGCCGTCTGGAATTCGTCGGGGAAGGTAACGATCCGCGCCGGACGCGAGGCGAAGATAAATATGATGCGAGAGCTAAGGCCCCATCCCCCAAACTGTGTTCGAATGTTATCTCGCATCCAGGTCGGGGTCGTAGCGGCCAGCATGTTGACAAAAGGGTTGATGATAGTAATGTCTCCCTGAGTAAGTGTAGTCTTAGAGAGGCTGATCCCATCTTCACAATCCCATAGTTTTGTGAGCATGTTAATCATGATCGGGTCTTCTGGGTTGATGAATGTGCCCCATTCGGTTATTGGGATGGTTAGGGCATTGGTTGTAACGTGCTTGCGGAATGCAAGCGGGCCATCGCCTATGGCGAAGCTGTCGATACTTTCTTCGAGCTGCTTGAGGAAGCCTTGCCACGTGGCCACATCGCTTCCAATAGAGACCCCAGGGATATCCCTAAGGAGACGCAAGCCAGTCTTAATAGCAGTGCCTTTTTTAACGATGCCTGGCTCTCCAACAAGAACAATGTAGAAGTTAGGGTACCATTTGAAGGTTCCTTGATCAATACATACCCTCCGTCGTAGAACCCCTGCGATTGTACTAACCGCCACCCAGAAGTGAAACTTTTCAGGGGCCTCACTATTCGGCGCGAGGACATTGATATATTCTTCTATCCAGTCGGGAAAGTGACGCTGAGTTCCTTGAGTTTGAACTCGTGAAGGAAGACCGGTTCCACGTCCGCCCAGCTTCGCTCGCTCGTCTTCAACGACGCGGAGATGATTAGTGGGTCGGGAAAAGGGATCGGAACCTTGGCCAACTCTAGCAGGCGCGGTACCGCCTCGTTCAGTTGGTTCGTTGGACACTGCATCACTAAGTTGTCATGATCCTGGAGGAGTAGCTCGATTGGAAGGTCCTCGTGTTCATGGGCATGGTCTACACGCAATAGGATCTTGTTGATCGTAATCGCGACGGTTGATTGTCCTATCCAGGCTAGAGCCTGGGGAAGAATGTAATCGAGACGATCGGTGTAAACACGGCGAAAGCCCCAGGGGTTTGCAATAGTTCGGCTGCTTTGGAGGGAGAATTCGACTTGCCTTTGCCAAGCGCGAACGCGTGGGTGGAGAGTGAACCACTTATTAAGCCAACGCTTTGCAACATAGCGGTCTCCTATATACTTATCTCCGATAGTCTTGTAGCTTGCGCCATAGTCGGCAGAGTGAACGCAGTTCTTGCGCCGACTGCGGGGGACGTGAGCGCATTCGCTCCAGAGGCCCGTTGCTGTTTCCATATAGAGGTCGGTGCCGGAGCGGAGCTGTCGCTTTAGCAACGTGTCATCACTGGCCCAGGCAACGACCTGAGCGTCAGCCGCACTTAGGTCAAGATCGAGAAGGGTCATTCCTGGGTCAGGAATGATTAGGCGCCGGAGGACTGGAAGTTGCATGTTATAGCTGCCATAGCTTTCGCCTAGCGCCCTCGTAGAAGATTTCTCGGCAGGCTAGCATATCGCTACGGGCGCTGTGGAGTTCCGTCAGCGGCGGATGGCCAAACATCCAAATATAGGCTTCGCCAAGCTTAGGCCGCTTACCGTTTGAACATACGTATGGGCTAAGCACTCTCATTGTGCAGAAGTTGGATTGAGGCCAGTGGAGTATATGACCGAATTGCTCTGCCTCGTAGGCGAGGATGCGCCGGTCATAGTCGATATTGTGACCGACTAGCTTGATATCATGGCCCGAGTTAAAGAGGGACGCGATTGAGCTTAACGCCTGCACGCACGGAACGCCGAAGTCTCGCGCGACTTGGGTGCTTATCCCGTGAATGGCTGTTGCCCCGGAGGGGATGTCGAATGTAGGTTGGATGAGATAGTGAAAGCGCCAGCCAGGCTCTCCGTTTAGGTCAAGTTGAGCGGCAATGCTAACCATCCGAGCGTCCGGCCCGACGCCGGTCGTTTCTGTGTCTAGAAAGAGATGTCCCCGCATATCTACCGATACCGTAGGCATACAGTGGCCTGCGTTTGTCATGGTGCTTGGCCCAGGTCGGATTGGTCGCCAGGCGGCAAAGCCGCCTTCGGCCCCGGTGTGACTGGGATGAAGCCGGGCCAGCTGTGAAGCAGTGGCAGCTGCTCTGCAGTTGGCACGAGGCAATACATTAGGGCGGCGCGTACCTCAACGTTGCCGAGAGGAGGGGGAGCAGGGAGCCAATCCTCCTGCGGAGGGGGCCCAGGGATACAGCCGAGTAGAACGCCATCGGCGCTCCGGACGCTAATCCAGTTGTCGCTGTTGCAGTGGAGGTAGTTCTCTGGGGAGATGGTCATGCTATCCTCGTATGGAAAAATGCCGACATGGGTAGAATTAGCTTATCGTAGTGTGGTAAGGGTGCTGGTGTTATCGGTGAACTCTCGTTCCAAGGCGTTGATACTGATCCTTTAGTTGGTAAGTGTATGGCTACCTTTCCATTACCTAAAAATTCTACCTCAACTGTAGCCATTATTTCTCCTTCAAACATAACCGTTACGGAGTTTCTCATCATTCGTTCACCTTGAGGATGTTCTGTAAGTTACAGCCTTCGCCTTGAGCGGTAGGGCCGGAGGCATAGCGGAAGGTTTCTGCGCCACATAGGCCGAGCGTGGTGCGGAGGCGATTGTCTTCCGACAAACGGCAGGTAAGTATGGATTTCGAACTGCCTGTCGCTTTGCCTCCAAGAACACTGAGTGTGCGATAATCGCTAATCCGCTGGATAAGAGGCTGAAGGAATGGTCTGACCATCCCCATCTTCGCCAGTGCCTCGTCATCACATGAGAGGGTACGAGCTTCCCCTCTACCGTTCCATTGGGGTGGACAACAAAGATCTTCATAGAAGAGCTTCCTCATTTGCGGGGCGGATTGTGGGTTGAAGGGGTGGCCGAGAATGTATTCTAGGCGGCGCTCGATATCGTGGAGTTGGGTGCGCGTGCTGCGGAGTTGCATGGAGCGCAGCTCCATATCGCATCGGAGACCGCGCCGCATCATTCGGAGGGTGGCAGGTCCAAGTTCGCGACATTGGAATGCATATTGATCAAGTAAGCCTGCTTCTCGCAAAATGGACAATAGAGCTGTGAGACACTCAAACGTCCGGGCACAGTCCTCGCAATTGTAGCGCCAATAGCTTTCTGCGTCTGTAATGGTAGGGTCCCACAAACGACCGTCGTCTTTCCAGTATCGGTATTGGGCGCAATACATACTGGCAATGAAGCTGAGGGCAAGACTTGATCCTTTCTTGGAGGCTTTCCCGGTGATGGGGTCGAGGCCGGCGCCGAGCATACCAGGAAATGCCACGTGCTGCGCGATCATTGTGTCATCCGTCCAATTGGGGCTAAAGCCCCAATCGGATTGGATGACTTGCATGTCGTAAAGGCCGTTGTGGAAGACTATTCTTCGTCCCCGAAGAACTCTTCGAATGGCGAATGTAACCAGCTCTTCGTCTCTGGCGCTTCGCCAGTAATTTCCGTCGGCGGAGCCGGGGTCGAGGAAGGGAATGCAGATGGCCCGTCCGGGTCCATCCGAAAAGCCAATACACGTAATATGTCCGCCAGTTGTTTCGATGTCGGAGACCAAAGGGGCGTCTCCGTTCCCTCGACAGAGATCCGCAAGATAGTCCAATGTATCGGATAGTGCTGGTCGGACTGTAAACTGCCATTCAGGCTCAGGTGTAGGATAGTCGGTTTCATGAAGCGCTCGCTTTAGGTCATGGACGACGACGGGTCGCCAGGGCCAGTCTCGGAGGACGGCGGCTGGGTGGAGGGTGCAGGCGATGGCAACTTGCTGATCCCCAGGGAGGAAACCCGGAGCCGAGTAGAGGCTACTTCCTCGCCACTTCGTGATGCCACTTCTACCTCCAATGGCCCAAAGCGGCGTTGCACCAAGGCAGAGCACAAGCCTAGGCTCGCTTGCTCGCACAGCATCTTGAAGCTGACGCGTTCCCTCGCGGATAATGGTGTTTGGCCAAAGATCGTGAACTGGAGGTAACCCAGACTTCCGTCCATCAGTGACGTTGAGGAACCAAGCTTCAATTTTGTTTCCAGGAGGTCGGGCGTTGACGACGTTGGTAAGGACGAGCCCGTGCTCTCGGAATATCCTATCTCGTAAAGCAACCGCGTTAGACCAGCTCTCACGTCCGTTAGCTGCGTTATATAAGTGTCGATTGATTTCTTTTGCTGTGCCGTCAGGCAGCCATCCTGCATCTTCAAGCTCCTCGTTGAGTTCAATGCCGGAGGCGCCTACGAAGGGCGCTCCAGCTTCTTCTTCCTGCGCGCCGTAGGCTTCTCCAACAATTAGGCAGCGGATAGACAAGGTATCCCTCCTGACGTAAGAGCGCTATGGCGCGAAAGATGTCGTGAGAGCGCAGTGCGCTCAGCGCTAGCGCCTCTTTGGCGTCGCCGCTACGCGCTTGACTTCGTTGTAAATGATCTCCGGATCATCTTCATCCGGGCGGTGGGCAATCTTGCCGAAGCACGTGGTGCCTTCGAGCATCGAAAGGCTCCACTCCTTTGAGTGGATGCCAGAAGCCTCGAGAAGCCGGCCGAGCTTGATATTCTTCGACGGGCCAACCTCAAGCATGCCACCTTGGTTTACTTCTAGGATGAAGCTATAGCGGCAGGTAGGCTGTTCGATGTTCATCTGTGCCGCAATACTCTCGTCCATGACGCGATAGGTCAGGTCAAGGGTGATGTATTGTTGACCGTCTTTCTTACCTGTGATCGTGCGGACGTCGACCTTGGAACAGAGCAACGGGAACTCGTCTGTTTCCGTCAGCGGGATAGGTGGAAGCTTTGTGTCAAGCTTCGCTTTGACTGTGGTCGCTAGAAGCGACCTGGGATCGAAGCCGGTGAAATCGGGCATAGTTAAGTCCTTTCTCTCTTGTAATATTCTAGTTCAGCCGCCTCTATTACGTTATATTCGTCTCCTATACGTTCAGCTAGGATTTGTATCATGCCGAACATCATTTTACAGGCTTCATGAGCGTCACTCATGTTGTCGATTAGGTCAAAACAGAACTTTCCGTCTAATCCCACACAGTGTGCGTAAGATCCTGCCATGTCATGTCTCCTTAAAGAGTTGACCAAAGTCAGGCGCGAGCTTGTCGCTCCAAGGGAGCCTGCGGGTCTTCGTCTCCATGCCGGGCTCGTTGTTAGACCAAGTGAAACTTGGTCTTGGTCCCTCGCTTCGCTTTGCGATCAGCACTTCGCTGAACATCTTCGTCAGCTTCGGCGCGAGCTTATTACCGATCGTATGGGCTGTCGTTAAGACCATTCCGGTCTCATGGATGACCTCTCGATCCGTATGTGCTAGAAGGATAACGCTACAGTTTTGAGACAAGCACCATTTCATGAGGACTTCGATAGCTTCCTGCGCAGCTTTGTATTCCGGCAGGCTTACGAAGGGCTTTGCCCCAACAAGGCACTGGAGGCAAAGGCTAGACAAACCGCTAAGACCGTCCATAGCCAAAGCGGTTGTGCTGTCCCAGTGCTCCACTCCACCAAGGCACTCGCCACACCGATCGCAAACGAACGAATTACACGTCTCAAAGACATCGAAGTATCCTGTGTATTTGCCGCGATTAGGGTCGCTGGTTTCGGCGAGGGCTTTAACGCCCATGACGTTCATTCTCTTGATGAACGACATGATTTCGCCTAGTGAGAGCGGTAGGGGCTTTACGTAGCGCCAGTGTAGGCCATCGGCGCAGCTAATGTCTCCAAGCACGTCTTCGATGCCTGGCTCCATGCTGATCACACGGACGCCGACGCCGCATTCAATCAAGGTTTGTAGGGATCTCGTCTTGCCTGTCCCAAGCGGGCCCATTAGTAATGTGTTCGTCTTCATTCTTCTGCGCCTCCTCTACACTAACGGTTATTGGGTAGTCCCCGAAGACAGAGAAGGAGATTTCTCTCCCCCCTGGGCCTTTGAAGTGAATAACCCTGGTGTACCACGCTCCTCCGGTACCAGCCACAGCATCGTGTGTAACCATTTTATCTATCACGATTGCTGAGCAGTCATGAATTGTAGGGCTAGACCAGTATGGCTTACTCATAGGTTCCACGCTTCAGGCCAGTCTTGACGGGTGTAGCTCTCCCGGGGCATCTCTGCATCCGGGATACACGGGACGGGCTCCGGCCGATAGTCCGGGCGGAGTAGGGAGTTGAGCTGGCTCGCCTCGGCGTCGGCTAGGGCGATTAGCGATACGCGAAGATCATGGTCAAGGGCTGTCCATTGACGTATGTGCATGTCATCACTCCTTCCTTGCTAAAGGGTCCCAGTGCTTGACGATGTATTCGTCCATCCATGCTTCTGGTGTGTTTGAAGAGCACAGGGGGACGAAGGCGCATGGGTGGCCGTAGGCGTGGCAAATGTCTTTATCTAAAGCGCGAGGGAAGGCAGCTCCTTCAGGATCGCTTAGTGTCCATTCTGGCATCTCGTGACTGAGTATGTCTTGATACTCGTACCAGCATTGTGTCATACGCTCTACATCAGCGATTAGTTGATGGAGCCACTGGTCGATTTGCCAGGGAGACCTGGGCTGTATGCTTTCGGCGAAGGTGATGTCACGTCCGAGAATACCAATGCCTCGGATAATAGCCCCTACGGGGCTAAGCCCGTATTGGCGAAGGCCCCAGCAGTAACCAGTTGGCTGGGCGTCTAGTGACCATTTATCCCGCCAGCGATCGCCGAGTTGGGAACTGGTCTTTTCATCGACTACCCAAACGGCTGAACCGATGGTCCCGACCATATCAAAGCGGCCAGAGTAGGTCAGCTGCTCGCCACTGACCGGGTGATAGCAGCCGGGAATGGGTACGGCGAAGCTTGTTTCAACTATAGGGCCGTCACCAAGGTTGAGCGGCCGGATGCGATCAGTGGCGAGCGGATACTCTACGAAGTAAGAAAAGAGAGCGTCAAGCAATGCTTGAGGTGTCTTATAGGCCGCAGGCGGCGGCACGTCTGGCATTTCGTAGTCGCCCCAGGCGCCGAGCGCCGCCCGCGCGCCGGTTAAGATTGAATATTCGCTGGCGCCATGCGCATGGTAAGTCTTCCGCGTTACCTCTAACCCTCTGGCGAAGCAGCCGCCGAAATGCAGGTGTAGGTTTAGCGTAGACTTAGGCGTCAGCCCTTGGCAGTGCCGCCTGAACCACTGATGCTCGCAGGCTTTGAAGTCGGAACGGATTGTATTGTCGATGACGGCTGGAAAGATGGCTTCTGGCATGGTGGCGTTCCTCTATAACAACCATGTTCTGGCGTATGACTAAAATGGCATTTGTCGCAGTAGAACTTTGGCCCTAATTCTATCATTATATGCCCTCCGAGTTAATCTTGTCATACACTTTCATAAGCGCACTAATGGCGTACCAATGGTTAATACGGCCTCTTGCATCAATGTATTCACTTCTTAGAGATTGTTTGTGTCTGTCTATGCCACATTGTACGATGTCAAGGCAACGCTGACGCTCTGTTTTCATACCCCTGGCCGCTTGAATAGCGTGTCAACGCTGATACTTGGAGCGGTAGCCCTGCTCTTCCTCTGGCCAGTGGCGGCACTGCGCCGGCCTGCGCGGGCGGCGAGGATAACTTGCCTCATCTCATCATCCGTCGGCTCAACGCCTTGTCGTATCTTTGCCTGGACTTGTGCCAGAAGCACTGCTGGGTCAGTGTCCGGTTCGGCTTCGGCCAAGGCTGAAGCCATTAGCATTGTTCGTAGGGCATCACTCATTGGTCTTTTCTCCTTGGTAAGCGGTTCGCTGCATCGAACTCCTCGGGATCGATCTCTACGGGCCCGGGCGTTTCCAATGCTGCTGACATGCAGTGCCGCATCTTCCGATGGCAACTGTTCTCTCGCATCACGTGTATGAGGTGTCGCATCTGTCGTCGGAATTCCCGTCTGGCCTCACTGCGTACGGACATTAGATCAGGCCCTTGTCCATTGCTAACCACTCTGGCATTGTCATAGTGCCGTCTTCGGTACTCCATTCACATAGCGACTTCGGGACCCACACATCGTCTTCGCCGCCGTGATCGATACGGAAGGCTTTCCCTGTCTCCCCAGTGATTGTACAAGCGATATCGATTAGCTTGTCTCTTCCCTCTCTAGCCATCGCCGCGTCCCACCCTGATGTTGCAATTAGGATGGTGGTTGCCGCGTCGCGCTCCTCCTAATTCGTGACAATTACACGGCGGCTTCGGATCTTTCCGTCCATCCGGCACGAGCTTGCCGTGCTCTGGCTCGTTGAATGTGTCGGCAACATATCTAAACATCTCAGACCTTGCATTTGTAAGGGTGGCGGGCCTTTCACCCGCCTGGGGGTTTTAGCCTAAAGTGATGTTTCCGTTGCCATTGCCGTTGCCATTGCTAGTTCCGCCGTTGCCGAGCCCGTCGCCGAAGCCGTTGAACATATCGACAAAGTCGGACCAGAAATCGGCACGGGCGCTGCTTGCGTTACTGATTGCTAACAACATAACGATAGCACTGATGGCAATAAGCCTATTCATGGTAAGTAAACTCCTACCCCAGAACCCCGAGGTGCGGGATGATCGGAGGGGTTCTCCGATTATTAGAAGCATGCCTCGCAAGCTGGCGCGTGGACAGTAAGCGTACGATACTCACGCGGAAGTCTTGGGCAGAATTGATGTGTGGCCTGGCCTTGTTCAATCAGCACACGCTGGTAATCTCGCTCTTGCCGCCTAACGTCGTCCATCGTTCGGCAGATTGAGACTTCGTTAAAGGCATACTCTGCTAGGATGGCATAGCCTGGGGCGCGGTAGCGCGCGCCGCAGTTCGTACAAAAGGTTTCGGTTGTCTGTAAGATGAGAGAGCGGGGGAGGGAGGTGCCAGACTTGCCTCCCTCCCCCTCGCCAGATGGGCCACAACCAGCCGCTCGGGGGGAAAGCGGGGCAGCCTCTCTGACTAGCTGTGCGCGAGATGCACGTGTCTTCGCGTCAGTAATCATCCGGTCAAGAAGGTCGATCATCCTATTATGTTCCCCCTTCTGCGTGTGATGAGCGCTCTCCGTAAGAGAGCAAGAGCCTGTGGCTCCCGACCAAGCGCCAAGTCAGCCTTGATCAGATTTAGGATGATCTTGGCACTATCTGTGGGATCTATCATTGTCTCTCCAGCCATAGGCTAAGGGCTTCGATAACGCACGTTCGCATGGCGCCGTAGCGAGCGACGCCAGTCGACGGGTCGAGAAGGCGGAGCCGGACGCGGTCGAGCAGAGTGACAGGGAGATCGACGTTAAGCCGCTCGTGCGGCGCGCCTGTGTGACTGCCACGACTACGCATAAGCGTTGCCATAGCTGGCAAGCCCAACCACTTCCGCTGTCCAGGGGTAGGTTGCACCGTTCGCCCAGGCCCTCGGGATAAGCGAGGTTTGGCGCCTTCTGCGCTGGGCTAGCCACGTCGTTAACAGACGCGGTTTAGTTAATTGGTTAAGCGCTTGACACGACGTAGAGCGCCGAAGACGCTGTAAGGTTACGTCAACCTTGGAGGGAGCGATGTCGCATAATATATATACTGGAAACGGAAGACTGGCCGAAAGACTGGCGCGTTTAGTTAAAAGCTGGTGCAAGTGTAACAAAGACTTAGTCCCCACGCTCATAGACTTGTGGCAGGATACCACAGGCTTAACCATTGGCTCGTTAAGGAATGGGCCTAAAAATGTCCCTTGTCCAGTGGGGCGCTCTGCGGCAGATTGCCGTCGAAAGGGTGGAACGTTGACATGAGGCACTATCATGACTGGAAGGTTGTGCTCTATGACCTGGACGGTGGGCGGCATGTCGCTGGCGGCTTCGACGCTGTGCGCGGTCTCGCATGGTTCCGCTGGCTTCACAGTTGGTGGAAGAAGCAAGAGCTATACGGGTCGGCCGTGAGATTAGAGCTATGGAGGGGAAAGCGTCGTGTGATCTCATTGCTGGTTCACCTTCTGCTTTTTATTGTAGTGGCCCGCTTGGTGAGATGGTTGTAGCACGAAACACTTCGGGATGTGAAGTGTTTATTCGTAAAGTCTTGTGACAAGAATGTGTTAACCATAAGGCAGGGGTGCGATGTGTTGTCGCACCCCTCTTGCTCGCGGAGCGCGAATGTGCCACTTGCGCATTCCACGAAATGTATATGGCCCTACGGGCCACGGAGAGCGGCTGTGGATGCGGATAAATGGTTCTGGATGGTGATATTCGGCGCGATCGCGGTTGCTGCCCTGACCGGCTGCGCGCCGGGCGACGCGGGCCTCTTGGGCGAAGCCCTCGCCGACACGCACCGACCCGGGTTCGCAGTCCCGATAGGGAGCTCTGCTCCCTATCCCTGGGACATTCTACCCTTCGTTATCCTCAGCGGGGAGAG